>Ga0335071_10004947_pt1 | contig 13916 bp, 12 predicted proteins | sample Lox_Sample_15_FD_206724 | JGI IMG/M metagenome (GOLD analysis project Ga0335071, IMG submission 206724) | Soil microbial communities from Loxahatchee National Wildlife Refuge, Florida, United States - Lox_Sample_1.5 | ecosystem: Environmental > Terrestrial > Soil > Wetlands | place: USA... | reverse complement strand
CGCCGCCGCCCAAGGCCGCGCCGGCGAAGCAGCAGGCGAAGGTCGAGCCGCAGAAACCAACGACCGTGACCTCCCCGATCGTCGTCCCGGACACTCTTCCGCCCCCCACGACCGCGCCTGAACCCGCCGATTCCGGCGTCGAGGGCGGCGTCGAGGGCGGCGTCGAAGGCGGCGTCGCGGGCGGCGTCATGGGCGGCGTCCTCGGCGGCGTCAAGGGCGGCGTCATCGGCGGCGCGGTCGAGGAGCCTCTCCGCGTCGGCGGCGAGGTCAAGGAGCCGGTCGAGATCACCCGCGTGAAGCCTCAGTACCCCGAGGCCGCGCGCAAGGCGCGCATGCAGGGCGTCGTGATCCTCGAGGCGATCATCACGAAGACGGGCGACGTCGAGTCCGTGCGCGTTCTGCGCGGGCTCAATCCCCTTCTCGACAACGCCGCGATCCGCGCGGTCCAGCAGTGGAAGTACAGGCCGGCGACCTTCAACGGGCGTCCGGTTCCGGTTTACCTGACGGTCACGGTCACCTTCACGCTTCAGTGAGACCGTCACACGAGCAACAGAACACGACGACGTAGAATCAAAAATTCGTTGAAACGCTAAGGAGGACGAATCACATGGATATGAGCATGATGGGCCTTTGGAACTCGATGGGGCCCATGGCGAAGGGCGTCTTCATCCTGCTCTGCATTCTCTCGGTCTATTCGCTCGCGGTTTCGGTCGAGCGGTGGCTGACGTTCCAGAAGGCGAAGCAGCAGTCGGTCAAGTTCGCCCTCGAGGTCGGCCAGCTTCTCAAGCAGGACAAGCTGAAAGAGGCGATCGACCTCGCGAAGAAGTACAAGAACAGCCACGTCGCGAAGGTCGTCTCGGCCGGGCTCCTCGAGTTCGCCTACGAGGCGCACGGCTCCGCGCAGCAAGGCCACGACACGGTCGCGGCGGCTGAGCGTGCGATCGAGCGCGCGTCCATGATGACGACGGCCGACATGAAGAAGGGTCTCGGCGGCCTCGCCACGATCGCGACGACGGCGCCGTTCATCGGCCTCTTCGGAACGGTCATCGGCATCATCAACGCGTTCCGCGGCATGGCGGCCTCCGGCGCCGGCGGCCTCGGCTCGGTCTCGGCCGGCATCTCCGAGGCGCTCGTCACGACGGCGCTCGGCCTGTTCGTCGCGATCCCGGCCGTGTGGCTCTACAACCTCTTCCTCAACAAGATCGAGCGCTTCCAGGTGGAGATGTCGAACTCGGCTTCCGAGCTCATCGACTACTTCATGAAGCGCCAGGCCTCGAAGGCCGCGTAAGGAACTCCCCCGAACCGGATCCCGAGATCGAAGGAGCAGACGGCAATGGGAATGGACAGCTTCGGCGGCCGGCAGGACATGAAGAGCGACATCAACGTGACGCCGCTCGTCGACGTATGCCTCGTCCTCCTCATCATCTTCATGGTCGTCACGCCGATGCTGCAGAAGGGCAAGCCCGTCATGCTTCCGCAGACGGAACGGCCCGACAAGAAACCGGAGTCGAACAAGGAGCTCCTGATCTCGATCCAGGCGGACAAGACCATCTTCGTCGACACGAAGTGGTACCCGGACAAGGAGTTCGCGGCCAAGATGAAGGAGCTCGGGGAGCGCTCGTCCGACAAGGACGTTCTCATCAAGGCCGACCAGCGCCTGAACTATGGCGACGTGAAGAACGTCATGCGCATGGTGAAGGACGGGGGCTTCGAGCGGGTCGGGCTCATCACCGAGAAGAAGGGCGACAAGTAAGGAGTCAGCCATGGGCATGGGAGTCGGAAGCGGGGGCGGCCCGAAGTCGGAGATCAACGTCACACCCCTCGTGGACGTCGTTCTCGTTCTCCTGATCATTTTCATGGTCGTCCAGCCGCTGCTTCAGCGCGGCTACGACGTTCAGGTCCCCCCGAACGCTCCGGCGACGCCTCCGAACACTCCGCCGCCGACGGACCAGATCATCGTGTCCATGACGGCGAACAAGGAGTACTACCTCAACAAGGAGAGGGTCGAGCCCGCGAACATCGCGATCCGTCTCCAGGAGGTCCTCAGGAATCGCGCGTCGAAGATCGTCTTCTTCTCGGCCGAGGACACCGTCAAGTACGCGGACGTCATGAACCTCATGGACGTCGTCCGCAACTCCGGGTCCGGCGACAAGAAGGTGAACATCGGCATCGTGATGGACTGGGTGAACCCAGCTTCCGCGACGCCGTGACGCCGCCCGCCAGCATCAAGTGAGTTTTTCGCGCACGTCCCCGGCTCAAACCGGGGACGTCGTGCGTTTGCCGACGCAAGAAAGGATCTGAATCGATGACCACCTCCAGTCGCCTGGTCCGCACGGCGCGCGCCGCATGGGGCCGCTCCGCCGCGTTCCTCCTCACCCTCGGGGCCCTCCTCGCCTCCGGCGTCGCGCGCGCCGACGAATCGGAGCTCGTGCTTCCCGATCTCGCCTCCGTGACGTTCCTCGGAATGACCGGCCGCTCGCTCCTCATGGGCGGCATCCTCGTGTGCCTCGCGGGCCTCGCCTTCGGTCTCGTCATGTACGGAAAGCTGAAGAACCTGCCCGTGCACAAGGCGATGCTCGACGTCTCGGAGCTCATCTACGAGACGTGCAAGACCTACCTCGTCACGCAGGGCAAGTTCATCCTGATCCTCGAGCTCTTCATCGGGACGATCATGGTCTTCTACTTCGGCTGGCTCCGCCACATGGACGCCGCCAAGGTGATCGTGATCCTGCTCGCGAGCCTCGTGGGCATCGGCGGAAGCTACGGGGTCGCCTGGTTCGGAATCCGGATCAACACGTTCGCGAACTCGCGCACCGCGTTCGCGAGCCTGCGCGGCAAGCCCTTCCCCTGCTACGCGATTCCGCTCGCCGCGGGCATGTCGATCGGGACCATGCTCATCTCCACCGAGCTCATCCTCATGCTCGGAATCCTCCTCTTCATCCCGGCCCACCTCGCGGGGCCGTGCTTCATCGGCTTCGCGATCGGCGAGTCCCTCGGCGCCTCGGCCCTCCGCATCGCGGGAGGCATCTTCACGAAGATCGCCGACATCGGCTCGGATCTCATGAAGATCGTCTTCAAGATCAAGGAGGACGACGCCCGTAATCCCGGCGTCATCGCCGACTGCACGGGCGACAACGCCGGAGACTCCGTCGGGCCGACGGCCGACGGCTTCGAGACCTACGGCGTCACCGGCGTCGCGCTCATCTCGTTCATCCTCCTCGCCGTCCCCGACGCGACGACGCAGGTCAAGCTCCTCGTCTGGATCTTCGCGATGCGCATCATGATGATCGTCGCGAGCGTCTGCTCGTACTGGATCAACGACGCGATCGCCAAGGCGCGGTTCGCGAACGCGGACAAGATGGACTTCGAGGCGCCGCTGACCTCCCTCGTCTGGATCACGTCGCTCGTCTCGGTCGCCATCACGTTCGTCGTGTCGTACCTCCTCGTCCCGGAGCTCGGCGACGGCACCGTCTGGTGGAAGCTCGGCGCGATCATCACGTGCGGCACGCTCGCCGGCGCGATCATCCCGGAGCTCGTCAAGGTCTTCACGTCCACGAAGTCGGGGCACGTGAAGGAAGTCGTGACGGCTTCCCGCGAGGGCGGGGCCTCGCTCAACGTCCTCGCCGGCCTCACCGCCGGCAACTTCTCGGCCTACTGGATGGGGCTCGCGATCGCGACGCTCATGGCGATCGGCTACGCGATCTCGACGTCCTTCCCCGCCGGCATCATGCTCGCGCCGGCCACGTTCGCGTTCGGCCTCGTCGCGTTCGGCTTCCTCGGCATGGGCCCCGTCACGATCGCGGTGGACTCGTACGGCCCCGTCACGGACAACGCCCAGTCCGTCTACGAGCTGTCCGTCATCGAGAACGTCCCGAACGTCAAGGCCGACGTCAAGCGCGACTTCGGGTTCGACCTGAACTTCGACAAGGCGAAGCACTTCCTCGAGGAGAACGACGGCGCCGGCAACACGTTCAAGGCGACCGCCAAGCCCGTCCTCATCGGCACGGCCGTCGTCGGGGCGACGACGATGATCTTCTCGATCATCATGCTCCTCACGCACGGGCTCAAGACCGACCTCGACAAGCTCTCGATCCTCCACTCCCCGTTCCTCCTCGGACTCGTCGTGGGCGGCGCGATCATCTACTGGTTCACGGGCGCTTCGACGCAGGCCGTCTCGACGGGCGCCTATCGCGCCGTCGAGTTCATCAAGAAGACCATCAAGCTCGACTCCTCCATCGAGAAGGCGTCCGTCGAGGACAGCAAGGCCGTCGTCGCGATCTGCACGAAGTACGCGCAGAAGGGCATGTTCAACATCTTCCTGACGGTCTTCTTCTCGACGCTCGCTTTCGCGTGCCTCGAGCCGTTCTTCTTCATCGGCTACCTGATCTCGATCGCGCTGTTCGGCCTCTACCAGGCCATCTTCATGGCGAACGCCGGCGGCGCGTGGGACAACGCGAAGAAGCTCGTCGAGGTCGACCTCAAGGAGAAGGGCACCGAGCTGCACGCCGCGACCGTCGTGGGCGACACGGTCGGCGACCCCTTCAAGGACACGTCCTCCGTCGCGATGAACCCGATCATCAAGTTCACGACGCTCTTCGGCCTCCTCGCCGTCGAGCTCGCCGTCGGCCTCTCGCGCTCGACGAGCGCGATCCTCGCGGCCGTCTTCTTCGCGATCGCGGTCGTTTTCGTGTACCGCTCGTTCTACGGCATGCGGATCGAGAGCTCGCCGGTCGCGTCCTGACGCTCCCCGACCTCCGGTTTCCGGCCAGGGCCGCCTTCGGGCGGCCCTTTTTCCTCGCCGGCTGGTTAGAATCCCGCCAACCAAGGAGGGTCGATGGGCACGATGACGAAGTCCGGCTCGACGCAGCCGGCGTATCCCCGGACTCTTCCCCGCCGGCTCGGGCTGCTGGACGCGACGACGATCGTCGCCGGCTCGATGATCGGGTCGGGCATCTTCATCACGTCCGCGGACATCACCCGCCAGGTCCGGAGCGGCTCGCTCCTCGTCCTCGTCTGGGTTTTCACGGCTCTCGTGACGGTGGCGGGCGCCTGGAGCTACGGCAAGCTCGCGATGGCCTTCCCCAGGGCCGGAGGCCAGTACGTCTTCCTGCGCGAAGCCTGGGGCGACCTCGGGGGCTTCCTCTACGGATGGGCGGTTCTGCTCGTGATCCAGACGGGCACGATCGCCGCCGTCGGCGTCGCGTTCGCGAAGTACCTCGGCGTCCTCGTCCCGGCCGTCTCGAGCCGGCACGTCTTCTTCAAGGCGCGCTTCCTCAGCGTCACCCCGGTCGAGCTGGTCGCGATCGCCCTCATCCTTCTCCTGACGTGGTGGAACACGACGAGCGTCGAGAACGGCGCCCGTCTCCAGAACGTCTTCACGACGGCGAAGGTCCTCTCGCTCGTCGGCCTCCTCGCGGTCTGCTTCACGGCGGGAAACAACCTCGCGACGACGTCCTGGTCGTTCCCCGCGGCCGCCGACCTCAAGATGCCGCTCATCTGGGCGTTCGCCGTCGCGACCGTCGGGTCCCTTTTCTCGGCCGACGCCTGGAACAACGTGACGTTCCTCGGGGAAGAAGTCCGGGACGCCGAGCGAAACGTTCCGCGCGCGCTCGTCTACGGGACGGGCCTCGTGACGACGCTCTACGTCCTCGCGAACGTCGGCTACCTGAACGCGCTGCCGCTCGCCGGGATCGCCTCCGCTCCCGAGGACCGCGTCGCCACCGCCGCGATCGGCGCCGTCACGGGCGGCGCCGAGTCCGGCACGCCGGCGCTCATCATGGCGATCGTCATCCTCGTCTCGACGTTCGGCTGCCTGAACGGACTCATCCTGTCGGGCTCGCGCGTCCTTTACGCCATGTCGCGGGACGGCCTCTTCCTGAAGTCGCTGGGTGTCGTCGCGCCCCGCACGATGATCCCGGTCAACGCCCTCGGCGCGCAGGCGACCTGGGCGGCCGTCCTTTGCCTTTCGGGCAAGTACAACGACCTCCTCGACTACGTCATCGCGACGGTCCTGATCTTCTACATCGCGACCATCGCGGGACGCTGGAAGCTCGCGGCGACGGTGCCCAGCCTCGCGCCGAAGACGTGGGCCGACAAGGTCGTACCGGTCCTCTACGTCGGCGCGACGCTCTACGTGACGATCGCCCTCGCGATCTACAAGCCGGCCTACACGCTGCCCGGCCTCGGCATCGTCGCTCTCGGCATCCCGGCGTTCTTCTTCTTCAAGAGCCGCCAGATACAGCAGCCTTAGGCACAGCTTCCGGATCAGACGAGGGCCGAGAAGACTTCGTTCGAGAGCAGGACGCCCTTGCGCGTCAGGCGGACACGGGAGGGCGAAGAGACTTCTTCGAGAATGCCCGCGGAAAAAGCGTCGCCAAGCTGCGAGCTGGCCGCGGCGGGAAGCGCCTTTCGGATTTCTTCGAATGAGTAAGAGGGAACGCCCCCGGCGAGGCGCAGGCGGAGCATCAGCCCCTCTTTCCTTCTAAGAAAATCCGAATCCCCGGTCTCTTCGGACGTTGCGACGGGCGATGCGCCCGCTGCGGTGCGCCTCAAGTACTCGGCGAGCATCCCCGTATTCGCATATCTCTTTCTTCCGTCGAACGAGTGCGCCGCGACGCCAAAGCCGAGGACCGGGACCTGCGTCCAGTACTTGAGGTTGTGCCGGCTTTCGCGGCCCGGCTTCGCCCAGTTCGAGAGCTCGTAGCGCGGCAAGCCGGCCTTTTCGAGCCTCTCGTCGACGTCCAGCCAGCGGTCGGCCATCTCGTCGTCGTCCGCGAAGAGGCCGGGCCGGTCCCGCTTCAGGGCCACGAGCCGGGGCGCCTTCTCGATTTCGAGGAGGTACACCGAGAGGTGGCTGACTCCGGCCTCCAGGAGGCCTTCCAGGCTCGAACGGAGGCTGTCCCGCGTCTGCCCCGGGATCCCGATCATGAGGTCCGCCGAGACGTTCCCGAAGGCGTCCACGGCGGCCCGGACGGCCTTCCGGGCGGACGCCGCGTCGTGCCGGCGTTCGAGCGGAACCAGCTCGGCGTCCGTGAGCGACTGGACGCCGACGGAGAGGCGATTGACCCCGATCGACTGAAGACCCGAGAGTTTTGCGGCATCGAGATCGTCGGGATTCGCCTCGGCGGTGATTTCACTATTCGAAGAAATTCCGAAGATCTCTTCGAGTGTGAAGAGCAGGCGGCCGAGGCGAGGCGCGTCGACGTACGAAGGGGTTCCGCCGCCGAAATACACCGTGTCGAAGGGACGCCGCTCGGCCGACGTAATGACCCCTCTCGAGGGCGACACGCCCTCTTCACCTTCTAGGAGATTCCTCTCTTCCCTTCCCCTTCTCCGGATCTCCCTCTCCACACCTTCGAAGAAGTCTCCTTCTTCGTTCTTTCCCTCCAGGGCCACGAACGAGCAGTACGTGCAGCGGTGCGCGCAGAAGGGCACGTGGACGTACGCGCCGGGCGCGGCCGTCGCGCCGGGGGGGAGGCCGGCCGCGCCGCGCGTCACGCGCCTTCGGCCAGCAGCTGCCTGAGGCGCTCGTCGCGCGCGAGGGCGTCCGCATCGCCGAGCCGGGCCGTGAGCAGGCGCTCCACGTACTTGCCGAGGAGGTCGACCTCGAGGTTCACGCGGTCGCCCGGCTTGAGGCCGCCGAGCGTCGTCTGGGCGAACGTGTGCGGGATGACCGCGACGTCGAAAGAGCCGGCGCGCAGCTGCGCGATCGTCAGGGAGATCCCGTCGACCGCGATCGAGCCTTTCTCGACGGCGTATCGCTCGAGGGCCGCGGGCAGCGAGAACGTGAACGTCCACGAGTCGCCCGCACGGACGGCGGAGAGCACCTCGGCGGTGCCGTCCACGTGGCCCGCCATGACGTGCCCTCCCAGCCGGTCGGTCGGGAGGAGCGCCCGCTCGAGGTTCACCCTCGCCCCGGTCTCGAGCCCTCCGAGCGTCGACCTCGCGAGCGTCTCGGGCGAGACGTCGAACGTGAGGGTGTTCGGATCGATGGGCGGAACGACCGTCAGGCAGACTCCGGAGACCGCGATGCTCTCGCCGAGCACCGCGTCGGCACACGCCGCAGGACGCTCGACGCAGAGGACCCCTCCTCCCGGCGAGGAGCGGCGCGCCACGACCTTCGCGGTCGCGGAAACGAGGCCCGTGAACATGCCCGGCGATCCTACGCCACCGGGCGCCGGCGGGCCGAGAGGCGGATGTCGCCGCCGACCCGGACGACCTCCATTTCCGTGAGCGAGATTGCCTCGAGGATCGATCCTGCGCCCTCCCCGGCGACCGGCACGCGCGCCTCGACCCCGCCGAGGATCTTCGGGGCGAGATACGCCGTCACGCGGTCCACGAGGCCGGCCGCGAGGAACGCCGCGGCGGTGACCCCGCCGCCCTCGACGAGGAGCGACCGCGCCTCGGCCGCGTGGAGATCCGCGAGAAGAGCGGCGAGGTCCACGCCGCCGCCCGGGCCGGGCTTCGAGACGACGTGGACTCCGCGGTCGCGGAACGCCGCAAGACGCGGGTCGCGCTCGGGAACGGCCGTGGCGAGCCAGACCTCGCCGCCGGCCGCCGAAAACACGCGCGCGGACGCCGCGACGCGCAGGGCGCCGTCGAGGACGATGCGGCGGTGCGGCACGATGGCCGTCGAGAGGGCGAGGCGCCGGGTCAGGAGAGGATCGTCCGCGAGGACGGTCCCCGCGCCGACGAGGATCGCGTCGTGCTCCTCGCGCAGGAGGAGCGCGTCGCGGCGCGCGATCTCGCCGGAGATCCACTGCGATTCACCGGTCCGGGTCGCCGTCTTGCCGTCGAGCGACGACGCCCACTTCAGGTGGACGAAGGGCCGGCGTTCGCGCGCCGAGACGAGGAACGGCTCGTTCACGCGTTCCGCCTCGGCGGCAAACGCCCCGGTGAGGACTTCCACTCCGTGGTCCCGGAGCCTGCGGACTCCGCGGCCGGAGATCCGCGGGTCGGGGTCCTCGACGGAGCACACGACGCGCGCGACACCGGACGCGAGGATCGCCTCCGTGCAGGGCGGCGTTCGCCCGAAATGCGAGCACGGCTCGAGGTTCACGAGCAGCGTCGCGCCGCGCGCGCGCTCCCCCGCGGCTTTGAGGGCGACCGCCTCGGCGTGGGCGCCCCCCGCCCGCTCGTGCCAGCCCTCTCCGACGACGGCGCCGTCGGCGTTCACGACGACGCAGCCGACGCGCGGGTTCGGCGACACCGAGAAGCGGCCGCGGGCCGCCAGCTCGAGAACGCGCCTCCAGAGGAAGTCGAGCGCGCTCGGGGAGGTCGGAGACGAGTCAGTCATCGACGAGCGCGGACGCAAAGGCGGCGGGGTCGAAGTCGAGGAGGTCGTCGGCCGTCTCTCCGACGCCGACGTACCGAACGGGCAGACCGAGCTCCCGCACGATCGCGAGGATGACGCCGCCGCGGGCCGTTCCGTCCATCTTCGTGAGGACGAGGCCTGTCACGCCGGCGGACTTCGTGAACTCGCGCGCCTGCGAGACGCCGTTCATCCCCGTCACGGCGTCGAGGACGAGGAGGACCTCGTGCGGCGCCCCGGGGACGAGACGCGCCGCGATGCGCCGCATCTTCGAGAGCTCCTCCATGAGGTTGTGCTTCGTGTGGAGGCGCCCCGCCGTGTCGACGAAGAGGATCCCGGCCTTCTTCGCGACCGCCACGGTGCATGCGTCGTGGACGACGGCGGCCGGATCGGCGCCCGACTTCTGCTTGACGAGCGTGACGCCGAGACGGTCGGCCCAGATCTGGAGCTGCTCGACCGCCGCGGCCCGAAACGTGTCCGCCGCCGCGAGAACCACGGTCGTCCCGTCCGCGACGGCGCGCGAGGCGAGCTTCGCGGTGGTCGTCGTCTTGCCGGTCCCGTTCACGCCGACCATGAAGACGACGTGCGGGACCCCGGCCGCGACGGGCGGGCCCGGGACGGACAGGCGGCGCGCGATCTCCGCCTTCAGGACGCGGCGCACGACGTCGGCTTCGCCCGCGTCGCGCCTCCCGGCTTCCTCCTTGACCGCGGCGACGAGCTCGGCCGCCGTCGCGGGGCCGACGTCGGCCGACAGGAGCGCGTCTTCGAGCGCCTCGAGCGCGCGCGGGTCCGGCTCGAACTTCGCGCGGATCGCCCCGCCGACCTTCGCGATCAGCTCCGTGTGCGTCATGAACAGCCCGCGCTTCAGGCGGGCGAGCACGGACGTGCGGGACGGCTTGACGGTGGTCTCGTCGGACGCCATGGAGCGCGAGACTAGCAGGAGAACGGTCGAGCTTCCCCGAGCGAGCGCGCGACCCGGGTGGCACGCAGGGCCTCCGCGTCCGAGTCCGTTCCGCCGCCTCGCGGCCCGGGCCCCGCGTCGCTCGCGTTGGCGCCGATTCCTTCCCGCTCGCCGGGCTTGATATCGTTCTGTCTCACAATGGGAGGAGTCTCCGGTGATCGATCCGAAACTCCTCGGCAGGACCGCTCTCATCACGGGCGCCAACTCCGGCATCGGAGCCGCTACCGCAAGGGCGCTCGCCGCGCAGGGCGCCCGTGTCATCGTGCATTTCCTCGACGGCAGCCAGGTCGTCGCGGCTCACATCGGCCACTCGGTGCTCGGCCGTTCGGCCGCTGAACGCGTCGCGGCGGAAGTACGGGAGGCTGGCGGAAGCGCGACTCTCGTCGGCGGCGACCTCCTCGACCCGGCCACGGCGCGAGCCGTGTTCGAGGAAGCCGGCCGATCCGTCGACATCCTCGTCAACAATGCGGCCCACTGCGAGGTGCCCGACGCGATCACGGAGGTCCGGGCCGATTCGCTCGCACGTCACTTCGCCGTGAACGCGGAGGCCGCAACGCTCCTCATCGCGGAGTTCGTCCGACGTTACCGGGATCGCGGCGCCACCTGGGGCCGGATCATCAACGTGAGCACCGACGCGGCGCGCGCCTTCGCGACCCAGATCGGATACGGAGCCAGCAAAGCCGCGCTCGAGGCGCTGACGCGGAGCATCGCCATCGAGGTCGGACCGCTCGGCATCACCGTGAATGCCGTGGCCCCCGGTCCGGTCCAGACAGGCTGGATCACCGGCGACATCGAACGCGAGGTCGTGCCTTCGATTCCGATGCGCCGGCTCGGATCGCCCGAGGACATCGCGCACGCAATCGTCTTCCTCGCATCCGAACACGCAGGGTGGATCACCGGTCAGGTCATCCAGGTCGCGGGTGGGCATGCCCTGTGAGCGCCGCGCGGTCTCGCACGGCGGGCGTCAGGAAACCTCGGCCGCGAGGCGGTGCCGGGCCGCGTCCATCCCGGCGCGGACGACCGACGGGCGGCCCTCCGGCGAGAGAACGACGAGAAGGAAGTAGCCCGCCTTCACGGGCGCCGTCAGCACCTTCCGGCCCTCGAACTCCAGCGCGATCTCCGAGATCGGGCCGAGGCCCGCCCGGTCCGCGGCGCGCCCGAGCTCGCCCAGCCAGACCGACTGGTACGCGCCGATGACGTCCGTCGCGGACTCGTCGCCCGCCCGGGCGATCACGGTCCCCTGCGGGTCGAGAAACGCCACACCGAGCGCCCCCGGCGACTCGACGAGGCTCGACAGGATCGTCTCGAGGCTCACGGCGTCCCTCCTGGCGGCGTGGGCTCGTTGTCGAGCCAGCGCTTCGCCTTCCGGCCCTCCTCGGTGTTCGGCGCGGCGTCCGCGGCCCGCTGCATGAACTTCCGGGCGAGGTCGCGCCGGTCGGACGCGAGCAGGCAGATGGCGGCCTGGTAGTTTGCGACGGCGTCCCTGGGCTCGTCCTTCAGGACGACGAGAAAGTCCTCGAGCGCTCCCGCGTTCTGCTCGAGCTTCATCCGCGCGAGGCCGCGCGACCGGAACGCCTGCGTATTGTCCGGCGAGTCGGCGATCGTGAGCGAGTACTCGCGCTCCGCGTCGTGCGTCTTCCCCTGCTTCTCGTAGAGGAGCCCGAGGTTGTAGTGGGCGTTGACTTTCTCGGGCGTCGGCGGGCCGTCGAGAACGGCCTCGAAGTCGGCCTCCGCGTCGTCCCACTTGCCCGACTGGAGGTACGCGACGCCCCGGTTGTTCCGCGCCTCCACGAACGTGGAGTCGAGCGCGAGCGCGTCCGAGAAGGCCTTGATGGCCGGGGGATAGTCCTTTTTGTAGAGAAGCGCGAGCCCGAGCGCGTTCGGGACGTGCGGGTCCCGCGGCGAGCTCTTTCGAGCCTGGACGAGGAGCTGGATCGCCTCGTCCGCGCGCCCTTCGCGGAGCATCACGAGGCCGCTGCGGTAGTCGACGAGATCCGCGAGGATCGGGTTCTCCTTCGGAGGAGACGCCATGGACGGCCCGCAGCCGGCGGCGCCGAGCGAGGCTGCGGCGAGAAGAGCGAGGGCGCCGGCGCGCCAGCCCGAAAACGCGGGCTTCACGCGGATGCCTTCAGCTGGACTTCCTCCCCGAGGAACTCGAAGTCGCCGGACGACCAGGCCTTGTCGAGCGCCACGATCACGGCCGGGTCGAAGGACCGCCCGGCGAAGGACTTGATCTGGCGAATGACGTACGTGAGCGGCATCGCTTTCTGGTAGGGGCGCGTCGTCGTCATCGCGTCGAACGTGTCCGCCACGGCGACGACACGGGCCACGAGCGGGATGTTCTCGCCCTTCAGGCCGTCCGGGTACCCGCCGCCGAGCCACTTCTCGTGGTGGTGCTTGATCCCCGGGATGACCTCCTTGAGCTGCGGGATCTGACCCATGATGAGCGCGCCCTTGATCGGGTGCGTCTTCATGATCTCGAACTCCTCGTTCGTGAGCGCCGTGGGCTTGCGCAGGATGCGGTCGTCGATTCCGATCTTGCCGACGTCGTGCAGGAGCGCCGAGAGACGAATGATGCGGACCTCCTCGGGACTGAGCCCCATGTGGCGGGCGAGGACGACGGCATAGCGCGCCACGCGCTCGGAGTGGCCGCGCGTGTAGGGGTCCTTGGCGTCGATCGCGGCCGCGAGGGTCCGGACGGAGTTGATGAAGAGCTCCTGGTTCTCCTTGGCGGCCTGCCTGAGCTTCTCCATCGACTTCTCGAGCGAGTCCGACATGGAGTTGAACGTCTCGGACAGCTCCGCGAGCTCCCGGACGCCGCGCACGGAGACGCGCTGCTTGAGGTCGCCGCCCGCGATCGACCGGACCTTCTCGACGAGCTCCTCGAGCGGATGCGCGAGCATGCGCGCCGCGAAGAACGCGACGAGCGCCGCAAACGCAAGGGAGAAGACCGCGAGGAGGAGCGACGCCTTCTGCGCCTGGGCGACGGACGCATAGGCCTGGGCCTCGTCTTTCTCGACGACGACGCCCCAGTCCGGCGTCGCCATCGCGGCGAGCGTCCCGAGGACGCGCCGTCCGCCGCGCGTGTAGGACTTCGTCATCCGGACCGGGTGCGCGATGAACTCGCTCACGAGGTCGACCTGGTGGAGGTCCCTGGACGGGAAGGCCGCCGGGTCGCTCGAGAGAACGAGCGTGCCGGAGCGGTCCACGACGTAGGCGAGGACGCCCGTGGCGCGGCTCTCCTCCTCCAGCCTCGTCCGGAGCGGCGCGAGCGACAGGAGCGCTTCGACGGCGCCGATCGGCTCCTGGCCGTCGGCGGGCCGGACGGGCACCGCGAGGACGAGGCCGCCCTCGGGAAGCGCCGGCGTGAAAATCGGCTCGCCGACGTAGGTTTCGCCGCGCATCGCGGCGGCATAGGCCTGCCGGAGCGTGCGCTGAATGTCGAGGTCGAGGGACCGCGACTCGGCGACGGCCCCGACGCCGTCACGGTCGAGCGCGCGCAGGACGACGAAGCTCGCATCCGCGGTCGCGTACTCGCGGAGGAGCTCCTTTTTCGAGAGATAGTAGAAGGGGTCCGGCGACATCGAGCTCGCGAGACGCAGGCCGTCGGCGATCTTGCGGAGCTGTGCCTGGGCGTTCGTGATC
>Ga0335071_10004945_pt1 | contig 13919 bp, 9 predicted proteins | sample Lox_Sample_15_FD_206724 | JGI IMG/M metagenome (GOLD analysis project Ga0335071, IMG submission 206724) | Soil microbial communities from Loxahatchee National Wildlife Refuge, Florida, United States - Lox_Sample_1.5 | ecosystem: Environmental > Terrestrial > Soil > Wetlands | place: USA: Florida... | reverse complement strand
GAGGCGAGTTCGAGCGCGGTCGCACCGTCGCGGTTCGCCAGCTTCGGATTCGCGCCGGCGGCGATCAGTCCGTCGGCTAGCGCCAGGTCATCGCGGTAGGCGGCCCACTGTAAGGCCGTTGCACCATCGGCTTGCGGCGCGTTCGGGTCCGCCTTCTCCTGCAGCAGGCGCTGAACTGCGGCCGGGTCGCCCTTCATAGCCGCGTCCGCCACCGGACTGTCCGCATAGGCGGCAGAAGCCAATCCGCAAGCGACCAGGGTCAGCGTGGCAACATAGCGCATACCTCTATTTCACCAAAGTTGCTTGGTCGCCAGGCGAGCGCCTTCCGCCAGGCTTTCAAACTTCGCCCACATGACGGTTGGATGCACACGCTGGATCATCTCGGCCTGCGCGAATCCGCAGTCGCTGCCGGCGATGACGTTCTCGCGGCCTACCAGTCCGGCAAACCGCACGATGCGGTCGGCGACGGCCTGGGGATGCTCCACCGTGGCGGTGTGATGGGTGATCACGCCGGGGATCAGGATCTTGCCTTGCGGCAGCCGTTTGTTCTCCCAGACGCGCCATTCGTGCTCGTGCCGCACATTGGCGGCTTCAATCGAATACGCGCCGGCGCGCACCTTCAGTATCAGGTCGACGATAGCGTCCAAAGGCGCATCGGACAGATGCGGCACGTGCCAGCTTCCGAAACAGACGTGATAGCGAATGCGATCCTCGGGGATCCCCGTTAGCGCATGATTGAGCGCTTCCACGCGCAAATTGGCCCATTCGCGATACCTTTCGGGGCTCTGCTCCACCAGGTGGTCGTACATGTTGGCGAGAACCGCATCGTCTACCTGGAGCAGCAGGCCAGACTTGTAGATGGTCTGATATTCCTCGCGCAGCGCGTCGGCGATACCGTACACGTAGTCGCGCTCGGACTTGTAGTATTCGTTGATGCCGTCGTAGGCGGTGCTGGCGGGCGCGACGGCCGTCAGAAAAGCCTCTTCCACCTTAACAGGCTGCAAGGCCGCCTTGAAGTTCGCGATGGTCCGGTCGATCGGGGCGTGATCTACGTAGCGGATCTCGCTGGTGCAGATTTCGGTAGGCACTCCGGCAGCCAGCCGCGGAAGGTCGAGAGCGATGGCTTCCTTGAACCGGAAGCGGTCGCGGCCCAGCCAGACCACCTCCCGCAATTGTTCCGGGTGAATCTCGAAGCCGCTGATTCGCTCGAGAACATAGTTCGCCCAGCTCGATTTCCCGTATTCGCCGTCGCTGACAATATCGATTCCGACTTCGGCTTGCTTCTTCACGACGGCGGCGATAGCCCGTGTCAGCGCGGCTTCGTAGGCAGCCGGATCTTTGGGTTTCTCACCCGGGGGAGCCAGTTCACGGAGCTCCTGAGGGCGTACGAGACTTCCCACGTGCGTGGTGAGGATGCGATGTTCGCTGCGCTTCATAACTTATCGTTGAGATCCACAGGATGTTAGTCCATCCAAGGATACCTTTCGCCGCCCGTCACCGTCGAGGGGGACCCTTCTGATGCCGATTATCACGGCGGATGATGACTACTTTCCGTTCGGATCCTTACCCACCAGGTGAGCGTCGGACTGCTCGTTTTCGTCGCAGATGAACTCGATCAGGTCCGTGTTGAGCATGATCCGCTGATTGATCTTCACAGTCCACGGCTTGGTGTACGCCTTTGGGTCTTCTACGGTGATCTCGATCTCCAGATGCCCGAAGTCGGGGCGGCCGAAGCGCTCCGTCATCTTTCCGGAGTTGGTCAGCGGGCTGCCTTCCACGTCCAGCCAGACATCGTCGCGGAAGCCGGTGGTCTCCACTACCAAGGTATCGCCGTCCCAATGGCCGACCGAGTAGCCATACCACCAAGGCTCGGGATCGTTCTTGGGCAACGCCCGCCCGTCCATATGAATCTGCCGGAGGCCATAGTTCGCCTCGTAAATGATCACCAGCAGTGTCGGCGTCTGCACCATCAGGCGGGGTTGCGGATGCGTGTGGAACTGCATCAGGCCCATGGGCAGGCAGTGGGCGTCCGGGTTGTCCTTGGCGTTGTTCTCCAGGCGCTCTTTGCGCAGCGCCGAGGCCCACGGGGTGAACGGCAGGCCGTCCTTGAGTGTGGAGCCAATGTTGAAGAACTGGCTTGGCCCGAAATTGCCTGGCACCAGCGGAGTACTTCCCTTGGAATCCAACGGAGGAGGCGGAGGAGGCGCGGGCCTCGGCGTACCGGCAGGGGGCCGCGGGGGCCGATTCGCATCCACGAATTCCCAGAGGCCGGAAAGATCCGGATGGCCGTCGGGAGTGCGCGGCGCGGGAGCCGCCAGATTCGGCTTGCCGTCCGCGAGTTTAGGAACGCCGGGCGTTGGGAAGGAAGGCCACTGCGCGAATAGCGCGCCGGAAAGAAAGGTCAATAAGAAATGCGCACGGATCAGTTGGCGACGAGGCTTCATGAGGGCTCCCAGTCAATTTTGCCACGGGGCATGCTGCCGCGGTTCTCGACCGCGAGCCCTCTTTGCCTAAAACTGCAACTTCAAGCTGAACTGCGTCTGGCGAGCCACGTCGGGGAGACCGCCGCTTCCTACCAGCGAAGTGATCGAAGCGCCGGCCGGAGCGAAGCAGCCTGGGCTGCTCGCGGGCGTACTGGTGGGGCCGCAGCCCACACCTGGGTTGATGATCGTCGGGCCTGATCCCGATCCCCCGGGGACCGAAAAGTTGGAATGGTTGAAGATGTTAAAAATCTCGGCCTTGAATATGAGGCTCACCCGTTCCGTGATCTTCGTGATCTTGGTTAGGCCGATGTCGGTCTCCGCATACCCGGGCCCGATCATGTTGTTCCTTCCCAGATTCCCGACCGTGCCGTACGTCGAAGGCGCGAAACAGCTTTCGTTGAACCACTGATTGACCGACTGATTCGCGTAGACATTGCAGTTTGCCGACACCAGGTTCGGGCGCTCATTGTCGAAGGTGTTCCCCAGATCGGCCTGGTCTCCTTCGCCCAGCGAGAAATTCACGCCAGTGTGCCACGATGTAACACCGCTCAACTGCCAGCCTTCCTTCAGCCGGTTGCCCTTAAAGGGGAACATGTAAACTGCGTTCAACGAGATGTTGTGGCGCAGATCGAAACTGCAGTTGCCTTTGTCAGCCGCCCAATCGTAGGGATTGGTGATGGCGGACGTCACGTTGTTAAACCCCAAACCTCCATACGTGTACGCGCTGTCAACGCAGTGCGACCAGGTGTAGGAGAACTGGTAGACCAGATCCGCCGACGCCCTATGCGTAAGCCCGATCTGTAGCGCGTTGTAACTCGAGTAGCTGCTCGTGTCGGTTAAGTCCTGGGAACCTAAGGCTGGAACAGGCCGCGGATTCTGGGCGCCGGTGGTTGGATCCGCGAAATAGTCTACACCGTTGATGACGGTTGGAATCGGCGCATTGAAATCGTGGAACGCCAGCAGGTGAACGCCTTTTGTCCCTTGATAGCCGATCGTGAACAGGTTATTCCAGGGAAGCTCCCGCTGGATGCTGAGAGTGTATTCCATCGTATACGGAGTACTCTTGATTCCGTAGTACGTGCCGGTGGTCTGACTATAGGACGGAGCCGCGCCGCCGACTAGCGGCGTCGGCCAGTTCGGATCCCCTCCGAAGAAGAATTGCAGTTGTGTGTCATACGGATGCGTCGACACATAGGCGGACGAGAAGGCGTAAGTCGTGAACGGATCGTGGAAAATCCCGAAGCCGGCGCGCACGGCAGTCTTGTGGTCGCCGAATACATCCCATGCCAAGCCGACCCGCGGGTCGAAGTTCCGGTTGGACGGATTGTTTTGATAAGCGTGCGGGACGTTCACGAAATTGGGTGCGAAGGGCGGCCCCACCACGTTGTAGAAAAGGTTGTGGATCTCGATCGGATTGGTTTCCCAGTCATAGCGCAGGCCAAAATTGATGGTCAGCCTGCTGTTCACTTTCCAGTCGTCCTGAATGTAGGGCTGGACCGCGTCGTAACGCTCGGCCCGATAGCTGTTGGTGCCGCCGTTGGGCGCGCCCTCAAACAGGAACGGATTGCCCGTCAGGAAGCTTTGATCGCCGCCGATGAATATGTAGAAGCCGTTCCAGAAGACCAGCACGTAAGGATTGAGCTGCTGCCGCTGGAACATGCCTCCGATGTGCAGCGTGTGGGAACCCTTGACCCAGGTCAGGTCATCCTTTTCCGTGAACTTGTTCTGCAGATACCGGAAGGGGTTAACGAAACCTGCCCCCAGCGGGGCGAGGTTCGGGACGGCTACATAAGCATCTTCTCGCGCCGGAGTAAAGATCTGCAGCGCCTGGTGTTCGGCCGGCTGATTTTCCGACGTCCAGGGCCGCGAGTAGGAAGCGGTGAACTGATTGATCAACGAGGGCGAGAAGATATGACGTTCGCCCAGCGTCAGGAATTGGTTATGAGTGGTGTCGTACAGCGGCCAAAGACCTAGGCCGGCATTGGTGGTGCGGTTGCCGAAATCCGCCTCGTAGCGCCCGAACATGGAGTCTTTGTCGGAAATGTTCCAATCGACGCGGACCACTCCGAAGTCCTCGGGCGTTGTTTGCCCGCCCACAAAGTTATAGATGCCGACATCCGGGTTGCCATTAAACAACCCTCCGTTGGGAGCCGGGTAGAGGGCCAGCATCGCGGCAGAAGCCGGGTTCACCACACAAGGGGCGCTGCAGTTGTCCTTGACAAAGTTTGCCGTCGGCACGTAATTCACGTAAGTCGTATCCAGGAACTGCCGAATTCCCTCGTAGTTCATGAAGAAGAAGAGCTTGTTCTTGACGATCGGGCCGCCGAACGTGGCGCCGTACTGGTTTCTCCGGAACTCAGGCACGGAAGACCCGTCGAAAAAGCCGCGGCTATCCAGGGCGCTGTTGCGGAAGAACTCATAAGCCGAACCGTGAAATTCGTTGGTGCCCGATTTGGTCACGCCGACAATAGCGCCGCCGTTGCCGGCGTACTGCGCACTGTAAGTGCCGGTCAGCGTCTGGAATTCGGCAATGGAGTCGATACCGAGCGTAGTGCCGGTTACGTCGCCGCCTGCGTTGCGCTGCCACCAGTTCACCATGTCTTCGCCATCCAGCAGGTTGGCATAGCCTTCCGGGCGCGTACCCGAGATGGAGTAAGCATTAGCCACCGAAGTCAGCGCGCTCGATCCGCCCTGCGGATAACTCAGAACGCCGGGCGCAAGCAGGATTAGCTGCTCCCAATTGCGGCCGTTCAGGGGCAGCTCTCGCATCTGGGTCTGATTCACCAGAGAGGAAACCGCGGCGGTGGTGGTTTCCACTTGAGCCGCTTCGGCATTGACACTCACCGTCTCACTGGCCTGCCCGACCATGAGCTGAAAATCAAGCACGGGAGCGCTGCCGACGGTGAGCGTCAGCCCGGTGCGGGCCGCGTTCTGAAAACCAGTCTTCGAGACCGTCAGGTCGTAAGGGCCGATGGGCAGGTCCGGTAACGCGTAGCGACCCTGTTCATCGGTGCTGGCCGCTTGAGTGGCCGACGTGGCGGTGTTTCTAATGGATACGGTTGCGCTTGGAACGGCGGCGCCGGAAGCATCGGTAACGCGTCCGGAAATGGACGCTGTGGCCGCTTGTCCATATAAATAGGCCGGGCTCAGAATGAAACCCAAGCAAAAGAACGTCAGAAGCAGAACTGCACGGTTCCTGTGACTCCTCACCTTTGAACTCCTTTGTTCGCCGAACCCCCAGTTGGGCACCAAGCTATCACCGAATTTAGCCGGGGGCTAGACGATGTGGGTGATATTACGCATCAGCAGTGCTGATATTACAGTCGTGAGACGGATTGTGGACTAAACGCGGAAGGCCTGTGGAAGTGATTGTTTTGTTTGGGCTTAGCCCGCATCAAGTCTCTTGAATGCAGGTATCCGCTTTCCTGCCTTGACCCCATTCCAGCGGCGTAATCCACTGTAAAAGATGAGCTTGCCAGCCAGGAGAGTCTCCAGGCGAACACCGCTCGAGGATGAGTTCTCCCGGATGCTGCGGGTCGTCCCGAGCCCTCGCGACCGTCAGCTTGTGCGCCGGACGCTTGGTTGGGACGGCCAAGGCGGAAGTTTCCTCAAGAATGCCGGGGAGGAATTCGGAATTACGCGCGAACGGGCCCGCCAGGTATTCGATCGGGCAGTCGAGCAAATCCGGGACCTGCCGTTAGGAGAAACGCTGGAAGAGGCGCTGGGCCTGGTTCGGTGCCTCTGTAACCAGAGCGCGGATCGCATCCAGGCGGAACTGCGTCGGCAAGGCTTCACCAGGTACGAGTTTGCCTTGCCGGTGCTCGTGAAGACGGCTCTGCTCTTCGGGCGTGCGCCAAAGTTCGCACTGGAGGAGGCGGGCGGCCGGTTGTTTGCCGTGACAGGCCCCGGCGTCGTCCGGTCTGTTCTTCGGGCGGTGCAACAATCGAGCACGCGCTACGGAGTGCAGACGGTGGAGGACATCTGTGCGGCAATACCGCAGCGGCGTCGAACGGCGCGTGACGAGTTACTGATTCGCCAGATCCTGGAAACGCGCGCGGACCTCTGCTGGCTGGATCAAGACAAGCAATGGTTTTGGCTGGCGACGCTCGCCCGGAATCCGGTAGTCCGCTGCGCGAAGAAACTCTTGGTGCACGCAAGCCCGTTGACGTTAGCGAGCCTTCACCAGGCGATCCATCGGCTGCCACGCGAGCGGAAGGTTCCTTTGCCGCTCGACGCGCTGGCTCGATTCTGCCGTCAGGCGCCGTTTTGCCGGGTTCGCGGCGGCACAGTCGAAGTGGCCGGACAGCTACCGTCGAAAAGTCTGGTCAGCCGGGCTGAGGCAGTTGTTTGCGAGATTCTTCGCCGGCACGGCAACGAACTGCCGTTTGAGCGCCTGCGGGTGCTGTGCGCCTCCACTGGGGTGAGCGAGCCAAACCTGTGGCGCATCGTGCTACACTCGCCGCTGGTATTTCGGAGCGCGCCGCGAACCTACCGGCTGGTCACCGCAGCGCGATGAGCGGGTAAACGGTGATGGCAATTATCACGCGCGCTGATGCCAAAGCATGCCTGCCGAAGCTAGGATAGAATTAACGTTCGATTCTCACTGTACGTTGGAGCAACCATGAATTACCCCTTAACTGGATACCATCACATCACTGCATGTGCCGGTGGCGCCCAGGACGACGTCGACTTCTTCACGCAAGTCGTCGGGCTCCGGATGGCCAAGCAGACCGTCCTGATGGATGGCAAGATTCCCATTTACCATCTCTACTATTCGAACGCCAACATCGAAGCGGGTTCAATTATGACCACGTTTCCCTACAGCCGCCTGCGCGGCCGGAAAGGATCGGGTCAGGTTTCGGCGACAGCGTTTACCGTGGCCAAAGGAACGTTGCCGTTCTGGCAGGATCATTTCAAACGCCACAATATCCCGCAGCAGCCAGTGGCGGAGCGCTTCGGACAGAAGTTCATCCGCTTCACGCATCCTTCCGACCTGGAGTTCGAAGTGATTGAGGATGCCGCCGATACGCGCGAGCCCTGGAGCACTCCGGAGATCGGCAAGAGCGAAGCGGTGCACGGATTTCATGGGTCGGTTCTGTCGGTCCGCGAAGTAACCGAGACGGAGCGCTTCTTTATGGACGCGCTGGGCTTCCGCAAGACCGGCGTGGACAATGCGTACCACCGCTTCGAAACCGGCGCCGGCGGAGCTAACAAGACGGTCACGCTGCTGCATGAGCCGGACCGGTTAGCCGGAAGCTGGACCTTCGGCGCGGGCACGGTTCACCACATCGCGCTGTGGGGCGCCGATGACAATGCTCTGGCGGAGCAGAAAGGCATTTACGAAGAGCTCGGCTACACCGACGCCTCGGAGATCAAAGACCGGTTCTACTTCCACTCCATGTACTGCCGCTGCCCCGGCGGGATCCTGGTGGAGAGCTGCTGCAACGTCCCGGGCGGTTTCGAGAAGGACGAAGAGCGCGCCAAGCTGGGAACCAAGCTGCACCTGCCGCCATGGTGGGCAGGCCGCGAAAAGGAAATGATGTCGGTGCTGGAGCCGATCCAGGTCCCCGAAACGGCCACAGCGCACTAAGTATCGCGCTGAACAAAAGGTAGGAAATGAAACGCACATTGTTACTTGGCGCCGCCGGGTTGATTCTGGCGGCGCTGCCCTCGCTGGCGCACCACTCCTTCGCCGCCGAGTACGACGGCACCAAACCGGCCACCATTAAAGGCGCAGTCACTCAGGTGGAATGGATCAACCCGCACTCGTGGGTGCATGTCGACGTGACGGACGAGAACGGCAAGGTAACCTCGTGGTCCTGCGAGACGGCTCCGCCGAACGCGCTGTACCGCCAGGGCTGGCGGCGCGACTCGCTCAAACCCGGCGATCAGGTGGTGGTAGAGGGTTACCTGGCGAAGGACGGCAGCCACACCATGAGCGCGCGTAGCGTGGTGACTCCGGAAGGCAAGAAGTTGTTCGCGGGATCTCCGACGGACGGCGGTCCCCAAGACCAGAAGTCGAAATGAGAATCGCCCTCCTGGCCCTCCTTGCAGTCGCGCAACTGGCCGCGCAGTCAGGAGCTAAAAATGGCGCAGCGATCCCCCGGCTACCGGACGGCAAGCCGGATTTTCAAGGCATTTGGGAAGTTCGCAACACGGCCAACGGCAACCTGGAGGCGCATAGCGCGGCGGCCGGGATTCGCGCCGGCGAGAGTGTCATCGTAGATCCGCCCAGCGGCGAAATCCCGTATCAACCGGCGCCAGCGGCCAAGCAGAAACAGAATTTCGCCAACCGCGCGACCGCTGATCCGGTAAACAAGTGCTTCCTTCCCGGCGTGCCCCGCATCACGTACATGCCGTATCCTCTCCAGATTTTTCAGACGCCAAAATATGTGGCGATCTTGTATGAATACGTCCACGCTTCCCGCACAATTCTGATGAACGGCGCCCCGCACCTGGACAACATCGACTTCTGGATGGGAGACTCGCGCGGCCGGTGGGACGGCGACACACTGGTGGTGGATGTGACGGACAACACCGCCGACACCTGGCTGGATATGTCCGGCAATTTTCATGGCGCTGACATGCACGTCGTGGAGCGATATGCTCTTATTTCGCCGGACACGTTGCAGTACGAGGCGACGATTGAAGATCCCAAGGTCTACACCAAGCCGTGGACCATTCGCATGGCGTTGTACCGGAATCCCGACAAGAACGCCCAACTGTACGAATACGAATGCCACGTGTACCGGGAGAAAGCTCCGGAGCCAAGCAAGTGATGACAGCACGACTGAGTTCCATCAAGGTTGCCGGTCTCATCGCCGCGATATTCGGGCTGGCCGCTCCGGCGATGCACGCCCAATTCCCTGGCCGGCTGCCGCGTCCCAAGGCGGGCCCGTTCACACGGCTCCCGGATGGCAAGCCCGATTTTCAGGGCTACTGGGAAACCAACAACTTCTTCACCGCATTCGATCTGGAGACGCATGACAAAGCCGAATACGGCGTCCCCGCCGGAAAGGGTGTGATCGTCGATCCTCCCGACGGCAAAATCCCCTATCAACCCTGGGCCGCCGCCAAGAAGAAGGATCTGGTGGAGCATCACATGTATGACGATCCCCAGGCGCATTGTTTTCTATCCGGCGTGCCCCGGCAGATGTACACGCCGTTCGGCTTTCAGATCCTGCAACCCCGCGGCTACGTGATATTTCTGTTTGAGGCATTTCACTCCTATCGCATCGTGCCGTTCGACGGCCGGGCGCACGCCTCCAGCGCCATTCGCCTGTTTGAGGGCGATTCGCGCGGACATTGGGAAGGTGACACCCTGGTGGTCGACACCACGAACCAGAACGACCGGACCTGGTTCGACATGACGGGCAATTTTCACAGCGACGCCCTGCATGTGGTTGAGCGATTCAGTCCCGTGGACTCGAATACCATCAATTACGAAGCCACGCTCGAAGATACCAAGGTGTTTTCGCGCCCCTTCAAGATCGCTTTCTCTTTCGGACGAAATCCCGATCCTAACTACCAGCAGATGGAATACGCCTGCGTCGAAGGTGAGAAGGATCTGCAACACTACACCGAAAGCGAAGGCGGCAAGAAGGACTAGCGTTCCATCCAATCCCGGTTCCAAGCCCTCCGCGATTCCTCATATACTAAGCACTGTCAGCATTGGAGGCCATTGCGATGATGCCTGTTCCGCGCTCTTGTTTTGCGATAGCAATCTTGTTCGGCCCGGTCTGCTTCGCCCAGCAGCCGCCCATCGGGGTTCCTGCGGCGCCGCTCGGCTCAGGCCCGTTTGTGTTGGACACTGCCGAGCAGCATAAGATTCGAGTCAGCGTAGTGACGAAGGGGCTGGCGCATCCCTGGAGCCTCGTGTTTCTTCCCGATGGCCGGATGCTGGTCACCGAGCGACCGGGACGCATTCGGGTCATTCGCGATGGCGTGCTCGATCCGAAGCCGCTCGGCGGCGTGCCCGCGCCCCGAACCAAGGGCAACGGCGGCCTGATGGACATCGCCCTGCATCCCAAGTTCGCCGAGAATCACCTGGTTTATTTCACTTACGACAAGCCGGTGGAGAACGACAAAGGCGCGCCTACCGTTGGTCGCGGAAAACTGGACGGCGGCGCGCTGGTGGACGTGCACGATATTGTGGTCACCGATGCCTATGAGGGCACCGGCGGACTCAGTTGCCGCATCGCGTTTGGACGCGACGGGATGCTTTACATCGCGACCGGAGGCAATGTCGGATACGTCGCGCAGGAGCCCGGCAGTCTGCGAGGCAAAATTTTGCGCGTGCGCGACGACGGCTCCGTGCCGCCCGACAATCCTTTCGTGGGCCGCACCGGCTACCGGCCCGAGATTTATTCGGTCGGGCATCGCAATTCGCTTGGTCTTGTCGTGCACCCGGAAACCGGCGTCATCTGGAATAACGAGAACGGCCCCAATGGCGGCGATGAGATCAACGTCATTCTTCCGGGCCGCAATTACGGCTGGCCGGTAGTCAGCTTCGGACGCGACTACGCCGGCCCGCGCGTTTCCGAGCATCCGACGCGCGAAGGCATGGAGTCGCCGATCGTTGTTTGGATCCCCTCCATCGCCGTCGCCGGGATGACGGTCTATACCGGCGACCGTTTTCCCAATTGGAAGGGCAACGTGTTCGTCGGCTCCATGCGCACGGGCGAGATCCCCGGTACGGGCCACCTGGAACGTATTGTGTTTAACGCCAGGACCGAAGAAATGCGGCGCGAATCAATGCTCGGCGAGCTGCACCAGCGGATTCGCGAAGTCCGGCAGGGCCCGGACGGGTATCTCTACTTACTGACGGACGAAGACGATGGCGCGCTGCTGCGGGTCGAACCGGCGCAGTGAGTCACGCGTCCTGACCTGTTAGAAAACGTGACATCATATAACGCAGTTCCGACACTTTATCTAGGTTCTTAGCCAAACAAAAGGGGAAGAATCTTTGGCGGACCGTGATATAATCCCACGCAAACTAAATTAGCTCGACGGGCAATTTAGTGTGCCTTGCCGCGGCTAGGAGGAGTGTGTATGGCCTGGACCGGACCGCTCGCCAAGGGATTTCCTGCAGCCATCTGTTTTGTCCTGTTGGCCGGATGCAATAAGCCGCCTGGTGAGCCCGGCAAAGCGCTGGACGAGGCCAAGCTGGCGGGGCGAGACGCAGCCTCTTTCCCCGCCGCCGACGAAGACTATTTTCACGACATGGATGGCGGCATCCCGCTTTCACCCGCCGAAGTGAAAGGCCGCAACACCTGGATCGTCTGGACCGGCGGCAACGATCGCTTCTGGAACACCATCACGGTCTCCAGTGCAGGCGCGCTGGATTTTCTCAAGACGCTGTCTTCCAATCCCGCGATTAAGTGCCCGAGCTGGTTTCGCGACGGCAAGTGCACCATCGATCGCGACATTCGCTGGGAGTACCTCGGCTTAGTGAACGAGCCTTGCTTTGAAAAGGCTACCCGGCCGGATCCCGACCGCTACGGCTTGTGGCTGGATAAGCGCATCGTTGGGCCGGGCTGCCCGCCCGATCCGTTCGAAAACGCGGACAAGTATCCGGGCGTGACCATCGGCGCCCGCGCCAGGTTGGATAAGAAGAAGCTCGGCTCGTTCTACGGCTGGGCTTCGGGCATCATGGGCCTGCGCATCTTCCCGAATCCGGACTTCGACGACGCTGCCGCCAAGAAGTGGGATGCCAATCGCTACTACACCGATCCAAGCTACTACAATTCACGCGACCTGGTGAAGCCGTACCGCGTCGGTATGTCGTGCGCGTTTTGCCACCTGGGCCCGAACCCGCTGAAGCCACCCGCTGATCCCGATCACCCCAAGTGGGAGAATCTGAGCTCCAACGTCGGCGCGCAATACTTCTGGATCGACCGCATTTTCGATTGGGACGGCGATGCCTCCAGCTACGTGTACCAGATGTTCCATGCTTCCAAGCCCGGCTCTCTTGATACATCGCTGGTATCCACCGACAACATCAACAATCCGCGGACGATGAACGCGGTTTACTATATTCGCCCACGCCTGGAGCGCGCGTCGCTCGCCGGCAAAGAAACCCTGGCCGGCGGAGGCTTGAACAACCGACAGTTCAACGAGTTCATCAAGCCGGACGACCCGCAGCTCGGCTGGCTCGACAAGTTCTTCCAAGCGCCCGCCACTGTGTGGTCGCCGCGCGTGCTCAAGGACGGCAGCGATTCGGTGGGCGGCTTGGGAGCGCTCAACCGCGTCTATCTCAACATCGGCCTGTTCAGCGAAGAGTGGCTGCTGCATTTCAACGCGCTGGTGGGCGGCAAACCTACCAGTGCCATCAAGATTTCCGACGCGCGCAACAACTCGATCTATTGGCAATCAACCGAAGCGCAGACTCCCGCCATGGCCCTGTTCTTCGTGAAGGCCACCGATCCGCAAAGACTGAAGGACGCGCCGGGCGGCGACAAATACAAGCCGGAACAGAGCAAGCTGGTTCAGGGCAAAAAGATTTTCGCCGATTATTGCGCGCGCTGCCACTCCAGCAAACTGCCGCCGATTCCCACAACCGTCCGCGATCCCGGCGTGTGCTCCGGCCAGCAATACATGGACTGCTGGGCGAGTTACTGGGCGTGGACCAAAACCGCGGACTTTCAGAGCCAAATGGAAAAGATCGTCGCGCGAGACGATTTTCCGACCGACAATTTCCTCTCGAGCGAATTCCGAGTGCCCGTGACGCTGCTCCAAACCAACGCGTGCAGCCCGCTGGCCACCAATGCCATCCGTGACAACATCTGGGATAACTTCTCTTCGGAGACTTACAAGCAGCTTTCCTCGGTCGGCGACATCACCTGGTATCACCCGGTCACCGGAAAGGCGAACACGTACAAAGCTCCGGCCGGCGGACGAGGATTCACGCGGCCGGCGTCGCTGGTGAGCCTGTGGTCCACGGCGCCGTATCTTCTGAACAACTCCGTGGGAACTTTCTACGACCAGCCGTCAGTGGAAGACCGGATGAAGTCGTTCCAGGAGTCGATCGAGCAGATGCTGTGGCCCGAGAAGCGCACCCACGATCCGGTGATCGGCAGCAAGATGCCGCCCGCATCCAATGGGATGCCGCTGCCGAGCGAAATCGCGCGCACCACGCAGGTCAGTTATCTGCGAGTGGCCATCGGTTTCCTTCCGGACAAACTGCAGGGATTGGCTGGCACCGTTGACCGCATCTTCCCGTCTCTGCTGCCGGACGGCAAGATTCAGATTGGTCCCATCCCGGCCGGGACTCCTGTGAACCTGATCGCGAACCTGGACGTGTTGGGCCAAGACACCGACCCGGCCGCCCGGCCCGAGCGTGACAAGAAGCTTCTCGACCTTCTTTTAAAGCTCAAGGCCGATCTGAAGGCGATTGACTCCGGCAGTCCCGAGGAGCAGCAGCAAAAGGCGGCGCAG
>Ga0335071_10004944_pt1 | contig 13919 bp, 10 predicted proteins | sample Lox_Sample_15_FD_206724 | JGI IMG/M metagenome (GOLD analysis project Ga0335071, IMG submission 206724) | Soil microbial communities from Loxahatchee National Wildlife Refuge, Florida, United States - Lox_Sample_1.5 | ecosystem: Environmental > Terrestrial > Soil > Wetlands | place: USA... | reverse complement strand
GTACCGGCACGTCCGGGGAATGAGCCAACGGGAATTGGCTCTCACCTTGAACGTCGATCCGGGAACATTGGGGCGGTGGGAAAGAGATGAAAGTTTTCCAGCAGGAAAGCTCAAATTAAGGCTTGAGTTTTTCTTTAGGGAGATTCTCTCAGGCGAGTGAAGGAAGGAATTATGACATGGGTGATCGTCTATGCAGATTGAAACTTTCTATTCAAATCCGCTCGGATGATAACTCGATTAGATAATGCTCCATAAACCATGGAATGTTCATTTTTCAATCATCATCGAGGAGAATCTTTAGCATTTGGTCGTGTCTATTGAGAAAGTCCTTTGCAATTTTATAATGTTCAGTTTCCATGTATTTTATTTTTTCTATACCTGCTGCGGAAAACTGGTAAATCTGGGCGTTTGGATACCCCATCAAGATCGGCGAATGGGTCGCAATAATAAATTGAGAATCAGCCTTTACAAGTCTATGAATATACGCGAGCGCAGTTAATTGACGAGCCGGAGAAAGAGCAGCCTCTGGCTCATCGAGTAAGTACAAACCATTTCCGCGAAATTTATGGCTGAACAAGGATAGGAACGATTCGCCATGGGATTGCTGATGAAGAGACTTCCCTCCATAGGTCTCAAGAAAACCAACATCGTCCATGTAAGATGCAACGTTATAGAAACTTTCTGCGCGTAAAAAATATCCGTCTTTCGGGACTTTAAAACTCTTTGTTATCCGTAAAAATTGATGCAATTCTGAATGGGTCTTACGAGTGGAGAAGTTGGTGTTTTTATTGCCACCCTCTGCGTTGTAGCCAAGCTTCTGGGCAATTGCTTCCATTAATGTCGATTTCCCGGTTCCGTTTTCCCCAATAAAAAATGTCACGTCTGGATGGAAGGTGATGGTTTTTAAATTCTTAACTACTGGCACACAAAATGGGTATTTTTCGAACGAGGGCACCTTATCTCGCAGAAGAGCGATTTCCCTTAAATACGGCCTCGCTTCCAGTTTTGTGTCTTTTGATTTGGTCATGTATAAAGCATATATGATTGAGCTATTAACCAATTGATATTTGTACTAAGTCCTGTCCTATTTCAATTTTGGTCAATCATTTGGTGACAATCTAAATTAACCTATATCTTTGAATTGAAATCTGAAATGGTCAAAAAGGCAATATGCCTTCAAAGCTTCACTAGTTTATTTGATTAAAACAGTTCCGGATTACACTTGCCATAGGGAAAACATGGACTACAATTTGGCGAACACTGGGGGTTACAAGTAGGAACACAATCCGGCACACAATCATCTTTCAGATCATTATTTAAACTAGCCTCCACTAATTCGCCCTGTTCTGAAGACTGAACTTTGTTTCTTTGTGCGGAGCGAGGCAACCATACTTCTTGATATATTTTCTTTCGTAAATCTTTTAATTGCTGTGACTGAACTAACTTTTCGAATTCCTCATCGAATATGGATCCAATTGACCATTCTCTTGACATTATACAAGGGGCAATCTTTCCATCTGGAAATACGCAAAGATTTCCCTGCCAACACGACCCACACAGTTCAGTAAGAGCTGGGGTATGATTATGCTTTGAATTACCCCGACCAAAAGAACGAATCCGATCCTTACCAACTGTTTTGATTCCAATGCTATGCAAATATTCGATTGTTTCATCTACATCATTTTCATTCTCCTCCATAACAATTATCCCAGCTCGAACATTTAATGATGCATCAAGAAATCGTTTTATATTATTTACAGTTTGACTGTGGCTACCCGGTATTTTTGTTATAGAGTCGTGAATTTCGCTTTTGTAAGAATAAAAGGATGTTGCTATTGAAACGTTATTTTCAACGAAACATGAAAGGAGCCTGTCCGATAGTATGGTAGCGTTAGTAAATACTTCTATAAACTCGAACCCTTTATTTCGAGCATAAGTAATCAGATCAGGAAGTTCTCTTACGATAGTTGGCTCCCCACCGATAAATTGAATATTTTTACATCCAAGTGATGCCGCCGATTCAATCAACTTCCGATAATCTGATATTGAAAGGAGTTCTGGTCTCACTGTGGTCGGCCCCGATTCTGCATAGCAATGCACACAACGAAGATTACAATGAGAAGTTAACTCTAGCCAAATAAAGTTCAATTTTTGTTCTGCCGGATTTGCTAATATTTTTTCAGATTTATGGATACTAGAATCATTCATTATAGGCTCTCCTCCCTATGTAGTTTAATTTCGCAAGAACTAATTGGTCACATTTTTCACCCTCCGATGGTTAGTTAGTCTCTTCATTTGGGCGAAATATAATATGAAGCAAACCTTGAATCAATCATTAAATATTTCTATTAAAGTTAATGAGCATGGTACGTATGTGCACTTTTTCATTCTCTTCACTGACTGCGCGATCACCTGAGCAACAGTTTTTCGCTTCTATTTCTTCTCGGCATGAGAAATCTTTTGATATTATACCTTCACACAAAATCCTTTGATTCTCTGTTCTTTAACGTCTCCTTGTGTGTTTTGCTGACCAAGAAAGATAAAGAACTCTTTCAGTTCAAAAGTTTTCACTTTCTCCAAATATTCAGAGCTAATTTTTGAGGTGCGATCTTCTTGATTGCCTCAAGATTTTTTATCTCTGTGGAACATACAATAACCAGATCGTATCATGCTTTCAGGCACATCTCTATATTACTTTGTTGTCGTTAAAAAAACAGAGCGGAGTATCAGTCCACTCCTCACGAAAAACTTTACAATGAAGACCCTTAACTATTTCACTATAACCATTTTCTTTCGATAATATTCCTTCTTCGCCTGCGCATTATTGACTGTTAATTGATAGATGTACATTCCGCTTGCGATATTTGACGCGTTCCAGACCTCTTGATGATATCCAGCTGAGCGGCTGTCATTCACCAATGTCGCAACTTCCTGACCTATGGAATTGTAAATCTTCAGAACAACGCGGGTATCGTTTGGAATCAGGTACGAAATGGTTGTCGAGGGATTGAAAGGATTTGGGTAATTTTGGTACAACTCAAAATGATCGGGGGGATCAACACTGACGTCGAGCTGCTTCGTCCACTTTTCGCCCGTTGAACTTGTAATGGTAAAGGTAAGCGTTTGTGGTTTCTTGACTGGAGCGAGCCTATCTACGGTGAAAGAAAATGAAGCTGTGGTATCTCCTTTCCCCTTGAGTTGCTTTATCGTCTGAATGGTTGATACAAAGTGAAGCCATCCGGGAACATTCGACACTTCCACTTTAACTCCCGAGGCGGCGACAATTGAAGTATTGTGAACGGAAAGTTCTATCCTATTATCCTTCGACTCAAAGGGAAGCTGATGCTGTGACAGCGCGAAGGTAAAAGTAAAAAGCGAAAACAATAACGTAATGGACGCTTTCATATTCCCCTCTTCATAGTTCATCGTGAATTATTCATGGTTTCTGTTGATCACTCTTTGTTCAGTGTGGAATGTTTAATATAATCTGAACCAAGGGATTGCTGGTTATATCCTGTGTCTTGTTTTGCTGAACGGAGCCTGACGTTGCCCGGAATTGCAGGTTTGCCGGGAGCAGTTCCTTTGCCACGTTCCCATTCAACGTATTTCCAAACTGCCTCCATGCGCCCGAATAATAGGTCACAACGGCATTATTTACGGGATTGTTCTGAGTATCTGTTACGTTCACGGTAGCCAAGACAGACGAAAAACTCACAATATTATTACTGCCGACATTCTGCGTCTTGCTGTTGGTGACGAATGCATAGGTCATATTGAACTGGTAACTATTCGGGAGCAGTTCTAGGGAAACCGTTCCGTTTGTCGTCGTACCAAATGTCCTCCAAGCACCGGAGTAGTATTGTACTGTCCCGGTATCAATCAAATTACCTTGACTATTTTCTAGTTGAACGGTTGTATTCACGGTCTGAAAAATTACCGTTGGGTTGCTGTTCAAGTCTTGCTGCTTGGTGTTGCTGGCATAAGCGTATGTCATCATAAATGAGTAGTTATTGGGTAGAAGCTCCTTAGTGGTGACACCACCCGAAGTAGTCCCGAAAGTTCTCCACGCACCGGAATAATATTGCGCAGTTCCTTGGTCAATAAGGCTCCCTTGACTATTCTTCAATTGAACCGCAGCGTTGACTGTTTGGAAGACGACAGTGGAATTTGCGCCTATATCCTGCTGTTTGTTATTACTAGCAAAGGCATAGGTCATGCTGAAAGAATAGCTATTCGGCAAAAGCTCTTTGGTGGTCACGCCGTTTGTCGTAGTACCGAACGCCCTCCAAGCGCCGGAATAGTATTGCACTGTGCCGGTGTCAATCAAGTTGCCTTGGCTATTTTTTAATTGAACGGACGTATTGGTTGTTTGGAATACGACAACAGGGTTCACGCTCAAATCCTGAGCCTTAGTGTTACTGGCAAAGGCATAGGTCATACTAAATGAATAATTGATCGGCAGCATTTCCATTGTTGCGACGCCACTCGTGGTTGTCCCGAAATTTCTCCATGCCCCAGCATAATATTGAACTGTTCCCGTATCGATTAAACTCCCTTGACTGTTCTGGAGTTTGACCTGTGCATTGACCGTTTGAAACACCACCGTATCACTTCCGACGGTGACATTCGATTTTGTTTGTATGCCGTAGGCATACGTCATCTGCAAGCTCACGGTCTTGAGCGTCGTGTTGACGGAGAATGTTCCGTCGTTGTTATTCACTGCGGCTTTCCAACTTCCATCATAATATTGAAGTGTGCCACCGGTGAGTTTCGTACCCGTGCTATTCACAAGCTTCACGTTGAAACCTGACGGAGGGAGCGGCAATTGTCCCAATAAATACTGAGTGTTGTAATAAATTAGCGCATACGCTTCGCTGGAGAGATTGCTCGTACTATCTGAAATTGCATTGGCTAAGATTGTTTGAAGAGTTAATCGCGTTCCGGCAACATTATTAGATTGAAGTTGTGCTTTTGCCGATGAAAAATAGCCTAGATATTTATTTACAGTGGTTTGATCTTTGATCCAGCTCAACGTCCGAGATTCAGTAGCGTAGGAAGAAAGTGTGTCGAGATAATTCAGTGGAACAAATGGATTCGGTAAATCAGCAGGACCTACGGTTGTAGTTTTAAATGAGTTTGATTTTGCTTCATCAAACCATTGTTCAATTGAATAATCTACGGTATCCCCGAATATAGAAGACCAACTTCCGTTATCTCCACGTATCAAACTTTGTATGATGGCAGGTTGACGTGTAGTCTCAAAATAGAATGATGAATCTGAAAATCCGGGTTTAATAAACGCATCAAAACCTTCCGGAGCTAGCCATCCTACTGCTTCAGCAGGAACGCCGCCGAAATCCCAGTCAACAGGACTTGCGCCATTTGTGATTGAATCAGGCGGGGTAACAAGGACAAATGCATTTATCATTTGTTTGCTTGACGACAAACTCTGCAATTTGTAATTATAGGAGAACCTTCCGCCTATATTTTTAACAATTGCATTTAGTGTAAGGTTGACTTTATCGCGAGGATAAAAGCCACTTGGCAACGCTTGGGGAGTGCTAGCCCAGTTCCCATACAATGAACCATTCCAACTGTATGTGACCTTTTGAGTTTGTTCGTCCGATAGATTGACATACCAATCGCCTGTGATTTCGTAAGTATTGTCGCCGTTAACATCAACATATTCAAACCCAGAAGCTAATGAGATTAAAACGCTTTCATTGTTGGTATCCACTGCATTTATGAGATTACCCCTGGTACCGTCCCAACTAAATATCCAAAGACTTTCTATAGCTCCGGCTACACCCCTAAAGCATGATATTATTATCTCAACTTTTCCGTCATTATTTAAATCGCGAACTGCTGATATCGTTGGCATAATGCTGGTAGTGACATTTATAACCGGGCCGCTTTGCCAAATAACATTTCCATTTTTGTAAATGCCCATGGTCCCATTTAATGAAAGAGAAGTACCAACTTGCTGCATTGTTGCAAATATAAGACAACCCGACAACGTATTATATGGATTTGTAATTGCTCCCTTCGTGCTATCAACATTAACTATATCCGTTACCTGATATGTGGTGTCTAAAAGAGACACTACTTGAGTTTGGATCGCATCCCAAGTTGATCCAGTGACGCCAGGAGCGATATTAGCTTGGGCAAATACAGAGGTTAGCGGCATCAAAAAAAATAGTACGATAATGCATAAACAATTGACTTTCATTTTTCCCGTCCTTTGTGCAGATATTTCGATGACTTTCCCCATTTTCCATAAAGGGTCCCATTCCAAGCGTACGTTACAATAACCTTATCATCAGAACCATCACCTTTATACCATTCGCCTTGAATTTCATAGACGCCATCACCATCAATATCTCTCAACTCATAATCATCTCCCCAATACATAATATTTGAGTCGCCAGACTCATCCAGCTGAGTAATTAACTTACCGTCACTACCATCCCAATTAAAAATCCATAATTGACCCCCAGTTCCCTTTGCCTGTCCAATAATAATTTCAACTTTCCCGTCTCCATTTAATTCATCTGTTGCATCGATGCTCCCTGACACGCCCCCTGAAAACTCATTTGATAGCAACGCCGAGCGCCAAACGATCGAATCAGTTTTGATTTTATAGATACCAACGAATCCCTTAGGCCTGGTAGGGATCGGATCTTCCGTGTCTCCCGCAAGAAAAATAAAACATCCTCCAAGTGTGTGATAGGGATCTTTGATCTTCCCGTGAGAAACAGAGGGGTTATTCAGAGACTTATCAATCTCAATACCTGAGATATCATATTGATAACCAGTCATCCTTTTAATTTTCATTGCAATTGAAGCTGTAATGGTGTCGTACTGATCCAACTGACAGTAGCATGCAATGACATTGGCAAGATTCAAACACAACAATAAGATGACATTCTCAAGAAGTCGGATCATAAAGCGCCTCATTGGCTTTGTGGTTCAAATTTTTGTGCATTAGAATAAACCCCATTAGCGTATGCCCCATTTGAAAAGTGTTTATTAGTATTCCATATCGGCCAAACATAATCTTTAAACCAATGTTCAAAGCCATTAGGCCAGCATCCATTTTGCTCGGTATTGGGCGTTAGCCATTGCTGGAGAAGTTGTTTCATATATTTCAAACTATATGACATATTTGTAGTAGTAACATTAAAATCTTCAGGGCTCACATTCGGGTCATTGCTTGGATAATTTGCATAACGGACTGCCACGTCATATGTAAGCTGTAATAAGCCATACGAACTCGCCAAACGTGTTTGTGCTGTCATCTTATTCGCACCCACGGTTTCCCACTTATCACGGAGATATTCAATCATTTTTTCACGTGCAATATCTTCTTTAGATTTTGAAGAAAAAAGCGATGCTAAGCCGGCATTTGCATGTAAAAACTCATTGTATGTTTTGCAGATATCTCTATATTGAGATGGAAATACCATTTTACCGCTCGATAATCGTTTACCATACACTTGATGTTCCGCGCCTGAACCGGTATTGACAAGTTCTGAATTATCATAGATAATATCCCATACGGTTTTAGGCGACGTCGGATAGTTCATGTAGAGCACATGCTGATGTATGGGAACGTCCTTTCCTAAGCCCATCTTATGATCGGTTCGACTGGAATCCACAAGCCAAAATTTGTCTTTATAGAGCTTGTCAGTGGTCCATGCCAATGAGAGTTGCTGATACTTATTAAAAGGCTCATATCGGTATGAGGGTGCAAAACCCGTATATCCGGTAAAGTTTATCTTTCCGGCCTCTTGGAACATCTGACCTTTTAAAAATTGGGGTGGAATTCCATACCGACCGCCGTAAGTTATGCATGTATCATCAATATTAATTTCATTGTTAAAAACGTCCCTTGATAATCTATATGTTGGGCTTTGATTGGGCGTTAATAACCTTACCGGCCTTTTAACCTCTACTGTGATTGATCCGCTTCTTCCCTCTTCTAATAAAACTGCATTTAACGTCACCTTGTAGTCTTGGGTTGTGTCGTCCTTCAGATATCGTCCGATCAATCGAACAACACCGTTGTCCAAGCCTGAACCATCGGGCTTATCGTAGTCGAAATAGGTGCCAACTTTGTCGTCTGCAGAACTAGCCGTGGGATCTTCAAATATGACTCTGCCGTCGCCATCAGCTATACTAGGATCGTACGATTCGGCAATGAGTAGGTTGCTAGAATTGTTCGGATCGTCCGTTGCATGATAATATTTCGTTTCCCCGAGCAAGATGCTGTATGATGGCTCAATCCATGTGTCTGCAGAGACATCGTTCCAATCCAAATCCGTCCCATCATCAAACACAAGCGTTGTTACAGGAGTGGCATCGTCTGCTGTACTCTCAACAGAGCTTCTTTTGCTGTGGTGTGTTGCTTGCACTTTAACTTTTTTTTGCTGAAGGCCGGGGACTCGGCTTGAAGATAATGGACGCCTACCCATGATTTTCTTTACCTTCTCCGCCAATAACTTTTCCTGAAGCGTTTTTTTCCCCGTATGAGACTTGAATAGAAGACTGCCGGGAGACGATGAAGAAACTCCGCTCGATGGTCCACCCCTGACCGCTATACTGGCTCCGCCTCCGCCCCCTCCCAGAAATATCTCAGGATACATATTCATGTCAGCAACAATCTTCTCATTTGAATGCAGGTAGAATTGTATTGTATCTCCAGCAGTAACTTTGCCACAATCGACTGTGTCGCCTATATATGCAGCTGGATTATTCAGCAGAAATTTCTGAGCAGGTAATAGGAGAAAAAGTGAGTCGATTGCAGCTGTGGAAGTATCTGTAATCTGCAGCATTAGTTCCCCTGAAACGGGTGCGATAAAGGTCGTTTGACTCGGAACAAACGGATCCACTTGTTGGTCGTCTGAATAAGTATAGAGCCAATCCGGCGGCAACGCTTCTTGCGTGCTGTCCATAGCCAGTGAAAACTCAAAAGAATATAGGGTGGAGTAGTCGGTTTCATCGAATTGGGCGAAGCCGTTTGTTTCCAGAATTTCAGTATTAAGCCCGGGTCCACGTTTGTATCCATTTTTCGATAACTCAAAATCTAATGGGCCCCACTGGCTCACATGCACACTGTTTTCCAAGACCGATGAGGATAGAAGAGGATTGCCGTTCATTGTCAGCTGCATAGCGTTTGAAGGATCATAGAATGATGAGTCTACTAGATCCGGCGTTGCCTGAACCGTAAGTGTACCACTATAGCGCGGATAGACTTTGTTGCCGGGTGGCGGATTCATCGGACTAATCGCAACCTGCACAAGTGCTTCCGTGCTGCCGCATTTATTTGTTGCCGTAGCCTTGACGTAATAAATCCCGTCATAGCCCGTAAGATCGATATCGGCTGGCGTGCTTGTCCATTCATCGCCAGGCCAAGGGGACACACTCCACGTAACGGTGGCTGAATTGTCAGGCGAGGGGTCAACTTGCGCTTCTGCATGGATAGATGTTGCCCCAAAAATGTCTTGTGCGTTCAATGGATAAGTGATGCCTACAGCTGGAAACGGAAATGTCTCTTGATAGACTACGCTGCCAACGGAGATTGAGTCAACAATGACTTCAAAAAAAAGTGGGTTATCCTGCGTTAAAGTGCATTGAATGCCGCCGATAGTGATTTGTACTGGCGCATCCAATGTAATCGGAGGGGAGGTGCACGTAACGACACCCGTGCGGCCTAAGTCCGCTGGCTGCAGTGCGTTAGCCAGATGAAATGCAGAGTCACCAATCTGAGCGTCAATCGATCCTCGCGCGAATGTTGGATCGTGTGTGCCGTTCAATGCATCGCACGAAATCGTAACTGTTGCATTGTAATATTGTGGATTTGAAATCGAGAGAGATTTTGCTTTACCCTTAGGAGTTATCACCACCGTATCTTTGATGACGACTTGTGAAAACGCAAGATTGAAGAAAAGAAGAATAGATAGAAAAATGAGAATGTGTTTCGGTGCGTGCATGGCAAGGCTCCCTGATTGATCCCCGAAGAAAGTAAAAACTGTTGCGAATATCTGATTAAATGCGACTAATGTCAAGTTGTATTTTTGTGAGGACTGGCGTTTTAAAAATTCTTCTCGCAGAGAATTCTCACCGCTTTGGTCGTCAAATATATCTGCTTTGCACGGGCAAAAAGGCGGTTCCCGATTCCACCGGCTGGTCACGCCGCTACAGAACTCCCAAGCCACCTTCAAAAACTAAATTTCTTTCTTCATTCTCCCCCTTTTATATATCCACCTCGATTATCAAAATGGAGGAATATCCTCTTAAAACGGACAGATTCTTTGAGATAAATGAGTCTTCGGTCCAGTAAGTAGACTCATGATGTGAATTTGAAAATGTGATTCAGAGGCTTGCATTTACCCCCTGAAGTGGCCTTTCAAAAGGGAATTATATACTTCGCACACACATTTTACTTGACAAATGATTTTCGATATAGTATATTAGACCCATGAAAAAGAACAAAGTCCCATTCGCCAAAATAAACCAACCGAGCGCGTTTGAATTTTTTGAACGCTTCAAGTCGGAAAAAATCGCCATGAAGTATATGGAATCCGCACGATGGCCAGCCGGTATCAGATGCCTTCATTGCGGCCATCCGAGCGTTTATCGAATTCGCGCCGGTAAACTCTTCACGTGCAAATCATGCCGAAAGCAATTCACGCTTCGCACGGGAACGGTAATGGAAGGCTCGCATGTTCCAATACGAAAGTGGCTTTATGCCATGTATCTCGTCAGCACGTCGCGTAAGGGAATATCGTCAATTCAATTAGCAAAAGAAATTGGCATTACCCAAAAATCGGCCTGGTTCGTTCTTGGACGTTTACGTGAAGCGTGCCGGTTGAACGGGCAAGTTAATGGCATAGTAGAAATTGACGAAACGTATATCGGCGGCAAAGAGAAGAATAAGCATTTCAACAAGAGACTGAATGCCGGACGCGGTACGATTGGCAAATCTATTGTAATGGGAGTTCGATCAAGAGCCGGTCACGTTCGCGCTCAGGTTGTCGAGAACACCAACCGGAACACGATGCACTCAATGATTGAGAAGAACGTAGCTAAAGGCTCGACGCTTTTTACGGACGAACATCCAAGCTATGAAGAAATTCAGGGCTACAACCATGAGCGCGTTAATCATTCAGCGCACGAATATGTTAACGGCGAAGTTCATACGAATTCGATTGAAAGCGTTTGGGCATTAATCAAGCGCGGACATTATGGAACTTTTCATCATTGGAGCGCGAAGCATTTACAGAGCTACATTCAAGAATTCGTTTTCAGAATGAACACGCGTTCACTCCCCGCGTTTGATAAGAACGACAAGGTTTGTGGTATCAACTTCATTCGTCTCATGGTTGCCAATATGGAAGGTAAGCGACTCACCTATAAGGCACTAATCAGTGACGAGGGTTAAAGAAATAGCTTTTCCAAGTTTCCCCGCTTTAGTCAAAAACGTCGTAACGACGATTGAGCCGCCAAGTTATCTTGGTGGACTTACTACGTTCGTGGATATGTTCTGCGGGATCGGCGGCTTTCATCTCGCCGCAGAATCATTTGGAATGAAATGCGTTTTCGCTTGCGACATCGACGAAGAAGCGAGAAAAGCCTACGAGCACAACTTCAATATAACGCCGAAGGGAGATATTCGGCTTATCGACGCGGATGAAATTCCCGACCATGATTTATTTCTCGGTGGGTTTCCATGTCAACCATTTTCGATTATTGGCAACCGACAAGGCTTCGATGATATACGCGGCACACTGTTCTTTGAGATAACGCGAATTCTTGAAGCGAAACGTCCGCGAGCCGTTCTACTTGAAAACGTGAAACAGCTAACGACCATTGACAAGGGGAAAACCATTAAAACCATCGTCAAGTCGTTAGAGAAATTGAATTATCACGTATCATGGAGAGTATTCAACGCCTTAGATTTTGGCTTGCCGCAAAAGAGGGAGAGGGTGCTGATTGCCGCATTGCAAGAGCCTTTTGATGAATTTCCGTGGCCGACAGAAAAAAAAGAAATGATTCCGTTGAAGGATATTTTAGAAGAAAATCCCGATCCGAAACATTTTGTGAGCGACCGAATAAGAAAAAGCCGACTCAAAGCGCATAAGAGCGCCACAGAGCCGAGTATTTGGCATGAGAATAAAGCGGGAAATGTTTCAAGTTATGCTTACTCTTGCGCTCTTCGCGCAGGCGCATCATACAACTATCTTCTTGTAGATGGAAAACGCAGGCTCACGCCGAGAGAAATGTTGCGACTTCAAGGCTTTCCAGATACTTACGAAATTGTTTGCACCGATAGTCAAACGCGCAAGCAAGCGGGAAACGCCGTCCCCGTCCCATTAGTTGCGGCTGGAATAGAGGGAATCCTCAAGGTTGTCGAAAAGACCCATACTACGCGGAACTTCAAAAGCGCGTGAAGGTTTATATCAGCTCGGAGAATTTCCGAACGATGTAATCGTTGGAATTGGACGATTAATCGTTCACCGGTTGGCGGTCGGCCATGCCGACATAACGGGAGATGATTTTGCGGGGATATTCGCTAACGCCATTAGCGGAGAACATCGCGCCAGTCCGCTTGGAATAACCGATGTAACGTGGAATTCTTGTTCGTGGTCCGCAAAGACCGTACACTCCGATAAACCCTTCACCGTTCCAAGCCTTCGTTTAATTTCAGGGAGAAATTCTCCGAAATATTCATACGGCATCAAAGACGTATTTGAAGACTTAGAGGCGACGGGAGAGGCCATTCTAAATATTTGGAATGAGCGCGTTAATCAATCGCTGAATGAATATGACGATCTTCGCATCGTAGTTCTCGTCAGAAACATGTCAAGGCTTGAGTTTACCCTGTTTGAATACGAAGCGACGCGATACCTTCCTAAAGATTATGCGTGGGTGCAAAACGCGAAAAGTAACCTTGAGGGAATTGAAAGAGCGACAGATGAACATCGTTTTACGTGGCAGCCACATGGCTCACAATTTACGGTCATTAAAGACGTTCCTCCGTCCGCCTACCGATTCCGAATAAAGAAGCATCCAGGTTTCCTCGACCCCCAACTTGTTCTAAACCTTGTTCATTTCGACGAAAAATGGATAGAGCGCGTCGATGAAAATGGTGATGCGTCCCCACATGCGGAAGGTTCGGGCGATTGATACAACCCCCGAATTAAAGCTAAGAAAAATTCTCCAATCGTTAGGGCGACGGAGCTACCGGACTCACTACGACAAGCTCAGGGGAAAGCCCGACATCGTTTTCGTCAATCTCAAAAAAGTAATATTCGTTCATGGTTGTTTTTGGCATGGGCATTCTTGCCGAGCCGGTCAAAACGTCCCGCGAACGAATCAAGAATATTGGATTCCAAAATTGTCTCGCAATAAGATTAGAGACCGGAGGACGAACGCGAGCATCCGACGTTTAGGATGGCATATATTAACGGTTTGGGAATGCCAGCTAAAAAATCAAGAGGCTGTTGAGCGAAGGGTTAAGAAGTTCCTGTGTGTATAAAGTATATAATTCCCTTTCAAAAGCTATTTTGTTTGGACGCTGAACCATACAAATGAGGTAAGGTTTGCACAATACCTGAAATCGTTATTTTCACGATGGCTTTTTGAACTCGAGGCCTCACCTTAAGTCATCCAAGATTTGTTTCACATTGATTTCTTCACCAAGTGGATTACATTGTCTTTTTTGCCATTTAGCCCTTACCACTCCAAAACCTTCAAATATCCTGCAAATTCTAAAAACCTGGGGAGACCACGTTCTCAAGCGGCGGCTTGAACTCAAACTCCTCCAACGAGAAGTCGCTCAACTGCTGGGGGTCAATGAAACCTCGGTTTATGATTGGGAGAGGCACCGGACGGATCCCATGGTCCACCTGATACCC
>Ga0335071_10004943_pt1 | contig 13923 bp, 10 predicted proteins | sample Lox_Sample_15_FD_206724 | JGI IMG/M metagenome (GOLD analysis project Ga0335071, IMG submission 206724) | Soil microbial communities from Loxahatchee National Wildlife Refuge, Florida, United States - Lox_Sample_1.5 | ecosystem: Environmental > Terrestrial > Soil > Wetlands | place: USA... | reverse complement strand
GATTGCAGCCAAGACAACGTACCGAGAGTGCGGAAAAAGGCTTGGAAAATCTGATGAGCCCCAGTACAAGGCATCCACAACGACCCATGCAGCCATCGCAATGATAAGAAGGATCAAAAGGACTTTCATAGCTGTCGAGACCCCGGTCCTCCGGCGCTAGCAAGGCTCTGACCACTCGAAAAGGTTCTTTGTGGTTATTTACCGGACCCGTAGCCAATACAAATCGTAGTATACTCGGCAAATCCGCTTCGGTTTGCAAAGGAAATCTGTTGAGGATGGCATTGTTGGTAGAATCGTGAATATAAGCGACGGCATAAGAACTTCCTTGGCTTTCTTAGAATGTCGAACCTATTGTTCGGTATAAATAGTGATGTTTCTGATGAAATGCATTGAAGATGCTTAAATTACGCGTCCCGAGCGGCGGTGATGCACGTGTCGTCAAATAAATGTGATAATGTGTTGTCAAGCTAGACCTTATATTATTATAATAGCCGTGTGATCGAGCATCGATTTCTGCCTCCCCGTCAAGCCATTGGCTTCCTGCAGCGGGGTTGAAAATGCCCCAAACGGGGAAAGAGTACGGACGATCAATGAACGGGGGAGTAATACAAACAAGCAACTTCGCAAGCAATCCGAGCCATGCGTGGAAAGGGAGTGGTCTTTATTTGACCCCACTCGAGAGATACGTTGAGTTCCCGACCTTGCGGACAACTGCCGGGCGGGTTTGATTGAAAAGGAAAACGGAACTTCAGAGGCGAAACAATTTGGACGATCTCCCTGGGACGTTGATGCAACTGGGAAGTATCAATTTATCACATGCGAGCTTGTGGCGACGGCCTCGCCGATCTGAGGGGCGGGGGTTGGGACAAGCTCCAGGCTTATGACGATATTATAAGGAGGTGTTTCATGGAGTTCCTCGAACGAGTCAAAACAATGACCCGCGAGCAAGTGGCGAACGGAATGCTCGAACTTATAACCCATGTGTCACCGGAGACGTTCATGACGTTGAGCACGATGGCCTCGTATCTTTGCCAAGGAGACCAGGCTAATGCTGCTGTGGAGGCTGTCAAGGATAGCCTCCAGCAAGGCGAGAATGGCCAGGCCACGCGCATGTTCAAGAGAGTCATGACTGAATTGTCTCCTCATTGCCTTAAAGCGGTAGCTCGGGCTCTTTTTATCAATGGACTCCTCAAGAGTTCCACACTGCGTGCAGAATTCGAAAAAGAGGAAGGGTTTGCGCCGCCGTTTACGCTTCTGATAAGTCCGACGATGCAGTGCAATCTTCAGTGTACCGGGTGCTATTCGGGAAAGTATGTACGCGAGAAGGGGCTGTCGTACGAGCTCATAGATCGTTTGCTGACCGAAGGGTACGAGATGGGCATTCGCTTCATAGTTTTCAGTGGCGGCGAACCCTTGACCCGAAAGGAAGATCTGCTCCCTCTGATCGAGAAACACAGTGACATGTATTTCATGTTTTACACTAATGGAACGCTTATTAATGATTCCGTTGCAGACGAATTGCACAGACTCGGAAATGCTGGGGCCGTTATAAGCCTGGAGGGGTTTGAAGAGGCCACCGACGCAAGGCGCGGTAAAGGCGTATTCAAGAAAGTAATGGATGCTATGGACAGGCTAAAGCAGAGAGGGGTCCCCATCGGCACCTCGTTGACCGTCACCAGCAAGAACGTGGAAGCGCTCATGAGTGACGAGTTCTTCGAGCACCTGGTGAACAAGGGAGTGATGGTGTGCTGGCTTTTCCTGTTCCTGCCGGTGGGCAAAGACCCGGACGTGAGTTTGATGCCTTCTCCGGAACAGCGCGAGTACCTGAGGCAAAGGGGCAAGGCATTGCGGGCGAAGTATCCCATCTTCATTGCCGATTTTTGGAATGATGCCCCTTACGTGGGTGGATGTATTGCCGGAGGCCGCAATTATATCCATATCAATGCCAACGGCGATGTCGAGCCCTGCGTTTTTGTCCATTTTGCCGTGGACAAGATCCATGACAAATCTTTGCGAGAGGTGCTCCGAAGCAACTTTTTCTCCACGATTCGGTCCAAACAGCCATATTCCGAGAACCTTCTCACACCGTGCATGATCATAGATAACCCGGACATTTACAGACAAGTCGTGCGATCGTGCGCCGCGTATCCAACCCATGATGGAGCTGATGACGTAATTCTTAAGATCAAAGATGAACTGGACGATTACGGTCGTCGGGTCAGGGCCCTGGAGGATGAGATCTGGGCACGAGAAAAAGCCGAATACGGATATCCTGAACGACCCTCGACAGTTAACTAATTATTAAGATCGACGTAAGACCCCGTGGGGAGTCTTCCCGGGAAGGCTCCCCGCATTCCCTTCACAATCTCACTCAGGATTGGGGCCATCACTTCTATATTGACCGCAGAATCGAACTGGGGAAGGTCCCTAAGTTCAAATCCACCGTTTCAAGCGCCTACCGCAACAGGGCTATGCTATTGGCTTTCAGTGTCCCGCTGTTTGCTCCGCTCACTGGTTCAGTAAGGGTTTGACTGTCTGCTGTTGTTGCTTTTTCCGCGAACTACATCAGATCTCTTGACAAAATGCTTGCGAGTGCTATGGTATCACGCACTTCAATGCGAAGGTTGGTCTTAAATCTAGTCAGCAAGTGTTAGGGGACGGGGTCCTGCGTGCAGGAGGGGGTGTCGAGTTTGTAGTGCTATTCCTGTGCTCGCTCCGACACGTAAGGTTGATGAAATCCGCGCTGAACATGCGTTGCGGCGAGTCGAAACGAGGACAGCGTAGTGGTGCATCTCTGAAAGGCGGCAGCGGCTGTCAGGCAGTTCATTGAGTTGCCTGAATCAGCCGGTGCTCGTGAGAGAGCCGCACGAGTCAGTTCAGTACCGGACTGAAATACGGTTCTAAGAACAAGCAAAGGATAACAGTTTCATATGTTGGAAGAATTGCTTGACAAGAACAAAACACTTGTACTGCAAAGATGGTTTGAAAATGTGCTGGAAACATACCCCGCTGAGACGAGAAAATTCTTGGGTGGTCAGCGGAATAGATTTTCCAACCCGGTGGGCGCTTCCATTTCCGAAGGTATAGAGGGGCTGTACCAACATCTGCTTCACGGCACCGAGGTTGAGTCCACCGATTTTTCCGAGTTTCTTGACAGAATAATCAGAGTGCGGGCGGTCCAGCAATTCTCACCGTCACAAGCCATCGGATTCATATTAGTGCTTAAACAGGTCGTCAGAGAAACCCTTGGACGGGAGATTGCGAACTGGGGCATAGAAGACGAGTTTATCGAGTTTGAACGGAGAATCGACAAGCTGGCCCTGCTTTCATTCGATAAATACATGGAATGTCGTGAAACTATCTTTGACATAAGGATTCGAGAGATAAAAGACAGCACTTGCAGAACATGGGAACGGATCTGCCGGAAATACGGCAATCCGGAAGACACTTCGGATACTGAGTCGAACCTACCAAGAGTGTAAGATAAGTCGAGGTGACGTCAGATGAACGCATGGGGTTCTCTATTCGCTTCTTTACTGGCGGTGATAATTCTCGCTGTGATTTCCTGGCTTGGAGTGCGGGCTGTGGGGCTTGAGAGTCTTTTTGGAGTCGTTATTCCTTACGTAGCGATAACTGTATTCATAATCGGAGTGGTGTACCGGATAGTTCAGTGGGCCCGCATCCCGGTGCCTTTCCGCATACCTACAACATGCGGGCAGGCCAAATCGTTGCCATGGATCAAAGCGAATAATCTCGAGGCCCCTTATAACATCTGGGGCGTTATAGGCAGAATGGCGCTTGAGGTGCTCCTTTTTCGCACTCTTTTCCGGAACACAAAAGTGGAGCTCTGGGATGGCCCAAAGGCGACTTACGCGTCAGCTAAATGGCTATGGCTCGGCGGCATTCTGTTCCACTATTCATTTCTCATAATACTCCTGAGGCACCTTCGGTTTTTTCTCGAACCGGTACCGGGTTTTGTTGATCTGATAACGAATGTGGACGGATTCTTTCATATACTTGTTCCCACCATATTTATTACGGATATCGCCTTTCTCACGGCTGTCACGTACATCTTTTTGAGAAGAGTAGCGATCCCGCAACTGCGGTACATTTCTCTTCCTTCGGACTATTTTCCTCTGTTCCTCATATTGGGTATCGGCATTACAGGCTTCTTGATGCGAACCACATGGAAGGTTGATCTTCTCGGCGTGAAAGAGTTGGCGCTGGGTCTGGTGACATTCCATCCCACAGTGCCTGCGGGGATACATCCCATTTTCTACATGCACCTGTTTCTGGTCAGTGTGCTCCTGGCATATTTTCCCTTCAGCAAGCTGATGCACGCAGGCGGTGTTTTTCTGAGTCCCACCAGAAATCTAGCTAACAACAACCGCATGGAGAGACACATCAATCCTTGGAATTATCCGGTCAAGGTTCATACTTACGAAGAATATGAGGATGAATTCAGGGCGAAGATGAAAGAAGTCGGAATCCCGGTGGATAAGGAGTAGCGATGTCAGTGGATAAACTTCCCAAAGCCGAAGTGCTGATTACGCCGGATGAGTTGACCCCTCCTGAAACCGCGTGGATGGAAACCCCCGTGAATTTCAGAGACGGTACCTATAGTTTTCCCGGTGCGGCCAAGAACCTGAAGTACCTCGGTCTGGCAAACCCCAGAGAATGGTCTCCAACCGATGAAGATTGGAAGCTTCCTGAGAATTGGCAGCAAATCATTCTTGAGGGCTTCAAGGAGCGGCTTGAAAAGTACCGCTCTTTCAAACTATTCCTCGATATTTGTGTCAGATGCGGAGCGTGCTCGGACAAATGCCAATTCTTTATCGGCTCCGGAGACCCGAAGAATATGCCGGTGCTCAGGGCTGAGCTTCTTCGGTCAATTTACAGGAATGATTTTACTCTGGCCGGAAAACTGATGGGCAAAATGGTCGGCGCCAGAGAACTCACCGTAGATGTGCTGAAGGAGTGGTTCTACTATTTCTTCCAGTGCACGGAATGTCGGCGTTGTTCCGTGTTTTGCCCTTACGGTATTGACACCGCGGAAATCACGATGATCGGTCGGGAGTTGCTCAATCTCGTAGGTCTGAATATCAACTGGGTCATTGAGCCTGCCGCCAATTGCTTCAGAACCGGAAATCACCTGGGAATTCCGCCCCACGGCCTCATCGATATGTGGGAATTCATGTCGGACGACATCGAGGAGATAACCGGTATCAAAGTGGACCTGCCCGTCAACAAGAAAGGGGCGGAAGTCCTTTTCGTAACCCCTTCCGGCGATTATTTTGCAGACCCGGGCACATACACCTGCATGGGCTACATGATGCTTTTTCACGAGCTTGGTCTTGATTACACATGGAGCACCTATGCGTCGGAAGGTGGCAATTTCGGGCTTTTCACATCCCACGAGATGATCAAGAGACTCAACGCCAAGATATATGCTGAGGCGAAGCGCCTGAAAGTCAAATGGATCTTGGGTGGAGAATGTGGCCACATGTGGCGGGTCATGCATCAATACATGGATACTATGAACGGCCCGGCTGATTTCCTGGAAGAGCCTGTTTCTCCTTTCACTGGCACCAAATTCGAAAATGCCAAATCCACCAAAATGGTGCATATCACTGAGTTTACTTCGGATCTTATCAAACACGGTAAGCTGAAATTGGACCCCAGCCGAAATGACAGATTTCGGGTGACATACCACGACTCGTGCAACCCTGCCAGGGCCGCGGGCCTGCTGGATGAACCCAGGTACGTCATAAAGAATGTGTGCAACAACTTCTTCGAAATGCCTGAGAATACAATACGGGAGCAGACTTTCTGCTGCGGCGGCGGAGCGGGCCTCGGCAACGACGAGAACATGGAAATGAGAATGCGGGGAGGCTTCCCCAGGGCAAGCGCTGTCAGACATGTGCGGGACAATTACGACGTTAACCGACTACTGTGCATGTGCGCTATTGACAGGGCGACACTTACCGCACTGATGCACTACTGGGCCCCGGATGTAGATGTCGGCGGCATACATGAGCTGTTAGCCAATGCCTTGATCATGACCGGTGAAAAGGAAAGAGAAACCGATCTTCGGGGCGAGCCGTTGAAGCCGAACGGAGATGAGGAGGACGAGGATGTATAACGCCGGGAAGATAATCGTTGGGATCCTGATCTTTCTCGTCCTGGTGTCGGTACCCTTTTGGTACAACCGTGGGAAAGCGGCCGCGCCGCCGAAACTCGAAGTTGGTACCACCGAAAAACAGTGTGTGGAGTCAACTCCTTATATGAAGGCATCTCATATGAAACTTCTGGATCAATGGAGAGATGATGTTGTCCGCAACGGAAAAAGGATCTACATCAGCTCTACCGGAAAGCAGTATGAAATGAGCCTTCAAAACACCTGCGTCAAATGTCATGCAAAAAAAACCCAGTTTTGCGACCGGTGCCACGATTACGTAGAGGTAAGCCCAGTTTGCTGGGATTGCCACATAGCGCCGAAGGAGAATTCAGGCCCCAAGGAGTAAAAAAACTGATGGACAGCACGAGAAGACATTTCCTGAAGATCGCCGGTCTCTCCGTACTCGGGCTCGGCGCAAGGCCGCTTATCGATGCAATAGCAGACGTCGGTCAACCGAAGGTAGAGCCTAATCCGAACGCGCTTGTCGGCAAGCGGTGGGCCATGATTGTGGACCAGAAAAAGTGCCTCAAGGCGAAAGAAGGATGCAAAGATTGCGTCCTGGCCTGTCACCGAGTCCACAACGTGCCTGATATGCCTAATCCGAAGCAGGCAGTCAAATGGATATGGCAAGCCCCATTCGAGGAGGTATTTCCTGAGGTCGGAAATGTTTATATGGCCGAATACATGAAGGACAGTTTAAAGGGACTGCCTCTAATGCTCCTCTGCAATCATTGCGACAACCCGCCGTGTGTAAGGGTTTGCCCGACCAAAGCCACTTTCAGGCGTGATGACGGAATTGTCATGATGGACTTCCATCGGTGTATTGGTTGCCGTTACTGCATGGCCGCATGTCCCTTCGGGGCGAGAAGCCTCAACTGGCTCGACCCCAGGCCGTTCATCAAAACCGAACTGAACATGGAGTTTCCCACACGGACTCGCGGCGTTGTGGAAAAATGCAACTTCTGCGACGAGCGGCTAGCCAAAGGATTGATCCCGGCTTGTGTTGAGGCCTGCAAAGACAAGGCATTGGTATTCGGCGACGTGCTGGACCCCAACTCCGAGGTTCGAGCGCTCCTGAGGCAGCACCCTTCCACGCGGCGCAAGCAACACCTGGGTACTCAACCGCAAGTCTACTATATCTTGTGAGGTGGCCATGCTGGAAAAGGCATTGACGGGAAATAAAGGCTACTTATTGTGGATAGCTTTTCTCTTGATTGTAGTAGGGACGGGGTTCTCTTCCTATCTCAAGCAATTGAGTACGGGATTGGGAATAACAGGTATGAGCAGAGACGTTTCATGGGGATTGTATATCGGTCAGTTCACATTCCTGGTCGGAGTGGCAGCCTCTGCTGTGATGTTGGTACTGCCTTATTACCTCCATAATTACAAGGTATTCGGCAAGATCACCATATTAGGGGAATTCCTGGCCGTGGCGTCAGTTACCATGTGCCTCAGCTTCATCATTGCCGACCTGGGGCAGCCCGCCAGGGCCTTTAATGTGCTGCTTTATGCCACTCCACAGTCAGTGCTTTTCTGGGACATGGTGGTCCTAAATGGATATTTGTTTCTCAATATTGTGATCGGTTGGACTGTGCTGGGGGCCGAGAGCAGAGGGGCGCCCCCTCCATCTTGGGTGAAGCCGCTGATATATCTGTCGATCCCATGGGCAATCAGTATTCATACCGTGACGGCATTTCTGTACGCGGGTCTGCCGGGCCGCGGTTTCTGGCTCACCGCTATCATGGCCCCGCGATTTCTCGGTTCCGCATTTGCATCAGGTCCGGCCCTCTTGATTCTTTTCTGTATGTTCTTGAGGAAATTCACGAAGTTCGACGCGGGATGGACGGCAATACAATCACTGGCCAAGATCGTCGCATACGCCATGGTCATAAGCGTGTTCTTTTTCCTGTGCGAGATCTTCACCGTGTACTACAGTCAAATACCGGAGCACATTTATCATTTCACCTATCTGTTGTCAGGTCTTCATGGTCATTCCGCACTGACCCCTTGGATGTGGGCATGCATGATAATGGGCATCACGGCAACAGTGCTAATGATTATTCCGGCCACAAGAAACAGTGAACAGGTCCTCCCCATTGGCTGCGCTTTGGTCTTTTTCTCGCTGTGGATAGAGAAGGGAATCAGCCTGGTCCTCGTTGGGTTCATTCCATCTCCACTGGAAACGTTGACGGAATATGTGCCGACGCTACGTGAGATATCCATTACTCTTGGGGTCTGGGGGCTCGGGTTTCTTATCCTGACGATACTTTACAAGGTGGCCATAACGGTCAGACTGACGGAAGGACCCCAAACTGTTGAACATTGATTGAAAAAAGCTGATTTGGTCTTCTGGGAAGGGAACGGGACACGCGTGTGGTGAATCGTTCCCTTTTTTCGTCATTATTTGCCGGCTGTCGGATAACGAACATCATTTATCGATTCCCAAAGCAGTGACCAAAACCCGGCATGACTAACAAGCGCTGTCGTCGCACGCTAACGAAGAATATGTTTGCGCAATGTGACTTATAGGAATAGACTGCGATGAATTCCGACCGACAAATGATCGTACGTAAAGCAACCATTCTTGCACATAGCGCTGTGCCACAAATTCCTTCCATTCTCCTCGGCACAACCTTGCGGCCGAGAACGACGGGAGAGTACAGAACCTTGCAGAGCAAACACGATATCTTGTTCCGTACGCTGGGGACATCGTTTGGTCTCGCGTATTTGCCGATTGCTCCCGGAACCTGGGGCTCGTTGCCGGGAGTAGCCATATTCCTAATTATAACGTATACCGCGGCCGCGGTTACCCATACCGTCTGGATCGCTCTGGCTCTGATTGTAGTAAGCTTTCTTTGCCTGGTGCTGAGTCCTTGGGCCGAACGATACTGGGCAATGAAGGACCCTGGACTGTACGTCCTGGATGAGGTAGCTGGATTTTTGGTGACAGTGTTACTTTTCCGCACACCTGATCCAATATTGACGGCTGTATGGGCGTTTATCTTGACGAGGGCCATGGATATCCTCAAACCTCCGCCAGTCCGTCATTTGGAACGGCTTCCCAGCGGATGGGGAATACTGCTCGATGATGTAGTCGCGTCACTGTACGCTGCCGCACTTCTACATCTGATGGCGAGGACACTCCCCGCTCACTTGTTCGGCGGCTCACCCGTAGGACTTTTTTGGTAGGTGTCGGCCGCAGTCGCTCTCACCTCGTTGCTTCCGGAAATCCGGGGACCCAACTGTTTGTTCTTCTTACCTGTATTTGAAGGAGACGTTTAAGCTTTCTCTCATTGAGCGTATTGTGGTGTGGGACCAGCGTCCTTCGCCACTGCTCGAGAATTCCCAGCCACATTGTTAGCAATCCTTAATTATCTTGCAATTTCCTAACAATTTGCCATACTGATATCTTCCGTTTCTTTTGAATCACTCTATAGCTTGCCGAACGTCGGGCGATCGACGGCGGCTGCATGCCAACATTTTGAAAATCGACCGACGTAGCGGTTGATTACTGCCGGCCTTTATTGAGGTCTCGTGACACCACCGGAACCGTCTTATTCCGACCGTGAAAAAAGGGATTTGTCTCAAGTTTTCTCGCCAAGGGACTCCCGTGCAGCACAATGGTTTGGGATTCTCCTGTTCCTAACTATTTCCACCCTGCTGTTTGCATGGGGATTCGAGTGGAACCGATATCAAATCATCCTGGGGCCGAAAGCTCGGACCCTGTCTTTCTTGGACAGTGCCTTGATTTTCTGGCTTCTCGCGGCGAAATGTTTGTTCTATTTCTTGCCGTTGCTGCTGATTCTTGGGCTTTTTGTCCATCTGAGGTTACGGCGGACAACCGCTGTGATGGTGAACTTCTTTTGGATCATATTCTTCTACTACATGGCAGCGGACTTGGTCTCGGTAGGCTTTGCCGGGTACCATGTTTCAGACTACGTGCCTTACATACGAGATACACTCGAACACCCTGATCAGAAGATCTCCCAGTGGGCAGGGGAGGGCTTGAGCACGGACGCTGTGTTGCTGTTGGTAGCTTTCATTCTTTCAGGTCCTCTCTGTTTTCTTTGTATCAGCCGGATCGCGATAGGGCTTTCAGGTCGATTCAAGTGGTTGTGTTCGCGAGGCTCACTGGCCATTCTGACGCTGGCCTTGGTGATAGTTGTGTTAGGAGTGGTCCCCGCATTGACGTTATTCCGCGATAGGAGCCTTTTGGACCGGATGTATTCCACTTTGGCGCTTCCTGTCGGCTTAAAAGAATCCCTTCAGGACTTGACCGATTACTTGGCGATTCAGCTCGAAACCGCTCAAACGGAATCTATAGTTTCCGGTTTTTCTGCAGTGAAGCATAGTGGGACTCTGCAGATAGCTCAGCGTCGAATGTCGTCAGCGAATGAGCTGTATCAGGGTACGGAATTGCCTGATTTTACTCTGGATGATAGTTCCGAGACGGCTGCCGCTTTGCCCGGAGTTGTCCTCCCCCGAAGCCGCGAGCCCCGCTTATTGCTACCGAAAATAGGTCCCCTGAGCCGGCTTTTTTCAATCGATTTTGACGTGGATCGTCTCCGCGGTCTGCCTCTCGGCAGGCGTTGGAGTGGGTCCGGTCCCGGTCGACCGGTACAGGATCCCTCTGAAGACGAGAGGGTCTTGGTGCCGCATGATGTAGAGCTTGCCGCCTCAGAGGTGTTGCGTGCCGCTGTTGATCCTGGGCCGGCTGACCCGTCGGCTTTCGTCAAAGGCCGCAAGCTTCCCAACGTAATACTGATAATTTTTGAAAGCTTTCGCCACTTTGCGATCGGTCCTGATTTGATGAAGGGACTTGATGAATGGTCTGAGCAAGGACTGCGGCTCCAGCGCCATTACTCAGGTTCAAACTGTTCTCACTTGGGGCTATTTTCTCTTCTTTACGGCAGGACCCCGCTGGGGTTCCATGAAACACTCACTCGCAAGATCCCTCCGCAACTGCTGGAATCCCTACGGCAATCCGGCTACAGGATCACGTTTTTGACGTCCGGCGAGGTTAGCGGATTTCGGCGGATCGATCAGTTCATAAACGACAAATTCTGCGACGAGGTCATTCACGAGGGAGAGTTCACCCTGGCCGGTATGAGTGAATGGCCGAATTCAGATCGACAAAAGCTAGCCCACGCTCGGCGCATCGTCAACAGTGACAGAGACGAACCTCAATTTGTGTTCTTCTATCTCGTGTCATCCCACTACAGGTATCCGTACCCACCAGAATTCGAAATCTACAAAGAATCGATCGGCAAAGAATCGATCAGCCTTTGGGGATTACTCAATCCGAGAGAGCAAATCCGTAACCACCTGAACCGGTACGCTAACTCCTTGCACTTCCTGGAACACGAGGTCATGAACCTGGTGAAATCAATCGATTTGAACCGTAACATTGTCATGATTACAGGTGATCACGGGGAATCCATGGGCGAGGACGGGGTGTTCACTCACGCCAGTCGAATGTCCGAAATCCAACTCCGAGTTCCATTTGTTATGGTGGGGTCGGGAATAGCGCCTCGAAAGATATCAACTGCTACTGTGCATACTGATATCCTACCGACATTGCTGCATGTACTGGCTGATAGAAGTGTCTCTGTTCGCAACTGCCAGGGGAGAGACCTGATCGCAAATGCCGATCCGGCAGATGAAGTCGTTGTTGTTCCGGCCAACGGCCCTGAATGGGACGGGTTCATGATCATCCGGGGCAATAAAAGAATGGCATTTCGGCCAGCAAAGATTCCCGACATATCTCCATTGGCGGAATTTACCGGTCTAGTGGACGAAACCGGGCAGTATGAGTTAAGAATCCGCCAGATAGACGGCTCCCGACATGCATTGGGAACAAACCGCTAGTTGAGCGATCCGCCTGGGTTGAAACAAACCGGTCACTAGTCCCCGTCCGTTTCTTTGTTGCCGAAACGGTCTCCAATTCATATATTCGATGATATCGGAGAGTGGGGAAGGTCTCCGGCGATCCTTAATCCATGGCGCTTGAGAGCGCGTGCAGATGCAAGTTCTAGTTATAGGCAACCCTATCGCAGGAACAGGCCTGGCAGAAAAACGGATCTACGAGTTCGCTCGCACATTAGGGTCTCGCGGACACGATGTGGAAATTTTTATGACTGCCAGGGCCGGGGAAGCGCTTGAACGGGCCCGCGATATCGATGACAACATAAATAGCTTGGTAGTGGCGGGCGGTGATGGAACAGTAAATGAGGTGATCAACGGTCTCGCCGACCCATCCCGCATTCCAATCCTTCATTTGCCTGCGGGAACGGCTAACCAGCTCGCTCGAACACTGGAATTGCCGTTTGATCCAAGAGAATTGGCCACTATTCTAGAGCGGGGAGCCATTCGTCGCATTGACATGGGCCTTGCAGGAAGACGTCGATTCTTGCTTTTGGTCAGCTCGGGATTGGATGCCCGAGTAGCTGAGGAAGTCAAGAAGCGTCGAAGCAACACCCTAGGCTATTCGGGTTACGTATTCCCGATTGTGAAAGCCGTGGCCAGTCATCGCCCTGCCCAGATCGAGGCGGTGCTTGATGACGAACGGAGGATCGCGGGCTATAACGTAATGGTGCTTAAAGTGCGCCAGTACGGGGGCTTTCTTGTTTTCGCCGAGGATGCTAGGCTCGACTCCGGTCATTTTGATGTTTGCATTTTTCAGCAGGGTTCACTCGGCTGGATGTCACTTTACGCCGTCGCCGGCCTGATGCGAAAAGTATCTGATTTACCGGGTGTCGTTCACCAGACCGCCAGAACTATCCGTATTGAATCCGAAGTACCGGCCCCAGTTGAGATTGACGGAGACCACTTTGGTATGACTCCCATTGATATTCGAATTCGTCCCTCGGTCGTGCCAATGATTGTCTCAGGTGAGGACCTTGGACATAATAGGCTCCAAGAACCGCTGCTGGATCCAACTTTGAAGTGATGTGCGAGTTCTCCCGTCTCTTCGCCGGCTACCCAGGAGATTGACCGTCCTTGCCGCCGGCAACTCACTCAGCCGGCGGCTTGGTTTCTCATCGCCCTTTCCGACCGGTCGTGATGAATTCCTGTTTCTTGGGCAACTTGTCGATGACCGCCTTGGGCAAACGAAAGTTCGTTTCCAGCAAATAAGCCGGATGAGCGGCAAGAACCGTGCTGAGACTTATTTCCTGATACTCTCCGCTGTTAAAGACCAGGATGAGTTCCGCGGGGACATCACCGACGTTTTCAAGACCGTGGCCGTAACCCATCGGCGCGAAACCAATGTCACCAGGGGCCAGTTCCACGACCTTTGCCAGGCCGTGAGAAGCGAAAACTGTAAGTCGGATTTTGCCTGACATAACGTATTGCCATTCATCCGCGTTTGGGTGCCAATGGAGTTCGCGAAGGGCGCCAGGGTCAAGATTGAGCAATGCTCCCGTCATCGTCGTCGAAATAGGAAACTCTTTGGCGGAAGCAAGACGGACCTCCCCGTCGGGGTATCGCCTGAACGGCTTTTGCGAACCCAACGAATACTTGTGTGTGAGAGGCGGGACCAACACTGTTCTGCGTCCTGAGATCGGAGTCACGGGCAACGGTGGCGGCGCCGGACCTTGGGCTATGTAAACCTCTTTGTTGGGAAGGTCTTTCAGGTCCGACTCGGGAACGTTGAGGTTCTTTGCCACAATTTCCCTCGGTGTCTGGGCCAGCCAGTCTGAAAAGCTGAACGTGGCGAATTCAGAGAAGTAACCGTTGTCGAAGAC
>Ga0335071_10004942_pt1 | contig 13924 bp, 12 predicted proteins | sample Lox_Sample_15_FD_206724 | JGI IMG/M metagenome (GOLD analysis project Ga0335071, IMG submission 206724) | Soil microbial communities from Loxahatchee National Wildlife Refuge, Florida, United States - Lox_Sample_1.5 | ecosystem: Environmental > Terrestrial > Soil > Wetlands | place: USA... | reverse complement strand
TGATTCTCGGGCTTGAGCAGCAAATGCCGCGAGTCGTGCGCGAACTCCACGAGCCGCGTGGGAATTGTGATGCCTTCCAGCCGAGACTGAGCCGATTGAATATCCGCGAGAGTGATCATCTGTTTCCCTTGTGCCAAGGCACAGGGTATCGTTAACAGCGGCTTTGACGCCACTCGACGTGGCAGTTGTCAGGCGTTCCTCAGAACAAGTGGAGGGTTTATGGCGCGACGAGCAACTTTGGATGTGAACGATTCTGTGGCCGACCTTGCAACTGTGTTGATCGAAACCTATTCGGTAAACGATGCCATGAACCAGATTTTGCTGAAGCATCTGAACCCGAAAGCGTGGCGCGCGAAACCTCTGGGGAAACCAGGAAGCGGGCGCACGATCGCAGCCATCTACGCGCATTTGCACAATTGTCGACTGGTGTGGCTGAAAAACTCCGCGCCTCACTTGCAGTGTCCTGCTCCCCTCGATCCCGATCGGTGCACGATGAAGCAGGCTGCCAGCGCGCATACCAGGAGCGCGACGCAATGTGTACGCATGCTGACGGAGGCGTTGTCAGGAGGAGCGGCACGGCGCGTAACGAAGTTTTCGCGTGGCAGTTGGGCTCCGGTTTGGCCCGCAGGCGGAACGATGTTTGCCTACATGTTCTCGCACGAAGCGCATCATCGCGGGCAGATTTTGATGCTGGCGCATCAACTGGGATATCGCATTCCTCCCAATATTTGGGGACGGATCTGGCAATGGAACTGGTTATGGAAGCAGACTGGAATGAAGACTCGGCCGCGATGAAACAAGTCCAGATCCGCTCAGAATGGCAGGGATCCTTCGACTACGCAGTTGCCCTCGCTTCGCTCCGGCAACTGCTTCGCTCAGCATGACAATTCTGCGACCTCGCCTTAGATCTCCAGGATCACGGGCATGATCAGCGGGCGCTTTTGCGTTTGCTTGTTGATATAGCGCTTCAGGTCAGCGCGGATCTTTTCCTTGATCACGCCATAGTCAGCTTTCTCTTCTTCGCTGGAGTGCGCCAGCGTGTCTTCGACCATGCGCTTGGCGCCTTCCATGAATCCGTCTTCGCCAATGTTGAAGCCGCGCGTGACGATTTCGGGTGCGGACTCGACTTCGCCGGACAGTTTATTGATTGCGATGATGGGCAGCACGATGCCGTCTTCGCTGATGTGACGCCGGTCTTTGATGACAAGGTCTTCGACTACGTCGGTGCGGTTGCCGGAGTCGATGCAGATGCGGCCGACTTTCACTTTGGCGGTCTTGCGCGCGCCGAGTTCGTCGAATTCGAGCACGTCCCCGCTTTCGATCAGCATTACCTTGCCCACGCTGCCATGCATCGCGCCAGCCATTTCCGCGTGAAGTTTGAGCTGGCGATATTCGCCGTGCACGGGAATAAAGTAGCGAGGCTTCACCAGATTGATGATGAGTTTGAGTTCTTCCTGGCTGGCGTGTCCGGAAACGTGTACCGGCGGTGAAGTTCCGTCTTCGTAAATCACGTGCGCTTCGCGGCGGAACAGGTGGTCGATCATGCGATAGATGGTCTTCTCGTTGCCCGGAATGATGCGGCTGGAGAGAACGACTGTATCGCCCTTCTCGATTTTCGCGTGCTTGTGGTTGTCGACGGCCGCACGCGAGAGCGCAGACATAGGCTCGCCCTGTGTGCCGCTGATCATGACGCAAACTTTTTCCGGCGGGAAATTCTTCATCTCGCCGGGATTGATGACGAGGCCTTCGGGTATCTCAATGTAGCCGAGGTCTTCGGCGATCTCGGCCGAATTGTTCATGGAGCGGCCGATGAAAGCGACCTTGCGTCCGTGCTGGTGCGCCAGTTCGACCGCAAGGTTGATGCGATGAATCGACGACGAAAAGCAGGAGATGAACAGCCGCCGCTTGGTGTGGGCGAACACTTCATCGAACTTGCGGCGAACGGCCCGCTCGCTGGGAGTGTATCCCTTGCGCTCGACGTTGGTGGAATCCTGAAACAGCGCCAGCACGCCGGATTTGCCGTATTCGGCGAAGGTGTGCAGGTCGAACAGGTGATTGTCGGTCGGCGTGGGATCAACTTTAAAATCCCCGGTATGGATGATGACGCCCAGCGGGCAGTGAATGGCGAGCGCGACGCAATCGACCAGGCTGTGTGTGACGCGAATGGGATGGACGGTGAAAGCTCCGGCCTTGAAACGCTCGTCGGGACGCATCTCGCGCAAGTCAGCGTCATCGAGTAGGCCATGCTCGTCGAGCTTGTCTTCCACGTAGGCCAGCGTGAACTCGGTGCCCCAGACGGGGACATTGAGTTCGGAGAGGATCCAGGGTAGCGCGCCGATATGATCTTCGTGGCCGTGGGTGAGGACGATGCCGCGAATGCGCTGGCGATTCTCGATGAGATAGGTAATGTCGGGAACGACGATGTCGACGCCGAGCAGTTCGGCTTCGGGGAACATGAGGCCGGCGTCGATGACGATGATGTCGTCACCCCAGCGGACGGCCATGCAGTTCATGCCGAATTCGCCGAGTCCGCCGAGAGGGATGACTTGCAGTTTTCCTGTGGGCATGGAGTAAAGAGAATGCTAGCACGTTCGAGTCCTGAGCACCGAGTGCCGAGTTGTGAGATCCGAGCGAAACCAGAGCCAGCAACTTGCATCAGCATCGGATGACCGCACGAGTTTGCTTACGGTTCATCGTTTATCGCCCGTAGCTTCCCCGATGGCGTTCTGCATCGCAGTGCGATAAGGTGGAATTGATGGCGGAGCAGAGATCATGGCTGGGACGGCGCGTGGAGACGGCGCTGGTCAAGGGGCTGACACGGGCATATTCCCACGTGCGTGTGAACCCGGAAAAGTTTCTGTGGCAGTTGCGGGTCGCGTATCGAGTGCCGATCAGCGGATATCACGGCGTGTTTTCGCTGGATGTCGGAGAACTCGATCAGGTGGCGGACGAGATTATTCGCAGTGGAATGAAGCTGGCAGCCGTGGAGGGCGCGGGATTTGGGCTGGGCGGAATCATGACGATCGTGCCGGATCTCGGCATACTGTCGGCGATCACGATGCGCACCATCCAGAAGCTCAGCCTGATTTATGGATTCGAGTTCAATACCGACGAGGAGATTGCCGAACTGTGGATTGCGGCGGCGAGCGCTGCTGGCGTCGACATCAGCCGCGAGTTGATCGAAAAAGAAGTGGTGAACAAGTTTGTGCCGAAGGTCATCCAGCGCATCGCGGCGAAGGCGAGCGGGGAAGTGGTGGAGAAGTGGGCGGGACGTATGATCCCCCTGGCGAGTTCGGCGATCGGTGCAGGATTGAATTACTGGTTTGTAAAGGCATGGGGTGCGCGTGCGAAAACACATTTCCGCGACAGACATCTTCTGCTACGGGAACGGTCGCGGCGCGCGATTGAAGATGGGCATCTCGAATTGCCTGCGGCAAGCGATTAGGCTTCTTCCAAATTTAATTCGACCCTGGGAACGCAGGAAGCATCAAAATAACTTCGCTTTTCCATCTTCCGATGTTTGCGTCGTTAGAATGAACTGAATGCCTACATTCTCCTGTTCAGCTGTGCTTTTTGACCTTGATGGAGTTCTGTGCGACTCGACGAAGGCTGTGGATCGTGAGTGGCGAGACTGGGCTGCACGCAAAGGTGTGGATGGCGATGCCATCATGGCCATTGCGCACGGTGTGCGGACGGTGGAAGTGATCCGGCAGGTTGCGCCTCATCTGGATGTGGAGGCTGAGGCGGCTTTGATTGAGAACGAAGAGGCGCACGACCAAAGCGGTGTGGAAGTCATGCCCGGAGCCCTGCAGTTGGTGAATTCGATTCCAGACGGCAAGTGGGGAGTAGTTACGTCGGGATCGAGGTTGCTGGCGACGAACCGGCTGCGGCATTGCGGATTGCCGGTGCCGGAAGCGATGGTCACCGCCGATGACGTGGACCATGGGAAGCCGCATCCGGAGCCGTATTTACGAGGTGCGGAAAAGCTAAAGGTGCCTCCGACGGAGTGCCTGGTGATCGAAGATGCGCCAGCGGGGATTGAGTCGGCGTGTGCGGGAGGGATGAAGGTCATCGGAATCACGAGCACCTATGATGCGCATGTGATCAAGGACGCGGATGCGGTGGTGGCGAGCCTGGCGCAGATTCAGATCAGGACGGACGGGGCGGGGACGCTGCAGATTGAGATCCGTTGAGCCCGCGGTGTTCTCGTTCGGGTACCGCTTCTTTAGCTCTTATTCCGATTCGTAATTTTCTTCAATGTCTCAGAGAACTTGCGGCAGTAGGTTTCATGGTCCTCCAACGGTTCCGGATTGCCGCGATTGGCCGTGCGAAGGGCAAGACGATATTCGCTCGTCCCACAGTCGGGGCAGAGCAAGACTGCATCCACGAACTCCAACGGTGGAAGATAGGCGTGAACTTCGATATAGTGCGGGATGCCACCGGGCGCAACGTATACAACGCCCGATCCAGGCACGAAGACATTTTCCTGCGACCAGATGGGACCTGGAGGTGGGAGGCTATTGGCGACACACAAGGAACAGTCCTTACCGCCGCGAAAGCAGTACTGCGAATATGCCTCTCGAGTCTGCGCCACCATTGCTTTCAGTTTAGTGACCAATTCGGTTGGTGCGGCGCCGACACTAAAAGCTTGAGGATGTTCTAGCCAGCCAACCGCACGGAGAGGAACTGACCAGTTAGCAGGGTCGAATGGCCCGCTATGGTATCTGCAAATATCCAGATCTGCGATGTACACAGGAAGTGAAGCCCCTTCTGTCTGGCTGACTATCGCAGCCAGTCTTCCAGTTCGATCCCCTTATCGGTCTTTTCGTCGCGATACTTCACGATGACTGGAGTGTAGAGCGATAGATTCCAGTTCCACGGTCCCTTTTCTTTCTTCACCGCGCGCGAGCCGGGGACGACCACGGCGTTTTCCGGCACTTCCAGCGGCGCGTCCGCGGTGGCGCGGTAGACCTCGCCTTTCACCAGATCGTAGAGCGGCGTGGAGCGCGTCAGGATCGTGCCTGCTCCTAACACGGCGCGCGCGCGAACCAGTGTTCCTTCAAAGATGCCGCAGTTCCCGCCCACGAGCACGTCGTCTTCAATGATGACGGGCGCGGCGTTGATGGGCTCGAGAACGCCTCCGACCTGCGCGGCGGCGCTGAGGTGGACGCGCTTGCCGATCTGCGCGCAGGAACCGACGAGTGCGTGCGAGTCAACCATTGTGCCTTCGTCGACGTAGGCGCCTACGTTGATGAACATGGGCGGCATGCAAATGACCGACGGCGCGACATACGCGCCGACGCGAACGGACGATCCGCCCGGAACCACGCGGACGCGGTCGGCGATCTCGAAGTGACGCGCGGGGAACGTGTCTTTGTCGATGAAGGAGAGACCGGCCGTCATGTCGGCGAGGGTACCGAGGCGGAATCCCAGCAGGATGCCTTGCTTGACCCATGCGTTCGTTACCCAACGTCCCGGATTTGACGAATCAACGCCCTTTTCGGCGGCACGGATCTTGCCTTGGGTGAGCTGGTCGCGGAACTCCAGGAATGTCTTACGGGCTTCGGGATCTTGTTCGACTTCGCCCAGCTTAGCGAAGTGTTCAATCGACGTTTTCAGCGATGACATGCGCGAAAAGTATACAGGGAAGGAAGAAGGGAAAAGTCAGAATGAAGAAGTTAAGAACCCCGGGCACGTAAAGACCGTAGTTCTGAATTCTACCTTCTCACTTCTGCATTCCTCAGATGCACTTGCATTCGCTGCGAATCAGGATATTGGTCATGGCATGGGCGGTCTCGCGCGCTTCGGCCAGCGTCGAGTACGGTCCGTGCCAGCGGGCATGGTCCTGGTCGTGGCCGGCAGGGCGTCCCTTGCCATGGCTGCATTGGCCACAAGATCCGCGGTGCACGACGATCTTGTGCGGCCCGGCGGCCCAATTTTCGTAGATGAAAAATTCCGGCGCTTCGGCGGCGGGGCCCGTGGGCTTGGAGATGAGTCCGACTTCAGTCGCAACTTTCTGCAGCTTGGAGCGCGTGTCGCGCCGCATGGGGACGAGCGGCAGCCGGTAGACTTCTTCAATCTTGCCCATCATTGCGAGCACAGCCTTCACCGGGAGGGGGCTCGATTCAATGAAATTGGCTTGCATCAGGGGAAGGTATTTGCGGTTTAGCGCCCGGGCGGTCGTCCAGTCGTTGGCGAGAGCGGCACGGGTGAGCGATGCCATTTCGTGCGGGATTTCATTCGATGCCACCGAGACGATGCCGACGCCGCCGAGCGCGATGACCGGGAGCGTTACGGCATCGTCGCCAGAGAACACAAGGAACGTTTCTGGCACGGAGGCGATGGCTTCCGCGATCTGCGTCATGCTGCCGCTGGCTTCCTTTACGCCGACGATGTTGGGGACCTCGGCGAGGCGGGCAAGAGTGGGTGGCTCAAGATTGGCGGCGGTGCGTCCGGGAACGTTGTAGAGGATGATCGGCTTCTCGGGCACGGCTTCGGCGATGGCGCGAAAGTGGCGATACTGGCCTTCCTGGGTGGGCTTGTTGTAATACGGATTCGCAGTGAGGATGTAGTTCACCCCGGGGCGAGTCCCGAGTTCTTTGGCTTTTTCGATGGCATCGTGCGTGGCGTTGGACGTGGCTCCGGCAACGATGGGGACACGTCCGGCAACGACTTCAATGGTCGTGTCGATGACATGCAGCCATTCATCGTGCGTGAGCGTAGGAGTCTCGCCCGTAGTTCCGCAGGGAACGAGGAAATCGATGCCGGATTCGATCTGCCATGCGACCAGGTTGCGCAGCGCGTCGTCGTCGATCGATCCGTCTTGATGAAAAGGAGTGACCAGTGCAGTACCACAGCCACGTAGTTGCATGAATATAAGATAGCGCCGAATAGGGGCTGTGTGAAATCGCCCGCCGAGCGATCGAGCTACGCCCGACTGGACAGCCGAGGGCAGTCGTTCTGTACGGACCTATAGCTCCCGCCAGACATCCTTGAAATCGTAGAAGCCCTTCTTGCCTACAAGCCATTCTGCGGCGCGGACGGCGCCTTCGGCGAAGCCGCGGCGGGATTTCGCGTCGTGGCAGAGATAGATGCGGTCGGCGGGGGATTCGAAAACAACTTCGTGCAGGCCGACGACTTCGCCTTCGCGGAAGGAGGTGATCTCGATTTCGTGCGCGTGCCCGCCCGCTTCGCGAATCACATTTTGGATCGCGATGGCCGTGCCCGACGGCGCGTCTTTCTTTTGGACGTGATGACGTTCGAATATCTGGCCCGAGTAGTCGTGGCGCAGAGCGGATGCAGCGGTGCGGGCGATATCGAAGAAGAGATTTACGCCCACGGAGAAATTGGCGGCGTAAACGAATCCGATGCCGTGCTGCTCGACGATCCGGCGGACATAGTCGAGATCCTTGTACCAGCCCGTCGTGCCGACGACCATATTTTTGCCGGCATTCGCGCAGGCTTCCATGTGAGCCATGACGCAATGCGGGGCGGTGAAATCGATGACGCAATCGATGTCGTGAAGTTTGGCGGCGGATAGAGCGGCACAGTCTGCGTTCTCCTTCGCGCCAGCAACGCTGACATGGTGTTTGCGCGCCGCGGCGATTTCAGCCACGAGTGATCCGGTCTTGCCCCGGCCCAGCAATAGAAGGTTCATTTCATCTCTCGCGTCGTCCAGTGGGAACTCTGACAGAGTAACGCAACCCGCATTCCCCCTGCTCATTTGGGGTGAATACCTGAGGCGGAGAGTGTATTGCGTCGCGACGAATCGTTTTCCACACGCTCCCGCCGCTTTCTGACAACAGCGGGTGAACAGGCTTGCATCCGATAGGCGGACGGTCCCTGGGAGGATGCATGGATCAGAAAACTGTCTTAATGCTCGTCATCGTTGTGGCGGTCATTGCGGTGCCGGCGATGAAGCGCCTGGCGGAAGTATTTGCCGAGGAGCGCGCTGGGTTGGAGAAGCAGTGGGATCGCGGGGACAACGTTTCGACAGAAGACCTGCGGGTGGCGTTGCAGCGGTATCGGAGCTTTTTTGACCGGTTGCTGGCGGTGTAAGGCTCCATTCAAGAAGTTAAATCCCCACCCTCTTTTTGCAAAATGCCGCGAAAAGAAGGTGGGGAACCCTTTTTCTCGAGCCCCTTTTATTTTCCCGCGCTACGCGAAGGCTTCTGGGTCTAGCTCGGAGAAGAATGTTTTGTGCAGGCGCTGGATTACGTCGGGGACTTCGTCTTCTTCAATCACGAACGTCAAGTTAATTTCTGACGCGCCCTGCGAGATCATGCGAATCTTCTTGTCGGCCAGTTCGCGGAAGACGATGGCCGCGATGCCGGGAGTCTCACGCAGATTCTCTCCTACCAGGCAGACGATGGCCTTACGGCCTTCATATTTGACGTCAGCGAGTTTGGCTAGATCGGCGGCCAGGGCCGGGATTGCCTGATTCGAATCGACAGTGAGCGAGACGCTGACTTCGGACGTCGAAACGACGTCGACGGCGACTTTGTGGCGATCGAAGGCCTCGAAGATCGCGCGCAGGAAGCCGTGGGCCAGGAGCATGCGCGGAGCGGCGACGTCGACAATCGTGATGCGCTTCTTGGCGGCAATCGCTTTGAAGATGTTCTTGCTATGCGGGGCTCGCGTCGTAATGCGCGTACCTTCGCATGACGGATTGCGGGAGTTCAGAACATAGACGGGAATGTTTTTCTGAATTGCCGGAAGAACCGTCGCCGGGTGAAGCACCTTCGCACCGAAGTAGGCCAACTCGGCCGCCTCGTCGAAGCTGATGACTTTAATGCGGCGAGCTTCGGGACAAATGCGCGGGTCGGTGGTGAGAATGCCGTCGACGTCGGTCCAGATTTCGATGCGGTCGGCGTTGAGGCCCGCGCCAAAAATTGCTGCGGAAAAATCGGAACCGCCGCGTCCGATCGTCGTGGTGATGCCGGCGAGATTTGCTCCAATAAACCCACCCATCACCGGGATACTTCCGTTCTTCAAGAGAGGCGCGACTCTTTCCTGCAGCCGGGTGTTGGTGGGCTCATATTGCGGTACAGCCTGCATGTAGGCGCTGTCGGTAACCAGCACGTCGCGGGCATCGACGTGCACGCCCTTCATGTCGCGGGCGGCGAAGGCGGCAGCAACGATCTTGCTGGAAAGCATTTCACCGAATGCGGCGACATGATCGGTGGTGCGGGCGGTGATCTCCCCAACGGCAGAGATGCCGCGCAGGAGTTCGTCGAGTGCTTCGAATTCCGCGCCAAGTTCGGAGTGAAATTCGGTGAAGAGCGCCGTGCCCAGCAATTCGCTGGCAGTGTTGTAGTGGCGCTCCTGCAGAGAACGGCAGAGCTTGAGGGCCGTTTTGCGTTCGCCTGCGCCAGCGGCTTTTGCCATGGTCAGCAGCGTGTCGGTGACCTTGGCCATGGCGCTGACGACCACGACGGGTTTCTGCGCGGCGCGGTCCCGCACGATCTGCGCGACGCGATCGATGGCTTTGGCGTCTTCGACGGACGTGCCGCCGAATTTCATGACGATCATCGGCGGTTCCTGACTGCGGGGGAAATTCGCCGCCCTACGGCTTCACTCAGCCGAGTCCGCGCTACGGATGCAGCGTCGCTCATCCCAAGTAGCCTTTCGCCTTCAGCAGTTCTGCGTTCAGAACGGCTGCGCCGGCGGCTCCGCGGATGGTGTTGTGAGAGAGCACGGTGAACTTCCAATCCAGAACCGAACACGGGCGCAGGCGGCCCACCGTGGTGGTCATGCCGGCTCCCATGTCAACGTCGAAGCGCGGTTGCGGGCGGTCGTTGGCTTCGACATAAATAACCGGCTTCTCAGGAGCGCTGGGCAGCTTCAATTCCTGCGGCTCACTTCTGTAGCTGTTCCAGGCAGCGATGATTTCTTCCAGCTTCGCTTTCTTCTTCAACCTGATCGCGATGGATTCGGTATGGCCGTCTTCGACGGCGACGCGGTTGCACTGCGCGCTCATGGCAAAGTCGCCGGGGATGACTTTCGACCCGTTGAGTTGGCCGAGAAGTTTCTTGGTCTCCTCTTCCATCTTCTCTTCTTCATTTTTGATGAAGGGGATGACGTTGCCCAGGATGTCGAGAGAGGCCACGCCGGGATATCCCGCACCGCTGACGGCTTGCATGGTCACGGCCATCACCGTTTCGAGGCCGAACTGCTGGTGGAGCGGGGCGAGGGCTAGGACGAGGCCGATGGCCGAACAGTTGGGATTAGTGACGACGTATCCGCCGGATTGTTTGCGCCAGCCTTGAATGTCAATCAGCTTGATGTGTCCGCCATTGACTTCAGGGATGACGAGCGGCACATCTTCCTGCATGCGGAGCGCGCTGGAATTGGAGACGACGGCGCAGCCGGCAGCGGCGAAACGTGGTTCGAGTTCGGCGGCGATGGCGGAATCGAGAGCAGCAAAGATGGTTTTCGGAGCGCCATCGGGTGTGGCGGGCGAAACTTTCATCTTGGCGATGGACGCGGGAATCGGCGTTTTCAGACGCCACCGGGCGGCTTCGCCATAAGGCTTGCCCTCGGAGCGATCGGAAGCGGCCAGCCAGGCCACTTCAAACCAGGGATGGTGCTCCAGCATCTGGATGAATCTTTGTCCGACGACACCGGTGGCACCGAGAATGCCGATAGGAAGTTTGCTTTTCATATGAGTACTGGAATTTTATAACAGCGCAGCGCGAAACTCCGCATGAGAGCGCTCCAACCCTAGGTTCCCGCACCGAGAACCGCAACAGCAAGTAGCGAAAGTAGGATGACTTTCGCAGTCTTTCTTGTCTTTCGGGGCTACAGCGCGCTTCCTTCCTGCCGATGAATGGAATTTGGAGGGAATCCATGCCTGAGCTTCGCCAGAATTTCTTCACCAAGGAATGGGTGATTATTGCGACGGAACGAGCACGGCGGCCGGAAGAAATGGCTACACACCGGGTGGCGCAGCCCGTCCCGGAGTTTGTAGAGACCTGTCCATTCTGCCCCGGGCACGAGGACAAGACGCCTCCCGAGGTGATGCGGTATCCGGCGAACAGTGGCGATCCGTGGAAGGTGCGGGTGATCCCGAACAAGTTTGCGGCGCTATCGAGCGAAGTGCAGCCCACGCGCAGCCGGCAGCATCTACGGCGGCGCATTGACGGGTTTGGATTTCATGAGGTGATCATCGACAGTCCGGACCACTCGCGCAGCATGGCGCTACTTTCCGATGAGCAGGTGGGACATATTCTGACGGTGTATAAGAATCGCTATCACGCGCTGAGCAGAGACCGCAGGGTGAATCACATCACCATTTTCAAGAATCATGGTTCCGATGCAGGAGCCAGCTTGCAGCATCCGCATTCGCAGTTGATTGCGACGCCCATGATTCCGAGCCAGGTTCGGCACAGGTTGGACGAAGCCCTGCGCCACTATGACGACGTGGGCGAGTGCATGTACTGCCACATGGTAGAGCGGGAGATCGAGGATCAGACGCGCATCGTCATGAAGAGTGAACACTTTGTGGCCATGGAAGTCTTTGCCGCGCCGACGCCTTTTGCGACTCATATTTTTCCCTTGCGGCACATGGCGAGCTTTGGCGATATCACGGAACTGGAGACCACTGACTTGGCACGGGTTCTACGGACGCTGCTGGCGAAGATCTATGTGGGTCTGGAGAATCCCGACTTGAATTTCACCATCCGCAGTGGGCCGACGGAGTATTCCGGAGCGCGCCACTTTCATTGGTATGTCAGCGTGATTCCGCGGCTGACGCGAGTGGCGGGGTTTGAACTGGGATCCGGAATGTTTATCAATACGGTATTACCTGAGGCGGCAGCGGAATTCCTGCGCAAGGTTAGCGCCGAGAGGTCTGTGGCGGCAGGGAAGTAGGGTAGGGTCTTTGGCCTTAGGTCTTAGGTCTTAGGTTCTGCAATTGACGCACTGAATCTGGACGCATCGCACCTGGAACCTAACACCCAGGACCCAAGACCCAGGACCCAAGACCTAGAACCCAAGACCTAACACCCAAGACCTAACAATCAAGATCCAAGCCGTAATGCCGCAGTTCCAGCCAACGCTATCTCTGTGTATGTGTAATGGAAGTGCCGATTGGATATTCCGTGAGGGGGCCGAATTTCTTTTTTTCGGCGTACAGGCGCCAGCGGCGGAAGACGATGCGCAGGCTGGCCATCACAGGGATGGAGAGGTAGATGCCGAGGATGCCGCCGACCTCGCCTCCGGCCATGACGCCGAAAATCGCGGCGAGGGGATGCAGTTCCATGCTTTCGCCCATGATGCGGGGCGACGAAACATAATCCTGGATCATGCGCCAGATGCCGAGGAAGACGACCAGCACCAGCCAGTGCGGATAACTCATCAGTAAGGCAACACCGATGATGATGACCGCAGCCGCTAAGGGGCCGACGACGGGAATGAATTCCAGCAGGCCGCCGATGGTGCCCAGAACCAGCGTGTAAGGCACGCGCATGGCGCCGAGGAACGCGGAGTACACGACGAGCGTGAGGGCAGCCAGCGTCAACTGGGCGCGAATAAAATGCGCCAGCATCTGGTTGAGGTCGTTCAGGACATTCTCAAGAAACTCGCGTTGGGGCCGGGATTGAACGGTCGAGAGCAGAAAATCGCTGAAGGCGCGTCCATCCTTCAAAAAGAAAATCGAGAGCAGGGGGACGACAAACAGCAACCACGCCTGCTTGGCGACGTCGGCTGTCCGCAGTCCGATGCGCTGCGCCACTTGCGTGATGTCGTCGCTGTGGCTGGCCAGGAAGGACTGCACCATTTCCGCCGTGCGTTCATTCCAACCATGCTCCTGCCCGAGCCGGACCGCGATGTTGCCGGAACTGATCTGCGAGATTACATCGGGAAGCGCCTTGCCCAAGCGCGCACCTTCATGCGTGACCCGGGGCCCGACAATGACGAAGAACACAACGACCAGGGCAATCAGAGCGGAATAGATAACCGCGATGGCGCGTCCGCGTCCCTTAAGTACCTTCTCCAGGCGGTTGACCAGCGGACTCATCAGGTAGGCGAAGAAAATGGCGAAGAGAAACGCGAGCAGGGTGGCGCGCGCGATGTAAAGGAATCCCAGTCCCAGTGCGAACAGCAACACTGTGATGAGCACGCGAGCCGTACGTGAATCGGTCAGCAGCAATAAATTTTCCAGGGGCGATCTCGATTCTGCCTCGGGCTGACTTAATCCCGGATAACCTCTGTGTTATCGGCAGGAATCGCCACTTTCATCAATTTGAACTGATCCTGAGGATCGACCCACAGGGACCATTCGAAATTCTCTCCGGCGAGACTCAGCCGAAGCAAGTCGCGATCGGTGCCTCGAATCGCGACCTTATCCTTGCCCACGAGTTCCAGGCGAACGCTGGCGGAGGTCTGATCCTGCGGCACCAGCGTTCCAAACTGAGCCGGGCCTTGCTGGCATTTCAGGCTGCCCGCTTCAGGCTTGCAATCAGCTGCCAGGTAACGCCACACCAGCACTTCTCGATGCACGAAGAAATTGTTGTCGAGGATGGAGGAGGTGCTCGGCATCAGAAACGGCTTTTCGGCGGTCTTGCCATTGCCCGCGGGAGTAATTTTCTCGATGAGGAAATCGTCCTTGGGCAGCACGGTCACGGAGCCACCGGAAGACTGGCTCCACTCGTAGCGCAATAATTCGCCACTGGAAGTCATTTCAAGATCGGATTTTTGCGCGGAAGCGTCGCCCCCCGCCGCTTCTTTGAGTTGCGCTTTGACGACACTGACGCCATCCTGCTGATGAATGTTGAAAGTCTCGGTCACAACCCGCTGCCCCTTCACAAAGACGCCGAAGGAGCCAGAGTCCACGGTTTGGCCCGTGTTGGGTTTGGGCTTGTCCTTCTTGTCGCCGGTTGCGGCGAAGACGGCCATGCTTATAACCAGGAGCACCACAGCGACC
>Ga0335071_10004941_pt1 | contig 13927 bp, 11 predicted proteins | sample Lox_Sample_15_FD_206724 | JGI IMG/M metagenome (GOLD analysis project Ga0335071, IMG submission 206724) | Soil microbial communities from Loxahatchee National Wildlife Refuge, Florida, United States - Lox_Sample_1.5 | ecosystem: Environmental > Terrestrial > Soil > Wetlands | place: USA... | reverse complement strand
TTCGGCTGCACGTCCACCCAGCATGACGGCGATCCGGTCCTCGAGTTCGTCGAACGTGAGAAGATATCGGTCTTCCGTTGGCATTTGCATGGTATAGCCCAGGGCGCCACGGCTGTGTGGCACGATGCTGATCTTGCTGACCGCTTCGCCATGCGGCACCAGTTCGGCCACCAGCGCGTGGCCAGACTCGTGATAGGCAACTGTTGTTCGTTCTCGCTCGTTCATCACCCGACTCTTTTTCTCGGAACCCGCAATCACCCGTTCGATCGCAGCCTCGAAATCATTCAACGTGACCGCTGCGGCCTTGCGCCGGGCGGCGAGTAACGCCGCCTCATTCATCGCATTCGCCAGATCAGCTCCACTAAAACCAGCTGTCATCCGGGCAGCCCGCTCCAGATCAAAGTCTGCCGCTAGCTTTACATTCTTGGAGTGGATCCGCAGGATTTGCACTCGGCCGACGAGATCTGGATTGCCAATCGCGATCTGTCGGTCAAAGCGGCCGGCGCGAAGAAGCGCTGGATCAAGCACCTCCGGACGATTCGTGGCAGCCATGATGATCACGGGCGCGCTGGCGTCAGTTTTGAACCCGTCAATCTCGGCCAGCAACTGGTTCAGGGTCTGCTCACGCTCGTCGTTATTGCCCAGCCGCATTACGCCTCCGCGGCTTTGACCGATGGCATCAATCTCGTCAATGAAAACGATGGCGGGAGCGGCCTTACGTGCCTGCTCGAACAAGTCGCGCACGCGGGCGGCGCCCACGCCGACGAACATCTCGACAAACTCGGAGCCGCTGGTCTCGAAGAATGCGACCTTGGCCTCGCCGGCCGTAGCCTTGGCCAGGAGCGTCTTGCCGGTGCCCGGAGGCCCGACGAGCAATACTCCCTTCGGGATATGTCCGCCGAGCTGGGCGAATTGATCCGGCGCCTTCAGAAACTGGATGATCTCCTGCAGTTCGCCGATAGCCTCATCCTCCCCGCCCACGTCCTTATATGTGACCGTAATATCCTCGGGCTTGACCGCGATCGCTTTGCTTCTGCCTACCCCAAAGATGCCGCCCATCCCTCCACCAGCCGCGCCCGCTCGCCGGTAGGCCATGTACCAGAAACCACCCAGCAGCAACAGAGGCAGAAGGTTTAGCAACATGCCACCCAAGGGATTCGGTGGGCGCTCGAAATTGTAGGTTACATTCGCCGTTTGCAACTCTTCAATCAGCTTGGGATCGCCCGCGGGAGCAGGTACGGTCTTGAATGGGACGACCGAAGGAGATCCGTTCGGTTTGGGATTCTTCGTCTCACCGACAATGCCCCTTTCGCCGATTGTTACCTTCACGATTTGACCGTTTGCCAGATTCTTTTTGAACTCGCTATAAGGGATTTCAGTGCTTCGGGTCTGCCGGTCAACGACATATAACTGGAACAGCCACAGGGCGATTAGACTCACGATCAAATAGCTGATGCCGAAACGAAACTGACGCCGAGTCTGCTCCTGATGCTTCTTTTCATCGTCGCGGTCGCGCTTTTTGGGTGACAGTTCTGGTTCGTTCATGGTCCACCTCTCCGGCGTTCAATGTCACAATTGAATTTGGTCGCTCATCCTACTGGACCTTCCGCGTAGCCATCTTTCTCCTCCACTGGGTTGTCGTCGGTTTCGTCAGTTCCGCTTCAACGGAGGAGACATCGCCAGCCTTGGACGTCGACAAGACTACGAGCGGCTTTTTTGCCCTCTTGTGCACCGTGGCATAGGTACAACCGATGTTGATGCCTTTCTTCGCCAGCTTCCCGGCCAGTTGCGCGAGTGTATACCGAACCCCGCTTCGCCCAGAGCTTCTTGGCTCTAATTACGTTGTCGGCGACCACAGCGTACTGATATCACAAATCAAGGTGACACTCCGTTTGCGATCACGAGTATCGCCAAATGGAGCGAGGCTGACTCCTCGTCTTTCATCAAAGATCAGTGTGAATACTGAAGAACAAGAAGCACACAGCCAGAAATACTCCACTCGTGTCTCACGGTCTTGAGGCGCTCCGCGTCTTCCTGTGCCATATAGCCTCAAGCGAAACACCCTTCCGACATGCCGGTACTTGAAAGGCCGTGAGCATTTAGGATTTACACATCTGATCACCATGATCGGTACCTTAGCCATGCTCGGCGGTGTTCACCGTTGAGTTCACAGAGTGGGCCGCGATCTGCTCGATGGCCGAACGCGCAATCCATTCGTTCGCGACCAATTCAACCCCTGCGCTGTCCATCTCGGTCAAGAGGGCCTTTCCCTGATCGTCAACGAAGCTCACCCCGTCTAGATCCACACTGAAGGATTTCCCTTTCATGCGGCTGTTGGTTGATCTCCAGCATCTCTCCAGTTCGATGACCCAGGGTCCCCGTAGCTTACCTTCCACCCGAAAGACGATTCGATCGCCCCTCTCTTCGACGATGACTCTTAGCATGATGACCTCGCATGCCTTTACTCGCCAGGATTTGCGATTGCACCCCGACGACCAAGTGAGAGGGGCGCCTCATCCATGTTGTAAGGCCTTCCAGGCATGGGGGTTACTGCCGACTCGGCAAATACGACGATCCGCCCTTGGGTGTTCGGCGCGGGCACAGATTGATGACACCTCGTCAGAGTGACGAGAAAGATGCCGGATGATGAAGAATGCGTGAAAGCGGACGGACACGAATCAGAGTCTCGATCCTTTTCTTTTTCCGGCGCAACTACTCGCTCTTGTAATTACCAAGTATCGCGAACGACGGCCAGTTGGTCATTACCATGCTCACTGATTTGGGTGGTCAGTCACTCAGATCTGCTGGTTGGAAAAAAGGGTGCCTGCGCCATGATTCGCACTGAAGACAGGAGATGAATATGGATCGCATGCTGGTTGTGGTTTTTGACGATCAAGCGAAAGTGCACGACGGAAAGAACGCGCTTCTGCAATTGGATAGCGACGGTAGTATCAGCATCTATCGTTACGCGGTGGTTATGAAACTGGCCGATGGCACCACAACAGTAGAGCAAGACGATGAGCCCCGGCCGCTTGGCACTCTCGACGGGAGCTTGCTTGGAAGCTTTATTAGTCAGTTACGCGATCCGCTCGGAGCTGCTGCTGGCGCAGTTCCGAGCGCTACGACGGGAATGCGTAAAGACTTCATTGATGACGTGACCAAGGTATTGTTGCCGAATCGAGTGGCGTTCGTGGCGGAGGTTGCGGAAGAATGGACATCTCCGGTGGACGCGCGCATGGAGCGGATCGGGGGAATTGTATTCCGCTGGACGTTGTCAGACGTGAAGCATATGCTCGACGACCAGGAAACATCACCCTCAAAAAAGCCGAGTTCGCCAGATGAACGCATGGCACGCTAAGCTCGTGCGCACTTGCAGTCTTTGTCTTGTACACGGCAGAGGCAGCGTGCTGTCAAGGGCGCAACTGTTTCGTCAGCGATAGAGATCTCCGCCTGGTCCCAACTCCATTCCTGAGCTCAACAGATACGAGCGCACGGCATCTTCGGCTGCAAGCCAGTCAATCTCCGGCGAACCGAGCGGGTGCCCGCGCTTCTCCCAATGCTGGTAAGCGAGCTTTTGAACGAGTTCGTGACGATCTTCTCCATAGAAAACGGTTGGCGATTCGGGCTTACATCCCCAATCTTCGTTTCTATTCTGTTCATCCAGGGATGCCATGTTTGCTCCTCTATCTCGCTGGAGCCTGCTGAGGAGTGCCCGTCGGCGCCTTGGGGGTTGAGAAGTTCACCTTTGGCATCTGGCGCGATTCCTCGGTGGCTGCGAAATAAGCCGAGTTGGGTTTAAAGCCAGCCCAGCTCGCAAAGATGTCATTGGGGAACTGCTGGACGTATGTGTTGTAGTCCTGCAAGGTGTCGTTATAGCGCTTTCGTTCGACGGCTATGCGATTCTCCGTGCCCGCCAGTTCGTCCTGCAGGCGCAGAAAGTTCTCATTCGATTTCAATTGCGGATAATTCTCTACTATCGCAAGCAAGCGTCCCAGTGCCCCATCCAGCTGCTGATTGGCGGCAATTTTATCCTGCGGAGTGCCCGCCGAAAGCAGGGCAGAGCGGGCCTTGGCGATGTCACCGAACACCGTTTGTTCTTGCTGGGCATAGCCTTTTACCGTTTCCACCAGATTGGGAATCAGATCGGCGCGTCGTTGCAGCACAACGTCCACCTGGGACCAGGCGGACTTGACGGCCTCATTCTTCGTCACCAGGGTGTTGCGCACGCTTACGTACTGTCCAAAGATCACCAGCGCGATCAGCCCAAAGATAATGACTACGATCAAGCCCTTGTTCATATTTTTCTCCTTGCCAGCAGTGTTCGAATGTCACTCATTCCCCGGTTCTGAAGAATTCAGCATTTTATCGACCGCTGCAGTAGCCCGTTGGAGCGCCGTGAGATATCGGCGGGCAACGTCTCTCACTTCAAGCTGCTTGCGATCCAGCTTACCCTCGCGAATATCGAGCAGCTGCAAGAAAGCGGAGGGATCTAGTTCAATTAGCGACGCCAATACCTGAATGCCGTCACGTTTCGATTTAGGCACAGAATCGCCCATCGCGATCAGCGCGTGCCGGAATAAGGTGGCAAACGTCGAGACGGAGCCCAGCAGCAACTCCCACAGGCGATTCTTATTCCCGCTGGCCAGCAGCAGTCGTTGGCGAAGGAGAATCGTCTTCTCGCGCAGCTCATATTCCAGCTGTGCGCGATGCAAGCGCATGGAAATCGTCAGCCCTTGCAGTACGTCTTCCCCATGCAAGACGTGATGCTGCTGCTGCATGTCCAGAAATTCAATGGAGAAGACGGCGGCCGCGCGTTCCAGTTCCTCCCGCGCGAGCAGAAGCGGGGCGTGATACTTGTGTCCCGTCCACCACTTCGCCGCTGGCGAAACCGCCTGAAGTGCATTGAACGACACTTCGCGCAACACGCAAAGCAGGTTCACGTTTGAGAACTTGGGATGAAATTCTCCATCCGCAGCCGAGCCATACAAAATCACGCTCTGCAAGTTGTCTCCCGCCGCCTGCCGCATTCGATCAACAAACTCAGCCATCTGTTTTTCTGGGACCATAGTAGTTCCGCTCCGCAGCTACCAACTCCCGCTGGCGCCACCGCCTCCTGAACTCCCACCGCCAAACCCACCGAATCCTCCACCGCCACCGAACCCGCCACTGCCCCAGCCGCCGCTGCCTCCGCCGAAGAAGAACAACCCCAGCAGTAGACGTCCCAGGCCGGTGACGATCAAGATGATGAAGATGATCGCCAGAATCGAAATCAGACCAAACGAGGAACCGTGATCGGTTTCGTCGCGGCCTGCTTCCGGTGCTGCTGGATGAGCCCCCTCCAACTGGATCCCCGCATCCTGCGCGATGACCTCCGCGACTTGCGAGGTCATGAGCAGGACAGCGCCGTTATAGTCACCCTGCTTGAGCAGCGGGACGGCCTCTCGCCCAATGCTGCCCACCTTGCCATCCGGTAGAATTGGCTCCAGTCCATATCCGACTTCAATGCGGTAGTGCCGGTCTTGGGTGGCGAACAAAATCAGCACGCCACGGTTGCTCGCCTTGCTTCCAATCCCCCACTGCTTGAACAGGTCCACCGCGTAGCTCTCAATATCGGACCCGTCGAGCGACTGGATTGTGACCACCGCTATCTGGGCGTGGGCCTTCTGATCGATCTGCTGACAGGTACTCTCGAGCTGTGCGATCGTGTTCGAATCAAGAACATGAGCGAAGTCGTTTATATAGCCGACGGGTCGTAGCTGCGAGACTGGTTGGGCTGCGGCGAACGTGAGCGCGAAAACAACCGTGATCCAGAACGCGGTTTTGCAGGCCGGCTTCATAAGCGCGCTACTTCACGCAACCCTGCAAGTGCACGTGCACTTCCGAATGGTTGCCGGTCCCGCCGCCAGGATTCTCATTTCGCGTCAGCGGCTTACGCCGACGGCCCGAATCCCTGCATGGAGTTACCCAACTCGTGGTTTCGCCAAAGTGACGGAATAGTGCCGGAGGAAGTGCTTTCGCCAGCCGTTATGACCCGGTGAGCTCAAACCTAACCCGTCCATTTCAAGCCAGTTGCCCGCCTGCAAGGCCTTCTGTCTTGTTTCGGAAAGCCGGTTGCTTCGTTCAGCTTGCAAAGTGTCCGCTCAGCATTGCATGGTAGAAGACACTCGTTCGAAATGGAGTTGCCCATGGAAGTGAATCCCCTGGCAGGAACGGCCCCGGCTGCTTCGAACCTGGTTAACGTACCGAAGCTCATAACCTCTTATTACGTCGAGCAGCCAGACCCCGCAGTTCCCGCGCAACGCGTGGTGTTCGGCACATCAGGACACCGGGGATCGGCTTTCAACCGAGCTTTTAATGAATGGCACATTCTCGCCATTACCCAGGCGATTTGTGCCTACCGGAAACGCCAGAGAATCAAGGGGCCGTTGTTCCTGGGGAAGGACACTCATGCGCTCTCCGAACCAGCCTCGGCGAGCGCTCTCGAAGTTCTCGCGGCTAACCGTGTCGAAGTGATGATCGCCGCAAACGAGGAATACACACCGACTCCCGCAGTTTCTCAAGCCATCCTTGTTTATAACCGTGGCCGGAAGTCCGGCCTCGCTGATGGAATCGTGATTACGCCCTCCCACAATCCCCCAGAGGACGGCGGCTTCAAATACAACCCACCAGCTGGCGGACCCGCGGACATGGAAACGACGAGCTGGATTGAGGCAAAAGCGAACGAGTTTCTTGCGAACCGGCTACGGGGTGTGCAACGCGTTCCGTTTGAAAGGGCGTTCAAGGCAGCCACCACCCATCACTATCCCTACATCGATTCCTACGTCAACGATCTTGAGCATGTTGTCGACATGGACTTGATCAGGAATGCGAACATAAAACTGGGTGTAGATCCATTGGGTGGCGCAGGAGTTCATTACTGGCCTCGTATTGAAGAACGCTATCGCATCAACCTTACCGTGGTGAACGATGCGGTCGATCCGACTTTCCGGTTCATGACGCTAGATTGGGACGGGAAGATTCGCATGGATCCCTCGTCGCCATACGCAATGCAGGCGCTCATTGCGTTGAAAGATCAGTTCGATATCGCGTTCGCATGCGACACGGACCACGACCGTCATGGCGTCGTGACAAAAAGCACAGGCCTTCTGCCTCCCAATCATTACCTTGCTGTGTGCATTCATTACCTCTTCTCGAACCGCCCGCAGTGGCGCAGCGACATCGGTGTCGGAAAAACCGTGGTGAGCAGCCGCATGATCGACCGCGTGGCCGACAAGCTGGGAAGGAGACTCTACGAAGTTCCTGTGGGGTTCAAGTGGTTCGTCAGTGGTTTGCTCGATGGCACTTTGGGCTTCGTTGGGGAAGAGAGCGCCGGAGCCTCGTTTCTCAGACGCGATGGCACCGTTTGGACTACCGACAAAGATGGAATCGTGCCGGCGCTGCTCTCGGCCGAGATCACAGCAAAGTTGCACCGCGATCCGGGCGAGATTTATCTAGAACTAACACGCGAACTCGGCGATCCTCTTTACGAGCGTCTCGAAGCGCCAGCCACTTCGGCAGAAAAGGCCGTGCTGGAGCGACTCTCGCCGGAGCATGTCCAAGTCTCGGAACTTGCCGGAGAACCGATCCAAAAGATACTCACCACCGCGCCTGGCGATGGCAAGCCCATTGGGGGCGTGAAGGTGATTGCACACGGTGGTTGGTTCGCGGCGCGCCCCTCAGGAACAGAAGATGTCTACAAGATCTACGCGGAGAGTTTCCGCGGTAAGGATCATCTGCTGCGCATCGAAAATGAGGCGCGGGACGTCATTCGCGGAGCACTCGCAACCGCCAACCAAGCTGCTGCCTGATGGAGGCGATGAAGTTATATGGCCAGTCGAACAAACCAGAATTTCACTTCCGAGTCGTTGCTTCCTGCGCTAACGGAATTAGCACTCGACCTGCGTTGGTCGTGGAACCACTCGACCGACGAGCTTTGGGGGCAACTCGACCCTGAGCTCTGGGAGCTGACACAGAATCCGTGGGTAGTGCTGCAGACGGTTTCCAAGCGGACGATTCGGGAAGCTTCTGCTGACCCTGCCTTCAGCGAGAAGGTCGAACAGAAGCTTCGCAAAAAGCGCCAACGTGAGAAAGGATCTGCGTGGTTTCAGACGGCCCATCCTGGCTCTACTCTCACCCGAGTCGCGTACTTTAGCATGGAATTCATGTTGAGCGAAGCGCTCCCGATATATTCCGGCGGACTGGGGAATGTGGCTGGCGATCAACTCAAGGAGGCAAGCGACTTGGGCGTACCGGTGATTGGGATCAGTCTGCTTTATCAGCAAGGTTATTTCCGCCAGGAGATCGACCGCAACGGGTTCCAGGAGGCGCTTTTTCCCTTCAATGATCCCGGGCAACTGCCCATCACACCAGTCCGTGATGCGGATGGTGAGTGGTTGCGCATTCCTCTCCGTCTTCCGGAAGGTCCTCTCTGGGTACGCGCGTGGCAAGCCCAAGTAGGGAGAACGAAGCTGTATCTACTCGACACCAACGACGCCGCCAACATGCCCATCCACCGTGCGATCACCAGCGAACTCTATGGCGGAGGACAGGAGCTACGCCTCCGGCAGGAGGCAGTGTTGGGGATGGCTGGGTGGAGGCTTCTGTCCGCGCTTGACCTTCACCCCGAAGTCTGCCATTTGAACGAGGGGCACGCAGCATTCCTGGTCCTCGAGCGGACATTAGGCTACATGCAAAAGCACCACCAACCCTTCGATGTTGCACTGACGGTGACTCGGGCTGGAAATCTGTTTACGACCCATACCCCGGTCGAAGCCGGCTTCGATCGTTTTGCACCGGAATTAATGGACCAATATTTCAGAAAATACGCCGAGAGCGAATTGAGGATCGAATTTGACGAGCTCATGGCGTTAGGACGACGAAACTCGCTCGATCGTTCTGAACCCTTCAATATGGCATATCTCGCGCTGCGCGGCAGCGGGGCTGCGAATGGCGTCAGTCAACTTCATGGCCGGGTTAGCAGGAGAATCTTCCAAGTGCTCTTCCCGCGGTGGCCCGAGGTCGAAGTGCCGATCGGTGCAGTAACCAACGGAGTTCATGTGCCTACTTGGGATTCCGCGGAGGCCGACGAACTCTGGACGAAGAAATGCGGCCAGGAGCGTTGGCGTGGAGCGCTGGAGAATGTACACCGCCTGGAGGAGGTAAGCGATGAACAACTCTGGGAGCTGCGCATGAAAGCACGCCAGTGTCTTATTGAATATGTGCGCAAGCGCTTATCGCGACAACACGTGCAACAAGGAGCATCGCGACAGGAAGTTTTGCAAGCCGAGGCCATTTTCGATCCGCAAACGCTCACCATCGGCTTCGCGCGGCGGTTCGCAACCTATAAGCGTCCCAACCTACTGCTTCATGATCGCGAGCGGCTGGCCCGCATCCTAACGAATCAAGATCGGCCGGTGCAATTAATTCTGGCGGGCAAAGCACATCCACAGGATCAGAGCGGCCAAGCCATGATCAAAGAATGGAATGACTACATCGCTCGCGCTGATGTTCATTCCAGTGTCACTTTCCTAAGTGATTATGATGTGCTGCTCACTTCCCGTCTGGTCGAAGGCGTGGACCTCTGGCTTAACACACCCCGGCGGCCGTGGGAAGCGTGTGGCACCAGTGGCATGAAAGTTCTGGTTAATGGGGGGCTCAACTTGTCTGAGCTTGACGGTTGGTGGGCCGAAGCTTATTCCCCCGACGTGGGATGGGCCATCGGAGACGGACAGGAGCACGGAGAGGACCCCTATTGGGACCCGCACGAAGCCGATACCCTATACGATCTTCTGGAAAAAGAGGTCATTCCGGCTTTCTATGCTCGTGATGATCGCGGCATCCCCAAGGCTTGGGTCACGAAAATGCGGGCCAGCATGCTGCGGTTGACTCCGAATTTCTCGTCCAATCGCGCCGTTCGGGAATATGTAGAACAGTACTACTTGCGAGCTGCGGAAGGTTACTGCGCGCGAGCCGAAAATGAAAGCAAGCTGGGGGTCGAACTCGCCAACTGGGCAAAATCGATTGCGCAGGGTTGGTCGAACCTGCGGTTTGGTTCAGTCGCCACACACACCGAAGGGAATCAATACAATTTTCAAGTCAAGGTGCTCTTGGGGGAACTCGATCCAAATTCCGTGGGGGTTGAATTGTACGCAGAGCCGCAGGCTGACGGAAGGCTCTTTCGTCAAAGGATGGAACGGATGGGGCCACTTCCTGATTCAGATGGTTACTTCTCGTACTCGTCTAAAGTACCAGCGAACCGGCCAGCCACGGACTACATCCCGCGCGCTATTCCTCGTGACTCCAACGCATGTGTGCCACTTGAGGCGAGCCAGATTTCGTGGCAGAAGTAGCACCCCAAGCTAACGTGTTACATGTAGTGGGAGGTGGAATCATGGTAATCAATGAAATGAACGAGAAAGAGTGTGGCGCATTCCTGGCAAGGGCCTGCCTCGGAAGACTTGGCTGTTCGCTCGATAACCAGCCGTACGTCGTGCCGATAGATTTTGCGTACGAGCCTGGCTATATCTACGTGTTCTCGACCTTCGGACGCAAGATCGAATGGATGAGAGCGAACCCAAAAGTCTGCGTCGAAGTTGACGAAGTTCAGAACCAGTCGCAGTGGATGAGCGTGATTGCCAATGGCAGCTATCAGGAATTGCCCGAGCCACAGTATACCGACGAACGAGAACATGCGCGGAAGCTGTTAGAAAAGCACTACCACTGGTGGCAACCCGCATTGGGGGAGCGCCAGCTAAGAATGGGCGACGAGTTGATTGATCCTCTCTTTTTTAGAATCCAGATTGATTCGATGACCGGCCTGCACGCCGTCGATGAGTCTGCTGAATCCGAAAAAGGGCTGCAGAAATAAAAGCCTGCGGCGCCACTTCTGCCCAAGAACAACCGAGCAGTTCACTCCGCGCGGAGTGGCGCTCCTTCGTCGTTCTGACGACGGTCCTCACCCGTGTTGCCGTCAGGCGCATCGCACGGGCCACGCACCGCAAGCAGGGCAAAGGCTCTCATTTCTTCGATGCTTCGACGGTTTGGCTTCTTAACTGCACTGAGGTCGGTTGAACGGTTGAACCCCTGCCAACTAAGTACTGATGGGCGATAAGCAGAAGCACGCTAAGGGGGGCGATCTATAGCGCGATACCAGGTTTGGACTGAACCAAGAAATTCGAGGTCGATATGAAAATCTTAGTAGCAATCGATTCTTCAACCGCATCGCAATATGTCATAAGTGCGGCCGCTACCCGACCTTGGCCGTCCGGTACGGTGTTTTGTGTCGTGAACGTTGTAGATCTGCGCCAATGGGAAGGAATGCCTGTGCTCATCGAAGATGCAAAGCGTCAGGGACAACTCCTCGTGAAAGGGGCGATGGAAGCCCTGGCGCACTCCGGGCATGAAGCGTTTTCGGAGGTCCACTTGGGTTTCCCCAAGAAAGCTGTTCCCGAGTATGCGAAGGAATGGAGCGCCGACCTCGTGATGGTGGGCTCACACGGTCGAAGCGCGTTGACGCGATTTCTCCTGGGGAGTGTTGCGCAAGCGGTGCTTCGCACGGCCCCCTGCTCAGTTGAGATCGTACGCCCCGGTCCTAATCCTACATTGCCCTCGGACAGCAAGAAGATACTGCTGGCCACGGATGGCTCCGAGTGTTCTGCCAAAGCTGTCGATTCTTTAGCGAATCGCCCATGGCCCGCGAACAGTGAGATCAGAATTCTCAGCGTATTAGAGCTTCCGATTGTTCAAACCACTCCGTCACCAGCCTATTCGGAGTACCCCGATACCATGTTTGTGGAGGCGTACGAGGCTGCGCGCACGCGTGCAGAAGATGCTGTTGCCAACGCTCGAAAGACCCTGAGCGCCACGGACCTCAACCTCTGCGACGCCCGGGCAACACCGGAGGGAGAACCTCGGTCCGTCATTCTCGATGTAGCAAAAGCATGGGGAGCGGACTTGATTGTTCTCGGCTCTCACGGCAGGCAGGGATGGGATCGGCTGCTGATGGGAAGCGTTGCTGAATCGGTTGCCCTTCATGCCCATTGTTCAGTCGAGGTCATCCGGCGATAATCCCCAGCGGACCGGAGGGCAAGATTCAGCGCGAGGGAGTAGGTTGCTTCAGGGATCGAGCAGGGCGCTTGTCAGCAGGCATCTAGCCCATTCCCTCACCGATTCGTCCCAGACCAATTCCAATAAGAAATGTCACCAGGCCCTCTACCGCGCCTACAAATGTCATTTCAAGTCCACTTGACCACCAGGAACGAATGGTGACGAGCGACTTTGCTGCACCTACTGCAAAATGAGCGAGCAGCGAGACCGCTGCCGCCCAAACCACGGCGCGATAACCACTCATAAAGAAGAAAGGAACAATTGGAATAAATGCCCCTACTGCCGTGGAGATGGCTCCTGAAATAGCGGAGGTCCACGGTTTGCGAAGGGCTTCTTTTGTCGTATTTAGACGCTCCCGCGCGAGTTCGTTTACGAAAGCAGACTTGTCGCGAGCCAATTCATCGACGACACGATTCGCCTCGTCGGCGGGTAAGCCACGAATCTGGTAGGTAAGCGAGAGCACTTCGCGAGCTTCAGCCTCGTTGAATTCGACAGCGTCGCGCTCTCGCGCAAACCCGGCATCATAGATTTCCCGTTCGCTCTTGGCGGCCAGATAAGCTCCCGAGCCCATTGACAGCGCGCTCGCAACCATCCCAGCCAATCCTGCTATGAGGACGAACTTGCTATTGCCGAGGGTCGCTCCAGAAACACCAGACACGATCCCGAAAATTGAACCCAGTCCATCATTAATTCCGTAGATCGCGTCCCCAATCCAGCCTGCCGTTTGATGCTGGCCCTCATCTCTTGCCGCCACCAGATCCGTTAAGGCCGCCTTCGCCTGGTCCGGGGAGGATGGAGGAAGAGGACGACAGCCACGGATGAGACTGTCCAGTATCCGGTAGTGCTCGCGTTCATCCTCTAGCACCTGCTTGAGAATCACTTTGCTGGGCTCGTCGCCAAGCTCCTCGAGCTGTTTGGCGTACCTGGCAATGTCGTGACTCTCATCCAGTTCCAGACGGCGCAGTGCCAAATCCTTGCCCCCAACGCGGCTTGCTAGAGTATCCGCTTCGCCCGGTTGCGACCCCTTGTAAACAGGGGTAGGTCCGCCTAGCGCAAGAATGCGGCCAGCCCAGAGATCGGCATGATGCTTTTCCGCAGCGGCAAGTCCGCGGAACGCGCTCCGCCGCTGAGGGTCGCTCTCGCGCGCCGCCAAGGTATCGTAGGTGTGATAGCCCCGTGTTTCTGCTTGCCAATTGGTCTCGAGGATCTTGAGGATCCTCTTTTCGTCGTGGCTTTTTCGAGAAAAAGCATTAGTCGTGGTGGCAGAGTTCATCCTGATATCTCGCTATCGTGGTAGCAATTGCAGGTGTGGTATTCAAGCGTTTTCACGGAGTCACTATTTAAGATTCAGTCCGAAGGCGGTGGCGGCTTGGGGGAAAAGCCGCCACCTACCCGACTTTGGGCCGCCGAAAACCGATCTTCACGCTGCGATAACGAGTAAGTCTTCTACCGTAGTGACTCCGGGAGCTGACCAGGCAGCGCGTTCGGCCTCCTGGCGTTCCGCCCAGGAAGAGACTTTGCCATCCAGGATGACCTTGTCTTTTACGACGCTCACCTTGATGCGATCCGCGTCCACTTCCGCAGCCCGCCGCAAAGCCTGCTCGATACTGGTTTTGATCTCCGACGGCAGGACATCTGGCTTTTTGAGGGTGATCAAGTTGATGACGCCCCGGACCCCGGTCAAGTTGCGCACCGCTTCTTCAGCGGCTGTCTGCTCATACTTGTAGTCAACTTCGCCATCCAGAGTGATCCACCCGCTCTCTACCTTAACCTTAATGATTTG
>Ga0335071_10004940_pt1 | contig 13931 bp, 13 predicted proteins | sample Lox_Sample_15_FD_206724 | JGI IMG/M metagenome (GOLD analysis project Ga0335071, IMG submission 206724) | Soil microbial communities from Loxahatchee National Wildlife Refuge, Florida, United States - Lox_Sample_1.5 | ecosystem: Environmental > Terrestrial > Soil > Wetlands | place: USA... | reverse complement strand
TGGTGGAAAGCGAGCTGTTTGGCCACGTGAAAGGCGCGTTCACCGGCGCCACGGACCGCCGCATCGGACGGTTTGAATACGCTAACGGCGGGACACTCTTCCTGGATGAAGTGACCGAGCTCCCCTTGGAAACCCAGGCCAAACTCCTGCGCGTGCTGCAGGAGCAGGAATTCGAACCGGTGGGCTCCAATCGCACCGTCAAAGTGGACGTGCGGCTGCTGGCCGCGACGAACCGGAACCTGGCGGAGCTCGTTCGTGACGGACGCTTCCGCGCCGATCTTTACTATCGCCTGTTGGTCGTGCCCGTGGATGTGCCTCCGTTGCGCGAGCGTCGCGCCGACATCCCGCTCTTGGCCGCACACTTCGTCAGACGCTTATCGCGCCAGTTCGGCCGAAATGTTCAACGCATATCGGAATCGATGATGCATGAAATGCTGGCGTACGATTGGCCGGGCAATGTCCGCGAGCTCGAAAACTTCCTCGCGCGCGCGATCGTGTTATGCCACGAAGAAATACTCGACATGCGGATCTCAGTAGCCGAAGCCGGCCCGGTTCCGGCGGTCGATTCGCAGAGCCTGGAGAGCATTGAACGCCGGCACATCGAAAGCGTGCTGGCATCCACGGGCTGGGTCCTCGAAGGTCCGAAAGGCGCCGCCGCGATTCTGCGCGTCAATCCCAGCACCCTCCGCAGCCGTATGCGCCGCATGGGAATCCGGCGCCCGGGCTACGGCAGCGCGAAAGCGTAAATCCCGTTCACACCCCGCGGCGGCTTCAATTCCGGCGTCTCGCCCAGCAGCACGCCGTCCAATAATCCGTTGCCCGTCATCACCGCGACATACTGCCTGCCGTTCACTGCATATGTGATGGTGCTCACCGAAATCGACCCTCCCAGAATCCCCTCCCACAGCTTCTGGCCCGTTTCGGCGTCAAAGGCGCGGAAGCGCCGGTTGAGGTCGCCCTGAAATATCAAGCCGCCCGCAGTAGCCAGCGCAGCGCCATCGGAAGGCGAACGGCCGACGTTGAACCGCTGGATTTCGCCCGTCGAAAGATTGATCTTTCCGATCGCGGTCAAAGCGTTCGGATCGGATCCCGGACGCGGCACCGGCTTGCGCTTCTCCCTCTCGTTGGGATCCGTTCCGGCGGATGTCATGTCCAGACAATTGTCGATGTACGGCACATAGAGCGAGTGCGTATCGGGATCGTAAGCCGTCGGCCAAAAACTTCTCGTGTTGTAAGAGCAAATGATGTGCTCTTCGCCCGGCCTCCGGTTCACCAGGTTGAAATTGATGGTCACTCTGCCTGTCTTCCCATCAATATTCGAGATCAGGAACAGCGGATCGTCATAGGGGAAAGGCGTGGCCCACAAGAACTGCCCCGTGTCCCGGTCCAGCGCGAAAACTCCCCCGCCCTCTCCCACCATCACGGCCATGTCGTGCTCTTCTCCGCGCGGGATGTCGGGATTGAACCACTTCACGAACTTCGGATCGGGATTGAACTTCTCGCGCACCAGCGTCCGCTCGTGCGTGTAGTCCATGTCCCAGTCGTCTCCCGGCAAATGCTGGTAATACCATTTGAGTTTGCCGGTGGCCGGATCGATCGCCACAGTCGAATTGCTGTATAGATCGGATGGCGACGTGCGCGGCGTGCCGTCCGGATCGCCGCCATGCCGCTGCAGCCTCGTGTTGGGCATCGGATTGGCGATGCCCCAATACAGCGTCTTGCGCACCGGATCGTAAGTGCCCGGCAATCCCCACGTCGACGCCAGGTTGGTCTCCTTGAACTCTTTGCCCCAGCTCTCCGATCCCGGCTCGCCCGGCGCGGGTACGTTATAAAACTTCCAGGCTTCCTTTCCGGTGACAGCGTCCTGCGCGGCGATGAAGCATGTGTCACGGGTCTTTCCACAGCCGCGCCCCGAGATCACCTTGCCCTCCACCACGATGGGCCCCGAGGTATTCGCGCCCTCGCCGGTACTGGTCTCCCAACGCTGCTCGCCCGTGCGGGCGTCCAGGCCCACCACGTAGCCGTCGGGCGCGGTGTACAGCACCACGTCCTGATAAATCGCCAGCGCCTTGGTCCGCGCCGTACTGGCCGCCGCGCTTGGCACCTTCCGCTTGTATTCCCACAGCAGGTCGCCGTTGGTGGCGTCCAGCGCCTGGACGATCGCGCCCGGCTCCACGACATACATGACGCCGTTGTGCACGATCGGTATAGTCTCGGTCGTGCCCGGCCCCATTCCGCGCGTCCAGGCCATCCGCAGCTGGCTGACATTTTCGCGGTTGACCTGCTTCAGCGGGCTGTAGCGCTGCGCATCGTATGTCCGGCTGTACATCAGCCAATCGTCCGGACTGGGATTCAGCAGCATCTCCCCGGTCACCGGCACGTAATTCTTGACGACCTGCCCAGCTGCTCCCACGCTGAACATCACGAGCCACACACTCAGGACCGGGTTCCGTTTCATGACTCCCGCCATTGTATAGCAAACACTTCTGTCTCTTGACAGGACTTCGATATTTCCATTACTATAGAACTATAGAACCATGCCCCGCAAAGAAGACCCGCAATTAACCGCACGCTACGCCGACATGTTCTCCGCCATGGGTACCGAGGCGCGCCTGCGGATTCTGCGCCTCCTGTTGAGCGCCCATCCGGAAGGCCTGGTGGTGAATGAAATCGCCGGCGAGCTCGATATCCCTTCCAGCACCCTTTCACACCATCTGGACAAGCTGAAGAATGAAGACCTGGTGCGCGTCCGCCGCGAGGGCACCTTCCTCTGGTATTCGGCCAATACCGAGGCGCTGGAGGAATTGCTCGGGTTCCTCTACGCGGAATGCTGCACACGCAACAAGGCCATCGAACCCAAGAAAATCGTGGCCTGCCGATAGGAGTTTCCCATGAGCACTTCCAGTGTCAAAGATGCCGTGAAGGAGAGATACGCCCAGGCTGCTTTGCGCGTGACGCAAGGCCGAAATCATTCCTGCTGCGGCCCGTCATCCTGCTGTGGCGGCGACGCCGACCCCATCTCCGCGAATCTCTACGATCAGGCGCAGAAGAGCGCACTGCCGCAGGAAGCGATCCTGGCCTCGCTCGGCTGTGGCAACCCCACGGCGCTGGCAGAACTCAAGCCCAGCGAAACCGTGCTCGACCTAGGCTCCGGCGGCGGCATCGACGTCCTGCTCTCCGCCCGCCGTGTCGGGCCGTCCGGGAAAGCCTACGGTCTGGACATGACGGACGAAATGCTCGCGCTGGCGCGCGCCAACCAGCAAAAGGCCGGTGTCGAAAACGCGGAGTTCCTCAAAGGCGAGATTGAAGACATTCCGCTTCCCGACAGCTCCGTCGACGTGATCATTTCCAACTGCGTCATCAACCTCTCTTCCAACAAGGATCGCGTTCTTCGCGAGGCCTTCCGCGTCCTCAAGCCCGGCGGACGCTTTGCCGTCTCCGACGTGGTCGTCCGCGGCGATGTCCCCGTGGAAATCCGCGAACACATGCTGCTCTGGGCCGGCTGCATTGCCGGCGCCCTGAAGGATTCCGACTACTTCGCGAAGCTCGCCGATGCCGGCTTCGACGATATCGACATCGAAGCGACGCGCGTCTACGAAATCGAAGACGCTCGCGCATTCCTGGCCGAGGCCGGCGTCGATGTCGACGCTCTTGCCCCGCAAGTCCAAGGCAAGTTCATGAGCGCCTTTGTGCGCGCCCGCAAGCCGACGAAGAAGTAGTTACCCATGGCGCATATCGGACAACGCCTCTCGTTTCTGGACCGTTACCTGACCCTTTGGATCTTTCTCGCGATGGCCTTGGGCGTCGGCGCTGGATTCGCGCTTCCCCGCGTCGTTAACCTGATCACGGGCTTTCAGGTCGGAACGACTTCCATTCCCATCGCCATCGGCCTGATCTTGATGATGTACCCTCCGCTCGCCAAAGTCCGCTACGAGGAGATGGGGCGAGTGTTCAAGAACACCAAGGTCCTTCTGCTCTCTCTCGTCCAAAACTGGGTCATCGGGCCGATTCTGATGTTTTTGCTCGCGATCACGTTCCTCCGCGGATATCCCGAATACATGGCCGGCTTGATCATGATCGGCCTCGCGCGTTGCATCGCCATGGTCATCGTTTGGAACGAGCTTGCCCAGGGTGATACCGAGTACGCAGCCGGCCTGGTGGCTCTCAACTCCGTTTTTCAGGTCCTCTTTTACTCGGTCTATTCCTGGATTTTCCTGACCGTACTTCCCGGTTGGCTCGGCTTGCAAGGCTCCGTTGTGAACGTCTCCATGGGCCAGATCGCCCAGAGCGTTTTCATCTACCTCGGTATCCCGTTTTTTGCGGGCATAATCACGCGGGTGGTTCTTCTGCGGGCCAAGAGAAGGCAATGGTACGAGAAACAATTCATCCCGCGCATCAGCCCGTTAACGCTGGTGGCGCTTCTGTTCACGATCATCGTCATGTTCTCGCTGAAGGGCGACTACATCGTCCACTTGCCCATGGACGTGCTTCGCATCGCCGTGCCCCTGTTCGTGTACTTTGTGGCCATGTTCACCGTTTCCTTCTGGATGGGGCGCAAAATCGGCGCGGACTACTCTCAAACCGCCACGCTTTCCTTTACCGCCGCCAGCAACAACTTCGAACTTGCCATTGCCGTCGCTGTAGCCGTCTTCGGCATTCATTCCGGCGCCGCGTTCGCCGCCGTCATCGGTCCGCTTGTGGAAGTGCCTGCACTCATCTTGCTCGTGAATGTGGCCCTCTCGTGGCAGAAGCTGTTTCTCAAACCGCGCGATATCCCCGTCGCAAGACTGGTTCAGGAGTAGAGCATATGATCAAGCAGAAGGTTCTGTTTCTTTGCACCCACAATTCCAGTCGCACCCAAATGGCGGAAGCATTCCTCCGCCACCTGGCCGGCGACCGTTTCGACGTGGTGAGCGCCGGCGGTGACGAGGGGGAGGTGAGCCCTGCGGCCGTCGAAGTCATGCGTGAAGTCGGAATCGACATCTCCCGGCAGCACCCCAAGGACGTCGCCAAGTTCTTAGGCCGCCGGTTCACCTACGTCATCCATCTCTGCGACCGGCGCAAGGAGCGATCTTGCCCTATCTTTCCTGGCGCCATATACCGCCTTCACTGGGATCTCGAAGATCCCAAGAACTCGGTGCTGGCCGCGAAAACAGTCCGCGACGAAATTCGCCGCCATATCGAGGACTTCGTTCATAACCACGGCTGAGCACTGCCATGAAGGAATCGGTCCTCATTCTCTGCACCGGAAATTCCGTGCGCAGCCAGATGGCCGAGGGCATCCTGCGTCACGATGCAGGCGACCGCTTTGAAGTCGCCAGCGCCGGTACTCACCCCTCTCGCGTGCGTCCAGAGGCCATCGCCGTCATGCAGGAAATCGGCATCGATATCTCCAACCATCGCTCCAAGTCCGTCGACGAATTCGCCGGCCGCGCCTTCGATCACGTCCTCACCGTTTGCGACAACGCCCGTGAGGCCTGCCCGATCTACCCCGGCCACCGCCATCGACTTCATCACAGCTTCGAGGATCCGGCCCCACTGCAAGGGACCGAGCAGGAGCGCCTGGCCGCCTTCCGTCGCGTCCGCGATCAAATCCGCGAATACCTTAGAGCCTTCCCCGGACAAATCTAACCGGCGCTCCGGCGAACCGGATATCATACATGAAGATAAAGAGGAGATTCCCTCATGGCATTCCAGCTCACTGTCAATGGACAGACCACTACCGTCGACGTGCCCGCCGACATGCCCCTGCTGTGGGTCATTCGCGACGTTCTGAAGCTCAAAGGTACGAAGTTCGGCTGCGGCGCCGGACTTTGCGGCGCCTGCACCGTGCACCTGGGCGGCAAGGCGGTCCGCTCCTGCCAGACACCGGTCTCGACTGTCAAAGCCCCCATCACCACCCTCGAAGGACTTTCGGCGGACGGCACGCATCCCACGCAAATCGCGTGGCAGGAAATCGACGTTCCGCAGTGCGGCTACTGTCAGGCCGGACAGATCATGTCCGCGTCGGCCCTGCTCGCCAAGAACCCGAAGCCAACCGACAAAGACATCGACGAAGCCATGAGCGGCAACCTCTGCCGGTGCGGCACGTATCTACGGATCCGCGCGGCCATCCATAGGGCGGCGTCCATCGGCGTCACCAGCGAGCTGAAGAAGCCGAAGGAAACCGCCGCCAACGAGCTGGTCTCGAAGTAGAGGAGCACAACCATGAAATCCATCCATCGCCGTTCCTTTCTGAAAGTCAGCTCCATCGCCGGTGGCGGCCTGCTCCTCAGCTTCTATGTGAAGCCGCAGAAGGCGTCCGCGCAGTTCGGACCAGCCGCGCCGCCCGTGCCGAACAATTTCATCAAGATCGCCCCCGACGGCATGGTCACCATCATGGCCAAGGACCCGGAGGTCGGCCAGGGCGTCAAGACCATGCTGCCGATGCTGATCGCCGACGAGCTGGATGTCGACTGGAAGAACGTCAAGATTGAGCAGACCGACTTCGACGACACCAAGTACGCCATGCAGTTCGCCGGTGGCAGCCTGGCCACACCGTTTAACTATGACCCCATGCGCCGCGTCGGAGCTGCCGGCCGGCAGTTGTTGGTTGCGGCGGCCGCCACTACCTGGAACGTTCCGGCATCCGAGTGCACCACTGCCTCAGGCGTCGTCTATCACAAGGCTTCGAACCGCTCCGCCGGCTATGGAGAACTGGCCGGCAAAGCCGCCGCGATGCCCGCGCCTGATCTCAAGACCGTCAAGCTCAAAGATCCGAAAGACTTCAAGATTATCGGCCACACCCAGAAGGGCTGCGATGTCCCGGCCATCGTCACAGGCAAACCGAGCTTCGCCATCGACTTCACACTGCCCGGGATGCTCTTCGCCGTCTATCAAAAGTGCGGTGTCTTCGGCGGCAAGGCCGTCAGCGCCAACCTGGACGAGATCAAACAGATGCCCGGCATCCGCGACGCCTTTATCGTCGAGGGCATGGTGAAACCGGGAACCGTCGTCGAGGGAGACCCTGGTCTGGAACCCGGCGTCGCCATCATCGCGGACTCGTGGTGGCAAGCCCAATCCGCGAGGAAGAAGCTCCACGTTACCTGGGATGAAGGCCACGGCTCCTCCCAATCCAGCGTGGCTTTCGCGCAGCGCGCGGACGAACTCTCCAAGCAGGCTCCTGCAAAGACCTTGCGGAAAGACGGCGACGCGGAGAGCGCCCTCAAGAATGCGGCGCATGTGGTGGAGGGCGCCTACGCGTACCCCTTCATCGCGCACGCTCCGCTCGAGCCGCAGAACTGCACGGCGCACTGGCAGAACGGCAAGATCGAGATCTGGTCGAACAGCCAGATCCCCGGCGGTGGTCGAACGCTGGTCGCAAAGACTCTAGGCATCCCCGAGACTGGCGTGACCATTCATATGCAGCGCGGCGGCGGCGGCTTCGGCCGGCGCTTGACCAACGATTACATGGTCGAGTCTGCCTACATCTCGAAGACCGTCAATGCGCCGGTCAAGCTGTTATGGACTCGCGAAGACGACATGGGCCACGACTACTACCGTCCCGGCGGCTTCCAATACCTCAAGGCCGGTGTCGATGCATCCGGCAAGATCGTCGCCTGGCGCAACCACTTCGTCAGTTGGGGGGATGGAGACCGTCCAGCGCCCTCGTCCACCATGTCGCCCACCGAATTCCCCGCACGCTATATCCCGAACTACGAACTGCACGCCACCAATCAGCCGCTCTGGCTCAAGACCGGCGCGCTCCGTGCGCCTGGCAGCAACGTCTACGCATTCGTGATCCAGTCTTTCATCGACGAACTGGCGCATGCGGCGGGTAAAGATCCACTCGAGTTTCGGCTCGCGCTACTCGATTCGCCTCCGATCATGACCGGCAAACCGGATGAGCCGATCCCCGGTCTTCGGCTGCCCGAACTGGATCCCAAGCGAGCCAAGGGAGTGCTTCAGCTCGTCGCCGAAAAGTCCGGGTGGGGCAAAGGCACGGCAGCGAAGGACACCGCCAAAGGCATCGCCTTCCACTTCAGCCACATGGGCTACTTCGCCGAAGTAGCCGAGGTCAGCGTCAGCCCGGCGAACAAAGTGAAGGTGCACAAGGTCTGGGTGGCCGCCGACATCGGTAGCCAAGTGATCAATCCCGGCGCTGCCGAGAACATCGTTCAGGGCGCAGTCATCGACGGGCTCAGCGAACTGATGGGTCAAGAGATCACCTTAGACCGCGGCCACGTGGTGCAGACTAACTATCACCAGCACACCATGGTCCGCATGGCGCAGGCCCCGGCCCAAATCGAGCTGCACTGGCTGAAGACCAACAATCCGCCGACCGGATTGGGCGAACCCGCGCTTCCGCCTGTCTTGCCGGCGGTTTGCAACGCGATCTTCACCGCTACCGGCAAACGCATTCGCACCCTTCCGCTCTCCAAGAGCGGCTTCAGTTGGGCTTAGGCGTGACGCACGCACTCTGCGTGCGTCTTCGTTAACTCGGCTGCTCTGCTGGAGCGGCCTTGCCTTTTTCGATGTAGGATGCTCACGTTATGCGCATCGTGCGAAAACGTGCTGAGTTCCACCCGTCCTCGACATTGTGGATCAGCCGCTGGTAAACCACGTCCCGCGGAGCCTGGATGTTCAGCGCCAACTTCACCGTGAAGCCATTTACCGCCGAGTCCACGGCGTCGGCCCTGGCCGTCCCCAAAGCCAACGTTGTCGAAATCAGAGGGAACGCCGTTTGAGGTACATGCCCGCCGGGGTGGCTAGTCGCCCGTCGGCGCCGGAATCGGGCTCGCCCCACGCAGCTGCTTCTCGCTCGGACGCGACCGGCCCCAGAACACAAACGCCACTAGCGCCAGAGCCCCCAGCGCGAAGATGGTGTCGCCTGGCACGCGCATCCATCGGAACGTCTGCATCATCGGCGTCTTTAAAAACTCCGTGCTCCGCGCGTACCAGTAGCCTTGATCCACCGAAGCCCAGGTCTGCGCGAGCCCGACCGGCAGCAAGCTCCCCACGCACATCATCAGTAACCCGATGTTCATTCCCCAGAACGAGAAGCGCAGCCATCTCTCGCGCCATTCGGTCAGAGGACTCATCGCGCGCAGACAAACCAGCATTAACGCCATGCCCAGCAGCCCATATACGCCGAACAACGCCGCGTGCCCATGCAGCGGCGTCGTGTTTAGGCCCTGCATGAAGTACAGTGCGATCGGCGGATTGATCATGAAACCGAACAGTCCGGCGCCGACCATGTTCCAGAACGCCACCGCCACAAAGAAGTACACGGGCCACTTGTAGCGCTCCGCCCACAGCGTTAAACGGCCGCGCCGCAGGTCGTCCAGCGCCGGATACGCCACCATCGTCAGGGGCACCACCTCCAGCGCACTGAACACCGACCCGAACGCCAGCGCCACCGCCGGCGTGCCGGAAAAGTACAGGTGATGGCAGGTGCCGATGATCCCGCCCGCCAGGAAGATCGTCGCCGACAACAGCGACGCCTGTGCCGCGAACATCGGCCGGATCAGTCCGAGCCGCGTGAAGAAGAACGCGATCACCGTCGTGGCAAAAACCTCAAAGAAACCCTCCACCCACAGATGCACCACCCACCAGCGCCAATACTCGACGATCGATAAATGCGTGTGTTGCCCCCAGGTCAGGCCCGCGCCGTAAAACAGACCGATTGCCGCCGCCGACATTAGAAACAACCACAGCAGCTGCCGCTGTTCGCTCGCCTCCCTCAATGCCGGCGTGATGGCGCGTACCACCAGCGCCAGCCAGATCAGTAGACCTACAAACAGCAGGATCTGCCAGCCACGCCCCAAATCCACATACTCGTAGCCTTGATGGCCCCACAGAAACGCGCTGGCGCCCGACAGCTTGTGCTCGATGCTCATCCACTCGCCTGCCAGCGACCCCACCACGATCACCAGCAGCGCGCCGAACAGGACGTGCACACCCAGACTCTGATACTTCGGCTCCTGCCCGCTCACCAGCGGCGCGATGAACAGCCCGGCTGCGAGCCAGGCCGTCGCGATCCAGAAAATGCCGATCTGTACGTGCCACGTCCTGGTGACGCTGTACGGAATCCAGTCGGCGATTTTCAGTCCGTAGAATCCGTTGCCCTCCACGCCATAGTGCGCCGTCACTACACCCAGCAGAATCTGGACCAGGATCAGCAACGAGACCACCCAGAAGTATTTCAGCGTCGCGCGCTGCGAGGGCGTCGCCTGCCAGCCGATCAGCGGATCTTGCTTCGGCGCGGCGTGCTCGGGCTCCGGCTTCTGCGCCGCGTACCACCACACCATCGCACAGATCCCGGCCAGGAGCATGATGATGCTCACGCCCGTCCACAGCACCGTGTCGCCGGTCGGCTGGTTACCGATCAGCGCCTCGTGCGGCCAATTGTGCGTGTACGACACGTTGTCCCCGGGCCTGACCGCCGCCGCCGACCACGCCGTCCAGAAAATGAATGCCGCCAGTTCGCGCATCTGTTCCGGAGTGCGCACGGCTCCCGCGGGGATCGCGTACGCCTCGTTGCCGTTCATGAAGACATCAGAGAAATGCTGTAGGCAAGCATCGAAGGCCCGCGCCCTCACCGGTTCTATTTGGATGACTCCCGCCGCCGCATCGTAATCGTTACGCCGGTACAGCTCCTGCAATCTGCCGCGCAGCCTGGCCTGGTCCTCAAAACTCAGCTGGCTGTACTTCTTGCCGTAGTCCGTTGCGGCCCATTCATCCAGCACAAACGCCGCTTCGCGGTGCAGCCAGTCCGCCGTCCAGTCGGGGGCGACATAGCTGCCGTGCCCCCAGATGGACCCGACTTCCATTCCGCCCAACGACTGCCAGACGTTTTGGCCTCGCCCGATGTCACCATCGCCCACCACCACGCGTCCGCTCGTGTCGGTTACCTTCGCGGGAATCGGAGGCATCTCCTGGTAAATGCGGGTCCCTATCCAGCCCAGGACCGCAAACGAAAAGATCAGCACAGCGGCAAAGCTGAACCAAAGTTTTTTCATACCCTTCCTTTCGACGGAGAAAAGATGGCCACGCGTTAGACCGGCGGGTGGCTCGGAATTGTGGAACCGAGGCCCACAATTCAACATAGTAGGCCGATTCGGCGTCCGGCGATATACCGGCGGCTCAGTAGGCGGCTCCTCGCAGGCTCGAAACGCCTCCTCCAGCCCCAATTGACGCCACGGTGAAACAGTGTTACATTAGCTCACACCCTCGTTCGCTGTAAGGAGGATATTATGTCCGCTGCCCCCGCTGCGGCGCATACAGTTACACAATCTGAACAGCGTTCTCACCAGCGCTACCCGCTCGAGCTGGAGATCGAATACCGGCTGCTCAACCGTGCGCGCTCACAGCGCCTGGGAAGCGGCGCAACTGTGAACATCAGTAGTGGCGGCGTGTTGTTCCGCGCCGACGAGTTTGTCCCTTCCGGCACTCCCATCGAGTTGATGTTGAACTGGCCGTTCCTGCTGGAAGGCGTTTGCCCCTTAAGGTTAGTGATGCGCGGACATGTGGTGCGCAGCACCGGGACCGAAATCGCTATCTCCTGCCGGCACCATGAGTTCCGGACCGCCGGAACGGGCGCCGCCCGCAACCTCAAACCTTCTCCACGGGTGCGGAGCCGGGGCTAAGTGACGGCACATTCCGGCGTTCCCACGGTCCTGATCGTGGACCATGACGTCGGGCTTGTGTGCTGGCTCGGCGAAGTCTTCACCGAAATCGGGCTCCAGGCGATACCGGCGGTGAACTGCCGCCAGGCTCTGGCATTTTCGGATCAGCTTGCCGCGGACGTGGACGTCGTCGCCGTCAACCCCGGCCTGCCCGGTGTATCCAGGATGATCCAAACCCTGAAGTCGGCGCAGCCGAACCTGAAGGTCATCCTCATCCAGGACCACGACGACGAACCCAACCGGGCCCCGCCCGCCGATGCGACCATCGAACGGCCATCGGGCTGGCAGACGATCTCCCGCACGCTATGGCACCAAAAACTCCGCGGCGTCCTGCGGCTTCTGAATACGAATCCCCCGCCCGGAGAAGGCACCCCCGCCAGGATCTAACGCCGGCCCGCCCGCCGTACCAGATACGTCGGGTAGGCGATCAACACCGAACCTGCAATCTTCTCCCACTCCGAATAAAAGAGCCGCCGCGAGATGTCGTCCTCCCACCATGTGCCCGGGTGGAACTGGGGATCGTCGGCCGCCACGGAAATGAACTCAATTCCTGGACAGAAAAGCCGGAAGACTACGGCTGCCCGCCTCGAGTGATAGCTGCTGGTCACCAGGATGACGCGCTTCACACGCCGCCGGGCCAATTCCGGTCGAAGCGCGTTCGCCTCCGCGATCGTCGAATTGGCGTCGTGAGCGAACACCTGAAGGTTGTCCTCGCGATACCCTTTCTGCACCAGAAATGGAATCGACAGCTCGCCCTGGGGAAGCCCGCGGTACGGCGGGCTGCTCAGCAGAACCACGGGCGCATAACCTTGCCTTGCCAGCTCTGCGCCTTCCACTACGCGCTCGCCCCAAAAATTCCCGCCGAGCACCAGGATGAGATCGGCCTTGCGCGGCGTTTGGGAATAGACCAGGTAGTTGCCGGCGGCGGCGAGCATTTTCCACCGGAACAGGAACCCGCCGGCGGAGGCCGCCAGCACAAGGCTCAACGCGATCAGCCAGCGGATAGAGCGAGTCCGGGGCCGGTCCGTCATCTTGCGCCCGAGCGCCACCGAGCCCCTACTGCACGTTGGCTTGCAGTGAATTGGACGTTCCGATGGCGTTGGTTACTGTGGCCGCCACCGAGGCAAGGGTCTGCAGCAGCGTCCTGCCCACCGCCGGCGCCGGACCGGTCAACGTAAACGGAATGGTGATCTCAAACTGGCCGCCGAAACTTTCCGAGGCCGTGCTCTGGAACCACGTGTTCGATACCTGGCTGACGTCAATGGTCGCCGACGAGGTTCGAATGTTGAAGCCGGCCGCCGGCGTGAATGTGACGTTCACCGAGTTGAGTGCGCGCGTGGTGGCGTAACCGGTCACCAGCAACGTGAAGCTGCTTGCGGCTTGGTTGGTCACTTGCACATTGAGCAGCACGGGAGCTTCGGATGGAATACTGAATTGCAACGTCTCCGGCGACGCGGGAGTCACATCCACCCCGCCTGCCGTTGAGAAGGTGGGGGTCAGTGTCACCGTTTCCGCGACAGTGCCTGTCTGTAGAAATATTTGCGGTCCCTGGTTGGCGAAATTGGCGCTCGTGCTGTTGGCGGGGATCGCGAAGTTCACCGTCCGCCCGCCCGTGGAGAAAACTACATTCGGGTCTGTGACAAAACTGCCGGAGCTGGTCAGCGTCAGCGTCCCCGTCAAGTCCAATGAATACGGACTCGACAACGTCAGACTGACGGACGGCTGTGTAAACGGTGCAGTATTGCCGCTCGGACCTTGCAGCGTGTAAGAAGGCAGCGGAGGCGGCGTGGTGCCCGAGCCGATCAGAGCGACGTTGTTGGTGTCAAGTACCAGAGTTCCGTTCACGAAGCCGGTGGTGGTCGGCGTAAATGTGATGGTGAACTGTGACGACTGTCCGGCCGCCAGGCTCAACGGCAGAGCCGCCAGCTCCGAAACGCTAAACGGGCTGTTCGCCGTGCTGATGCCGATGTTGGAGACCGTGGCTGTCAGGGTCCCGGAGTTCGTCACCACAAACGTCACTTTTTCGGATTGCCCTACGGCCGTTGGAGTGAACACCACCGCGGTCGCGGGTGGCAGCGTAACCGTGCCGGCGCTGGAGATATACGAAAACGCGAGTTTCGGTCCCAGCCCTTTACCCGATAAATTGAACACGTCGCCGCCGATTACCAGTTCTCCTTGCGCCGTTCCCGCGACTGTCGGCGTGAAGGAGATCGAAAACGTGAACGTGTCGCCCTGCTTGAGCGTCTGCGGGAAAAGCGGAAGCGT
>Ga0335071_10004939_pt1 | contig 13936 bp, 15 predicted proteins | sample Lox_Sample_15_FD_206724 | JGI IMG/M metagenome (GOLD analysis project Ga0335071, IMG submission 206724) | Soil microbial communities from Loxahatchee National Wildlife Refuge, Florida, United States - Lox_Sample_1.5 | ecosystem: Environmental > Terrestrial > Soil > Wetlands | place: USA... | reverse complement strand
TCGGGTTGAACACCTCGTCGAGGCCGACGTTCATGACGTAGAGCGAGCCGACGAGCATCGCGATCGCGATCCCGGGCGGGAGGAACCACCACCAGAGGTGCAGTTGCAGCGCGGCGTTCTGCACCGAGAGCTGCATCATCATCCCGAGCGAGATCGTCCCGGACGGGCCGAGGCCGATGAAGTCGAGCGTCGCGGCGATGAGCACGGCGCCGCCGAAGAGCAGGATGAACATCATGAAGAGATACGAGCTCATGTTCGGCGCGATCTCCGTGAAGATGATCTGCATCTGGCTCCTGCCGCTGAGGCGCGCCATGTCGACGAAGTCGCGCGAGACGAGCGAGAACGTCTGGGCGCGCACGGCGCGCGCCGCCCAGGGCCACGACGTGATCCCGATCAGGACCGCCTCGACGAGGACGCTCCGCACCTGCAGGTAGGCCGCGATCACGAGCAGCAGCGCGAACGTCGGGATCACGAGCACGATGTTCGTGATCATGTTGAGGAACTCGTCGAGCGCGCCGCCGCGATAGCCGGCGGTGAAGCCGATGAGCATCGCGATCACGGCCGCGATGCCGCCGCCGACGACGCCGACGAGGAACGCGAGCCGGAGCCCGGTCGCGAACTGTGCGAAGACGTCCTGGCCGAGCAGCGTCGTGCCGAACCAGTGGCCGTACCTCGTCGTCGGCGCCCACGAGAGGTGGCCCGTGTAGTCGAGCGGGCCGTGGCGCGCGATGAGCGGCCCGACGATCGCGAACGCGAGCAGCGCGATCGTCACCGAGGCGCCGAAGACGAGCTTCCGGTTCCGCAGCGCGAAGTAGAGCGTCTCCTGCGTCGTCGTCAGCTGCTTCGCGGCCGCCGGCACGCTCGGCGGAGCGCTGTCGGCGGGTCCGGCGACCGGCGCGGTCGTCATGTCCTGCCGCCCTCCATCCCGACCCGCGTCCGCGGGTCGATGACGAGGTAGACGATGTCGACGATGAAGTTCGCGACGAGGATGCCGATGATGATGAAGAGGAAGATCCCCTGGATCACGAAGTAGTCCTCGTTCGTGATCGCGCGATAGATCTGGTAGCCGAGCCCCGGATACGAGAAGACGATCTCCGTGGCGAGCGCGCCGGCGAGGATCGCGCCGAGTGCGAGCGCGAGGCCGGTCACCTGCGGCAGCACCGCGTTCCGGAACGCGTACTTCCTGACGAGCTTCTGCGGCGCGCCGAGCGACTCGAGGTAGTGCGCGTAGTCGGACTCGAGCTCGTAGATGATCATGTTCCGCATCCCGATCGCCCAGCCTCCGAAGGCGACGAGGAAGAGCGAGAGGAACGGCAGGAACCAGTGGTACGCGAGGTTCGAGATGAACGACCACGTGAAGCCGCGCACCGCGGTCGGGTCGTACGCGAAGCCGACCGGGAACCAGCCGAGGGTGACCGCGAAGACGAAGACGAGGATGATCGCGAGCCACATGTACGGCGTCGCGGTCAGCGCGTAGCCGACCGGCAGCGCCGAGTTGTCGAGGACCTTCCGGCGGGCCGCGAGCGCGCCGACCTTGTTCCCCGCGTACCAGCTGAGCAGCGTCGCCGGGATCAGGAGCGCGAGCGTGTACGGGACGGCGTGGACGATGATCGAGCTGACCGGCGCCGGGAACTGGACGATGCTCGTCCCGAGGTCGCCGTGGAAGAGCGACACCCAGAAGTACCAGTACTGCTTCCAGAGCGGGAGGTCGAGGTTGAACGCCCGCATGTAGTGGTGGTACATGTTCTGCGCCGTCTGCGGGTCCTGGATCTGGATCCGTCCCATCAGCGTCAGCACCGGGTTCCCCGGCATCAGGTGCGGGATCGCCCAGTCGACCGTCACCGCGACGATGAAGGTCACGGTGTAGACGACGATCTTTCTCAGGAAGTACCGGCGCACGGTCTCATCTCCCGGGCGCCGCCGCCCCTCTCGCGAGGGGCGACGGCGAGCGGTGGTTCACTCGGCAGGACTGAGATGCGTGATGACGTCGATGCCCGTCATCTGCAGATAGCCGTTCCACATGATCGGCGTGTATCTGCGCGTTGACGTCGACGACGGCCAGTTCGTCCAGTACTTCGACACGAACTGCGCCCACTGGCCGTTGTACCAGAGCGGGATCACCGGCATCTGCTGCATGAGAATCGTCTGCAGCTTGCTGTTGATCTCCTTGATCGCAGCGGTGTTCGTGGGCGGCGTCTTGTCGAGCCGCTGGACGAGCGACCACGCCGTCTGGTTGCTGTAACGCTCGAAGTTGAAGTTGGTCTGTCCCGCGCCCGTCGTGAGGATCGGCAGGTGATAGATGCCGTTCCAGTACGTCCACGGGTTGTCGCTGATCTGGTAGTTGTTGTCGATCACCAGGTCGAACGCGCCGGTGTTCCGGTCGCTCCGCCAGGTGTTGTAGTCCGCGACCTTCGTCGTGAGCCTGATGCCGGCGGCCTTCGCGGAGGAGACGATCATGTCGCGCGCCGCCTCCCAGTCCGACCAGCCCTGCGGCACCGCGATCGAGAGGTCGATCTTCGAGCCGTCCTTGTTGGTGAAGAAGCCGGAGCTGTCCTGCTTGTAGCCGGCCGCCTTCAGCAGCGCGACGGCCTTCGCGGTGTTGTACGTGAAGCCGTACTTCTGCACCGCGGCCTTGTCGATGTACTTCGACCACGTCGGCAGGAGCCCGGACGGGCTCGCGCCCAGGACGAGGTTGCCGTAGTCCTGGGTCACGATCTGCTTGACGTTGACGGCCGTCGCGAGCGCCCGGCGGAACACCGGGTCGTTGAGCGGCGCAACCGTCGTGTTCGGCTCGAGCCAGGCCGTGTTCGCGGACAGCATGTACGGCGCCTTCTTGTAGTACGTCAGGACCTTCCCCTGCTTGACGAGGTTCTGCACGCCGGGCAGGTAGTTGTTGTTCAGGTCCTCGACGCCCGCGAGCACCGCGGACAGGCTGTTCGTGTTGCTCGTGTTGACGAGGTCGATGATGTACTTCGGCTTCGGCGACGGCGAGACGCCGAGCTTCGCCGCCCACCAGTTCGTGTTCTTCACGTACACGACACGCGTGGTGGGATCCCAGCCGGCCGGGTCGATCTTGTACGGGCCCGTCCCGACGGGGTTGGCGGGGCTGTACGTCGTCAGCTTCGCCGCGTCGGTGATCAGCGGACGCGCCTGCGTCGGGCTGACCATCGGCATGTTGTACATCGCGTTCTGCCACTGCACGAAGTTCGGCGTGGACCTGAACGTCACGACCACCGTGTTGCCCTTCGGGGCCACCCGTTGGACGTTCAGATACAGGTTGTTCCACGGCGAGGTGTTGAACCTCGCGAGATTGAGGTTGAACGCGACGTCAGCGGCCGTGAACGGCTTGCCGTCGGTCCACTTCACCCCCGGACGGACGTTGATGACGTACTTGTTCCCCACGAAGCTCGCGTTGCTCGCGAGCCACGGGATGTAGACGTCCTTCAACGGGTCGTAGCGGAGCAGCGTCTCGTACAGGAGCCCGACCGTGCCGGTGGCGGCGCCGCCGACGTACGGGTTCGTGCCGGTGATGTTGCCCCATTGCGAGCCGCTCGTGATGAGCGTCTGGTTGCGTGGATACGAGGCTCGCGGCTTGGCGCTCGCTCCCGCGGCCGTCATCGAGATGACGCCGACCGCAAGGGCGAGGCCGAGAATGACCGCCGCGCCTTTCCAAGCGCGTTTCATGATGCCTTCCTTCCTCGAGTCACTGCGTTCAGCGAGGCCTCGGTAATCGCGATCCCCCCTTTCGCCCGGCCGACACGCTGGAAGTCACGACGCGTTTGATTCGTCGCAGTCACTGTCGCCACGGGCGCCTGCGCCGGCATCCGGTCGCGCCACGATCCCCGCGCGGGAAACTCGTGATGCCCGGAGAGCGCTTTTCGGGCTACCGGAGGGCCGCGCCGGCGCCGTTCACGGCCGCGAGGGAGCGGACGGTCGCCCATTCCAGGCGCCGGGCGGCCTCGGGGTCGAGCTCGTCGCAGACGAAGTCCCAGTGGAGCGAGACCGTGTCGCCCGGCCGGGGGCGGCGCACGAACGCGAGCCCGTCGTCGCGCCACCGTGCGGTGCGGACGACCGGGGCCCCGAGCGCGAGCCGGTGCCCGTCCCAGAGGAGCGGGCGCAGGCGGACGTCGACGTCGTCGTCCCGGTCCCCGAGGACGACGGCGGGCGTGATCCGGCAGCGGTCGAGCACGCGGAGCGGCTCGTCCACCGAGCCGGAGCGGAGCAGCCCGAGCCACGGGTAGACGGCGAACACGTGGAAGCAGTGATGCGGCACCGCGCCGGCGGTCGCGGCGCCGGCGACGGTCTCGAGCGCGCGGCCGAGGCGCCCGCGGAAGCGGTCGTCGACGTGACGCGCGAGAACGTCCGGGCGCACCTGGTCGAGCAGGCCGTTCCCGACCCAGTACGCCTCGACGACGCGCCGGTCGAGCGGGTCCGCGATCCCGTTCGCGTCGGCGATGAGCGTGAGGTACGGCCACGCGCCCTCGAACGTGCGCGCGAGCTCCGCGAGCCCCCCGTCCGACTCGTGCGCGTCGCCGTACTGGAGCAGCGTGCGCGGCTCGTCCGCGCCGCAGAGGCCGAGTGCGTTCGGCGGATACGCGTACCGTGCGAAGAGGAGCGGCCCCGCGGCCTCGGTCACGCGGGCGCCTCCTTCGCGCGCGGGCTGCGCAGTGCGGCCCACACCGCGACCGCCGTGCCGGCGACGAGCAGGATCGTGCCCACGGCGTTCAGCGTCGCGCCGTCGACCGCGCCCGCGAGCACCGCGGTGACGACCGCGCCGAACACGAGCACCGCCGTCACGTCGACCGCCTGCGCGCGCGCGAGCGCCGCGTACCACGCCGCGACGTAGGCCGTCAGCAAGAGGCCGGTCAGGAGCACCCAGCGCCACTGCTCGGCGCTGAGCCCGGTGAGCTCGCCGAACTTCCCGGTGACGGCGAGCCACGCGAGGAGGAGGCCCGTGCCGAGCCCCATCCGCGCGGCGGCGAGCGTCGACGGCGACAGCGCCGGGCCGAGCAGCCGCTTCACGATGATCACCTCGACCGACCAGAGGAGCGTCGCCGCGAGGATCATCGCCTCGCCCACGCCGAACGCGACGTGGCCGAGATGGCCCGCGAGCCATGCCTGTCCCGCGATGAGGAGCGCGATCGCGAGCACGTGCGGCCCGCGGATGCGCTCGCCGAGAAGCGGTACCGCGAGGAGCGCGACCCAGACGACGAGCGTCTTCTGGATGAACGCGGCCTGCGTCGCCTCGGCGCGCGCGAGCCCCTCGAAGAACAGGACGAAGGGGACGCTGCCGCCGATCACCGCGACGGCGAAGAGCGCGAGCCAGCGCCGCCGCTCGAGCGGCGGCCCGGCGGCCTCGCGCGGCCTGCGCGCGGCGAGCCCGAGCGCGAGCGCGACGAGGAGCACGCCCGCGACGGCGTTCTTCGCCGTCGTGTACACCGTCGCGTCGCCGAAGTGCTTCACGGCGCGCCCGTTGACGTAGATCGAGACGCCGCTGACGAGCGCCGCGACGAACGCGAGCGCGATGCCGGTCGCGCGGGCGCTCATCGTCCGCTCTCCCGCAGCTCGAGCGCGTCGCGGGCGGCCTCGGGCGCGAGCACCTCGACCGGGATCCCGAGATGGAGGAGAAGCTGCGCGCCCGGCTCGGCGTCCGGGACGAACGACAGCGAGACGACGCAGCCGTCCGAGAGGCGCCCGACCGGCGCGCCGTTCTCGTCCCACGTCTCCTCGAGGAGCGCAATCGATCCGACGCACATCAGGACTCCACCTCCAGGCTCTCGAGGACGACATCGCGGGCGCGCGGCGACGCGAGGTCGGCGTCGACGACCGCGTCGACGCTCGCGCCCTCGGCGATCGTTCCGCGGGCGGCGTCCTCGAAGTGCTCGCGGAAATGCTCCGGCGTGAAGTGCGACAGCGCGCCGAGCCGCACGTCGACCCGCGTCACGCGGGTGGCGCCGCCCTCACGCGCGACCTCTTCGATCTTCCGCATCACGTCGACCATCAGGGCGTGCTCGTGCACCGCTCCTCCTCGTCTCGAATGTCGTCGAGGACGGCCTCGGCCGCACGGCCGACGGCCGCCTCGACCGGCACCGTCAGCCCTTCGCCGGCCGTGAAGGCGGCTCCCTCGATCCCGTAGACCACGATGCGCGGCGGCAGCGTCCCGAGCGCGCGCGAGAGCTCGATCGCCTCGGCGATCCCGAACGCGTGCGTCGACGAGCGGAAGACGCGTGCCGGGATCGGCTCCGCGCTCGCGTCGAAGCGGTGCACCGTCCCGGGCTCGCCGCCGGATGCGACGGCGTCGACGACGAGCGCGGCGTCCGCGCCGTCCCACGCGTCGAGGAGCCTCGTCGGCTCGTCCGCGCACTCCGCGAGCTCGACCCCGTCCGGCAGCCGGCCGCGCAGCCGCTCCGCGACCGCGAGCCCGGCGCCGTCGTCCCCGCGGTACGGGTTCCCGACGCCGACGACGACGCGCCGGCCGCTCACCGGCGCTCGACCTCGAGCGTGAGGAAGTGCGTCGCGCACGAGATGCACGGGTCGTAGTTGCGGATCGTCTGCTCGCAGAGGTGGCGCAGCCCGTCGTCCTCGAGATGGGTGTGGCGCGAGACGACGTCGCGCAGGTCGGCCTCGATCGCGTCCTGGTTCTGCGACGTCGGCGGGACGATCTTCGCGTCGAGGATCGTGCCCTCGCCGTCGATCCGGTAGCGGTGGTAGAGGAGCCCGCGCGGCGCCTCGCTCGCGCCGTAGCCGGTGCCGGCGACCGGCGTCACCTCGACGGCGGGCGCGTCCGGCTCTTCGTAGATGTCGATCAGCCGCAGCGCCTCGTCGCAGGCGTAGACGAGCTCGACGCCGCGGACGAGGATGCTGCGGAACGGGTCGCGGCAGGTCGGGCCGAGCCCCGCCTCGCGCGCCGCCTCGAGCGCGAGCGGCGACAGCGCGTCGTGGTTCAGCGTGTAGCGCGCGAGCGGGCCGCAGAGATACACGCCGCCGTCGCTCGTTCGCGAGTGGAGCGCCGTCGAGCGCTCGACGTGCTCCTCGCGGAAGTGCTCGTCGTACTCGGCGGGCGCGATGTCGAGCCCGGCGCTCGAGCGGATCCGGCCGCGCTCGATCGCGTACTCGCCCGGCTGCGAGAGCGCGACGAGGTCGCACTCGACCTCGCGCTCCGGGAACTCGAAGCCCGCCGCCCAGCGCACCGTCTCGAGCGCCGCCTCGCGCGCGCGCTCGAGCGGCTCGACGTGCGCGCGGAGCTCGCGCGTCGTCGGCGCACGGTAGAACCCGCCGACGCGCACGTTGATCGGGTGGATCTCGCGGCCGCCGACGAGCGCCATCAGCTCGTTGCCCGTCTTCTTCAGCGCGAGCCCGCGCGCCACGATGTCCGGCGCGTCCTGCGCGAGCTCCACCGCGCCGGCGTAGCCGAGGAAGTCCGGCGCGTGGAGCATGTAGACGTGGAGCGCGTGGCTCTCGATCCACTCGCCGCAGTAGAGGAGGCGGCGGAGGATGCGGACCGGCTCCGGGATCTCGGCGCCGCAGAGGCTCTCGAGCGCGTTCACCGCGCTCGTCTGGTAGGCGACGGGGCAGATGCCGCAGATGCGCGCGGTGATGTCCGGCGCCTCGGTGAACGAGCGCCCGCGCAGCAGGGCCTCGAAGAAGCGCGGCGGCTCGAAGATCCGCAGCTCCACGTGATCGACGCGGCCGTTCTCGAGCACCACGGTCATCGAGCCCTCGCCCTCGACGCGCGCGAGGTAGTCGGTCCGGATCGTGCGCCGCTCAGCCACCCGTCGCCGCCTCCCGGAACGGCTCGGCCGCCGCGTTGAAGGTCGCGAAGACCCGCTCGACCCCGCGCTCGGTCAGGCCCTGGCTGCGGAGGAGCGGGACGAGCGCCGCGGTGTTCGGCGTCTCCATCGGCCCGAAGCAGCCGAAGCAGCCGCGGTTGTACGCCGGGCAGAGCGCGCCGCAGCCCGCGTGGGTGACGGGGCCGAGGCACGGCGTCCCGTGCGCGACCGTGATGCAGACGAGACCGCGCCGCTTGCACTCGGTGCACACGCTCGTCGACGCGATCGCGGGCCTCCGTCCGTGGAGGAACGAGACGACGACCTCGCGCAGCTGGTGCTTGTTGATCGGGCAGCCGTGCAGCTCGAAGTCGACCGGGACGTGCGCCGCGATCGGCGTCGACGTGCCGAGCGTCGAGATGTACTCCGGCGACGCGTAGACGGCGGAGACGAACTCGTCGACGTCCGCGAAGTTGCGGAGCGCCTGCACGCCGCCCGCCGTCGCGCACGCGCCGATGGTGACGAGCACCTTCGACGCGGCGCGGACCTGCCGGATCCGCTCCGCGTCGTGCTCGGTCGTGATCGAGCCCTCGACGAGCGACAGGTCGTACGGCCCCTCGACGACGCCGCTCGTCGCCTCGCGGAACTCCGCGACCTCGACGGCGCCCGCGATCGCGAGCAGGTCGTCCTCGAGGTCGAGCAGCGAGAGCTGGCAGCCGTCGCACGACGCGAACTTCCAGACGGCGAGCTTCGGCTTGGGGCTCACAGCTCGCGCACCTCCATCAGACCTGCGAGCTCCGCGTACGAGTAGACCGGGCCGTCGCGGCAGATCAGCGTCGGGCCGAGCTGGCAGTGGCCGCAGAGCCCGACGCCGCAGTCCATGTGACGCTCCATCGAGAGGAAGATCCGCTCGGGTGCGACGCCGTCCTCGACGAGCGCTTCCGCGGTGAAGCGCATCATGATCTCCGGGCCGCAGACGAAGGCGCTCGTCTCCGCGTGCCGTACATGCGCACTGCCGAGGAGCTTCGTCACGACGCCGACGTGACCCGTCCAGCCGGCGCCCGCGGAGTCGACCGTGACCGCGACCTCGATCGACCGCGCCCACTCCTCGCGCTCGTCGCCGTAGAGGAGGTCGGCCGGCGTCCGCGCGCCGTACACGAGCGACACGGCGCCGAGCTCCGTGCGCCGCTCGAGCGCGCGAAGGACGACGGGCCGGAGCGGCGCGAGCCCGATCCCGCCCGCGACGACGAGGATGTCGCCCGAAGCTGCGTCGACGGGCCACGCGTTCCCGAACGGGCCGCGCAGGCCGAGCACGTGGCCCGGCTCCGCCGCGCAGATCGCGCGGCTCACCGCGCCGACCGCGCGCACCGTGAGGACGACCGGCCCGGGCCGCGCAGGCGGCCCGCTGACGGAGATCGGCACCTCGCCGATGCCGAACGCCGTCACCATCATGAACTGGCCCGGCGCGATCGACGGGCCGTCGCCGGCCGCGGGCTCGAGCGTGAGGGTCCACGTGTCGGCCGTGTCCTGCGCGCGCGTCGCGACGCGGAACGGCCGCGGGACCATCGCCGCGGGCCGGAGCTCAGCTGGAGCCGTCGCTGCCATAGACGTCGAGGAGCCGGAGCCGGGTCGATTGCAGACGCTCGATCGCGATCCGCGCGAACCGCTCCATCAGGCGATAGCCGAACGCGGGGTCGTCCCCGCACTTGTCGCGGAGGCAAGCGCCGTCGAAGCCGGTCGCGCGAACGACGCCGATGGCGCGCGCGTCGAAGTGCCAGCGGTACGGCGCGAAGAGCCACGACCAGCCGAGCACCTCGCCCGCGTCGAGCGTGTCGATGATCACCGCGCCGCGCGTCGGCACGAAGAGCTCGAGTGCGATGCCGCCCTGGCGGATCACGTAGAACACGTCTGCCTGGTCGCCCTCGCGGAACAGGTAGTCGCCCGACGCGAAGCGCGCGTTCCCGGCGCAGCCCGCGAGCAGCTCGAGGTCGGCGTCGTCGAGCCCTTCGAAGAGCGGCACCTCCGCGAGCACGTTCTCAAGCGAGCGCAGCATCGTTCTCCACCTCCTCCGTCGCCCTGATCGCGGCGACCTCCTCCGTGATGTCGATCCCGACCGGGCACCACGTGATGCAGCGCCCGCAGCCGACGCACCCCGAGCTCCCGAACTGGTCGTGCCACGTGCCGAGCTTGTGCGTCATCCACTGCCGGTAGCGCGAGCGGGCGGACGGGCGGACGGAGCCGCCGTGGATGTACGCGTAGTCGAGCGAGAAGCACGTGTCCCACACGCGCCAGCGCTCGACGCCGCCGCCGAGGTCGAGCTCGTCCTCGACCGCCGAGCAGAAGCACGTCGGGCAGACGGCCGTGCAGTTGCCGCAGGAGAGACACCGCTTCGCGACGTCGTCCCAGCGCGGGTGCTCGAGGTTCCCGGCGAGGAGGCCGCGGAGGTCGAACGCGTCCATCGTCCGGCCCATTCGCGCCTCCGCCCGCTCGATCGACGCGTCCGCGAGCGCGACGTCGGCGTCCGTCGCGGCGCGGCGCGGCAGCCGTTCGAGCACCGCGGCGCCGGTCGCGCTCCCGGCCTCGGCGAGGAAACGGTGCTCGCCGTCGAGGATCTCCGTCAGCGCGAGGTCGTACCCGCCGGCGGCGCGCGGTCCGGTGTCCATCGAGACGCAGAAGCAGGTGCCGCCGGGCTCGAAGCAGTTCACGGCGACGATGAACGTGTCCTCGCGGCGGGCGGCGTAGTCGTCGTCCACGTGGACGCCGCCGAGGAAGACCCGGTCCTGGATCTCGATCGCGTGGAGCTCGCACGCGCGCACGCCGACGAACGCGAGCCGTTCGTCCGGCGCGTCCTGCTCGATCTCCGGCGCGCCGCCGTTCAGCTTGGCGCGCCAGAGGCGGACGCGCGACGGGAAGAGGAACCGCTTCCAGGAGTGCGGCCCGACGGCGTAGCCGAACCGCGCCTCGTCGGCGCGGCGCTCGAGCCGGTAGGTGCCGCCGTCCTGGGTGTCCGTCCAGCCGATCGGGAGCTCGCTCGCCGCGCCGAGGTCGTCGTAGACGATCGCGCCGTCGCGGACCGTCGGGCCGAGCACGCGGTAGCCGTCCGACCGAAGCTCGTCGAGGAGCTGGTCGAGCACGTCGATTGCGATGACGGATGCTTCGCCCGTTGCGACCTCCTTGCCTCGGACTCTCGCAGACGGCGGCCGCTTCCGCCGCGGGGAGATCACGGGCGCCGGGTGCGGGATTCCTCCGATGCCGGCTGCGGGCCGGAGAGGCAACGTGCATGCATGGTTCCCGTCGCGCGGAGGAACCTGTTCGCCGAGAAAGGCCGATTCGCGATGTCGGTCGGCGGCGTCGCGTTCGCGGTGCTCCTGATCCTGATCGTCGTGAGCCTCTACCGGGGCTGGAGCCGGACCGGCTCCGTCTACGAGAAGCTGCCCGGCGACGTCTGGATCGCGCAGTCGGGGACGATCGACCCGTACCACTCGACCTCGCTCCTGCCCGCGGCGGGCGCCGCCCGGCTCCGCGCCGTGCCCGGGGTCGCCGCGGTGCTGCCGGTGTACGCACGGCATCTCGCCTTCCCCGCGACGGGCGGCGGCCGGCTCGACACGTACGGGATGGCGATCGCGGCGCCGCCGGTGGTCGCGGCGCACGGCTGGACCTGGCCGTACTTCCCGCGGCCGGGGCACGTCGTGATCGACCGCGTCCTCGCCGGGGAGGCCGGCGTGCACGCCGGCGACGCGCTGAACGTCCTCGGACGGCGGCTCGTCGTCGACCGCCTCACGAGCGGCGGGAACAAGATCGTGCAGTTCGCGTTCCTCAACCCCGTGGACGCGCGGGCGCTGCTCGGCGAGCCGGGTCGCGTCAGCTACTTCCTGCTCGTCACGAAGCCCGGCGCCGACGTCGCCGCCGTGGGCCGCGCTGCCGCCGCCGCCGTCCCGGGCTCGGAGGCGCACACGAGCGCCGACTTCGCGCACGCGTTCAGCAGGCTCGTCAGCAGCGGCTTCCTCAGCGTCGTCGCCGCGCTCGTCGGGATCGGCTTCGTCGTCGGCGGCGCGGTGATCGCCCTCACGACGTACACGGCGACCGTGGAGAAGGCGCGCGACTTCGCCGTCCTCAAGGCGGTCGGCGCCTCCGACGCGTTCGTCTACCGGATCGTCGTCTGGCAGAGCCTGCTCGTCGGGCTCGCCGGCTCGGTCGCCGGCATCGCGCTCTCGGCGGCGGTCGCCGACCTGGTCGGGCGCCGCGTGCCGGAGTTCGTGACGGACTTCCGCGTGGCGGACGCGCTCGTGGTCCTGTGCGCCGCGATCGTGATGTCGGTCGTGGCGTCGTTCGTCCCCGTCCGGCGGATCAACCGGATCGACCCCGCGATGGTGTTCCGCGCATGAGCGGCCCGCCGCTTCTCGTGGTCGACGGGCTGACGAAGGTCTTCGGCGCCGGCAGGACCGAGGTCGTCGCGGTCTCCGGCGTCGACCTGCACGCGGACCGCGGCGAGATCACGCTCGTGATGGGCCCGTCGGGGTCGGGAAAGACGACGCTCCTGACGATGATCGGCTGCCTGCTCCGGCCGACCGCCGGCACGATCGTCATCGACGGCCTGGACGTGACCGCGCTCCGGACCCGCGAGCGGCCGCGCGTCCGGCGCACGCTCGTCGGGTTCGTCTTCCAGACGTTCAACCTGCTCGAGTCGCTCACCGCGAAGGAGAACGTCGAGGTCGCGCTCAACATCGCGGGCATCAAGGGGCCCGCGGCGGAGTCGCGCGCCCGGAGCCTGCTCGAGGATGCGGGGCTCGAGGGCCGGCTCGACTTCCCCGCGCATGGCCTCTCCGCCGGCGAGCGCCAGCGCGTCGCGCTCGCGCGGGCGCTTGCGAACCGGCCGCCGCTCCTCCTCGCGGACGAGCCGACCGCAAATCTCGACTCGACGCACGGGCGCGAGGTGATGGAACTCCTGCGCGAGGTCACCCGTCGCGAGCACTGCGGCGCCGTCGTCGTCTCGCACGACGAGCGCCTCCGCAGCATCGCGGACCGGGTGATCCAGCTCGAGGACGGCCGCGTGACCGTGGTCGAGGAGCCGCTCGCCGCGGCGCTGCGCTAGGGGCGCTGCCGGAACGCGTCGAGGCCGCGGCGCCACGCCGCGTCGAGGTCGGCGTCGGGCGGGAAGCGGCCGTTCAGCTCGAGGATCGTCATGCCGTGCGCGAACGCCCACACCGCGCGGGCGGTGTCCGGGTCGCCGGTCGTGCGGAGGACGGGCGCCGCGGCGCGCTCCTCCGCGCCGGGGGTGAGGCGGTCGCGGTCGAGCGGGCGCTCGGTCATCAGGCGGTAGAGGTGCGGATGCGCGTGCGCGAAGCGCCGGTACGCGTCGGCGATCGCGACGACCGGGTCGTCCGCCGCAGTCGCCTGCTCGAAGAGCTCCGCCATCTCCTCGAACGCATCCGAGACGATCGCGTTCTCGAGTGCGCGCTTGTCCGGGAGGTGCTTGTAGATCGACGGCGCGCGGATCCCGAGCCGGTCGGCGACCCGCCGCATCGAGAGCGCATCGGGACCCTCCTCCTCGAGGAGCGTCCGCGCGGCGGCGACGATCTCCTTCGCCCGGGGGCTGAGCGGTTCGACTTGACCAGCTAACACTGTTAGCTATTATGGCTAACGCTGTTAGCCACGTCAAGAGCCGGAGGTACCGAATTGAAGGCCACGACCGTCACCCCGAACCTCGTCCGACTGAACCGCCTGCACTTCGTGAACGCGTATCTCGTCCGCGAGGACGACGGGCTCACGCTCGTCGACACGACGATGGGCGGCGCCGCCGACGCGCTGATCGCCGCCGCGGCCGACGCCGGCGCCCCGATCCGGCGGATCGCGCTCACCCACGGCCACGGCGACCACGCGGGGTCGGTCGACGGGCTGAAGGAGCGCCTCGGCGACGCGGTCCAGGTGCTCGTGCCCGAGCTCGACGCGCGTATCCTCGCCGGCGAGAAGGTCGTCGACGGCAAGCTGCCCGGCAGCTGGCCGACCGTCACGACGACGCCCGATGTCCGGCTCGCGCACGGCGACCGCGTCGGGAGCCTCGAGGTCGTCGCGAGTCCCGGCCACAGCCCGGGCCACGTCGCGTTCCTCGACACGCGCGACGGCACGCTCCTCGCCGGCGACGTCTTCACGACGTACGGCGGCGCGGCGGT
>Ga0335071_10004938_pt1 | contig 13937 bp, 10 predicted proteins | sample Lox_Sample_15_FD_206724 | JGI IMG/M metagenome (GOLD analysis project Ga0335071, IMG submission 206724) | Soil microbial communities from Loxahatchee National Wildlife Refuge, Florida, United States - Lox_Sample_1.5 | ecosystem: Environmental > Terrestrial > Soil > Wetlands | place: USA... | reverse complement strand
AACCTGACACTTGATCCCCGTGTTTAGTCGATCTTGATCTTACGCAGCAGGCGAAAGTCCGAAAGCATCTTGCCCGTGCCCAGAACGACCGACGCCAGCGGGTCGTCGGCAACCGATACAGGCAATCCCGTCTCTTCGCGGATGCGCTTGTCGAGATTCTTGATCAGCGCCCCGCCGCCGGTCAGAACAATGCCGCGATCGCTGATATCGGCCGAAAGCTCCGGTGGTGTCCGCTCCAGCGCCACGCGAATCGCATTCATGATCACAGCGATGCACTCGCCCAGAGCCTCGCGAATCTCGCTGTCGTCGATGGTGATGGTCTTGGGCACGCCCTCAATCAGGTTGCGCCCCTTGATCTCCATGCTCAAGGGCTTGTCGAGCGGGAATGCCGAGCCGATTTCGATTTTGATCTGCTCAGCCGTGCGCTCGCCAATCAGCAGGTTGTATTTCCGTTTCAGATAGTTGGTGATGGCCTCGTCCATCTGGTTGCCGGCCATGCGCACCGAGCGCGAATAAACAATACCCGACAGCGAAATGACCGCGATATCGGTCGTTCCGCCACCGATATCGACCACCATGTTCCCTGAGGGTTCGGTGATCGGCAGGCCGGCACCGATTGCCGCTACCATCGCCTGCTCTACCAGATAGACCTCGCTGGCCTTGGCCCGGTAAGCCGAGTCCTCGACCGCGCGCTTTTCGACCTGCGTAATCTCCGAAGGCACGCCGATCACGATCCGCGGATGAACCAGCATCTTGCGGTTATGCGCCTTCTGGATGAAGTAATTCAGCATCTTCTCAGTGACTTTGAAGTCGGCAATCACGCCGTCTTTCATGGGTTTGATAGCCACGATGTTGCCGGGAGTCCTTCCCAGCATCTCCTTGGCTTCCTTGCCCACCGCCTCCACCTCGCCGGTGTTCTTGTTGATGGCCACGATGGAGGGTTCATTGACGACGATCCCCTTTCCGGCCGCGTAAACCAATGTGTTGGCGGTACCTAAATCAATGGCCAAATCGCTCGAAAACATGCTGAAAAGCGAGCGGAAGCCATGGGTCCGCGAAGTGCGAGAAGGGTAGCCGTTCGATGACATGGAAAGGGTAATCTACCTCAAAATGATTGTACGGCTAGACTGCATCAGCCACGGTGAAACCACAAGCTCGATGCGGGAAGACGCATTCTAAGAATAACCTGCACTTACGCGGAGTGTGTGCTGGCACCAACGGGCCATTCCGTTACCTCGGTACCGGCAGACCGGCGTACACTGATTCGCGGACTCTACGGCGCACGATGCAAGAGGCTCTTATGACTGACCCAACCTACCAAAACCTCATCGGCGGCCAGTGGCTGCCGGCTGCAAGCGGCAAAACCATCCTCAACCTCAACCCCGCCAACCACTCCGACGTCATCGGCGCCTTCCCCGCATCGAACGCCGAAGACGTTGCCTCGGCAGTCGCCGCCGCGAAAAAGGCCTTTGCAACGTGGCGGCTGGTCCCCGCGCCCAAGCGGGCGGAGATTCTCTTCCGCACCGGCACGATTCTCGCCCAAAACAAGGAAAAATATGCCCGGGAGATGACTCGCGAGATGGGCAAGGTGCTGGCCGAGACGCGCGGCGATGTGCAGGAGGCAATTGACGAAGCTTTCTACGTGGCCGGCGAGGGCAGACGGCTCTTCGGCGTCACCACCCCCAGCGAACTGCCCGACAAGTTTGCCATGGGCGTGCGCATGCCGGTTGGCGTGGTCGGCCTGATCACCCCTTGGAACTTTCCCATGGCTATCCCCAGCTGGAAGCTCTTTCCCGCCCTCGTCGCTGGCAACACCTGCGTCATCAAGCCGGCCACTGACACCCCGCTTTCCACCTACAACCTAGTCAGCGCGCTGGTCGAGGCAGGCCTGCCGCCCGGCGTGGTGAATATCGTCAGCGGGACAGGCTCAGGCGCTGGTGAGGCGTTGGTCGACCATCCCGATGTCCGCGCCATCAGCTTTACCGGATCGAGCCAGGTCGGCTCGCTGGTCGCGCAGCATGCCGCCCGCACCTTCAAGCAGGTCTCGCTGGAGATGGGCGGCAAGAACGCCCAGATCGTCCTCGACGACGCCAACCTTGACCTTGCTCTCGACGGTGCGCTGTGGGGCGCCTTCGGGACCACCGGGCAGCGTTGCACAGCCACCAGCCGAATTCTGCTGCAGAAAGGAATCGCCGCGGAGTTCATCGATAAGTTTGTCTCTCGCGCGAAGAAGCTCAAAATCGGCAACGGCCTCGACGAGTCCGTCGAAGTCGGGCCGCAGGTGAACGCCGCGCAGATCGAAACCTCGACGAGGTACGTGGACATTGCGCAGCGCGAAGGCGCAAAGCTTCTGTGCGGCGGGCACGTGCTGACTGGCACGCCCTATGCCAACGGAACATTCTTCGCGCCGACCGTCTTCGCCGGTGTCACGCCGCAGATGCGCATCGCCTGCGAAGAAGTGTTCGGGCCGGTCGTCGCGCTGATTGAATTTTCTGATTTCGAGGAAGCAGTTGAGATCGCCAACTCCATCGACTATGGTCTCTCCACTGCGCTCTACACGAGAAATGTCAACCGCGCCTTTGCGGCCATGCGCGATCTCGAGGCTGGCATTACCTACATCAACGCGCCCACCATCGGCGCCGAGGTGCATCTGCCCTTCGGCGGAGTGAAGCACACCGGCAACGGCCATCGCGAAGGCTTGGGCGCTCTCGACTTCTTCACCACCTGGAAGGCTGTCTACGTCGACTACTCCGACAAGCTGCAGAGGGCGCAGATCGATAATGCGGAATAGGCTTTCCGTGCTGGTGATCTTGCCCCGCACGAATAATATGGCCACGACTTTGAAGCACAATTCCCCGGGAGGATGATATGCGGAGAGTAAGTCTCTTGAGTGTGTTTCTTATTCTGTCAACGGCGCTTCTTGCCCAAACGCAGAACGACAAGGCCAAGGAACCTGCGCCGCCGAAGATTGCTGCGCCCAGCTTTACGCCACTGAGTGTGCTGACCGGTCTTTGGCAAATGACCGAGACGATCACATGGGTGGGGCTTCCGGCGCAAATGGAGGCTGCGATGAACAATGGGGTTCCGATCAACTACAAATCCTGCGTAAAGCCGGAGGATTTAAGCAGCAATCCATGGGCGCAGGGATCTGGGAACACCTGTCATTGGACCACCGTGAGTTCCAATGGCACCGATATGCAAATATTGGGGGAATCCTGCGATATGGCCAAGGAGTACGGCATGACCGCCAGCGTCGCGGGCACAATCCACGTCATCGATTCGCAACATGGTACCGGAAGCTTCGATATCGCTTTGACCGGTAACGGGCAAACGATGCACGGTCACGCGTCGTACACGGGCCAATGGGTCGCCGCGACTTGCCCTGCCGGTCCGAATTAACGCACGCCTGTCGAAAGTTTCGGGCGCAGGCATCGATGCCTGACTGCAGGATTCTCCACGACATCCGGCTCAGTAATTTACGGTGTTCGCCGTCGCCATCCCGCTGATCTTCAGCAGCTTGTTGGTTTGGTTGTCGAGCGCCCATATGTTTCCCGATGAGTCGACCCCGAGCAATGAAACGCTTGGTGACTCAGTGGCTATCGAGCCGCCGGTCGAGCTGGCCGTGACATTGGTTCCGAGCCCGGCCGGCTGATATCCATAGGTCGAGGTGCTGGGGTCAAACGGACTCAGCAACACTCCGCTGGGGCTGATCTCGCCGAGGTATGTGGAATAGGTGACCGTGCCGTTGAAAGTGCCGGCTGTCGATCCGACCGTGCCGCTCGCCGCGACTCCCCCGGTGGTGAACCACAGATTTCCCGCGCCGTCCAAAACGGCCGAGGTGCCCAGGAGGCTGCCGGCGGAATAAGGATCACCCGGCGTTGTCGAGGTGCTCGCATAAGGCACGATGATAGGTATCGTTGACGATCCCGCATCGCAAAAGACCGCTGTTCCCGAGTCGGTGATCGCGCCAGCTCCCGTCTCGGAATAACCCCACAGCTGATTATGCACGTGGTCATACAGAAGGCCCACGGTGGCCAGATAGTAGGCCCCGCTCCCGAGGGGGACGTCGCTGGCAGGATAAAAACAGCTCTGGCTGGTCGGTGCGGTGGCGGCTAGTGCGCCCGATGCGTTCACCTTCGCTATGGAAAGATAGCCCGACGCCCACGCATTTCCGGAACCGTCAGTCGCGAAGGCAGAGTAGTCGGTGCCGATTGCGGTGCAGTATGCGCTGGTACTCGCCGGGGTAATGATTGCGCCCGTCTTATCCAGCTCGGCGTAACAACCGGTTATAGAAGTAGAAGGTGCACTCACCCACATATTCCCCAGGGCGTCCACGGTCATCGGGCCCGCCTCCGAGGCATCTGTGACATACCCATTCCCGCTCCCCGTTCCTGTAAAAGCACTCGTGAAGCCCGTGGACCACCCTCCGGATGGGGATAACGTTGCCGGCGCCGAATTGAATTCCGAAACCGTATTATTCGCGTTGATCGTGTAGACATGGCCCGACGCATCGCCGGCCATGCCATCTGGATAATAAAGCCCGCCTCCTGGCGGAGTGATGGAGAAGATCTCGCTGAAGCTATTGTTGTAGACGTAGATGGCCCCTTGTGTGTCCGTGCTTTGATCGGTCATCGTATCGTAGCTGTATCCGCCCGTATAGAGCCAGATATTGCCATTGGAATCGAGGGTCCCTGCCTGAATGTTGGCGGGCACGCTGTAGCCGACGGCGGCCGAGAAGTCGGTGGGCACCGTGGTGAAGTAGGGCTGGAATGGCGCCGACGCGACAATGAGCGCGTAGAGCTGCGAGGTATTATGTCCCGGCGATTGCACCATCTTGAGCGCCGCCGTCACCGTGTCGGTACCGCCAGAGAGCGAAAGCAGTTGACCGCATGGTGAGGTGTCGCCGGATACTCCGCCCGAAGTGTTGACGCACGCGGCAAGAATGTTTGCCAGGGTGTTCACCGTTATTTCGGGAAGACCAAGTGCAGCGCTGTCGAAACCTCCGGTAGTGAAATCGTATGTATATGAAGCCGTCGCAAAGGCTCCGGCAATCCCCACCAGATTCGAAGACGAGGAACCCACGTGCGTGGCGTCGCTCATAAATGACGACAAGGCCTGGACGCTCGCCACCGTCGATAGCTCGTTGATGATGACATTCGTGAACGATGACAACGAAGAGCAGGTACCCAGCAGCGACATCATCGTCAGATCGGTGTTATTCACCGTGCCGCCCAGCCCCGGATTGCCGCCCGTAGCAACGATGTACACGAACGGGTTCGAGGCCGGGCACGTGTAGTCGCTGGTAATGCTGAAAGTGCCATCGCCCGCAGTCGTAACCGTTGTTGTCAGCATCGGCGTAGAGGCACCCTGATTGGTCGTCGTGTTTGCCGCATATAGCTGGATTGTGGAGCCTGAGACCGGCTGCTGCCCCCCGTGCACCTTCCCTGCGATATTCAGTGTGGTCGCGCCGGTCGTCGGCGTCGACGCCGGAGCACCCATCTTGCCGAGGGAACACCCGGCAGCAAGAACCAACAGGCAGGGAGACAGAGAAAGAAGAGTAATCCGATTGGGCATCGTCACACCTCGAATACAGGCAATGGAGAATTGCGGGGTCGAATGAGTGGGGGCCAGTTGAAACGACTCAGAGAAGAGAATTAAACCACATCCTGAGGAGAGCCGTCGAGAGGTTTTTGGGTCGCCGAGCGTGAACTCACTTTCGGGTTTTTCTACTCGAAACGTTTGGTCGATCGCAACTTGGATGGGCCGACCGACAACATCCAAATCGAACCAGGTAATAGAATGCCAGTGTCATGGAAACCGCTTACATTCCTGCTCCAACCCGCTACGAGCACGCTAATTTTCGACGCTGTGGCACTTCTGGCCTCGTCCTGCCGGCCATCACTCTCGGCCTCTGGCAAAACTTCGGTGGGGCCGACGTCTTCGAAACCGGCCGCGCCATGATCCGCCGCGCCTTCGATCGCGGCGTCACCCACTTCGATCTCGCTAATAACTACGGTCCGCCCTATGGCTCGGCCGAAGAAAACTTCGGCGCCATCCTGAGGAAAGACTTCGGCGTCAGAAGGCATGGGAGTGCCCTGCGCAACGAGCTCGTTATCTCGACAAAGGCCGGCTGGGACATGTGGCCCGGGCCCTATGGAATCGGCGCCTCGCGCAAGTACTTACTGGCCTCACTCGACGACAGTCTCAGGCGCATGGGCCTCGACTATGTCGACATCTTCTATGCGCATCGCCCCTGGAAAAATTGCCCGCTTGAAGAAACGATGGGTGCTCTCGCCTCCGCCGTGCATCAGGGCAAGGCTCTCTACGTCGGCATCTCGTCGTACAGCCCTGAGCGCACCCGAGTGGCCGCCGCGATCCTCAAGCAGTTAGGTGTCCCGCTGCTGATTCATCAGCCGTCTTACTCCATGCTCAACCGCTGGATCGAAGATGGCCTGCTGGCTACGCTCGACGAACTCGGCGTCGGCTGCATCGCCTTCTCGCCGCTCGCGCAAGGTCTGCTCACCAGCAAATATCTCAAGGGAGTTCCGGAACGCTCGCGGGCCAAGCTCGAAGACTCTTCGATGTTGAAGGAATTCCTGAACGAGAAAAACCTCAAGTCGGTCCGGGCACTCAATGAGATCGCCAAGGGTCGCGGCCAAACCCTTGCGCAGATGGCCATCGCCTGGGTGTTGCGCGACAAGCGCATCACGTCGGCGCTCATCGGCGCGCGCAACGTCGAACAACTCGACGACTCGCTCGACGCGCTCAAGAAGCTCAGGTTCACCGCCGCTGAGCTCAAAGAAATCGATCATCACGCGCGGGACGGCGATCTCGATCTCTGGAAGCAGGCGCGACTCGACATGGACTGAGAAGCAGGGAAAAAGGGCACCAGGGGGATGAGAAAGTCGTCGGGTGCCCAAGGTCTCGAGTTTGAGACCGGGGAATGAGCTCAGGTTTCTGTTATGCCTTCTCCTCCAGCACATCCCTCAACGCGAAACTTGTCTCGAGGCGCGTCACCCCCGGCAGCCGACTCAATTCGTTCTGATGAAGACGTCCGTAGTCGTCGATCCCTGACACCCTTGCCACCAGCATGTAGTCATACTGGCCAGCCATCAGATGGCAACTCACGATGTCGTGGCAACTGCTTACCGCAGTTTCAAATGCGCTCAAGACGGCTGCCGACTGTCTTTCCAGCGTGACGCGGATGTAAACCGTCATACGCTTGCCCAGTAGCCGGTCGTCAATCACCGCGCGATAACCGCGAATCGCTCCCGACTGCTCGAGTGCCAGGATGCGCCGCGAAGCCGCCGAAGCCGACAATCCCACCGCCTCGCCGACTTCGTAGTTCGTTGCCCGCCCGTGTCGCGCCAGGTGGCGCAGAATCGCGTCGTCCAACTCATCCAGTGAAGGCTCCGTACCCCCGCCAGCTTTTGACCCTCCCGGCGACAACTCTCTGGTCGATTCTTGCGCGATATCCCCGTTCCTATCACGATTCGTTCCCATGCACCCATTGTGGCACGAAACTTGCAAACATCGGCACCATTTTGCGCCGTAAAATCCCATCACGTCAGGAAGCTGTCCGGGGCAGCCCTCCCTCCACCAAATCCAACCCGGCAGCCTGCCTCTCGAAACGCAGCCCTCCCGCATCGGAGTCCGGAGAAAGGACCAGCAACATGATTGTCGGCGTCCCCAGGGAAATCAAAGACAACGAAGCTCGCGTCGGCATCACTCCCGCCGGCGTGAAGGCGCTTGCTGAAGCCGGCCACAAAGTGCTGGTGGAAACCCAGGCAGGAGCGCTTTCCGGATTCCTCGACCACGAATACCAGGACGCGGGTGCCGAGATCGTCGGCGACGCCGGCTACGTCTGGGGAAAATCTGACCTGGTGGTCAAAGTCAAGGAGCCCATCGAGTCAGAGTACATCTATTTCCGCCAGGGCCTGGTTCTCTTCACCTATCTCCATCTCGCGCCGCTACCCGGTCTCACTAACAAGCTGCTTGAGGCCGGTGTGGCCGGCATCGCCTACGAAACGGTTCGCGACAAACGGGGAACCCTGCCGCTTCTTGTGCCCATGAGCGAGGTCGCCGGCCGCATGAGTGTCCAGGTGGGCGCGAGTTATCTCGAGAAGGAAAAAGGCGGTCGCGGCATTCTGCTGGGCGGTGTTCCCGGCGTTACCCCTGCACACGTAGCCATCATCGGAGGCGGCGTGGTGGGCACAAACGCCGCGCGCATCGCCCTCGGCTTCGGCGCAAAGACCACGCTCATCGATGTGAATCTGAACCGGCTCCGCGAGCTCGAAGACATCTTTGGTGGGCGCCTCTACACGCTGGCATCCAACAGCTACAACCTTGCGCACGTCACGCGCGAGGCGGATTTGGTCATTGGCGGTGTGCTCATTCCCGGCGCGACGGCGCCGAAGCTCGTCACTCACGCCATGGTCTCGCGCATGAAAAAAGGCGCCGTCATTGTCGACGTCGCTATCGACCAGGGCGGTTGCGTTGAAACGGCGCGGCCGACGTCGCACTCCAATCCGAGCTATACCGTCGACGGAGTGGTCCACTACTGCGTCACGAACATGCCCGGCGCGGTGCCGCACACCTCAACGCTCGCTCTTACCAACTCCACCTTCCCTTATGTAATGCGCATCGCAAATCTCGGCGCGCGAGCAGCCCTGCAACAGGATGCAGGCCTTGCCGAAGGGCTGAATACTTGGGAAGGCAAGCTGACCTATCGCGGCGTTGCCGAGAGCCAGCAGCGCGAATGGACCTCGGCCGCAAGCCTGATCGCGTAATCTGGGTCTGCGCGAAGCGGTCTTGGCGTAAGATAGATCAGGAAGCGCAGTTTCCCGCTTCCGAAAGAAATGCCCTTGGAAGCACGCCCCATAGAGAAGAGATCTGGGCGGAAAACATCATCCTCAAAACCTTGATGCAAGGCTGCGTGTGGTATGCCCACATCGCAGCTGCGGCTGCATTTGCCTCGCGCATTCTGGCGCAGCTGCAGGCTTGCATCGACGAACGATGCTTCCGCATTCGGTCAAGGAGTGACCATGATCTCTAGAGAACAAATTCTGAACGATCTCGGCCGGCAGGCTGAGCCGTGGGACGTAGTGGTGATTGGCGGCGGTGCCACCGGCCTCGGCGCCGCAGTCGAAGCAGCCGCACGCGGGCACCGCACGCTCCTCGTCGAGCGCAGCGATTTCGCCAAGGAAACCTCCAGCCGCAGCACCAAGCTCGTGCATGGTGGCGTCCGTTACCTCGAGCAGATGAACCTGACCCTGGTCCTCGATGCCCTGCGCGAACGCGGCCACATGCTGCACAACGCGCCTCATCTCGTCCACGATCTCTCGTTTGTCGTTCCCGCTTACAGTTATTTCTCGCTTCCCTATTACGGCGCGGGGCTCAAAGTGTATGAACGGCTGTCGGGGAAACTCTCGTTCGGACGGTCTGAGCTGCTGTCGCGCGAAGAAACCCTGAACCATCTGCCTGGTGTCAGCAGTTCCGGTCTTCGTGGTGGCATCCTCTATCACGATGGACAATTCGATGACGCCCGCTACGCCATCACCCTCGTTCGCACCCTTCAGGACCTCGGCGGAACGGCAATCAACTATGTTGCCGCCACGAGCCTGCTCATCCAAAACGGCAAAGTCGCTGGCATTCATGCCCGCGACATCGAAAATGGCGTCGAGTTCGAGGTGCAGGCCAGGGCTGTCGTGAACGCCTGCGGTGTCCACGCGGGAGAAACCGTTGCCCTTGACGGCCACCCGCGCGACTCGCTTCTTGCCATCAGTCAGGGCTCGCACTTCGTGTTACCCCGCTCGTTCCTGCCCGGCGACACCGCGCTCATGATCCCGAAGACTGCCGATGGGCGCGTTCTTTTCGCCATTCCCTGGCATGGAGCGGTGCTGGTTGGAACCACCGATGTCCCGGTCGAATCGCACTCGCCCGAGCCGCGCGCACTGCCCGAAGAGAAGCAGTTCCTGCGCGACCATATCGCCCGTTATCTGGGCCGCGTGCCCCGTCCTGAGGAGATTCTCAGTGTCTGGTCGGGGCTGCGCCCATTGGTCCGTCAGGGCAACGCGAAGACCTCGAAGCTGTCGCGCGACCACACCATTCTCGTTTCATCCTCCGGCCTCATCACCGTCACCGGCGGCAAGTGGACCACCTACCGGCGCATGGGCCAGGACACGATCGATCGTGCCGAACAGGTTGCGTCGCTCCCGAAACGTCCCTCCAACACACTCGATCTCAAGTTGCACGGCTGGGTACCAGGTCCATCCCGCGCGGCCGCGCCGTGGGAGACGGTCTACGGAGCCGATCTGCCTGCGCTGAACGCGCTCTCTGAAAACAACAAGAGTCTCGATGCTCTGCTCCATCCGCGCCTGCCCTTTCGGCGCAGCGAGGTGGCCTGGGCTGCGCGGCACGAGATGGCGCGTACCGTTGAGGACATCCTTGCGCGCCGCACCCGCGCTCTCTTCCTCGATGCCCGCGCGGCGATCGAAGCTGCTCCAGCAGCCGCCGACCTTCTGGCCGGAGAGTTGGGTCGTAGTGAGGCGTGGAAGGCCGAGGATCTCAAAAGATTTCAGGAGATCGCAAAGGGCTATGTCTATACGGAGTGAAATTCGCAGCGCGCTCCGGATCTAGTGCGCCCCTACGGGTTCGCGCCCGGCGGCACCAGCACCGTTAGCGCATCGGGCACCACTTCGAGCCGGACCGGCAGATTGCCCAACACCTCGCCATCTGCTTCCACAAAGATGGGCTTGGACGAGCCGTTGCGCGGCCGGCACTCAACCGTCGTCGCGTTCCATAACTCGATGTCGCGCAGAAAGGTGTGACGCCCGGCAACCACCGCGAGCAAAAAGCTGAGGTAGCGCAGCCGGTTTCGTGTCTTGAAAGCGATCAGACTCAGATTCTCGCTGTGCAGCGTGGCCCCGGGAGCAAACTCGCGCAGAACTCCGCCGAACGAACGCACCCGCACGGCCAGCAGCTGCGAAATCTCCTCACTGCGCGCTGCGTCGTGGCCGTTCTTCGTGAATGCCGCCTGGAAGAGGGGAAACGGATCGGTGGCCCAGATGCGAAAGGCCTCGGTGATGTAAAGCAGGTAACCCAGACGGCGCTTCAACCCCGCATCCATCCGCGACATCAGCAGGGCGTCGGCGCCCACCCCCGCGGCCACGACGAAATACCGTGAACCCGGATTCCCGTCGCAGTCCTGATAATGAATTCGGCCTACCGGGATGCGCACCGGCGTAGCCTGAAGCAGCGCCCGGGTCACCTTCGCCGGCGACCCCAGCAGTCCGAGATCCGAAGCAAGGGCATTTGCTGTTCCGAGGGGGATCACGCCCAGGGCAACATTGGTGCCCACCAGGCTTTGCGCCACCTCATGGGCGGTACCGTCGCCGCCGCAGGCAATCACCGTGTCAAAACCCTCGGTCACCGCCCTCTGCGCACACACTCTGCCGCTTCCCGCGCCGTTGGTCTCGAACTCCTCTGCTACGACACCCGCACTGCGCATCACGTCCAAAGCGTCCTGGATGCCTGCTGCTCGCCGCGCGGAGTATTGTCCTGAGGCCGGGTTATAAATCAGCGCTACTCGGCGCACTGCGGTTTTCACTTCTACGGGTGTTCCTGTCTGCGGACTGTGCCGGTCGGGCACATCTCGATATCATCGCAGATTTGTGCAGCAAAATGGGTGCAATCTTTGGGTAATGAATTGTCGTCAGGGCGCCTGGGGCATGCCCCTTGACACGATTGGATCGTGCGCACCGGGGGCCTGACGCGTCCCCGGCATTCACTGGGACCTTGAACCCCGTCCCTGGATAGCCCGACAGATTAACAAGAGTATTTGCCTGATTAGGGGGCTACGCCAGAAGATGAAGGAGCGCCCAGGCTGCATAAATCAACAACGCTATTCCAGCTTCAATCACGAATCCCCAGCACAAACACCGGCCAACGTTGCTCACGTCGAGCTCTTTGGGTAAAGGCAGGGCATCGATGCGGACTTCTGCTCGGTCGTTCCGGACTCGGATAAACTTCAATGGCGCCGCGCAACCGCTTAACAGGAAATTTGTCGATAAAACTGCGGATCTTCCCAATGCCGCATTTGTAAGCTGCTGGGTTGCCACGGAGACACCCTCCCTAGATACATATCGGAAATCCTGAGTTCCGGATCAGCCGAAGTCGACCAAGAATTTCAGAACTGCAGTCATTCTTTGCAATCGACGTCCATTATGCTTTCGCCCCTCGGCGATCGCGTGTGATTTGGATCACCGGTTCCGAATGAGCGTTCCGACTCTGTAACAGCCCTCCGTCATCTCCCAACCTGGCACTGCTGGATACCGCGCCGTGGCATTCCGCTCCGCCGCGTCTCATACCGGACTTAAAGAGGCTCGCTATCATGCATCGAGAGGCATTTGTCCATGGAACTTACGGGAAACACAATCCTGATAACCGGCGGCGCTTCGGGCATCGGCCGAGGCCTGGCGGAGGCCTTTCATGCGCTCGGTAATCAAGTCGTCATTGCAGGCCGGCGCAAACACGCGCTCGACGAAACCACCGCTGCCAAGCCTGGGATGAAGTCTCTCGCCGTCGACATACAGGACCCCGCGTCAATACGTGCTTTTGCCGCCAGGGTCGCTACCGACCATCCTGCGATCAATGTCCTCGTCAACAACGCGGGCATCATGCGCCGCGAGAATCTCCTCGCCCAGCAATCCGACCTGGCGGACGCCGAGGCCATCGTGGCCACCAACCTGCTCGGCCCCATTCGTCTGACCGCGGCCCTGCTGCCTCATCTCCAAAAGCGGCCGAATGCGGCGATCGTTAATGTGTCTTCGGGCCTTGCCTTTCTGCCCATGGTCATCACGCCCACCTACTGCGCCACCAAGGCCGCGATCCACTCCTACACGCTTTCCCTTCGCCATCAACTCCGCAACACCGGCATCGAAGTTCTTGAGCTCATTCCTCCTTACGTACAGACCGATCTGATGGACGGCGCCGATGACCCGCGCGCCATGCCTCTCAGCAGGTTTATCGCCGAGGTCATGGAAATCCTCAAGGCAAAACCCACGCCCCGGGAGATCTGCGTCGAGAACGTCAAGCGCCTGCGCTTCGCCGCCGAAAACCACGCCTTCGACCAGATCTTCAACGGGATGAACAGCTCCTTTTCTTGATCGCTTTGGTTCGCGGTGCTTGACACTTTCCCGCGGCGAACATTTACGGTAAGGAACACGAAGTCAATCCTCCCGCGACCGGTGTTCCGATGAATCGCAGAGACTTTCTCGTCCGCGCCGCCGCCGTGCCTCTCGCGTCCTCTTTCGCCATCAAGGTTGCGGCTGACGATACTGCCTCCTCCGTGCCCCCAGTTCCCCCCTTTGACCCTTCGCGCGTGAGAGCATCGGACTTTGCCGACGCCGATCTCGACATGCCGTACCTCGCCGCCTACCTGTCGCGAATTGCGAATGCCGTCGAAACCGACGGCCCGGACAAGGGCTTCATCAACATCCAGGCGTCGCCGGGCGTCGGTAATCTTCACCCCTACAACGCGAGGATCATGGAGAGCGTTCTCGTTCTCGCGTGGTTCTACGCAAGCCAGCGTAAATGGAACCAGTATTACGGCAACAAGGCCCTACGTGCCCGCCTTGAGCTCGCCCTCGCGTATTTGTGCAACATGCAGTCGCCGGATGGCGAGTTCAGCGAACACGGCGGGCAGCAATGGAGCCTTGGCGCGACCACCGCGGTGCTGCAGTCCATCGCTGGAACCTTGCGCCTGCTCAAGACCGGACCGCCCATCGCGCCGGACCTTCACGCCCGCGCCGTAGATTGTTGCCGCAAGGCGCTGCATGCGGCGCTTTTCGACCCCGATTTTCTCAACCGTGCCAAGGTCGACTCCAGCCAGTACGCCGGCACATTCTCTGGTGGCGCGGCCTTTCTTGCCACAGTTC
>Ga0335071_10004937_pt1 | contig 13937 bp, 9 predicted proteins | sample Lox_Sample_15_FD_206724 | JGI IMG/M metagenome (GOLD analysis project Ga0335071, IMG submission 206724) | Soil microbial communities from Loxahatchee National Wildlife Refuge, Florida, United States - Lox_Sample_1.5 | ecosystem: Environmental > Terrestrial > Soil > Wetlands | place: USA: Florida... | reverse complement strand
GCCAGGGAGTCGTCGAGGACCTGACCCATGCCTGGTACAAGGGGCGGGGGGCACAGCATCCCTGGCAGGGCGAGACCGACCCGTACTACACCGACTTCCGGGACGACGGGAAATACACGTGGGTGAAGGCCCCGCGCTTCGAGGGCAAGCCGATGCAAGTGGGGCCGCTGGCGAACGTGCTGGTGGGCTACGCAGAGCAGCATGCCCTCACCCGCAAGTGGACCGACGACGCCCTGGCCCGCGTCTCGAAGATCGCGGGGCGGCCGGTCGGTGTCGATCGGCTGCAGTCCACCATGGGCCGCTACCTCTCCCGGGCCGTCCGCAGCGCCATGCTGGCCGAGCTGGCGCTCAAGCACTGGGAGCGCCTGGTGGACAATATCAGCAAGGGAGACACGACCAGCTACCAGGCCCCCTCCTTCCCGAAGGGCCCGGTCGAAGGTGTCGGCCTGCACGAGGCTCCGCGGGGCACGCTGTCCCACTGGGTCGTCATCAAGGATGGCGTCCTCTCGAATTACCAGGCCGTCGTTCCCACCACCTGGAACGCGAGCCCCCGGGACGAGGGGGGTCTCCCGGGCCCGTACGAGGCCTCCCTGATCGGAACGCCGATCGCGGACCCCGAGAAGCCGCTCGAGATCCTGCGCACGGTGCACTCCTTCGACCCGTGCATGGCCTGCGCCTGCCATACCCTGGATCCGGCAGGCCGCACGATCGCGACGGTGCAGGTGCTGTGAGTCTCGCGGTCATCGGCCTCGGCAATGTTCTCCTGGGCGACGACGGCTTCGGCCCCTTTGTCGTCGAGCTGCTCCGCAGGCGGTACGCGTTCCCGCCCGAGGTGGAGCTGCTCGATCTGGGGACGCCCGGGCTGGGCCTGATCAGTTACCTGCACGGGCATGACGCCGTGGTGATCGTGGACACCATCGCGGGTGGGGGGGCGCCGGGGGAACTCAGGGTGTACGAAGGGGCTGAGCTGGAGCGCCTGCCTGCCGCTCCGCGCGTGAGCCCGCACGACCCGGCCGTGTCCGAGGCCCTCGCCGTGGCGCGGCTCGCCGGCACCGGCCCCTACGATGTGTGTCTCGTGGGTGCCGTGCCCTCCTCCCTAGAACTAGGTGCGGGCTTGAGTCGGCAGGTGCGTGCCGCGGCCGATGCCGCCGCCGAGATCGTGCGGCGACGCGTCGAGGAACGCGGATTTGCAGCTCAGCGCCATGACGCGGGCCAAGTCGACGATAATTGGTGGCTGCGAGCGGAGCCCGGGAATGGCCGGGCCCCTACATGCCCGACGGTCGCCGCGCGCGCTCTCGCGCGCAGAGCAAACGTCGGCAGCGAGGCGGCGTAGCGGGAGGCTCGTGGCGATGGCCGTGGGTTGGGGTGATCGGCGGAAAATCAGACATCTCTAACTGGGTACGCGCAGTATTTGCAGGATCTTGTCGCGGGCTAGGGAAGGACACAGAAATGAGCGTAGCAGGGATTGTAGCGGCACTGGAAACGATAGATAGAATGAAGGAAAGAGAGGAGACAACGCAGAAAAAGAAGAAAAAAAGCGAAGGAAGATGGCAAAATGAGGGACTGCGAATAGGCGTTGCTGTTTTTCGGGCGCTTGACCGGCCATCCGGGATGAAACACTTGAACGTTGTCGGGGCCATTGGTCACTCCGGAACAGCGACCGACCGCTACCCGTTTACGGAGTGCGTGCGATGCAGAGAAAGAGGTTCGCTGTCATACAAGTCGCGGTCATGCTTCTCGTCGCAGCCCTACAGGCCCACGCCGGCACCCTGGAGGCGGCGAAGCAGCGGGGGGCGCTCATTGTTGGAGTGAGAAAGGATTTTCCGCCGCTCGGGTATATTGACGGCACCGGTCAACTCGTCGGCTTCGAGGTGGACCTCGCGCGCTATCTCGCGCGGCACCTGCTGGGCGACGAGGGCAAACTGCAGGTTCAGCGGGTCCAGGCGGGTGACCGAATCACTTCTCTCCTCAGCGGATCGATCGACATGCTCATAGCGGGCGTGATGGTCACCGACTACAGTGCATCTGTATTCGCTTTCTCTGAGCCTTACTTGATGTCCGGCTCTCTCCTGCTGGTTCGCCGAGGCAGCTCCATCAGCGACTTTCCGGATGTGGTGGGGAAGAAAGTAGCTGTCATAGAAGGCTCAGTTCAGGAGGGCGTTCAGGAGGGCGTCTTGGGGCCGGCTATCCAGGGAGTTACACTCGTAAAGTTCTGGAGCGTCTCTGCTGCAGTCGAGGCACTGCGGACGGGCCAGGTGGACGCCTTCGCGGAGGACGATGTCTTGGTCTGGGCACTCGCAAGGCAGTACCCACAATTGGCTGCTGTTGGCAACCAATTCCGGCCACCACACCCGGTAGCCGTCGCCGTGCGAAAGGACGATCAAGAGTTGCTCGCATGGGTGAATGGCCAGCTTCAAAACGCCAAGGCGGATGGCACTTACGACACCCTCTGGAAGAGATACTTCGGAGAGGGGGGTCCGATCCCGATTCGTCCCTGAGGCACTGGGCTGTTGCGCTTCGCTCTAAGCCACGACAGGCACCATGGTTTAACTTCAACCCTACGGCGCGAGCCGCGACGCTAGTCATTGCGAGCTGCGCCGGGCTCCCGCCCAATTCTGATAGGGAGCGAGCTCTTTGGCCGCAAAAGAAGGGGCTGACCCGATAAGTGGGAGACCGTGCAGGCAGTGTAGAATCGCGCAGAGCAGGCCGCGCGTGAGGCGTCACGCGGAAATAAGATGTGGAGGTGCGCGCCAACCCCCAAGCGCGAGCTAATGTGGGTAGTAGACCCTACCCCTTTTTGTTATTCATGCCTGGGAGACCAGTCTTCCTCAAGCGTGAGGACAAACTCCGTCATCACCGTTCCGGACGCTATCAGGCGGGAACCCCTGCACCGTAAAAGAGCCAAAAGGTATCTGCCCGCTGGATCGACGAACCCGACGGCTGTCACGTCCAGGGACAATGAGCGGCCATTGAGGGTCGACTGTGCCGCCCGCCAGGCCTCCTCCAGGTCCCCAACCCAGGGTCCCGCGAGATTGCCTTCGAGTTGGAGCCTGACGTGCTCAGGCTCATCCTGCACTGTGATCTTCAGCATTTGGAATTAGCCTATCATTACATAAAATCACACATTACACGGCGACCGATCGGCGGCTCGTGTTCGGGTAATTGGTCGGCTCTCGATTGACTTGCCGCCTGTCGTACGCCGATTGTCTCGAAGGACAGCCTGGACCCCCCGACCCGAACGCGTCGGTACGTCGCCAAAGAAAGCCTGGCTAATAGTAGAACCAGTTCTCCTTTTTCATTCGCCGAGGCTCGTCCCTCCATGCAAGCGAGCAATCGACGTGCCGAGCATTGTGAGCGCGGTCTACTCGGGCGGGCTACGAACGCAGTCACCGTCCCGGAGATGATCCGCAAGTGAGTTGCCAGTGTGCCAGCCACTGCCCGATCGCGGTCTATATTCGGTACTTAGGGCCACGCCCGGTGAGTGTTAGCAGGCTGGCAACTGGGAACCCGCTGGCACCCCGACGTTAGCATTCGGACTCACCGACGAAACGCAATGTGCCGAATACGTTCCAGTTCAACCTTTTGCGCAACGATCGCGTTCCCTGCCTATTTGGCCCTGCGCTTGCCTTGTGATCAGTCGAGCGGAGCAGTGCGCGCAAGGGCTGAATATGCGGTTCTGATTTGGGAACGCCTGCACCTAAAGCCTCGGCTCGTGTCATTCTTGGCGTCGATGAGCCGAGTTCCGCGAGGGAAATCACACGACGGAAACCACAGTTAAGGACGTCTCATTATGAGAAACGCAAAGAGGGTGCTGGAGTTTCCGCCATCAGCGGAATCCGAGCGGATTGCACGACTGCGGAACCAATACGGGTGCGGCCCGATTGATTTCGCGGGGACTGCCAACGCGTTGTATGAGCGCCACCTGGTCTTCGACAACGTCATGGATCCGGCGATCGCCGCCCCCCGTGAGCGGTATGAGGCGATCGCCCGGTCCGTACGGGATATTCTGTCGCAGCGATGGGCAATGACCGAGAGCACCTATGTCCGCCAGAACCCCAAGCATGTCTACTACCTTTCGATGGAGTTTCTGATTGGCCGCTCACTCGCGAATAACGTGAGCAATCTCCTGCTCGATCCGCTTGTGCAGCATGCGGTCAAAGAGAAGAGCCTCGATTGGCTCGGACTGCTCGAGCAGGAACCCGACGCCGGCCTGGGTAATGGCGGACTCGGGCGCTTGGCTGCCTGCTTCCTCGATTCCATGGCGACGATGCAACTCCCGGCCCTGGGCTACGGCTTGCGGTACGAATACGGCATCTTCAACCAGGCCATCCAGGATGGCTGGCAACAGGAACAGCCGGACAACTGGCTCCGCCGTCCGGATCCCTGGGAGGTCGCCCGGCCGCACGAGACGGTGGAGATTAAGCTGAACTGCTCCTTCAAGGTTCGCGGGGGGAGTTTGCACCCTATCCTTGGCAAGCCGTCGAGCCTGATCGGGGCTCCCTTTGATCGGCCGGTAGTCGGATATGGCGGCAAGACCATCAACACGCTGCGCCTCTGGGCTGCACATGCCGCCGATTACTTCGAATTTCGGGCATTCAGCCATGGCGATTTCGTCGGCGCGGTCGCGGAGACGCTCGCGGCCGAATCGCTCACACGGGTCCTGTACCCAGATGACTCCACGAGCTTCGGGCAGGGACTCCGCTTCGTGCAGGAATACTTTCTCGTGGCCTGCTCGATTGCTGATCTCATCCGACGCTTTCGGCGCGGCAACACCGATTGGGACATGCTTCCGGCGAAGGTCGCCATCCAGCTCAACGACACGCACCCGAGCCTGGCGGTTCCCGAGTTGATGCGGATTCTGCTCGACGAGGCTCAGCTGGGCTGGGGCCGGGCGTGGGATCTCACCCAACGGACGCTGGGCTATACGAACCACACGCTGCTGCCCGAGGCGCTGGAGAAATGGCCGCTCGCGTGGTTCGAGGCGCTCTTGCCGCGTCACCTGGAGATCATCTACGAGATCAACCGACGACTGCTGGACTCGGTTCGCACCCGGTTCCCCGGCGATAACGGACGCGTGCAGCGGGTGAGCCTGATTGAGGAGGGCCCGGTCAAGCACGTGCGCATGGCTAACCTTGCCATCGTCGGCTCTCACAGTACCAACGGGGTTGCCGCGATTCACTCGGAGCTCCTGCGCACGACCACCGTCAAGGATCTGGCCGAGCTATTTCCGGAACGGTTCAGCAACAAGACCAATGGTGTCACCCCGCGCCGCTGGCTGCTGCTCGCGAATCCGGCGCTCGCCCACCTGATCACGGAGGCCATCGGCGAGGCATGGATCACGGACCTCGGGGAACTTAAAAACCTGAAACCGCTTGCCGATGACGCCAGCGTGCGCGCGGGCTTCCATCAAGCCAAGCGCCGGGCCAAATTGGAGTTTGCCGCCTGGCTGAAATCGGCATCCGGCCAGACGGTCGATCCGGACACGATCTTTGATTGCCAGATCAAGCGCATCCATGAATACAAGCGGCAACTGCTCAATGCGCTGCGCATCGTGGTGCTGTACGACCGGCTGCGGCGGGATCCGACACTCGATATGGCGCCGCGGACGTTCTTCTTCGCCGGCAAGGCAGCGCCGGCCTACCAGCTCGCCAAGCTGATCATCAAGTTCATCGAGAACCTGGCCGACACCATCGAGGCCGACCCGGCCATGCGCGGTCGGCTCAAGGTGCTGTTCCTGCCCGAATACGACGTGTCCCTCGCGGAGCGGCTGATCCCGGCCAGTGACGTCTCGAACCAGATCTCGACCGCCGGCTACGAGGCCAGCGGCACCAGCAACATGAAGTTCATGATGAACGGCGCCTTGACCATCGGCACCCGCGATGGCGCGACGATCGAAATGGCGGAGGAGGCGGGCGAGGAGAATTTCTTTCTCTTTGGCCTGACCGCAGACCAGGTGGCCGGCAGCCGCGGGTGGTACAACCCGCACTGGCACTACGAACACGAGCCAGAGACCCGCGCGGCGTTGGACCTGATCCAGGGCGATCATTTCAGCCGCAAGGAGCCGGGGGTGTTCGTTCCGTTATACGACACGCTCGTGACCCACGGGGACCACTACATGCACCTGGCGGACCTGAGGTCGTATCTGGATGCCGATCAGCGACTGCTTCAGCTCTACGCCAACGCCGACGCCTGGGCACGCACGGCGCTCCTGAACGTGGCGGGTTCCGGGAAGTTCTCCAGCGATCGGACAATCGCCGAATACGCCAGCCAGATTTGGGGGGTGCAGCCATGCCCAGTGGTGTAGTCGCCCACCCCGTCCAAAGCGTCTCACCACGCGCGGGTCACCCGGCGACGAGGGAGATGTTGGTCGACGTCGCCCAGCTCGAACGTGAGTACTTCGCCCATGGTCCGGACCTGAGCGATGCCAATCAGCTGGTCAGCTTCGGAACCAGCGGACACCGGGGCTCGCCGCTCCGGGGCACCTTCACGGAAGCGCACCTCCTGGCCATTACCCAGGCAATCTGCGACTACCGACGCGGCGCCGGAACCGACGGCCCGCTGTACCTGGGCAAGGATACGCACGCCGTCTCCGATCTGGCCCAGCGGACCGCGCTGGAGGTTCTGGCAGCCAACAACGTCGAGACGATCCTGCAACAGGACAATGGCGTGACGCCGACACCGGTCATCTCGCGGGCCATCCTCGTCTATAACCGCGACCGCACACAGCACCGTGCAGACGGAATCGTGATCACGCCGTCGCACAACCCGCCCGAGGATGGTGGGGTCAAATACAACCCGCCGAACGGTGGCCCGGCCGATACGGAGGTGACACGGTGGGTGGAGGAGCGCGCCAACGAACTGCTCCGAGGACATAATGCCGACGTGAAGCGTGTGCCGTTTGCCACAGCCATCAAAGCGGGGAGCACTCACCAGGAAGACTTCGTCCTCCCGTACGTCCACGACCTCCGGAACGTCGTCGACATGGATGCCATTCGGGATGCCGGCCTCCGACTCGCCGTCGACCCCCTTGGGGGAGCTGCTCTTCCATACTGGGAGCCGATCAACGCCACGTACCACCTGGACATCGTCGTCGTCAACCCGACGATCGATCCAACCTTCGCGTTCATGACCGTCGACCACGACGGCGCAATTCGCATGGACTGTTCCAGCCCGTACGCGATGGCTCGGCTGATCGGTCTCAAAGACAGATACCGCCTGGCGTTTGCCAACGATCCGGACTCCGACCGCCACGGGATCGTCACGCCGTCCATGGGATTGATGAACCCCAATCACTACCTCGCGGTGGCGATCCACTATCTCCTCGCGCACCGTCCCCAGTGGCCAATGCAGGCCGTCATCGGCAAGACGCTCGTGAGCAGCAGCCTGATCGACAAGGTAGTGCACCGGATGGGCCGCCGGCTGGCCGAGGTGCCCGTGGGCTTCAAGTGGTTCGTTCCGGGGCTCTGCAACGGCTCGTATTGTTTCGGGGGCGAAGAGAGTGCCGGGGCAACCTTCCTGCGGCATGACGGTACCGTGTGGACCACCGACAAGGATGGTCCGATCATGGACCTCCTCGCGGCAGAAATCACCGCCCGCACCGGCAAGGATCCTTCAGAGCACTATCGAGAACTGACGGCCGAGTTCGGCGTGCCGTATTACACTCGCATCGACGCACCGGCCACACCCGAGCAGAAAGCGAGACTGCGGGATTTGGCGCCGGATGCGGTCCGAGAGTCGACCCTGGCTGGCGAGCCGATCATCGCCAAGCTGACCAGCGCCAGCGGCAACAACGCCCCCATCGGCGGGTTGAAGGTCGTGGCCGAGACGGGCTGGTTTGCGGCCCGGCCCTCGGGCACGGAGAACCTGTACAAGATCTACGCGGAAAGTTTCCGGGATCCGACGCACCTGAACGCTATTGTGAGTGCGGCTCAGGACATTGTGGACGGCGCCTTGAAGACATCGCGTCCACGCGGCGGGCGCCAATGAGCATGGGCAGCTGCTCGGTAAGCGTTCCGCCCTTCGCGCCAGGCTACCGCGCCTCGGGCGTGCTGCTGCACGTCACCTCCCTGCCTTCGCCGTACGGGATCGGTGATGTCGGACCCGCGGCGGTGTCCTGGATCGATCGGCTGGAGCCCGCAGAGCAAAGCTGGTGGCAGGCGCTGCCGCTCGGCCCAACCGGATACGGCAATTCGCCGTATCAGTCCTTGTCTTCTTTTGCGGGGAACGGGCTGCTCATTAGTCCAGACTGGCTGATCGAAGATGAACTCGTCAAGGCAGATGACTGCCAGGGGCGATCGTTCCCGCACGATGTCGTTGATTACAGCACGGTCATCCCGTTCAAGCACCAGTTACTCAAGACCGCCTGGATCAACTTCACCGCTGGGAGGCGGGCTGATTTACAGTCCGCCTATGAGCAGTTCCGCAATGATCAAGCGTACTGGTTGGAGGATTACGCGCTTTTCCGCGCGCTCAAGGTCCGGTTCAATGATGCGTATTATCTCGACTGGCCGGCAGCATTGGTCCTGCGCGAGCCGGGGGCGCTTGACCGGGCCCGACGCGAACTGGCAAACCAAATCGCCCAGGTGTGCTTCGCGCAGTTCCTGTTGTTCCGCCAGGGTGAGCGGCTCAAGGTGTATGCCCACAGCAAGGGCGTGGGCCTGATCGGAGACCTGCCGTTCTTCGTGGCTCCCGACTCGAGTGACGTCTGGGCGCATCCGGAACTCTTTCTGCTGGACGAGCAGTGCCGACCTCGGGTCGTCGCCGGCGTCCCGCCCGATTATTTCAGCGCGCAGGGCCAGCTGTGGGGCAATCCTATCTACAACTGGGATGCGCTGCGCGAGTCCGGGTATGACTGGTGCGTCGCCCGATTGCGATCGCTGCTGGCCCACGTTGATGTGATCCGTTTGGATCATTTCCGGGCCTTCGCGGCAGCCTGGCACGTGCCGACCGGTGCACCGACCGCGCAGTCCGGAACGTGGGTCCCCGGGCCGGGTGCCGACTTCTTTGACGCCGTGCAAAGACACATCGGCGCTCTCCCGTTCATCGCCGAGGATTTGGGACTCATCACGCCGGATGTGTATGCGCTCCGCGACCAGTTTCACCTGCCGGGAATGCGGGTCCTCCAGTTCGCATTCGACGGGCATGCGGATAACCCGTACCTTCCTGACAACTACATCAGCAATGCAGTGGTTTATACCGGCACCCATGACAATCCCACGACGCGCGGGTGGTATGAGGAATTGCCGGATTCCCAACGACAGGTGCTCTGGCAATACCTGAAGCGGGTCGGCGGAGAGAGCCGCGAGGCTGCGAGAGCGTTGATGGGTTTGGCTTGGTCGTCTGTGGCCTCGGTCTCCATGGCTCCGCTGCAGGATGTCCTGAATCTGGGAAAAGAGGCCCGGATGAACGTTCCAGGTCAGGCGGACGGGAACTGGCGCTGGCGCTGTACGGAAGGCCCGCTGTGGCAAGGGTCGTTCGACTGGCTGCGCGATCTGACGAAGAACTCGAATCGGCCGAGGCCCCTTCTTAGTCCACGCGTGGGTCAGAACCGGGAGGTGCTTTATCGAACCTGAGGCAATGGTCCTCGTGGGCGAAGGGGATTACACATTCTGCGGCCACGATCCCTAGGCGATGTCATTCATGAATGGTCAGCGGCGGGCGGGAAAACCGAGGTGACATGATGAAAGCGACACAGCTGCTTCACAATCTTGGTCAAAGCCTCTGGCTCGACAACATTACGCGCGACCTACTGAACAGCGGGACGCTTAAACGCTACATCGATGAGTTGTCGGTGACGGGGCTCACGTCCAATCCAACGATCTTCGATCACGCCATCAAGAACAGCACCGCCTACGATGCCGCGATCCGCAAGAAGCTCACGGAAGGGAAGTCGGGGGAGGAGTTGTTCTTTGAGCTAGCTCTCGAGGATCTCACAGGGGCCGCCGATCTGTTTCGGCCCATCTACGAGCGGACCAACGGCGTTGACGGGTGGGTATCGTTGGAGGTGTCTCCCTTGCTGGCTCACGACGCGGCCAGCACCCTCGCTGCAGCGAAGGACCTGCACGCCCGGGCGGGCCGTCCCAACGTGTTCATCAAGATTCCAGGCACCAAGGAGGGCCTGCCTGCGATCGAGGAGGCGATCTTTGCCGGCATTCCGATCAATGTCACGCTCCTGTTTTCCCGCGAGCATTACCTGGCGGCAGCCGACGCGTTTCTGGGCGGCATCGAGCGCCGCGTGGCTGCCGGGCTCTCGCCCGAGGTGGGCTCCGTGGCTTCGGTGTTCATCAGTCGGTGGGATGCTGCGGTCGCGGGCAAGGTGCCCGCCGCGCTGAATAACACGCTCGGCATCGCCATGGCACAACGCACGTACAAGGCGGCCCGCAACCTGCTCGTCTCTCCCCGGTGGCAACGCATCTACAACGCCGGCGCGCGTCCTCAACGTCTGCTGTGGGCCAGCACCGGGACCAAGGACCCCAAAGCCTCCGATGTCCTGTATGTCAAAGCACTGGCGGCGCCTTTCACCGTCAACACCATGCCCGAGGGGACGCTGAATGCGCTCGCGGACCACGGCGACCTGAGCGAGATCATGTCCGCCGATGGCGGCGATTGTGAGACGGTGTTGACGGAGTTCGCCAACGCCACAATCGATCTCGATGCCCTGGCCGCCAAGCTCCAGGACGAGGGGGCCAAGTCCTTCGTCAATTCCTGGAACGAGCTAATGGGCGTCATCACTGCCAAGAGCGCCAGGCTTGCGAGGGCCGCGTAGGGCCGGGAAGATGGCACCATGAACGTACTGGTTGTCGACGTGGGCGGGACCCACGTGAAGGTCCTGGCGACGGGACAAACCGCGCCTCGGAAATGTCCCTCCGGGCCCACATTGACGGCCAGGCAGATGGTCGCCGGCGTCAAGGAGCTTGCCAGGCACTGGAAGTATGACGTGGTATCGATCGGCTATCCCGGATTGGTCATCAAGAACCGACCGCTGGCAGATCCGTGGAACCTCGGAGCGGGATGGGTGGGATACAACTATGAAGCTGCGTTCCAGCGTCCCGTCAAGGTCGTGAACGATGCCGCCATGCAAGCCCTGGGAAGCTATAGGGGCGGGAAGATGCTTTTCTTGGGACTGGGCACCGGGCTCGGTTCCGCCATGATCGTGGACGGCATTGTTGAGCCCATGGAGCTGGGCCATCTTCCTTACAAGGCCCACACCTTCGAAGATTACGTCGGAATCCGGGGATTAAAGCGGCTGGGCGACAAGCGGTGGCGGCAGCATGTCGCGGACGTAATCGCCCGCCTGATTGCCGCCCTGGAACCCGAGGATGTGGTCTTGGGGGGAGGAAACGTGCACAGACTGAAAGAGCTCCCTCCTGGTTGCCGATTCGGCAACAACGACAACGCGTTTCTGGGAGGCTTCCGCTTGTGGGAGGCAGCGAGAGATCGCAACCCCGCCGGTCCGGTCCGGCCGAGACACGCCTCGGATGAGCGCGCACGCGGAAAGGATCGCGACCATGCCAGCTGAACTCATGCGCCTCACCAAACGCCCCGCCTGGAAGGCGCTGGCCGCGCATTACAAGCAGATGCGGGAACGGCATCTGCGCGAGCTGTTTGCCCAGGACCCCGGGCGCGGCGAGCGTCTCACCGTCGAGGCCCTGGGGCTTTTCCTGGACTACTCGAAGCATCGGGTCACCGACGAGACACTTACCCTGCTCCTCCGGTTAGCCGAGGAATCCGGCCTGCGGGCACGGATCGAGGCCATGTTCCGGGGGGAGAAAATCAATGGGACCGAGCAGCGCGCGGTGTTGCACGTGGCTTTGCGCGCCCCGCGAGGAGCATCCATCGTGGTGGACGGGGAGGACGTGGTCCCGCAGGTCCACGCGGTGCTCGACAAGATGGCCGACTTTGCCCACCGCGTGCGGAGCGCGGCCTGGACCGGCCACACCGGGAAGCCGATCAAGCATGTGGTCAATATCGGTATCGGCGGATCCGACCTGGGCCCGGTCATGGCCTACGAGGCGCTCAAATTCTACAGCGACCGCGCCCGGACGCTCCGATTCGTCTCCAACGTGGATGGGACGGATTTCGCGGAAGCGGTACGCGACCTAGACCCGGCGGAGACGCTGTTCATCGTCGCCTCGAAGACCTTCACTACGCTTGAAACCATGACCAACGCCCACACGGCGCGCGCCTGGTCCCTGGCGGGACTGGGAGGGGAAGACACGGCAGTGGCCAAGCACTTTGTCGCGGTCTCGACGAACGGGGCAGAGGTGGCGAAGTTCGGGATTGATCCTGCCAACATGTTCGGGTTCTGGGACTGGGTCGGCGGGCGATACTCGATGGACTCGGCCATCGGGCTCTCGACCATGCTGGCCATCGGCCCGGAGCACTTCCGCCAGATGCTCGACGGCTTCCACCAGATGGACGAACACTTCCGCACCGCACCCTTCGAGCGGAACCTGCCGGTCTTGATGGGGCTCTTAGGGATCTGGTACGCCGATTTCTTCGGCGCGGAGACGGTGGCCGTGCTGCCCTACGAGCAGTACCTGAAGCGCTTCCCGGCCTACCTCCAGCAGCTCACCATGGAGAGCAACGGCAAGCACGTCATGCTCGGCGGGAAGCCCGTCACGTACGAGACCGGCCCGATCTACTGGGGAGAGCCCGGGACCAACGGCCAGCACTCGTTCTATCAGTTGATTCACCAGGGAACCCGGGTCGTCCCGTGCGACTTCATCGCCTTCGCCCAGGCCCTGAATCCGCTGGGCCGGCACCACGAGCTACTCCTCGCGAACGTGTTCGCCCAGACCGAGGCGTTGGCGTTCGGCAAGACGGCGGAAGCAGTCAAAACCGAGGGCACGCCGAAATGGCTCGTGCCCCACCGGGTCTTCGAGGGCAATCGTCCCTCGTCCACCATCCTCGCCGAGCGGCTCACGCCGGAGACCCTCGGAAAGCTCGTGGCGCTCTATGAGCACGTGGTCTTTACGCAGGGCACCATCTGGCAGATCAACTCGTTCGATCAGTGGGGGGTCGAACTGGGCAAGGTGCTGGCCCAGCGTATCGTGCCGGAGCTTGAGAGCCCGGCCGAGCCGGCGCTCGGGCATGACAGCTCGACGAATTCCCTGATTCGCCGGTACCGGAGACTCAAGGGAGCCTCATGACAACGGACCCTTGGGCCAGCATAGACGTAGCCTGAGCTCCAAGGATCGAGGTGAACAAGATGAGCGACTATCCGCAACAACTGCAGAAGATGAAAGCACATCCCGGATTCGTGGCGGCGCTGGATCAAAGCGGTGGCAGTACGCCCAAGGCGCTGCTCGCTTACGGAATCAAGGAAGATGCCTGGTCCACCGAGGATGAGATGTTTGCGCTCGTGCACCAGATGCGCACGCGCCTCATCACCAGCCCCAGCTTCACCGGCGAGCGGATTCTGGGGGCCATCCTGTTCGAGAACACCATGGACAGAGACATCGCGGGGCAGCCGAGCGCGGACTACCTGTGGAAGGTGAAACGCGTGGTGCCGTTCCTGAAAGTGGACCAGGGCCTGGCCGCGGAGCAGGAGGGCGTCCGCTTGATGAAGCCGATGCCCGAGCTGGCGGCGCTACTCGCCAAGGCCAAAGCGAAGCGCATCTTCGGCACCAAGATGCGCTCGGTCATCAACCACGCCAACGCCGCGGGCATCCAGGCGATCGTGAACCAGCAGTTCGATGTCGCGCAACAGATCATCGCCGCGGGCCTCGTGCCGATCGTCGAGCCGGAAGTGGATATTCATTGCCCGGACAAAGCCAAGGCCGAGGATTTGCTCAAGACGGCCATTCTCGAGAAGCTCAACCAGCTACCAGCGGGGCAGTTGGTCATGCTCAAGCTCACCCTGCCGGAGCAAGACAACCTCTACGCCGACTGCGTCAGTCATCCCAAGGTCCTGAGGGTGGTCGCGCTGTCGGGCG
>Ga0335071_10004936_pt1 | contig 13939 bp, 16 predicted proteins | sample Lox_Sample_15_FD_206724 | JGI IMG/M metagenome (GOLD analysis project Ga0335071, IMG submission 206724) | Soil microbial communities from Loxahatchee National Wildlife Refuge, Florida, United States - Lox_Sample_1.5 | ecosystem: Environmental > Terrestrial > Soil > Wetlands | place: USA... | reverse complement strand
TGGCCGGCCCGTCGAAATACAGCTCGCTCAAATCCAGCACCTACTCGAGCGGCGAGACGGCCCCCACCCAAATGGCTGCCCCGGGTTACCGTCCGTTCTTCGTGGTGGCCCTGTTCTTCGCCGTCCTGCACCTGGGCATCCTGGTCCTCGGCACCGGGTTTTCCTCCCCGGTCGAAGTCATCTATCTGATCGGTTTGATGGTCGCCTTACTGGCACTGATTTTGGGTTGACAGGAGTATTGGATGAATAACGAAAAGAATCTCTGGCAGGAGGTGGCGCAAGGCTTGAAGACCTGGGCACAGGTCAATTCGCCCTGGGCGCTGCACTTCAACAGCGGCTCCTGCAACGGCTGTGACATCGAGATCCTGGCCACGCTGACCCCGCGCTACGACCTGGAGCGAATGGGCGTCACTCTGCAGGGCAGCCCGCGCCATGCCGATGTGCTCCTGTGCACCGGCGCGGTCACCCGCCAGGCGCGCGAGCGCCTGGAGCGCATCTACGCCCAGATGCACGAGCCCAAGTTCGTCGTCGCCATCGGCGCCTGCGCCCTGACCGGCGGCGTCTTCCAGGGCTGCTACAACGTCATGGACGGGATCGACAAGGTCATCCCGGTGAACGCCTACATCCCCGGCTGCCCTCCCCGGCCGGAAGCCATCATCGACGGGGTGGTCAAGCTGCTCAACAGCCTGCTTCCGCCCGATCGCCAGATGCGCCCGGCGCTGCCGGAAGAAGAGAAAGCGGTGCAAGCATGAACACGGAAGAGATCATGAACCTGGCCAATGGGATCGCCCATGCCTGGGACTGGGCCACCGAAACCAGCCAGCCCCGCCCGAACCACCTGGACGTGACCGTCAAACAGCTCAAGGAGCTGCTCCCGATCGCGGTCGGCCTGCGCGTCAAGCGTCTGGGCCAGCTCTCCGCCATCGTCGGCCTGGACCTGGGGCTTGAAGCGAACGAGATCGAAGTGCTCTACCACTTCTGCCCAGGGGAGGCCGAGATCGTCCTGCGCGTTCGTGTGCCGCGCCAGGGCGGGGAACTTCCCACCCTGAGCGAGGTCTTCCCGATCGCCGAGGTCTTCGAGCGCGAGCTGCACGAGATGTACGGGATCGAGATTGCCGGCTTACGTAACACCGAACGCCTCTACTTGCCCGAAAACTGGCCGGCCGGCGTCTATCCGATGCTCAAGGATTTCGACCCCAAGGTGTTATCCGAACCGGAAGGGAAGGCTTAGCCATGGCAGAGACGAACGTCACTCCCAAGCGCTTCACCATCCCGATCGGCCCACAGCACCCGGCCTTGAAGGAACCCGGCCACTTCCAATTCACCGTGGACGGCGAGATCGTCACCGGCGCCTATGTCCGGCTGGGCTATGCCCACCGCGGCATCGAAAAGGCCGCCGAGGAGCGCAACTGGATCCAGAACCTGTACCTGCTCGAGCGGGTCTGCGGGATCTGCTCGCATGTCCATGCCCTGGCCTACTGCCTGGCGGTCGAGAAGCTGGCCAACGTCGAAGCCCCGCCGCGCGCCCAGGCCATTCGCGTCCTGGTGGCCGAGCTGGAGCGCATCCACAGCCACTTCCTCTGGATGGGCGTCTCGGCCCACGAAGCCGGTTTCGACACCCTGTTCATGTACTCCTGGCGCGATCGTGAGACCGTCATGGACTTGCTCGAAGGCCTGACCGGCAACCGGGTCAACTACTCGGCCAACCAGTTGGGCGGGGTCAAATGTGACGTCGACGCAGCCCAGGCAGATTCCATCCGCAAGGGCCTGGAATTCCTGGAGGAGCGCACGCATCATTACCTCAATGTCATCTCCCACGACACCTCCTTTCTGCAGCGGACCCGCGGCATCGGCGTGATGACACGCGCCCAGGCCGAAGTCATGGGCGCCATCGGACCGACGGCCCGCGCCTCCAACGTGGCGCGTGACCTGCGCGTGGAAGCCCCATACGCCGCTTACAAGACCTTCCCGGTCAAGGTCGTGCTGGATGAGCGCGGCGACCTGGAAGCCCGCTTTGAGGTCCGCATCAAGGAGCTCTTCGAAAGCTTCCGCCTGATTCGCGAGATTCTGGAAGCCTTGCCGGAGGGGGAGCTGGTTGCCCGGATGCCGCGCCGCATCCCGGCCGGGGAAGCCATCATGCGCCTGGAAGCGCCCCGCGGCGAAGTCTTCTACTATATCAGGAGCGGCGGCGGCGACAAGCCCGAGCGGCTCAAGGTACGCACGCCGACCATTTGCAATCTTACTTCGGTGGTGCGCCTGGCCGTTGGCCACCAGCTGGCGGACGTGCCGATGATCCTGGCCGGGATCGATCCGTGCTTCTCCTGCAACGACCGCATGGTCCAGGTCACCGCCGCCGATAACGGATCCGAAAAGCTGATGACCTGGGAAGAGCTGCGCAAGTACGGCATCGACTTCTACCGGAGGCAGGCGAAATGAGCTCCGTCCTTTCCATTGGAGCCCTGCTGGTCTTCCCGGGGGGGCTGTCGCTGCTGGTCGGCGGACTGCTCTACGAGTGGTTCGACCGCAAGCTGCTGGCCCTCCTGCAAAACCGGGTCGGGCCGCGCTGGTTCCAGCCCTTCGCCGACACCCTCAAGCTCTTGATGAAGGAGGAAGTCGTCCCGGACGGCGTCAACCGGGTCCTTTTCCAGGGGTTGCCGTTGATCGCGTTGGCGGGCGCCCTGACGGCCGGATTGTACGTCCCCTTGGCCGGGCTGAAACCAGCCTACGGTTTTCCCGGCGACCTGATCGTGGTGCTCTACCTGCTCAGCCTGCTGACCGTCTGCCTGGGGCTGGCCGGCGCCAATACCCTGGACCGCTTCTCCCTGATCGGTGCCACCCGCACCCTGACCCAGGTCTTTTCCTACGAAGCGCCTTTCCTGCTGGCCCTGCTCGGACCGGCCCTGGCGGCCGGAAGCTGGCAGATCGGCAAGATCGCAGACTATGCCGGGAGTCACTGGATGATCGTGTTCCAGCCGCTCGGTTTCCTGGTGGCGCTGATCGGCCTGATGGGCAAGCTGGAGATGCCGCCTTTCGACGCTCCCGAAGCCCACACCGAGATCGTCGCCGGCGCGTTGACCGAGTACAGCGGTCGCGGCCTGGCCCTTTTCCGCCTGGGCAAGGCCGTCGAGCTGGTCATCGGCGTGACCCTGGTTTCTGCGATCTACCTGGGCGGCCTTTCCAACCCGCTCTGGTTCCTGGGCAAGACCCTCGGCCTGTTGCTGGTCATGGTGGGACTGCAGTCCCTGCTGACCCGCCTGCGGATCGACCAGACCGTCGGCATGTGGTGGCGTTACGGCACCCTGCTCGTCCTGGTCCAGTGGCTGGTCGTGATCCTGGTAATGAGGTAATGCGATGAACAAGTTCGGTACGATGTTTTCAGACGTTTCCGTTTCCCTGTTCCGCCGGCCGGCGACCCAGCGTTATCCATTCGTCCGGACCGAGACGCCCGCCCGTCTGCGCGGCCGGTTGGAATGGAAACAGGGCCCCTGCACCGGCTGCGGCCTGTGCGCCATGGACTGCCCGGCCAAAGCGATCGAAGTCACCATGATCGACCGCAAGGAGAAGAAATTCTTCCTGACCTATCATGTGGATGCCTGCACCTTCTGCGGCCAGTGCGTGATCAGTTGCCGGCAGGGCGCCCTGCAGATGGCCGAGGGCCAGTGGGAACTGGCCTCGCTCGACCCGGCCCAGTTCAAGATCTATTTTGGAGATCCGAATGTCGGACGGAACCTGGCAAGCCAGCCTGACGGCCAGCCTGCAGAGCCTGAAAAAACCTGAGCGCCCCCTCCGGATGGCCGTGCTCGGCATCGGGCATGAGCTGTGCGGCGACGACGCGGTCGGGGTGCGCCTGGCGGGCCAGTTAAAAACCCTGGCAGCCGGGAACGCCGACCTGCTGGCCGTCGAGGCGGGCCCTGCGCCGGAGAACTTCACCGGCACCCTGCGCCGCTTCGGCCCCGACCTGGTCCTGTTGGTCGACGCGGCCCTGATGGACGCAGATCCCGGCTCGGTCCGCTGGCTGGACTGGCGCGGTACGGATGGGATGAGCGCTTCCACCCATACCCTGCCATTGCACTTGCTGGCGGCTTACCTGACCGATGACCTGGGCTGCCAAGTGCAGTTGCTGGGCATCCAGCCGGCGCAGACCTTCGCCGATGCGCCGCTCACGCCGAAGGTCCGGGAAGCGGCCGAACAGGTCGCCCGGGAGCTGATCCAGTGTCTTTCAATCGGATAAATTCAGGCCGTTCTACACCTGTTTTTCAATTGAATTCAAACTAAAATCAAGAAGAAAGGATTTGAACATGGCAAAAATTCTGATCATCGACGACGACGTGGACATCGTCACCTCGGCCCGGCTGGCGCTCGAAAGCGCCAAGCACCAGGTCGTCTCCGCCAACAGCGGCAAGGAAGGCCTGGAGAAGATCAAGGCGGAGCGCCCGGACCTGATCATCCTGGACGTCATGATGGAAACCCACACCGAGGGCTTCCAGCTGGCCCTCAAGCTGCACAGCCCGGATCCGTCGTCCGAACTGAAGGAATTCAAGAACATCCCGATCCTGATGATGACGGCCATCCACAGCACCACCCCGCTGCATTACGAACCGGATATCGATTACCTGCCGGTGCAGCTGTTCGTCGACAAGCCGATCGATCCGGACAACCTGATTGGCAAGGTCGCCTGGATTCTGGAACGGCAGAAGGCCTGAATCCTTCCGGCAAATGACTAATCCAAGTGGGGCCGGGCGTGTCCCGGCCCACTTGCCGGCCTGGATTCCTGCAGGAGGCAAGTTCATGGAACGTGTGATCGCGCGGCTGCTGGGGGGGCGCCTCTTGTACGTGCTCATCTCGATGTGCGTACTCGTGGCCATCCTGACGGGTATCTTCAACGTTCTGCTCATTTCGCGGGTGATCAACGATTACCTGGCGAATGCCCAGGCGGATCGGGTCGCCCGGGACATGGACCTGACGAACGGTTTCTACCAGCTCAAGCTGCAAGACGTCTCCGGGATCGGGGAGCGGGCCGCCGTGGACACCCAGATGGTGGACAACATCAGCGCCGCGATCGACGGGGATTCGGCCGCCCTGAAGAACGTCGATCAGGTCCTCAGCCGCAAGATCACGGTCCCGGCCCTGGCCGGCACCCAGGCGATCCTGGTCCTAGATCGCAACGGGGGCATCGTCGTCGCCCGGACGGTCTCCTCGAATGGCCAGCTCTCGTCGGCTTATCTGACCGGGAATTGGGGGAGCCTTCCGATCGTCAAGGACGTACTCGTTTCGGACCAGCCGTTGACCGGGACGGAGATCATCCCCGCTGACTTGCTCGCCCAGTTGGGTTTGGATGGGCAGGCCCGGATCGCCCTGCGGGAGACGCCCCAGGACGCGCCGCAGCCCTTCGATCCCCGCGAGGGAACCGCCGGGATGGCGATGACGAGCGCGTATCCGCTCCAGGATGAGACGGGTCACTTGCAGGGGGTGGTCGTCACGATCTACCTGTTCAACAACGATTTTTCCTTCGTCGACTACATCAAGGACGTGGCCAAGATCGAAACCACGACCGTGTTCCTGGGAGACCTGCGCGTCTCCACGAACGTACGCGACCAGAACGGCGTCCGGGCGGTCGGAACGCGCGCCTCCCAGAACATCTACGATCGCGTCCTGGTCCAGGGCCAGGATTACCTCGGGCGGGCTTTCGTGGTCAACGAATGGTATACCGGACGCTACGAGCCCCTGCGCGACCACAGCGGGAAGGTGATCGGCATGCTCTATGCCGGCGTGCGCGAGACCGTCTTCAAGGACCTGGTCTACGCCTTCAATCGCACCGCCATCCTGGTTGCCATCGTCTGCATCATCGTGGCGGGCGTGATCGCCTTCCCGATCGCCAAGCTGATCAGCCGGCCGATCGTCGACCTGGTGGAGGCCAACAAGCGCCTGGCGCAGGGCGACATGAGTGTCCGGGTGGAACCTTTCGGCCGCGGCGAGATTGCCATGCTGGATACCTCCTTCAATGCCATGGCAGGCACCCTGGAAGCCACCGAGCGGGAGTTGCTCCATAAGGAAAAACTGGCCTCCATGGGACAGTTGGCGGCCGGCGTCGCCCACGAGCTCAATAATCCACTCAGCACCATCCTGCTTTACTCGGACGTCATGTACAAGGACGCGCCCGAAGGCGACCCGCGCCGGGAAGACCTGAAGATGATCATCGACGAGGCCTATCGCTGCAAGGTGATCGTTGCCGACCTGTTGAACTTCGCCCGTCACCAGGAAGTCCTGGCGCAGGATACCGACCTGGGCCGGCTGGTCGACGAGGTCATCACCAAGGTGGCCCATCGTTCACGCTTCGAGAAGATCGAGATCGCCCGGGAATTTTCCCCCGACCTGCCGACCATCCAGGCCGACCCGGCCCAACTGCAGCAAGTCTTCATTAACCTGTTGAACAATGCGGCCGATGCCATGCAGGGCGGGACGATCACCGTCTCCGGCCGCCGGCTGGATGCCGGGGCGGTTGAGGTTCGCGTAGCCGATACCGGCACGGGGATTGCCCCTGAAAACATGGACAAACTCTTCACGCCCTTCTTCACGACCAAGCCGGTTGGGAAGGGCACCGGCTTGGGGCTGTCGATCGTCTACGGGATCATCAAGATGCACCGCGGCCAGATCCATGTCGAGAGCCAGCCGGGCAAAGGCACCACGATCGTGATCAGCCTGCCGATTCGCCTGCCGGATGGCCAGCTGGACCACCCGGGTGACAAAAACGATCTGATAGGATAATCAATGGACCTCAAAGGGAAGATCCTGGTCATCGATGATGAAGTTGGCATCCGCAAAGGCTGCCGGAGAGTGCTGGAGCCGGCCGGTTTTTCGGTCGAGACTGCTGCCAGCTTCCGGGAAGGCCTGCAAAAGATCCAGCAGGAATCCTTCGACCTGATCTTGCTGGACGTGATGATGCCGGATGGGCGCGGCATCGACCTGATCGGCCCGATCCTCGAACGGGACCCGGAGACGGTCACGGTGATCATTACCGGATATGCCACCGTCGAGCTGGCCGTCGAGACGATCAAGCGCGGCGCCTACGATTTCATCTCCAAGCCTTTCATGGCCGACGTTCTCCTGATGACCGTCGAGCAGGGGCTGGAGAAGCGCCGGCTTTCCCTCGAAGCCAGGCGCCTGCAAACCATCGAGCAGCAGGCCGCCGAGTTGACCCGCGCCCGGGACCAGGCGGAAAAGTTGAACGAGTTCAAGTCCTCCTTTGCCACCATGGTGGCCCACGAGCTGCGCTCGCCGGTCAGCGGCGCCCAGAGCCTGGTCCGGACGCTCTCCCGCGGCCTGGCCGGGGAGGTCAATCCGCAGCAGAAGGAAATGCTGGTCCGGATCGAGACCCGCCTGGACTTCCTCCTGTCCTTGATCAACGACCTGCTGACCCTGGCGGCCAGTAAATCCCTCGAAACGGATAAGCCCCTCGAGCGGGTCAATGTCGGGGTCGTACTCAAGACGGTCCTGGATCGCTTTGCCGACGAAGCGAAAAACAAGCAGATTGCCTTGAACCATTCCACCCCCGAGCAGGAGTTGACCGTTTCGGCCCAGGAGAACGGCCTGGACTCGATCTTGCGCAACCTGGTCGGGAACGCCATCAAATACACTCCCGAGAAAGGAACCGTCACCGTGGACGTCCTCGTGGAAGGCGAATGCGCCCTCCTCCGGGTGAAGGACACCGGCATCGGCATCCCGGCGGACGAGCTGTCCCACCTGGGGGAGGAATTCTTCCGGGCCAAGAACGCCCACGCCGCCGGCGTCCCGGGGACCGGCCTGGGGATGAGCATCGTCAAGCAATATGTGGAACAGTATCAAGGCCAGATCGGCGTGGAAAGCGAAGTAGGGAAGGGCACAACTTTCACGGTCAGGCTGCCGCTTTGGAAGGAATAAGCATGATCTGAGCCGATCCGACGGCGAATCAAAAAACAGCGGAAGGGATAAACCCTTTCGCTGTTTCATATCAGGTGGAAATTACCTGCGCGGCGAGACCAGCAGGTCGACCGGCTTTTCCGGGCGGATGGTGCCGCCCAGGACGCCGCGGATTTCCTCATCCACGAGTGGCCGCACGTCGAAGCGCTGGGCCGCCATCGAAACGGCATAGACCATTTCCATCAGGGCGAAGCTATTCCCCAGGCAAACGCGCGGGCCGGCCGCGAATGGGATGTAGGCGGATTTGGGCCTTCCGGCGGAGTTTTTGGCGCTGAAACGTTCCGGGTCGAATCGCTCGGGGTCCGGCCAGGACTGCGGCGACCGGTGGACCGCATAGGGGGAAAGGGTGATCAGCGACCTGGCCGGGATGGTGTAGCCGCCAATCTCATCCGCTTCGATGTTCTGGCGCGCCAAGACGGCCGTCGGCGGATACAGGCGCAGGGTTTCGTCGACTACCATCCGGGCGTAGGTGAGGCGTTCCAGGTCCGCGCTGCTGGCGGGACGCCCGTCCTTCAGGACCCGGTCGGATTCGGAACGGATCTTCTCCACCACTTCCGGGTGTTTGCTTAGCAGATACCAGGCCCAGGTGAGCGTGCGCGCAGTCGTTTCGAATCCGGCGAAGAACAAAGTAATGACTTCATCCCGCAGTTGCCGGTCGGACATGCCCTGGCCGGTCTCGGCGTCCTGAACCTTGAGCATGACCGAGAGAAAATTCTCCCGCTCCGGATGGCGGCGTCCCTCGGCGATCTGATCGTAGATGAACCCGTCGATGACCTTTAAGTTGTGCCCAAAACGCCGGTGGGATGGCAGGGGCAGCCACATGGGGACCAACGGGTTGAACGAACGGGTTGGTATGAAGGCAAACGCCTCTTCGAGGGCGAGTCCGACCTCGGTCGGGGCATCCCCCAGGTCGAGGCTGAAAAGCGCCTGGCCGATAATGCTCATGGTCAGTTGCAGCATTTTGAAATCCGTGTGCAGCGGTTCCCCCTGCTTGGCCGCCTGCTCCCAGCGTTCCAGGTGATGTTCGACCGACCCGGCCATCACGTCTGAAAAATCGAGCACGGCGGTCGGCGTAAAATGCGGGCTCATTAGGCGGCGCTGGCGCTTCCAGAGATCGCCGTCGCTGGTCAGCAGGCCCTGCCCGAGCATCAACCGCAGGCTGTTGTAACCCGGTCCCTTGACGTAATTTTTCTGGTTGGTCACCAGCACGTGGTAGACGTATTCCGGCCCGAACAGCATGTAGTTGTTCAGTGGGCCGATCCGGGAGTGGACGATGTCCCCGTACTGTTTCCAGATGTTCAGCAGGCCGGCCAGGCGGTCCTGGCCGCGGCTGGAAAAGAGCATCTTTCTCAACGAAACTTTGGGACCGGGGGGGAGACTGCCGGGCTTGGATACCATCAATTGTGAAGTTGCCATATTCTCTCTTTGTTTTGTCTACGAATAAAGTTCCGGCAAGGATAGCATGAAACCGGTCCCCGCTCGGTTAGAAGATGGTTAGGAAAGCTGCGGTCGGGATCGTCTTTCCTGCACAATTGGTTTGGGAGGCGCGTCAGGGTCCTCCACCTGATGTGGATCGGAAAAGCTTCCCCGGGTAAAAGTTACTCCACCCGCGAACATGCTTCTATGATTGTAATTTTGTCAATGGGTTTCTCGATAGGCGCTTTCGAAGAGCGGCCAGCGAGAGGTCGTTTTTTTCAAGAAATATCAAATTGGCGAACAGTTCCAAAACAAGAACAAACCGTTCTTCTTTCGAAGGAGTACTTTCCAAGACAATCTGGCAGCTTATGAAGCGTTGAGGGAGACTCCCTCCAACTAGTTTCTATCCGTGCTGGTCAAAGCCAGACACCCAATAATGTATTCGCCAGGAGGCGAGAAAAGCTTTTGAGGAACTGCCCCATCTATACTTCGGTCTCCGTTAGGAAAACCCGCATTTTGCAACGGGCAGTTCTCACCAGGGGAAAGCACGCCACAACTGGAAGCAGATCAACTGCTCTTCAGATACGCTCCTTCCGGAACGACGCCGGTTTCCAAATACTTCCACAATTCGATCAACAATTTCCGTGCCAGGGCGACGATCCCGATCCGTCTCACCCGGCTACTGCCTTTCGCAAAGCGCTGGTTATACCAACAGCTCAAGGCGCTGTCAGGCTGATGGCGTAGCCACGACCAGGCGATCTCGATCGCCATTCCCCGCACTGGCCGATTGCCTGCTTTGCTTATTCCACTTTCCTTCGAACTTTCTCCGCTTTGATATGGCGTCGGCGTCAGCCCGGCCAGCGCTCCCACCTCTCGCCGATTGCGAAATCCTCGCCAGGCAAAGAACTCCATCACATACAACCAGGCTGAGTTCACCCCGATCCCCTTCAGCTGCAGCAATTTCCGCACCTGCTCCATCGACTCTGCCTGCGAAGTGCGAATCACTTCCTCCCGCTCTTTCTCCAGCTGATCAATATGCTGCCTCACTAGCTCGATCCGCTCGTGCTCCCGTTCCAGCCGCATCCGTAACCTCACAGGCAATGGCCTACCATCCCACAACTTCACTGTTTCAATTGCCTCCATGAACCCTGTATCCACCTCTATCACTACTCCCTGGCTCGAAAGCAATCCCTTTATCCGATTGATATGCCGCGTCCGTTCTTTCTTCAAAGCTAGCAACTCCCGGTGTAATTGCCGCTCGTCTTCAGCCCTCGCACTTGGTACGTGTACCACACTCCACACTTTCTTCTCCCCCAAGTGATAGCGCATCAGCATCCCCAGCAGCCTCCCCACATCCATCCGGTCAGTCTTCACCCGCCGAAATCGCCGACTTACCTCGATGCTGGCCGAGTCCACCACTAGATTCTTTACCCCCTGTGAGATGGATCCAAAATCCGTCCCGCCCCGCCTCATAACAGCTTGCCACCTCCACGTCCTTTCCCAACCCGAACCGCTCTCGAGCTAGGTGGATCTCATTTACCAAACCCCCAAGGTCCCGACCAGCCACACTCCTCAGGCGTGGCGCCTGCCCAGGCCCCACGCTGAACCCCAGCTTCCACTCTTTTTGGCTCAACTCCATTGCCATATAGAGCTTCTCCGTTTCCGTAGTATTATTATCTTGCAGGTCGTTTCTGGTTCCATTGCTCCTCCTTTGTGAGCATTCTCAATTCGTCCAATGCGAGAGTATCACAATTCCTGGAGTGAAACGACCTGTTTTCGCAAACCGCTTGACCCTGCACTCCATATTATCTATACTCACGGTCATAGGAAACCAATCATGATCTCCAAGAAATATAATCCTTTCCAGGCACTCGTGCTGCGCATCTCGGCATCGAAGCTGGGGGCTTGGTTGCTTGCCAGAAGCCTTCATCATTTCGACACCCTTCTCTTGCGATGGTCCAGGGGAAGAGTAAATCTGACAAGTCTGCTAACTGGCGCCCCTGTGGTCCACGTAACAACAACAGGGGCAAAAAGTGGATTGCCCCGTAGCGTTCCGCTCTTATGCATCCGCGACGAAAAAGACCCTCAAAATTTCGCACTCATTGCAACGAACTTTGGACAGAAAAATTATCCTGCCTGGTACTTCAATCTCAAAGCCCACCCCCATGCCACGTGCTCGATCGGCGGCGATATACGGCACTATCTGGCCCACGAAGCCAGCGGAGAAGAATATGCCCGCTTCTGGGAGTACGCGGCCAGTGTTTACATCGGTTATCCTTTGTACAAGCAACGCATCCAGGGTAGGCGCGTCCCGATCCTGGTCATGATCCCGTTACAATAGTGGAATTGCCGACAATGCATGCGATCAATGGATAGTATTAAAAAAAAAGGAGTAATAAGTCATGGGTTCTTCATATTTAGCGATCGGTTTGGCTGTCGTCTTCATCGCCATTCTTTTCATGCTTCATTTCCTGAAGCGGGAGCTCGACCCAGCCTGGCGCATGATCAGTGAATACGAAATCGGGCGTTTCGGTTGGATGATGAGATTGGCGTTCTTTTGTTGGGGGGCAAGCCTCCTTGCCCTCGTCGTCACCCTTTGGCCTTCTTTGCAGCCGATCAGTGGGTCGATCGGTCGTTGGTGGTTCGTTCTGATCGTGATCGCTTTATTCGGCGCCGGGATTTTCAAGACGGATCCGATCACCGACCAGACCTCCAGTCTCGTCAATATCATTCACACGCTCTGCGGAACCATCGTAATCCTTACTTTCCCTATCGCCGCGACCCTGGCAGTCCATAGTTTGCTCTATGACCCATCCTGGGCGGCAGATCAAGGTGTATTGATATTCGGAACGGTTTTGATCTGGGTAGGGATGATCCTTTACTTCGCAACCGTTATCATCGCCCGGATCAAAGACCCTTCTGCCGGGAGCAGAGGCGGCCCGAAAGTTCTTATGGGCTGGCCGAATCGATTCAATGTGGTCACATACATCTTCTGGATCATCATCGTCGCAGCAACCGCATTACGGTTCTAGGCTGCCCGATACCGGCTCCAGCCCCTCCGGGAAAGGCAACCATACCGTTTGGCGTTTCCCCACCCATCTATAATGAATAAACTGCCCGGTCGAAGGGCAGTTTATTTTTTCTCGAGCCACTCCAGGATTACATCCACTGCTCTCGGGACCAGGGCGGCGGTCTCCGCCGAAAGCATTCGCTCGAACTCGAATTGGTAGCCCCGCACCGAGAGCAGGGCCGCCTCCGGCATCTTTTTGTACAACGTCTTGCACATCGACAGGAGCGACTGGGGGGTCAGGTGGTGGGTGAAGGGGGAGTGCTGGAATTCGCCCTGGATGGGTTGGAAATTGACTTCCCGGGCGACGCTGCCGGTGTGGGCATCCACGAAACAGACCCGTTCGTAATTCGCCAGGTCTTCGGCCATCTCCGGCGTCAACTGGAGATAGAAGGCAAAGTCCAGCCGGTCGTTGAGGAGGAACTCGTCTTCGTAGGAATCGGGAACCGGCAGGTTCAACCGGATTGCCAGCTCGTGCAGGACGTGCCAGGCAACCCCGTCGTCCTGCCGGTCGGGATTGCCGTAGCCGATCAGGAGGATTTTATTCAATATGCTTTACCTGTAATCGCATGCTTTGGAGCGACCCGCCAATCAACGCTGACCTGCGCAAAGATCGTTGGCGGGAATCCGTGCAGACGAGAAGATAGACTTTCTTACCGGCCGTAGCCGGTGCCGAGGATGTAATTCTCCAGCTCGTTGATGGTGCTCTCGGCGTCCTCGATCTTGGCCCGGACCACGTCGCCGATCGAGATCATACCGACCACGTGCTCGTCGGCGACCACCGGCAGGTGGCGGATGTGGTACTTGGTCATCAGCTCCATGCATTGTTGGACAGAGGTCTCGGGCTTGACGGAGACCAGCTCCTTGGTCATGACCGAGTCGACCTGGGTGTCCTTGGCGCAGTGGCCTTTCAGCTCGCCGAGGCGGGCGTAGTCGCGCTCGGAGAAGATCCCAACGAACTTGTCGCCTTGCGTAACCAAGACGCAGCCGGTATCGGCTTCCGCCATGACCTTGAGGGCATCCAGGACCTTGGCATCCAGCGGGACGGAATAGATCCTGTTGCTCTCGCCTTTTTCGTCCAGCATCTTGCGGACCGTAGACATAGTGACTCCTTTCGACACGAAAACGATAAGGATCCGGCCTATTGACAAGGAGTGCGGACACATGCGTCCGCACTCGATTCTATCCCTTAACCGCCGTCGCGCTGCAGGGTCTTGACGACCTGGCCGTCCGGGGTGACGAATTCGACCTGGATGGGCATCTGGCCGATGGCGTGGGTCGAGCAGGACAGGCACGGGTCGTAGGCGCGAATGGCGGCTTCCACCCGGTTGAGCATGCCTTCCTTGACATCCGGCCCGTGGACGTATTCCTTGGCGACGCTGTCGACGGCGTTGCTCATCGCCCAGTTGTTGTGGCCGGTCGAGACGATCAGGTTGACCTTGAGCAGCTTGCCGTGCTCGTCGGTGTGGTAATCGTGGATCAGGGTGCCGCGGGGCGCTT
>Ga0335071_10004935_pt1 | contig 13940 bp, 10 predicted proteins | sample Lox_Sample_15_FD_206724 | JGI IMG/M metagenome (GOLD analysis project Ga0335071, IMG submission 206724) | Soil microbial communities from Loxahatchee National Wildlife Refuge, Florida, United States - Lox_Sample_1.5 | ecosystem: Environmental > Terrestrial > Soil > Wetlands | place: USA... | reverse complement strand
TCCCCGCTCTGATATGCGGCTTCTTAAACCCCATGACCGGCCCTGGCTCATGGAAGACTTTTGAGGGAAAAATCGGCGGTCTGATGAACGCGAACTACGAGATCGGCAGCGGTATTTCCACGGAGAAATATGAGCCGTGCAAGAAGTTTTATGCGGACTATACGAAGAAATTTGGTACCCCGATAGAGAGCGGCCACGGTCCTGCGCCCTCGTACGATTCAGTTTACATACTGACGGAAGCGATTGAGCGAGCAGGATCACTGGACCCTGACAAGATCGTTGCCGAAATAAAGAAGACGGACCGGCAAGGGGTTATCGGGCGCATCAAATTCGACGAGGGCAATCAGGTCATATATGGAGATGATCCAGCCAAAACCGCCACGGGATGCATTGCGCAGTGGAGGGAGGACGGCAAACGAGTCATCGTGTTTCCGCCGGCCCTGGCTGAAGGCAAGATCGAGCTGCCCGAATGGATGAAATCTGCCAAGTAGGTGAGAAAACGCCTTTCATAGCAATTCGCGTTCAAGTCTGTAGAAAAATCCCCTCTAACCTCCCTTTATTAAAGGGGGGAATGGGGGGATTTGCTGCGAATTGCTATTAGGAGCAAAATTAAACAGCTTTAGGCTTTAGCCTCACTCTCGAATAAAACGGCGCCTCCAACTGTGGTGGCGCCGTTTTGCCGCAAAGAGAAATCCGGATTTTCATGCACAGGATTTCCATTCCTTTCTTAGTAGGTGCAAACGCCACCTCGGCTTAGCGGATGATCACTTGACAATTGGTACGTGATGCCGTACGCTTTCCTTACGGAAGGATGTTCAGATCATGACTGTTCTCAAGGCAAGTGAGGCGCGAGCCAGGTTGTACCGGCTGATAGACGAAGCAGCGGCTTCTCATGAACCGGTCTTGATTACCGGCAAGAGGAAAAACGCGGTGTTGGTAGGCGAAGAGGACTGGCGGTCAATCCAGGAGACGCTATACTTGCTTTCGATTCCAGGCATGAGGGAGTCCATCATTGATGGGCTAAAGACCCCTGTCGAAAAATGCGCCACGGACCTTGACTGGTGAAGTGGCGACTCGTTTACACCCGTCAAGCTCGGAAGGATGCCAAGCAGCTCGCGGCCGCCGGATTGAAGGAAAAGACAATAGATCTGCTCAAGCTCCTCGAAAGGAATCCTTTTGAATCCCCGCCCGCTTATGAAAAACTGCTGGGGGATTTGAGCGGGGCTTATTCCCGCAGGATCAATATCCAGCATCGACTCGTATACCAGGTGATTGAACAAGACTATGTGGTAAAAATGATTCGTATGTGGTCTCACTACAAGTGATGTTCTTTCCCCTTTCCTTTTGAATGCAGAGGCGCCTCCAACTCTGGTGGCGGCGTTTTGCATGCACTGATGCCGATGCGAAATACGGACTATCAAACTGGCCCACCACCGACCTTTTCTTGACAGCGATTAATTCTTAGAGTTATACGTAATACAATTTAACACATTTCAATTGCAGTCTAGGCGCTGCTTTTCTCCGGACATTACTCAGCCGGCCACGGCGGAAGGTGTTTCGGACGTTTGCATTGGGAGGGGAAAATGGGTTGTCGGAGTCGCTCTGCATTAGCATCTCTGGGCCTGTCAGTCGCGGTCATCATCGTTCTGACCGGTTCAGCGAGCGCTCAAGGGCTGTTCGGAGGGGAGTTGACGGGATTGCCTTTGTTCGGTGGATTTACGGGAGAAATCGCGACGTGCTGGCCAACCAAATCCGTATGCGGACCTCTCACTTTTTATGCGGGCTGGGGGGATGACCGAAAAGGAACTACACTCTCGTTCGATCTTCGACGCGCAGATACCGGGCCCTTCGGTGACGACTTACTGTCAATCATCAACACGTATCCTGTGAGGGGGCTTTGGCTGGGACTGGCGGCTCAAGCGAACCTCACCGCCGCGATAGGATTGTATGCAGACGCTTGGGTAATCATTCCTTCCAACCGGCTGTCCGAGGAGACTTTTTCTGTCGCCTCACCGTTTCTGGGAGGCAAAACCTGGCGCACCAACACTGACTGGTGGTTTGCGGACGGCGCATTAAGCTTCGATTCTCGCGGATTCGGCAAGCTGTTGGCAGGCTTTCGATATGATCGTTTCGCCACGAATTTCAAGTACCCGGACAATTTTGCCGGCGCAGTTGGCCTGTCCTCAGACCGGGGGGACGTTACCATCAATTGTTACCTTCCTTTTGTCGGTCTACAGGTGGACCAAAAGTCCCCAGGTGGGTCCCAACTAACGCTCAGAGTTATCGGCTTCCCTTGGGCTGGTGGTGACGTGAAATACCACGATTCGATTGGTAGCGGCGTGTTAACAGAGGACAGGATTGAGCTGGCAAAGGGGCTCAATAAAACGTATTTCCTCGAAGCCTTCGCGGAATATGGCCAAGCAGTCCTGGGGAGCGGACAAATCAGCGTGTTTGCCAGATGGAACATGTTGCACGGAACGGCAAAGCGAATCCCTATTGATGACGTGTTTGGCGGGGTCCCCTTAGTAGGCCGATATCAATTCGCTTTTGACCGGCAGTCCTGGACCTTTGGCGGCAGTCTCAGCCTGGCTTTCACCATTCCTTGATCAGACATCCGGCTCCAGGATAGACATATCGCCACCCTGTAAAGCTGTGCCCTTCCGCCTTCGCGAACAATCTACGAAGCGGAAATTGATCGGGTAAGCTCCAGGCTAAATAGTGCACAAATTCTAATACTTGCCGTACTTCTTTCCAGCCTGAATAAAAGCTTTGAGCGTGTGTTCCCTGGCTTCGTCCATGGCGCACCCAATGCTCAGGATATATCCTCCGTCACCGGCGGCCACCTCCAACAACTTCTTGGTCTCGTCTTCCACTTGCTGCGCGTTGCCGGTCATGATCAGAGAAACCGGAAACCCACCGCCGATGCACGATCTTCCCTGTAATATTTCCCTGGCCCTGGCCATGTCGGTTCTGTCAAAGATAAAAGCGCATTCGCCTTTCGGCAAGTCCGCCAAATATTCGAGCCGCTGGTTATATCCTCCCTCCACGAAGCAGCAAGGTACACATCCGTTTTCAGCCAAGCCGATGATCACCTTCTTGAGACTCGGCCAATAAAATTTCTCGAACTGTTCGTTGGACATGAAGCCGTCCGCGCCTTTGTGCAACGGGATGAAAACAAGCGGGTTGTTATTGGCCAAAGCTCCGCCGACACCCATAGTGATCATGAGAGGCACAAGCCTGTCCACCGCTTCGAGAACTTTTTCCGGTCTTCGGTAGAGGTCCATCATCAATTGCGTGGTGCCCCGGAAGGAGTCGCCCAGCACGTCAAAGGGAGCTTTGGTGGCGCTGCCGGCATACATGGGATAACCTGAACCCAGTATCTGCCCGATATACGGTCCCAATGCCTGAATCCACTCGAAACAGATCCTACCCGCCTCCAGAAGGGCCTTGCACGCCTCTTGGATCGGCGGGGCGCCCAGAGCACAAAGCCACGGTCCGGCCATGGGCAATTCCATGGTACCGTACAGTGGGGGCAATTCGGCAAGAGGTTTCAGAGAGTTGTGGGTCCGAGAGAACCACACGCGGAACCAGTAGTCGGTAGGGTCTGCAATGAAGTGGTCATAATCCGCGGCTTTCATGTACTCCTTTTCAACGAACTGGTAGCCCTGCTCCTCCTTGATGCCGTGGCCCGGCCATTTGTAGAGATTGTAGTTCAGGACGTCCAAAGCCGGACCATGCATTACCATCGGCGGAATCATAGTCGCGTCAACATCGTAGTCTCTTGTGTAATCCAGACACGCCTTTCCAAGGATATGGGGATCGTACATGGCTTGTTTTGCAGAATAACCGTACAACATGATAGGTGCGAAAGTGGCCAGCGGCACAACCGGCACTCTGTCCGGGGTTTTTTTCAGCTTAATCGCATCCATAATAAGTCCGGCACGGTACTGGTAAGAAGCCTTGGCCCCATCGCCGGCGAACTCGATTCCTTCTCCGGAAACCCATTTCGCGAGGAAAGCCTCCTGTCTTTGGCCTGAGGACATATTTTCCCAACCTGCAATCATGTCTTCCCCTCCTTCTTTTCGCTCACGTTGCTCATAGTACGGCGCTTTAAGCCAACCGACCTTTTACAGATGTTGGTTGCAGCCACCGTCCCGGTTACAAACGCCGCCCCTGCGCGATGTCCGATAATTTCCCAAGTTTTGCCTTACAGGAATCATCCTAGGCGAAAACAGGATGACATGGCAATGGTTCGATTGATCATCGGCCCCCAATGGGTCCTGCTAACTGGTTTGTCAGGCTTTACGTACCAAAGTGACGCGACACTGAATCTTTTTGTATGGAAGATCCAGGGAAGGTAATTGTATAATTGAAATATTCGCATTGATTTACTATGGTCTTAACAGATGAAGGCTGCCCCGGTTTCCTCCTGATGGAGTGCCTGACGAGGTTCACACAACCGGGCACGTGAAGATCTACATGTTATGCTCCTCAAAAAGTGAAGGGTGTTATATGCGGATTTGCGCCTCGAAGTTTGCTATGCGCGCTCTTGTCGCGGTCCGGCAGGCATTTGGACGCGTTCCGTTCTTAGACTCAGGTTTGGCCGGTTGCCATCAATGACGGGTGTGGGCGATGGCTAAAACCGAAATGTGACAATAAACCACGCCGACGGATGAGTCGGGTGGGAGAGCAATATTGGGGTTGGTTGTGAAGAAAAGGAGGTAGGTAGTATGGAAAAGAAAGGACTTAGCGAAGACTGGTTGGCGGTAATAATCGGTTTGCTCGTTTTTGTCCTGTCACTCGGCGTGTTCATCGGTTGGGACCTGCTGGGATGGGGCATAAAGACAAACGTCTGGATCAACATTGCAAAGGCCCTGGAACCATTCTCCAAGGCATGGGCCGGGGTCGGTGGTGTCGGCGCTTTGGTGCTGACATATCTGTTCTTGCTGATCGTCATGACTATAGGTTCGGCCGCCTTAGGCGCCAAACCGGGCAAATTCGCCGCTGCTTTCACGGTCGTATTCTGCATCAGCTACGCTTGCTGGCTTGCGGGGAGCTACGCGAACATAGCAGCGACTCCCGACAAGCTGAAAGCCTTTGGAATCACATGGTCTCTTAATGTGACCCAGGAATCGGGATTTGTCATTGCTTTGATTGTGGGTCTGATAATCGGGAACTTCTTCCCCGGCTTCGCTGCGGCCTTGAGTGAAGCCATAAAGCCGGAATGGTACATCAAGACAGCTATCGTCATTCTAGGGGGGGCATTAGGCGTAACTGCGGCCGAGCAACTCGGACTGGCCACCGCGGTAATGTTCCGAGGATTGTGCGCGATTATAGAAGCGTATTTGATTTACTGGGCGCTTGTATATTGGATTTCCAGGAAGTACTTCAAATTCAGCCGAGAGTGGGCCGCGCCGCTTGCATCAGGAATATCCATCTGCGGAGTGTCCGCGGCCATTGCGACAGGGGGGGCGATCAAGGCAAGACCGGTCGTACCCATTATGGTGTCCTCACTCGTGGTGATCTTCGCTGTTGTTGAGTTGCTGATACTGCCTTTCATAGCACAGCATTTTCTGTGGGAAGAGCCCATGGTGGCAGGCGCATGGATGGGGCTGGCGGTCAAGACTGACGGAGCAGCAGTAGCCAGTGGCGCCATTACCGATTCGCTTATCCGGGCAAAGGCATTGGCAGAGGCGGGCGTCAATTATAAGGCAGACTGGATCATGGGAGCAGCTACCACGGTGAAAGTGTTCATCGACATTTTCATCGGCGTGTGGGCCTTTATTCTGGCGATCATCTGGTGTTCGGTAATTGAATGCAAGCCGGGTGAAAAAGTCCGGCCGGGTCAAATATGGGAGCGTTTTCCAAAGTTCGTGCTAGGGTACATTGTCACTTTCTTGATCGTTCTTTACATAGGTATCAGTTATCCCGCCCTGCTGGGCAAGGCAAAGGCGGCGACCGGTGAAGCCACTATCTTCAGGGTCCTGTTCTTTGTCATGACCTTCTTTACAATCGGTGTCGTTTCCAATTTCCGAAAGCTGTGGGAAGAGGGCATCGGCAAACTGGCTGCGGTCTATTTGCTTTGCCTATTCGGCTTCATAATTTGGATAGGTCTCGTCATATCATGGATCTTCTTCCACGGTGTGAAACCGCCCTTGGTATGAGCCGAAGAAACATGAAAGGGGAATTTGCAATGGCTGAACAACCAAAACTGGCTGAAGAAATACAGAGGATGCAGGAAGAGGAAATTCTCCCTGTTGAGAAGAAGCTCATAGGATGGAGCATAGGGTTGGGGATCGTACTATTGGGCTTCCTGGTCTGGGCAAGCTACACATTCTTCCCGGCAGGGCATTAATGTTCCTTTAAAATGTCGGCCTTGCGTCTCGTGGGTGCTGACACCAATTCGCATCCAAAATCCCCCCTTCCCCCCTTTAATAAAGGGGGGTTAGAGGGGATTTTCTTATGGATTCGGACGCGAACCGGTATGCCGTTGGAATGGGACCGAAGGCTATTGCCGTTCCCTATTGCTTGGCTTTTGCCGCGAAGTAGGCTGCGGCCTCATGCGGAAAAATCGCGTGAATGAGGATCTCTTCGTCGGACAGTTCCGGGAATTTCTTTTCCAGTTCAGGCCATAAGGGGGGGAGCAGCTCCGCCGGTCTCACGGTCACGGGAGCTTCATCCTTGAGAACCCTCTTCTGTAACTCCTTGTCCACCGGCGCGGGAGTCTCTCCGTACAAGCCTTTGAGCAGGTTGGCGGTGTGGTTGGCGATTATCTTGTACCGTCCCAACATAACGTTGAAAGTCGCCTGAGAAACCACTATCTGGGATGTGGGAGTGACAAGCGGTATGTATCCCAAATCCGCCCGCACCCGCGGGATCTCTTTGATGATCTCTTCCAGCCGGTCCAGCGCATTTTGTTGCTTGAGCTGGCTGGTAAGATTCGACATAACCCCGCCGGGAATTTGAGTGACCAGCATCCGGCAATCCACTCCACTGTACGGCGCTTCGAACTCGCTGTACAATGCCCTGACCGTCTTGGCTTCTTCCGCGGCCTCGGTGAGCTTGGCAAGGTCGCAGCCTGTTTCGTATCCGAACTCGTGAAGAGCGAAGACCAATGCCTCACTGCACGGATGGCCCGTGCCGCCCGCAAACGGACTGAGCACTGTGTCGATCATCTCCGCGCCGGCTTCTACCGCCTTCAGGGCAGACATCATTCCCATGCCGCAGTTGTCGTGGGTGTGAAGGTGTATGGGCACCTTGACAGCTTTGGTTAGCCGTGAGATCAGTTCATACGCCATATGCGGATCAATGAGGCCGGCCATATCTTTGATGGCTATCTGATCCACACCCTTGTCTTCCAATTGTCGGGCTTTGGAGACAAACGTATCAATGGTGTGAACGGGACTTATGGTATAGCAAAACGCTCCTTCGGAGACCTTGCCTACCTCTTTGATCGCTTTTATGACAGCTTCGTGGTTTCTGACATCATCCAAAGCGTCGAATATGCGGAAAACCTCTATTCCGTTACGGGCGGCCGCCTGCACGAACTTGAAGACCACATCATCAGGGAAATTGGTGTATGCGACCAGATTCTGCCCTCGGATTAGCATCATGCTCTTAACGTTGGGCATGGCCTCGTTAAGGACGCGTGCTCGCTCCCACGGGTCCTCCTGAAGGTATCGAACACAAACGTCGAATGTGGCGCCTCCCCACGTTTCAGCCCCATAAATCCCCGTGTCTGCGAGTTTTGTGGCCAGCTTAAGGAGATCTTCCAATTTGATCCGTGTTGCGACTTTGCTCTGCGAACCGTCTCGCAGAGTAATGTCAAATATCTTTATTCGCTTACGGCTACCTGGTTCCATGGTGTACTCCAAATCTTATTAATTTTAGAAGGGTTCCTCACACAGAGGAACAATAGCGCAGAATACGAGGGCTGGCACCGAGCTGACACGCGATGTCTTGATTATAGTCTATGTACCAGCCGTATACTAACTCACTTTTTTGCGGCCATCAACCGCTCTTCGAGTTGCACCACCTCCCGTTGCAGAGCATCTGGCAGCCTACTGCCGAATTGACTGAAATGCTTTTTGATCAGAGGGACTTCAGCCAGCCATGCGTCAATATCTACCTTGAGCAGTTCGTCGAGGGCCTCAGGAGCCAAATAAATATTGGACAAGTCCAGAGCGCCAGGGGCCGGAAGTCGCCCGATAGGGGTATCTTTCGCTTTGCCGGTGCCGTTGACGCGTTCGAAAACCCATTTTAGCACACGGCTGTTCTCGCCGTAGCCGGGCCAGAGGAACTTACCGTTGGAATCCTGCCGGAACCAATTCACGTAGAAGATCTTCGGCAGCTTGTCCGGTTCGGTGGCCGCGCCTATTTTCAGCCAGTGGGCGAAATAATCACCCATATGGTAACCGCAAAACGGCAGCATGGCCATGGGGTCTCGACGGAGTTGACCGACCTTTCCGGCTGCAGCGGCAGTGGTTTCGCTGCTGGCGATTGCCCCAAGGAACGTGCCGTGCTGCCAGTTAAAAGCTTCGGTCACCAAAGGAATCACGGATGCCCGTCGACCGCCGAAAAGAATAGCGTGAATAGGTACGCCGTTTGGGTCTTCCCATTCAGGCGCAATCACCGGGCACTGACGTGCCGGGGTCGTGAAGCGGGAATTGGGGTGCGCTGCTTTGCGACCACACCCCGGCGTCCAGGGGCGCCGCAGCCAGTCCATCAATTCCGGTGGTTCCTCGTCGGTCATTCCCTCCCACCAAATGTCACCTTCGGGGGTTATCGCACAGTTGGTGAAGATCGAGTTCTTGGCCGCTGTCAGCATGGCATTGGCATTGGATTTCATGCTGGTGCCGGGCGCCACGCCGAAGAAACCGGCCTCGGGATTGATGGCGTAGAGCCGTCCGTCGGAACCGAACTTCATCCATGCTATGTCGTCACCGACCGTCTCAGCCTTCCAGCCGGGCATAGAGGGAACAAGCATGGCAAGGTTGGTCTTACCACAAGCGGAAGGAAACGCTCCGGTGATGTACCTGGCCTCTCCTTCAGGGCTGGTTAATTTCAATATCAACATATGCTCGGCCATCCACCCTTCGTCGCGGGCCTGAACCGACGCGATGCGAAGCGAATGGCATTTCTTTCCCAAAAGGGCATTGCCTCCATAGCCAGAGCCGAAAGACCAGATCTCCCGTGTTTCGGGGAAATGGCAGATATACTTATGCTCTCCGTTACACGGCCATGGCGAGTCAGGACCCGTTTCATCCAGGGATGCTCCCACCGAGTGAAGCCCCTTGACAAACTCGCCGTCCTCGCCGAGCACATCGAGCACCTTGGTACCCATTCGGGTCATGATATGCATATTTGCCACAACGTACGGCGAGTCGGTCAGCTCGACGCCGATATTAGCTATCCGTGAGCCCACCGGTCCCATGCTGTACGGGATCACGTACATTGTCCGGCCCCGCATCGAGCCGTCGAAAAAAGACGAAAGCTTGGCCTTCATCTCATCGGGGTCCGCCCAGTTATTGGTTGGGCCTGCATCTTCCTTCTTCTTGGGGCACACGAAGGTCCGGTCCTCGACACGAGCCACGTCAGCGGGGTGTGATCGCACATAAACGCTGTTGGGCCGTTTGGACTCATCCATCCACATCGCGGTGCCTGCATGCACCATCAGCCGCAACATCAATTGGTATTCCTCAACGGACCCATCGCACCAGTGAATTCGATCCGGTCGGCACAAACCGGCAACTTGTTGGACCCACTCTGCAAGTTTCTTGTGTTTTATCATAGTAACTCCTTATCTGTGAGCAGAGTTCATGTCAGAGGTTCGCGACGGTCCTTCATGTGGAAACACCACCCTCTTCCTTCTCGGGAAGAGGGCCGTACAAGGATGCAGTCACGACTTCTTCAGTTGGTAATCCAGTTAACGGGTCGTTCCAAATCTTATTCTGTGAGAAAGCCCTCCGTCAGATATCATAGGCTTTTGTCATAGGCCTTTGTCGCCATCTTGGCATGAGCGGCTGCCAAGCGCGCGATGGGCACTCTTGGGCCGGAGCACGAAACATAGTCAAGCCCCACCTGATCGCACAATTGGATCGAGGCTGGATCGCCGCCGTGCTCGCCGCAAATACCTATTTTCAGATCCTTCCGGGCTTTTCTGCCCTTGTCCACTCCGATTTTCATTAGAGCTCCGACCCCATTCACATCCAAAGACTCAAACGGGTTCTTCGGAACCAGGCCGTTCTCTTGATAGAAAGGCAGGAACTTGTTCTCAGCATCTTCTCGACTGAACGAGAAGGTGGCCTGGGTGAGGTCGTTGGTGCCGAACGAGAAGAATTCGGCCACAGTGGCCAGCTCATCGGCAGTTACACAAGCGCGAACCACCTCGATCATGGTGCCATACTTGAATTTCAGAGTGACTTTGTATTTGGCTTCAATCTCTTTCTGTAGTTCATCCACGTACTTTTTCACCCACTTCAATTCAGTAACCGAGGCGACCTGGGGCACCATGATTTCCGGATGCACATTTTTGGCGCCTTCCTTCAAGCATTCGGCTGTTGCTTCAAGAATGCCCCTTATCTGCATTGTGTAGATTTGCGGTAAGGTGATGCCGAGCCGCACGCCTCGATGTCCTAACATCGGGTTTGTCTCTCGCAGGGCACGAGCCCTTTGGAGCATCAATTCCCTTTTGGCGATCGCTTCGTCGACCACGCTAATATCCAGTTTCGCCAACCTTATCTGCAATCCTTCAGGTTTTTTGAGGTAGCCGGAGAGGATGGCAGGATCGACTAGTTTCAGGCTTTCCAAGGTCCCCTGGGTAGCACTGACGGTTTCTCTAAGCTCGCGGAGCTCCTTGAGTTGCTGTTCTATTTCACTTTCCAGAGGCAGAAACTCATGCATCGGCGGATCTAATAATCGAATCGTCACCGGGTAAGGCGCCATGGCTTTCAGAATACCTTTGAAATCCGAGCGCTGGATTGGGAGCAAGCGATTCAGTGCTTCCTGTCGCTTCTCGGGGGTTTCCGCCAATATCATATCCACCACTATGGGCAGGCGGTCCGGTGCGTTGAACATGCGCTCAGTTCTGCAAAGACCGATACCGGTTGCGCCATACTCTCGAGCCTTCTTGGCGGCATCCGGTGTGTCCGCATTGGCAAAGACGCCCAACCTTGCCTTTTCATCCGCCCAGCTGAGGAGAGTATTCAACTCGCGGCTGAACGCCGGCTCTACCGTAGGAATCTCTCCCAGATAGACATAGCCGGTGCCCCCGTCGATAGTAATTACATCACCTTCATGAATGATCTTGTCACCGATCTGGGCTTGTCGATGGGCAACGTCTACAGATATGCCTTCTGCGCCGGCTACGCAGGGTTTGCCCATTCCTCGAGCAACCACGGCAGCGTGGGAGGTCTTGCCGCCGCGGCTGGTCAATATGCCCTGAGAAGCGAAGAATCCGTGTATATCCTCGGGCTTGGTTTCTTCTCGAACCAGGATGACTTTCTCTCCCGATCTTCCCACTGTTTCCGCTCGATCTGCATCAAAAACACATTTGCCCGAAGCCGCGCCCGGTGATGCAGGTAGACCTTGCGCCAGCGGTTCGGCCTTGAACTTGGGGTCCAAACACGGGAAAAGGAGCTGCTCCAGATGCGCCGGATTAATCCTGAGAAGCGCCTCCTCCTTGGTAAGCAGACCCTGTTTGACCATTTCAACAGAGGTGCGGACCATTGATGTGGCATTCATCTTTCCGTTGCGTGTCTGGAGGCAGTAGAGAGTACCCTTCTCAATTGTGAATTCGAAATCCTGTATCTCTCGATAGTGGTTTTCCAGTTTGTCCCGAAGGCTTTCAAGCTGGCGATAAATTTTCGGCATTTCCTTCCCCATGGCCTGAATCGGCTTTGGGGTCCTTATACCTGCCACGACATCTTCTCCCTGGGCATTGACCAGGTACTCTCCGAACATTTTATTTTCGCCTGTAGCCGGGTCACGTGTGAAGCCGACTCCTGTGGCGCTGTCGTTACCCATATTTCCGAAGACCATGGCGACGATATTGCATGCGGTACCATTGGCCTGGTCAAGGGTTATCTTGAACTCGCGACGGTAATCGACCGCTCTCTTTCCCATCCAGGACCCAAAGACCGCTTTCACGGCCGTGGCTAACTGTTCCCAGACATCTTCGGGAAATGGTTTCGATTTTTGTTCTTTAACGACCTCCAAGAAACCTTTGGCGATCTCTTTAAGGTCAGAGGATTTCAAATCAACGTCGGACTTGGCTTTGGCGCGGTGCTTTGCGGCCTCAAGCACTTTATCAAAAGGTTCGTCCGATATACCCATTGCGACTTTGCCAAAAAGCTGAACAAATCTGCGATAGGCATCGTAGCCGAATCTCTCGTTACCTGTCTGTTTGATGAGTCCTGGGAGAGTTTTGCTATTCAAGCCTAGGTTCAAAATAGTGTCCATCATACCCGGCATTGATAAAGCAGACCCCGAACGGACCGATACCAACAGCGGATTGTTAGGATCACCGAATCCTTTACCGGTGGCCTTCTCCATTTTCTTGATTTGTACCTTCACCTCATCCATAAGCCCCTTCGGCAGGTTACCATCCGGTGATTCCAGGTAGGCGAGGCATGCTTCCGTGCTGATCACAAAGCCTGGCGGAACATTCAACCCTATCTGCGTCATTTCGCAGAGATTTGCGCCCTTGCCCCCGAGCAGCTTCTTGTTTTTTCCATCCCCTTCACGAAACGAAAAGACATATTTGTTTCCCATGTTACGCCTCCATAATACGTTAGGTGAATTATCTATTCCGGCAACTCATGCCACAGTTAAACGTCGACTATTAAGAAGCACTTCAATGAAGCGCAGTCCATTATCCGCCTTTCGAGTGATTGAGTATCGTGATTTCCTTGAACTCAGTGCAGTATTGTCGGTCGTGGGGGCTTTTGGGCCTTTGTAGCTAAGATAGACTCTTGCCACGATAACAACCGAGGCCGCGCCAATCGCCTCAAGAATATATAAGGCAATATCGGAAACCTTTAATATGCTTGCCACAAAGGGATCGGTGAAGATCATTTCAGCGGCAACTTTCCCGAGCAGCGCCGCCCCCAGATAAACGATGATCGGATACTTGTCCATCAGCCTAGCCAGCCACGTGCTGCCAAAGACGACCAGCGGAATGCTCATGATCAAACCGAAAAGGAGAAGGAACAAATTTCCCTTGGACGCTGCGGCCAGAGCAAGAACGTTATCTGTGGACATAGTGACATCCGCGACCAAAATCATCCAGATCGCATGCCAGATGGTCGCTCCTCGCTTGGTTGTTTCCTTGGCCTCAACGTCTTCGATCAAAAGCTTGACGGCAATCCAGAAGATCAGCGCTCCGCCGATAAATTTTATGCCGACTATCCTGAGCATCTGCGCCGCGAAAATAGTCAAGACAATGCGTAAGGCAACGGCTAGGCCCGTCCCGAAGGCCAGGCCGATAAAGCGTTTTTCCTTTGGCAACAAGTTGACGGCCATTGCTATGACCACAGCGTTGTCACCGGACAGCACGAGATTTATAAGGATTACCGAAAGAACCCCAACGCACAAATCCCAACCCAGAGCAGGACAACTCAATGCGGACCAATCCATCTTACTGCTCCTAAATATCTCCGCAGCGTGGACTTTTGAGTTAATGGGAATGGAAAGTAGCGCGGCGAGATCGCAGCAATCTTCCCCATTATAAATCTTGAGCGAATTATGCCGGAGTGCGGCAAGCCGGTCAAGGGAAAATGTTAATTTGTTCATCTATCTGATGAAATCATAAGGTGAGCAAAAATGCGATGTTAACGATATTGGTCGTTATTGCAATAAGTTATGTCGCATATGGAGCATGTGCCGAATGCCTGCGTATTCATGATTATGAATCTCTGCAATAGTCGGTTTTGTTCTTTATT
>Ga0335071_10004933_pt1 | contig 13944 bp, 10 predicted proteins | sample Lox_Sample_15_FD_206724 | JGI IMG/M metagenome (GOLD analysis project Ga0335071, IMG submission 206724) | Soil microbial communities from Loxahatchee National Wildlife Refuge, Florida, United States - Lox_Sample_1.5 | ecosystem: Environmental > Terrestrial > Soil > Wetlands | place: USA... | reverse complement strand
TCAGGATGGCGCCGTTTTCGCCGGTGTACTGGAACTTCCCGGAGTACGCGGGCATGTCGGGTCAGGCCATCTTATTGCCGCACTCGGGACAGAACTTGCTTCCGGCCTCCACCGTGGTGCCGCAGCGAGGACACTCGTTCTTGGGCCGCAGCGGCTTGCCGCACTCGGGGCAGAACTTGGAGCCCTGCGTGCGCGCGCCGCACGCGGGGCAGAGCGCCGCGGCTTCGGCGGTGAGGTTCATGCCCTTGGTGAGGTCCATTTCCTGGAGCTTCTGCTTCATCTGGTCCACCTGGGTCTGGACCTGCGCGCTGGCGAGCTCGGTCTCGACGTCGGGCGCGCAGTCGAAGCACAGCATGCGCTTGCCGTTCCAGCAGGTGGCGAGACAGACCCAGTGGGTACACTTCGGGCACTGCCGGAACTGGGGCTTGGTCTCCTCGATCGCGGTGCGGAAGGCTGCGTCGTGGCCCGGACCCTGCACCGCGCGCTCGATTTCGTAGGTGGATCCGCCTACGTTCCCGAGAAAACCGCCGAAGAGATTGCCGACCGTTCGCATGGCGCTGCCGGCCAAACCGATGGCCGAGGCTTTGAATTCCGACATGAATCCGTTTTGGCAGCGGTCGCAGAAAAACTCGAATTGATAACCTTTGTCAGTGGAATGATCGGTGTGATTCCGGGTGAATTGGATCAGGGCCATGGGGTCTCCGAATCCAAGAGGATAGCACCGGAGCGAGCGCCCGGCTACGATAGGCTTAACTCTTTCTCGATTTGCTCCAGAGTCCGGCCCCTGGTTTCGGGCACGCGCAGCCTGACGAACAGGAAGCCTGCGAAACAGATGCCTGCGTAGAGCCAGAAAGTACCGCTGGAACCGAGAGCCGCGTTCAGGACCGGGAATGTGAAGGTCAGCGCGAAGCAGGCGATCCACAGGGCGGAGACGGCGATGGAAATGGCGTGTCCGCGGACGCGGTTGGGGAAGATCTCGCTGATCAGCACCCAGGTGACCGGGGCGAGCGACATCGAGTAGCATCCGATGGTGCACAGGGTCAGCACCAGCACCGGCAGGCCTTTCAGCCCGAAATAGTAGGCGAACCCGAGCAGCGTGTGGGACAGAGCGATGCCGGCGCAACCGGCCAGCATGAGAGCGCGGCGCCCGAGGCGGTCCACGAAGCCGAGCGCGACGAACGTAAAGGCCAGGTTGATGGCGCCGGTGATCACGATGTTGAACAGAATGCCGCTGACGCCGTAACCCGCGCCGCGATAGATCTCCTCGGCGTAGTTGAAGATGACGTTGATGCCGCTCCACTGCTGGAGGACCGCGAGGACGATGCCGATGCCGAGAATCCGGCGGACTCCCGGAGCCAGCACCTCGAGGGCGCGGACGCGCGGCTCCGAGCCGATGCTGGCGCGGATCTCCACCAGGGCGTCCTCGGCATAACGCGGACCGCCGATGCGGCCCAGGATGCGGCGCGCGGCATCGGCGAATCCGCGCTTCACCAGCCAGCGCGGGCTCTCCGGGACGAAGAACGCGCTACAAAAGAAGATCACGGAAGGGACGGCGACGGCGGTGAACATCCAGCGCCATCCGAGCTGCCCGTTCCAGGATTGCCGGATGGCTTCCGCTGTGGCATTGTCGGGCACCGGCCGGGCGATCAGCCAGTTGACGATCTGGGCAGAGAGGACGCCTGCCACGATGGTCAACTGGTTGAGCGACACCAGGCGGCCGCGCCACTGCTCGGGGCTGATTTCGGCGATGTACATGGGCGAGACATTGGAGGCCATGCCGATGGCGACGCCGCCCAGGATGCGCCAGGCGACGAACAAGGGAAACGTCGGAGCCCAGCCCGTGAGGACGGAGGAAATGGCGAATAGGAATGCGGAGAGGATCAGCAGCTTCTTGCGTCCGAGACGGTTGCTGAGGGCGCCGGCGGCGATCGAACCCAGAAGGCATCCGAGCAGCGCGCAACTGTTGGCCCAGCCGACCTGTTGCTCCGTGGTGAGTCGAAAGAAGCGCTCGTAGAAGGGCTTGGCGCCACCGATCACGACCCAGTCGTAGCCGAACAGTAGGCCACCGAGCGCGGCGATGGCGGAGATGCTCCCGACGTAGCGGGCGTTGTAGGTGTGGGTCATGGATGCCTCAAGTCCATTGCGCCGCCGTGGTTCGGGTCCATGGCGAGAACTTCGTCGACGATGCGGTTCGATTCGTCGATCTCGCCGAGTCCGTGGAGGGCCTGGCTTCCAGGAAACGGGCCTCGATGACTTTGACGGGACCGGTCTCGTCGGCGGGCGCGGGCGGCAGTTCGAATCGGTCGTCGGGGGTCATCTCGATCCTGTGATCTTGTCGATATCTTCAGGCGCCAGCCGCGGCTTGGGATCGAACGTCGCGGCATAGCTGAGCAGGCTGTGCAGCAATTGGCGAGCCACGGGGCGCTGGTCCAGGTTGGCGGCGAGGTCGAAGGAGGTGGCCAGCAGCTTACCGCTTCCCACCGCCGCTTCGAAGACGGCGCCCAGTTTGTAGTTGCGATGAAAGTCGTCGATGACCTGCACGATGGGGCGGAAGTCCGCGGGCGTGTCGTTGAGGACGAACGCACGCGAGCCCTCGGTCAGCTCCCACCATTGGAAATCTTCGTAGCTCGCGGTGGGGAAGTGCGCCAGCGCGGGGTGCTTGGGGTCGCAGAGGATGCCCAGGTGGCTGGGTTGATCGCGGAAGCTCTGCCCGCCCCAGGCTTTCGACCAGAAGATAGGCAGGAAGCGATTGGCTTCCAGCGCCGGGCCGGTGACGGAGTGTAGCAGCACGCGCCGTCCCTGCGCCAGCGCGTCCCGCGCCTCCTCCCACGTGGTGACGACGGTGACGCCGGGCGGCGCCTGCGTCGTGACGGCGTCGGGATAGACCCACAGGTTCCAGTCGTTGTGGGCGGTGGTGCCGGGTACCTCCAGCGTGAGCGTCAGGTGGCCGGCGATTCCGCTCAGCGGCACGGCGATCGTGCCGAAGGGCGTGACCGAGCCGGTCGCGACTCTCACGGATGGAAAGGCGCCGGTGAGCACGATTTTGCCATCGTCGGCGGACAGCCGCCACTGAGCCACCGCGGCGTCGATGGGCTGCTTGCCATAGTGCGCCACTTCGGCGAACGCTTCGAAGGTCTCGCCCGACTTCCACACGAATTTCTTCATGCGGACCAGCGGCACGGTCTCGCTGGAAAACCGGCGGAACTCCTCGGGCGTGAGGATGCCCTTGGAATTCCAGAACGAATCCAGCAGGCCGACGAGTGCTTCGCCCTGTCCCGGAAAATCCTCCAACTGGAGCAGGAAATAACCGCCGAGGCCCGGTGTGCGGAGCGCGGCCTCCATATCCTCTTTATAGATGGACCACGAGAAGCGCCCGGAGGCGTGCTGGAAATCCAGCGCCTGGGCGATCATGCCGCGCGCGGCAAGCTGGTCGCGGAAGACTTCGAGATTGCGCGCTTTCAGCACTCCGGTGTAATTCGCGATCTCGTCGAAACTCGGATACACCGCCCACTGGCCAAGCTCGTGCGCCACCAGGGGCACCGGCACAGCCTTGACGCTGACGGCGAAATCGTGATCGGTGCCGTCTTCGGTGCGCCCGAAGCGTGTGCCGTTGATGCGCAGGCGCCCGGCGGAAGTCTGCTGCGTGACGTAATAATTCGAAGTAGGGCCGGGCGCGCGGCGGCGATGGTCGGCGGAGAACGTGTAGAGGCGCCGCGGATCGGCGGCCTTGAATTCACCCACGAGGCCATCCAGGAACTTGTCGTCGCCGATCAGCTCGTTGCCGAGGCAGAGCATGGTGAACGAAGGATGGTTGCCGTACTGCTTCAGGATGCGGTAGCCCTCGGCGCGCATGTAGTCGTTGAGGGCGGGATCCTTTCCGGCGTTGTGGCTCCAGACGGGCAGCTCGACGTGGAGCAGAAAACCGGCGCGGTCGGCGGCGCGAAAGGCCGCTTCGGGCGGGCAGTAGGAGTGGAACCGGAACGCGTTCAACCCGTACGAGCGGGCGATGCGGAACAGCCGCGCCCAATCTTCTTCCCTGGTGGACGGGTATCCGGTGAGGGGGAAGATATTGCACTCCAGCGTGCCGCGAAGAAAGATTGGGCGGCCGTTGAGGAGGAACTGCGTGCCGCGGGTCGCGATCTGCCGCATTCCGAACGGCACCTCGGCGGTGTCGTTGCCGAAGCGCAGAACCAAGGTGTAGAGCGAGCCCTCGTACTCGTCCCAGAGTTTCGCTCCGGAGACAGGCACCGCGATCTCGAACTTGCCCGAGACGCGCGCCGACGCGCGGGCGCCCGGGAGATCGGGCACGGTGGCGACGAGTTCGCCCGCCGGCGGCGCGCCGTTCAGGCTGCGGATGGTCCCCGTGGCGCGCAGGCTGCGTGCGGCGAGATCCGGGTAGACTGCGATGTCATCGATCCACACCGGCGGCGATGCGCGCAGCTCGATCCTTCCCACGATGCCGTTCCAGTTGGTCTGCGTGTGCTCGGTCATGCTGTGAGCGTCGCGGCCCACGTCGATGCGGTAGGTGTTGTCCACGCAGATCGCGATGCGGTGCGAGCCGGGCGCGAGTGCCGGCGTGAGGTCGTAGACGTGGGGCGTCGAGAGGCTGTTCTGTTTGCCGAAGGTCTTCCCGTCCACCAGGACTTCGGTCTGGTAGTGGGGCCGCTCCAGGAAGAGCGTGAGCCGCTGGCCGCGCCAGGATTCGGGAATCACGACCTGCTTCTCGTACCAGGCCGGCCCTTCATACTTATAAGGACGCGTCAGCCATCCCTTGTCGGGAGTGGCGACCTTGGTGCCGTAGCCGCCCTGGTCGGTGCTGCCGGGGAGGAAGATGGTGTCCGCGCCGGCGGGAGCGCTGTCGAGATGGAAGCTCCACGTGCCTTCCAGCGGGATTCGGTTGGCATCGGCGGCCGACGCGGCATAGCAGGCGGCCGCGAGCAACAGGAGACGAAAAATCACACGCTCAATATAGCGCCGTGACGCGGGCGCTATCGGCGTTTCAGATTCTCCATCTCTTCGAGCGTGCGCGGCCAGTCTTCGCGTAGGAGGCGCGAGAGCCCGCGGTCGGCGAGAAGCTTGCCGCCGGTCTGGCATGGCGGGCAGTAGTTCGTCTCGTTGGAAGCGTAACGGATGCGCTGGATTTTCGTGCCGCAGCGCGGGCATGGCTGGTTGTACTTGCCGTGGACGGCCATTTCGTCCCGGAAGGCGGTGACCTTCTCGGGGAATTTGCCCGCGGCATCGGCGCGGAGGCGTTCGACCCACTCATTGAGAACCTCTTGCGTCGCGGCGTAGAGGCGCGCGATTTCGTCGGCTCTCAGCTTCGAGGTCAGCGCCACGGGACTGAGCCGCGCACGGTGCAGGATCTCGTCGGAATAGGCGTTGCCGATGCCGCTGAAGAGGCGCGGGTCGGTGAGCGAGCGCTTGAGGGTGTGGTTCTCGGCGCGCAGGGCGGCGGCGAAGGCGGCTTCGCCGGCTTCGAGAGGCTCGATGCCGGAGGCGGTAGGGCAGGCGTCGAGCACGTGGATCTGGGCGCGGTGCTGCGTGCCGGCTTCGGTGAGCGTGAGCGTTCCGTTATCGAATTCGAAGGCCGCGATCGCCTGCCGCTTGCTCTGCCAGTGCAGCCGGCCGGCGATCATCAGGTGGATGGCGAGCCAGAGATCCACGTCGAAGCCGATGGCGATCCGTTTGCCGGCACGGCGGACATCGGTGACCGTTCGGCCATAGAGAGCTTCGACAGGCGGATCTACGGTGCGCAGCAGGAAGGGCCCGCGGATGGTGACGCGCTCGAGCCGATGGCCCGCGATCCGTTCGCGCAGGGCCTCGATGTAGACTACGACATCCGGTAGTTCAGGCAAACTCCACCTTTACCACCAGCACCGTGTCCGCCATCTCGTCCACCGGCAGATTCCGCAGCCGCAAGTAAGGCTTGTGCTCGACGTGATCGGTGGGCAGCATGTCCACCGCGAACTCGACGGGCTTGCCGGTGTTCAACAGCGTCGCGCGGCGCGGCGCCGTGGCCATGGGTTTCAACTGCACGGCTTCCTTGATGGGGTCCTTGTTCAGATGCACGTAGATGGTGTTATCGCGGCGGGTGAGGAAGACGCTGCGATTGGTGGTGAGGTTCGAGGCGGGCACGGTACCCTCGAACGACTCCTTCACCGCGGCGTACCACTTGCCGATGCGGCGCAGGATAGCGCCCGGGCGCGGCGCGATCGTGCCGTCGGGCATGGGGCCGACGTTCAACAGGTAATTGGCGTCGCGCGCCAGGTACTTGTCGATGCTGCGCAGCAGGTGGCGATCGTCGTAGTAGTCTTCGTCCTTGCGATAGCCCCAGCTTTCGCTGCCCACGCTCTGGCACGCCTCGGTGCGCTGGCTGAAGACTAGCGCCTCTTCGCCGCCGGCGTCGTAGTCGCGCTCGGGGGTGCCGAAATCGCCAGGGTCGAAGCCGCGGTTGTTGATCACGGCCTTGGGCTGCAGCTTGCGGATCATGTCGTTGACCGACGGGTCGACGAACTTGGGCACGTTCATGTCCCACCAGAATCCGGAGATCTCGCCGTAGTTGGTGCACAGCTCGCGCACCTGGGCCTTCAGGAACTCCATGTAGCGCGGCCAGTCGGGCTGGTCGCCCGGCTGCGGCTGGAGCTCGTGGCTGCGGCCCAGGTTCGGGTAATTCGGCTGGTGCCAGTCGGCGATGGAGTAGTAGAGGCACAAGGGCACGCCGCGGCGATGGCAGGCGTCGGCGAGCATGCGCAGGACGTCCTTGCCGTAGGGCGTGTTCATGGTGTTGTACGCGGTCTGCTTCGTGTCCCAGAGGCAGAAGCCGTCGTGGTGCTTGGTGGTGAGGCAGATGTATTTCATCCCGGCCTCGCCTGCCAGGTCGAGCCAGGCGTTGGGATCGTACTTCACCGGGTTCCACTGCTGCTGGAGCTTCACGTACTCGGCCCGCGGCACGCGGAAGCGCCACTGCTCCTGCTCGTGGATGCCGTGGATCGCGTAGATGCCCCAGTGGACGAACATGCCGAAGCGGCGCTGGAACCACCAGTCTCGCCCATCGCCGAAACGCGGAGCGAGAGGCAGGGGTCGGGGGTCAGGGGCCGGGGGTCGGGGAGGCGCGGCCGGCTGCTGCGCCTGGGCCGCCAGTGGCCAAGCCGCCGCCGACTGCAAAAGGCGTCGTCTAGTGGTTTTCGTAGGATAGGCCTCCTGGCCTGTCCACGGGCCGCAGGCCCGCGGTTCGCTTCGCATTTTAGTGTAGTCTGAATGGCATGAAGCGGCGAGATTTTCTGAAATACTCCGGAATGGGCCTGGCGGGCGTGCCGGCTCTGGGCGCGGTCCGCGAAGTATCCCTCGAAGTCGCGAAAGACCCGGTATCGCAGTCCGCTCCGATCGCGTGGGCGGTCGGCGAGTTGAAGAAGGTCGTGGCGGTGCGCGACGATGCGCCGTTCTGCATCTCGATCGCCGCGGCGCACCTGACCGCGGGCGCGGTGCCGGAATCCTACAGCATCGTTCCCGGATCAAACCGGCTCGATGTGCGCGCATATGACGTGCGCGGCATGGTCTATGCGATCACCGAGGTTGCGCGGCGGGGCGGGCAAGTGGACGCGCCTCATGGGGACGAGCCGAAGAACCCCGTCCGCAGCGTCACCCGCTGCTTCGTCAGCGACGTCGAAGACAAGCCCTGGTACAACGACCGCGAAATGTGGCCCGAATACCTCGGCATGCTGGCCGCCAACCGGTTCAACCGCTTCAGCCTTGCCTTCGGCATCGGGTATGATTTCGCGCGCGAGATCCGCGACTGCTACTTCCACTTCCCGTACCCGTTCCTCATGGACGTGAAGGGGTACAACGTCCGCGCGAAACCCCTGCCCGACGAGGAGCGCGATCGCAACTTCGCCATGCTGAAGTTCATCGCCAAAGAGACCGTGCGCCACGGCCTGGACTTTCAGCTCGCCATCTGGACGCACGCATACAAATGGGAGAACAGCCCGAACGCGAACTACACCATCGAAGGCCTCACGCCCGAAAAGCAGGCGGCTTATTGCCATGACGCCCTGGCGCGCATCCTCGCCGAGGTGCCGGAGATCTCGGGCCTGACCTTCCGCGTCCACGGCGAAAGCGGCGTCGCGGAGGGCAGCTACGACTTCTGGAAGACGCTCTTCGGCGCGGCGGTCCAAAGCGGGCGCAAGATCGGGCTCGACCTGCACGCCAAGGGCATCGACGGCAAGATGATTGACACTGCCCTCTCCACCGGCCTGCCCGTGACCGTGTCGCCGAAATTCATGGCCGAGCACATGGGGCTGCCGTATCATCAGGCCGGAATCCGCGATCTGGAAATGCCGCCCAAAGAGAAGCGCGAAGGCTTCTTCGCGCTCTCCGACGGCGAGCGCCGCTTTATGCGCTACAGCTACGGCGACCTGTTCGACGAAAAACGCAAATACCAGGTCGTGTTCCGGATCTGGCCGGGCACGCAGCACCTGCTCTTGTGGGGCGACCCCGAGTTCGCGTCGGCGTACGGCAAGGCTTTCCAGTTTTGCGGCGCGGCGGGTGTCGAGTGGTGTGAGCCGCTGTCGTTCAAAGGCAAGAAGGGTGGCGGGTTGCCCGGCGGGCGGTGTGCCTATCTCGATGCGTCCCTGGCGCCCCGGTGGGACTGGCAGAAATTCGAGTACAGCTACCAGCTTTGGGGGCGCATGCTGTACAACCCGGCAACGCCGATCAAGGCGACAACGCCGGCGGAGGTTGCCCTCGCGCACGCCAGCCGGATTCTGCCGCTGATCACGTCGGCGCACGGTTCGTCGGCGGCGAACAACAATTACTGGCCGGAGATGTACTACAACATGTCCATTGTGGATGCGAAGGCCAAGCATCCTTACAGCGATTCACCAGCGCCGAAGCGATTCGGGACGGTGAGCCCGTTCGACACGGAGATGTTCGCGCGAATCGACGACTATGCCGGCGACCTGCTGGCAGGTAAGCCGGGGATCAAGTACTCGCCGGTGGAGGTAGCGGCATGGCTGGATGATCTTGCGGGGCATGCTACGGTGAAAGGCGCGCCGCGCCGCTGGCAGGTGGATATCGACATCCAGGCAGGCATCGGACGTTTCTTCGCCGCCAAGTTCCGCAGCGGCGTCCTATGGGCGATCTACGAAAAGACCGGCGATCGCGCGGCGCTGGAAGAAGCGCTGAAACACTATCGCGCTGCCCGCGCCGCCTGGGCCGCGTTCGCCGAGCCTGCGAGGGCGGTGTACCGTCCCGACATTCCCTTCGGCTACGATTACCAGCTTCGCGGGCATTGGGCCGACCGGCTGGCGCAGATCGACGAGGACATCGCGAGAATGGAGCAGCGCCTGTCCGATGCGAAACCGAACGGGACCGCGGCCGAGGCGATGGCGAAAGTCCTGAATGCGCGCGGGCGTTACGAATGGAAGTGCCGCCACACACCTCGCGCCCGGTTCCGGCCCGGCGAGGCGGTGAGCATCGAGCTCGCCGTGCAAGGGACGCCGCGAACCGTCACGCTTCACTACCGCCATGTGAACCAGGCGGAGCGCTTCACTACCATGCCCATGACCGGCACGCCCTGGACCGCCACCATCCCCGCCGAGTTCACGAAGTCGCCTTTCCCCCTGCAGTACTATTTCTCGCTCGACGATGCCGCTATGTTTCCGGGCCTGGCGCCCAACCTAGCCAACCAGCCTTACTTTGTGTTGCGGCAGGCTTGATCCGTGCTCGCCGCACTCCGCATTGCCGCCCGCCTACTGGCCCGGACTCCCGGCCTGACCATCACCGCCATCCTGCTGTTGGCTATCGGCATCGGCGGCAGCACGCTGCTCTTCAGCGCATTCGAGGCCATCTGGCTGCGGCCGCTCGCCGTGCGACATCCCGAACAACTCGTACGCATGGTGCAGCGCACGCCGCAACTCGGTGCGCGCAGCTACTTCGCCCACCGCTATTACCGGACTCTCCGCGAGCATGCCACCACGCTCTCCGCGGTCTTCGGCGAGGCCGAGTGGACCGTCGCCATGAGCCAGCCTGCGCCGGCCGAGCAATTGCGAGTCCGCCTCGTTACTCCTGAATTTTTCTCCGAGCTCGGCGCGCACGCACTCCATGGCCGCATCTTCGCGCCGGAAGACGCCAACGCCGTCGTGATCAGCTACGATTTCTGGCAGAGACGCTTTCAGGCAGATCCCGGAGCAGTCGGCCGCACCATCGTGTTGCACGGATTTCCGTTCACGATCGCGGGCGTAATGCCGCGCGAGTTCAACGGCCTCTCCGCAGACAATACGCCGGAGGTACGCGCCTCGCTTGCCGCCATCGACCAGCTTGCGCGCTCCGAAGGTCCGAACAGCATCGCGCCGCATACCAGGCTGGACGAACTTCAGCTCGATCTCGCCGGCCGCGTCAAACCCGGCGTCACGCTGCGGCAGGCGGAGGCCGAGTGCCTGGCGATGTGGCGCGCGGACGTCCGCGAGCAGTACGCGAAGAATCCCACCGGGATGGAGTTCGAGCTGCGCCGGGGCATGTCCCTCGACCGCCTGGAGTTCGGTGTCTCGATCGTGCGCGACAAATTCGGCGCCGCCGTGCGCCTGCTCGCCGCGGCGTCGGGCGTGCTGCTCCTGCTGGTCTGCGCGAATGTGGCAGGCCTGGTGCTCGCCGGCGCCGCGGCACGGCGCGCGGAGATCGCGATCCGCCTGGCGCTGGGCGCCACGCGCGGCCGGCTCGTCCGGCAAATGCTGGCCGAGAGCCTGCTGCTGGTGGCGGCTGGCGCGGCAGCCGGATGGCTGCTGGCCTGGATCGGCGCGCCGCTTCTGGCACGCGCCCTGCCGCCGATCCGCGACCTGGCCACCACTCCCGTGGCGATCGCAATCGACTTCCACCCGGACGCCCGCGTAATGCTCGCGGCATTCGCGATCGCCTTGCTGACGGCGGTCCTGATCGGGCTGGTGCCGGCGATTTCGGCCTCCCGGACCAACCTGGACGCGGTGCTGCGCGGTGTGCGCGCCAGCCAGGCGTGGCGCGGCCGCAGCGCGCTGGTCGTGCTGCAGGTCGCGCTCTGCACCGTGCTGCTGGCCGGGGCCGGGCTGCTGGTCCGGACGTTGCGCGAGCTGCGCGCCGCCGATACCGGGCTCGACACCGCGCACGTGGTTACCTTCACCACCGATCCCGGGCTGATGGGGTATACGCCGGCCCAGTCTCGCGCTCTCTGGGTGAACCTGGGCGCGCGCATGCGTGACCTGCCTGGCGTGCTCCATGTCGGCGCGGCCGCGCGCCCGCTGATGCGCGGAAGCGGCTTCAAGACGACGGTCGGGCTGGTGGGCCAGGCGCCCTCAGCCGCAGACTTTCTGAATACCAGCATCAATAGCGTCGCGCCGGAGTATTTCGAGTCGATGGGGATGCGAATCGTGCGCGGGCGCGGATTCCGCGCCGCCGATGTCGGCGCTGCCAAACCCGAACCGGTGATCGTGAACGAGGCCTTCGTGCGGCGGTTTCTGTCCGGTGTGGAACCGATCGGGCAGCTATTCGGAACCGGCATCGGCGGTCCGATCGTGCCGGACCGGCAGGTTGTGGGCGTAGTCAGCGATGCCAAGTATCGCGGCCTACGCGAGCCGATGACGCCGACGTTTTACTCGGCGGCCGATTCGGGTTTTTCGGTAATATGCGTGCGGACGCGCGGGACACCCGAGGCTTTGATCGAGCCGGTGCGAAGAGCCATGGCGGCGCTCGACCCTGCGCTGCCTTTTACCGAGATCCACACGCTGGCACAGGAAACGGAGGCGAGTGTGGCCCCAGAGCGCGTCACCGCGACCTTCGCCGCGGCGTTCGGCATACTCGCCGCGCTGCTGGCCGCCGCCGGGATCTATGGCCTGCTGGCGTTCGCCGTGGAACAACGGCGGCGCGAAATCGGAATCCGCATGGCGCTGGGAGCCCGGCCGTCGCAGATCGGTACGCTCTTGGGACGCCAGACCGCTGTCATGCTGGCCTTCGGTGTGGCTGCCGGCACCGGCGCGGCGCTGGTGCTCACCGGATCTCTGCGCGCGCTTCTCTACGGCGTGGCGCCGCGCGATCCGCTGTCCATGGCGGCTGCGGCGGTGTTGATGTGCGCGGTTGCGGCGGCGGCAACCGTCATTCCGGCGCGGCGCGCCACCAGGGTCGAGCCGGCCGTCGCCTTGCGCGAGGAGTGAGGGTGGGCTATTCCTCTTTCTGGCTGCGGCGGCGCAGGAACAGCACGCCTCCAAACAGAACGGCCAGCACGGCGCAAACCACGCGAATCGTACCTGAATCCATGAACGAAATCTCCTTCCCTTTCCTTATCGGCCCCAATTACATGTTTTCGATCATCGGCAGCAGATCGCGCACCAGGCGTGTCAGCACCGGGCCCACCGTCACCACGAACAGCGACGGCAGCACGCAGAAGAAAATCGGAAATACCAGCTTGACGGCCAGCTTCGACGCGCGCTCCTCGGCCCGCTGCCGCGACATGGTCCGCAGGTAGTCGGCGTGCCCGCGCAGGCTCTGCGCGATGCTGGTGCCGAAGCGGTCGGTCTGGATCAATACCGCCACCAGCTTTTTCACGTCCTCCACTCCGGTGCGCTCGGCGAGGTTATGGAGTGCGTCAGCGCGCCGCTTCCCGGCTCGCAGCTCCAGGTTCATTACCGTGAACTCGTCGGCGATTTCCGGGTGCGCGGTCTGCAGCTCCTTGGCTACCTGCAAGGTCGTCTGGTCCATTCCCAGGCCGCTTTCCACGCACACCACCATCAGATCCAGCGCGTTCGGCAGTCCCCTGCCGATGGCGTGCTGCCGGCGGTGAACCGCAAAGGACAGGCACTGGTTGGGAAGCATGTAGCCGAGCGCGAGGCCCGCGCCGAGCGCCAGCAGCAGGTTTTCCATGGCGCCCGCGGTGCCGCCCGAAATCATCACCACCACGGCGCCGAAGACCAGCGTGGTCACCCCGCGGATGCCCTGGAAGTATCGCGGCGCTTGGGGATGGCGGTAGCCCGCGCGGATCAACCGCTTCTTCAACCGGGGCAGGTCCTTCGGCGAGGCCGGCAGCACGCTCCCGATGCGGCTCACCAGCTCGCGCCAGATCAGGGCCTGCGAATGCAGCCTGGGCTGCGGCCGGGCCGGCTTCTCCGAAAGGCGGCGCAACGCGCGCAGATGCTGTGGGTCCATCGTCAGGCCCAGCGCCAGGCTGCCTCCCGCCACCGCCACGAACACCGCCAATGTGAACAGGTCCGGCATGCTATACCTCGAAATGCACGATCTTGCGGATGATCAGGTAGCCCACCAGTTGCAGCCCCAGCGCCGCCGCCAGAAGCTGGTGGCCCGCCGGATCGTCGATGAAGAACCGCGCATACTGCGGATTCACCACGAACATCATCACGGCCACACCAGCGGGAATCGCCGAGAGAATCCTCCCCGACATCAGCCCCTGCGCGGAGACGGCCCGGATGCGCGCGCGCAGCTTGAAGCGCTCGCGGATAAGCTGCGCCAGCTTGTCCAGGAGCTCCGCCAGGTTTCCGCCGGTGCGCTTCTGCAACAGCACCGCGGAGACGAAGAAATGTACGTCCATCGACGGGACGCGCTCGGAGAGTTTTCTCAGCACGATCTCCAGCGGCTGGCCCAGATTCTGCTCCTCGAAGGTGCGGCGCATCTCGCCGGCCAGCGGCTCGCTGAATTCCCGGTAAGCCATCTCGACCGCCACCGAGAACGCATGGCCGGCGCGCATGGAGCGAGAAATGAACTCCAGGCAATCCGGGAACTGCTCCTCGAAGCGCGCCACCGTGCGGCGCGCTTTGATGCGGGCGTAGACCAGCGGCAGTGCGCCGGCGCCTGCGCCGGCGGCCACCGCCAGCAGGGGAATGCTGTTTCCAGTGGCCAGCGTCACGAGAGCGAAGCCCGCCAGGAACAGCGCCGCCGAACGATGCGCCATGCCAGCCGGGCCCCACTTCAGGC
>Ga0335071_10004932_pt1 | contig 13945 bp, 13 predicted proteins | sample Lox_Sample_15_FD_206724 | JGI IMG/M metagenome (GOLD analysis project Ga0335071, IMG submission 206724) | Soil microbial communities from Loxahatchee National Wildlife Refuge, Florida, United States - Lox_Sample_1.5 | ecosystem: Environmental > Terrestrial > Soil > Wetlands | place: USA... | reverse complement strand
AACGCCCTTCATGATTCACCATCTTTATATAAGGTCGCGCGTTTCGCGAATCCAAGGAGCGCTCGGGAAGGGCTCACCCCCTATTCTCCTCCTACATCGACAAGTTCCACCTTGCGAGCCTTCCCGCGCCCCTTTCTCCTACACTCCCATGGTGATGCGGATCATGTCGCGCACCCCGGGCGCGAGACCAAGGAAGACCACCCCGAACTTGACGATGTTCGCAAGGTTCGGATACCGCTTCAGGTCCTCGTCGAAAAGAATGTCCAGGACAAGTATCAACGCGAGCACGAGCAGGAACTTGAACGGAAGCATTATCGCCGGCGTGCCCACCGCCTGAATCACCGCCGTCGGAAGGACGTGCTTCTCGGTGTAGCCATAGAGGCTCATCCCCCGATAGGTTGCGGCGCCATCCAGGAAATGCGCGAAGAACATCAACAGGTTTATCGGCGCGGCGACTAGCACCCATCTCGTCGCCTTCAGGGACCTTCCAAGAAGAAAGACAGCGAAAGTGCAAACGGCGGCGATCCCGAGGATTATCAGCAGCTCCGAAGGTTCGGGGGCGATCGTTTGCCCTGTCCTCAGCACAAAGACCGATCTCCAGGTGTTGTCGGTCTGGAACAGGAACACATAGGCGATCGCCACCAAGGTCAGAAGAAGGCCGATGGATAACAACGCTGAGTTCACAAGCTGCTTGTCTTTCATTCTCACGAGGTAGTGGAACAAGATGATGGCCGCCAGCCCAGAGAGCAGCACGGTCCACCAAGGGACGAGCGACGTCAACGAATCCTGCCCCAAGAGCACCACGCCAAAATAGACGGCGAGCATGCCTGCGATCAGGCCGACGAAGGTGGCGAGGTGAGCACGGTAGCCGAAGCCCCTCTCACGGCGCTCTATGGTCAGAGCGATCGCCATCGCTATCACGAAAAGCGCACCGATCTGGACGTAGATCAAGGGGGAGATGAAGAGGTACTGGACCCAGGGTCGGTACAATTCCATGTCCTCGAGAGAGCGCGAGATCCCTCCGAAAACGAATATCGGAACGCAAGCGAGGATGAACCAGAGATCGATCTTCAGGCGCAGCCGCTTCGCGAGCTTGTAGCCGATCAAGAAGGCGAACGCGAGCAATACTCCGTACATTATCGTGCTTACGACGTTGTACCCTTCCGACACGCCGTTCACGATCGAGTCCTGCGCGTCCGAGACGACCGGGCCCCAAAAGTAGCGGTAGAGGAAGTCGTTCCAAACCTGCTGCGGGAAGAGGACAGCGAACAGCGCTAGCACTAAGAAAGGCAGCGCGGCGACGCCCGCCCAGAACCAATAGCTGTGCCGCTTCCCGTTTCTAGCCAGATTGCTCAGAAATCGGCCTTTCACCGATACCTTGAAAAGAGTAAAGGCGTATATGAGGGCTCGCCAAGGTGCTTGGATGGAAGAGGGCGACTTTACCAAGTCCCGCTCGATGCTTTTTCCGAGAAACGTGCTCGCGGGACACAATGCCATCGAGGCGGTTCCAGACGTCTGCCGGGACTTCGGCCTCAAGGGCACCGCTCTCATGGTCGCGGGGAGCAAGACCAAGCGCGTGGCCGGCGACCAGATCGTGGATAGGCTGACCGGCAAAGGATACGACGTGCAAGTGGTCGAGACCGGAGAAGCAACGAACGAGAACCTAGGCAGGGTCGAGGATACCGCGCGGGAGGTGAAGGCGTCCTTCCTTCTTGGCGTCGGCGGGGGAAGCAAGATCGACCTCGCCAAGATGGCGGCGAAGGACCTGGGACTCGAGTTCCTCAGCATTCCGACCTCCGCCTCGCACGACGGAATCGCTTCCGGACGGGCTTCGATCAAGAACAACCTCACTCCCCTCTCCCTCGATGCCAAGGTCCCGCTCGGGGTCATCGCCGACACAGGCGTCATCGTGAAGGCACCCTATCGACTGCTCGCGGCGGGCTGCGCCGACGTGATCTCCAATTCGACCGCACTCCTTGACTGGGAGTTCGCTCGCCGCTTGAGGAATGAGGAGTTCTCGCGTTCCGCGGCAGCGCTCGCGAACTACTGTGCGCAGACGATCATCGATTCGGCGGATCTCATCCGACCAAACCTCGAAGAGAGCGTCTGGATAGCGATCAGGCCAATCATCATCTCTGGCATCTCGATGAGCGTTGCCGGGTCCTCTCGGCCGACGAGCGGATCGGAGCACATGTTCTCGCACGCGATGGACCTCATCGCCCCGGGACGCGCCCTTCATGGGGAGCAGTGCGGTGTCGGCTGTATCATGATGATGTACCTGCACGGCGGCGACTGGATGCGGATCCGGAACGCGCTGCAGAAGATTGGAGCGCCCACTACCGCGAAGGAGCTGGGGGTCACGAAGGACCAAGTAGTGGAGGCTCTTATCACGGCGCACAAGATCCGCAGGGACAGGTTCACGATATTGGGCAATCAAGGGCTCACGCCCGAGGCGGCCGAGAAGATAGCGACGATCACCAAAGTGGTGTAAGGGAGGTTTGCAGATGGTCACAGTCACGCTAGTGGGCGAGAGGCAGGCCAGGGAGAGCGCTTGCTTCGTATATCGAGGGTTCGTCTCGGAGTGCCGAGAGTGCAAGTTGAAGGCGGTTTGCTTCAACTTGGACCCCGGTGCGACCTATCGCATCAAGACCGTTCGGGATGTTCGGCACGAGTGCAAGATGCACGAGGACGCGGTGCGCGTGGTCGAGGTCGAGAAGATTCCGGCCACCGTCGGCGTCGGGCAGAAATACGCGCTCGAGGGCTCGACCGTCACCTACGAAGAAGTGAGGTGCCGCAACCTCGGCTGCGAGCGCTATCGCGTCTGTCATCCGATCGGGGTGGAGCGGGGTGGCAAATACCGCATCAAGGCGGTGCACGGCGAGGTGGCCTGCCCTGAGGGGAACAAGGTCATCGAGGTCGTGCTGGAGTAGCGCCGCGGACTTTGATTCAATTCCTCAGCGGAAGCTTTCCCCGGTGATGCGCTCGAACATCTCGACGTAGAGGTCCGAGACCTGCGTGACCTTCTCCTCGGGCAAGGGCGGGATGGGCGGCTCGGGCTGCTTGTTCTTGCGCGCCTTCATGAGACTGTCGTAGTACCCGATCTCGCGGTAGTATTGGCGCACCGCCTCTTTCGAGAGCTCGACGAAGCTCCCTTTGGCGTATTCGTCCTCGTCCCACCAGCGGTCCTCGTCCGACGTGCCGAACGTGTCCACGACGATCAGGCGGCGCTTGTCGTCGAAAGCAAGCTCCTTCTTCCCGTCCACGTGGATGAGCATGCGCTCGCCCACCTCGGACGATATCAGGTCGTCGACCTTTGTGATCAGCTCGTTGGCGCGGTTGAACTCCTCTCGCGTCATGCCAGAGATCTTGATCGCCTCTTCGTTGGTGAGCAGCCGGTCGACCTTCTCGAGCTTGGTCGTGACCTCGTAGAACGCCTGGGGCAGCTTCTCGCCGTACTTCACGTGATGCGTGGGATCGAACCCAAGGTCCTCGACCTTGATCTCCCCTTCTTTGATGCGGTCGAAGAGCGAGCCGGCGACGTAATGGCGCGAGATGAACTCGAGTGGTATGAGGTAATTCGCAAGGGAACAGTTGAGCTTGGAGTAGTCCGCGATCACGTCCACCTTCTTGACGCGCATTCGGTTCGGCGGGACGAGCTCGCGGAAGTGCGTCCGCACCCCGCTCTTCTTGAGAAGCTGGAACCAGAACGCTGCGGTGCGGCACAGGGTCTCTCCTTTATAGGGTATCTCGGTGGGGATGATCTTGTCAAAGACCGAGATCTGATCCGTGAACACGAACTCCAGCGTGTCCTCGTCGACCTCATAGACCTGTTTTACTTTGCCGGTGCGCAACAGCTTCATCCTTTCACCGCGTCTGAATCGAAGTGCATTATTATTAGTTGTGGCGGAAGGGCGTCCTGGAAGACCCGAATGGACGTTGGACTCGCCCGTGCTTGGTCAAACTCACTCGCGTTGGAGGTTGATGGGTTCGCCCTTGAAAACACGGAGGCGTGTGCCATTCCCTGGCTTCGTCCGGTGTGGGGCGCTGGCCGAGGTGACGTTCGAATCGGCGCCCATCCTTGAGCCGCCCTGCGGATACGATGGAGACCGGTCAGATATCCGCGCCAGCGTGCACCTCGATGCCCCTAGCTCCGATGGCATAGGGCGTGATGCGACGAGAGTGCTTCGTCCGCCTCATCTTCACGATGCGCAGCGATAGGACCATCTCGCTCCGCTCGGGCACGTCGACGTAGCGAAGCGCGATCACGCCGTCGGCGACGTATTCCGCTAGTCCGTCCCTCGTCGCCAGGGGGTTCTCGTCCCTCACCTCTGCGGTCATCAAGCAGGTCGCTCCGGTCTTCTTGACCAACTGCGAGAGGTTGAACAGCCCGACGCGCTTTTCGTGATCGCTCTCGTAGAGCAGGTTCAGCAGGGACACGGAATCGACGACGACCCGCGATGCCCCGAAGCTCTTGATGAAATCGGGAAGTTCGCTCTTGATTCTCGACACCGTCGTCTTCGCGTCCGTCGGCTCGAGTTTGACCAAAGCCAGCTTCTTCGCGTCCATGAACGGCTTCAGGTCCCACCCAAATGCCCTCGCGTCCTCTAGGATCGACTTCTCGTCCTCCTCGAGGGAGATGTAGATGCCCTTCTCCCCATCCTTCAGGCCCTGGTTGAGGAACTGCAGCCCGAAGGTCGTCTTCCCCGTACCGAAGGAACCCATGACAACGAGAGTGTGCGATTTGGGGAATCCTCCCTCGAGCATCTCGTCGAGCCCTTCGACCCCGCTCTTGACCCGGTCGACCATCTTCTATCCCACCCTTTCAGTATCTATGACCACCAGACCGCTCTCCGAGGTCACAACCGTCGCGAATCTCGCGATCCTTTCCTTGTCGAGGTGCGGCAGGATCGCCATGAACTTCTCGACGTAGAGGTACCGCTGCCGCTTCGAGCTCTGCGCGAACTTGCTCCACTCGAAGACCAAGGCACCGTCCACCGAGTCGGTGATCATCCGTTCCTTGCGCTCGTCCACGATGTCGCGCGTGAGTATCAGGTAGATTATGCCGCCCCACTTCTTCGCCACCCTCTGCATGCCGCGGAGCACTTGGATGAGGTCGGTGATGTCGATGTTCGCGCTCACCGCCAGGTCCGTGATCGAGTCGATTATCACCAGCGACCCGGGCGCGTTCTCGTCGAGGAAGTTCACCAGTGCCTCCAGCGGGTTCTCGTCTTGCTGGGAAGAGAAGATCGAGGAAGACTCGCCCGCCCACCCTTTCGGGACCAGCGTCTTCTTGAAGTACGAAGCGGAGAAGTCCTTGAACAGCACGTTGCGCTCGAAGGAGTTGTAGAAGTCGGCGTTGAACGAAACCTGGATCTCCTGCAGGATGTCCTCGCGCGAACGCGAGAAGGTCACGTAGCAGATCTTGTCCGGCAGGTGATTCCCGCGGACCTTGTTGCCGAGGAAGTAATCCGAGGATTCAGGGTGCTCTTTGACCAACGCGAGCTTCGCCGCCGAAGTGTATGCGAACTCCACCTGACCCGCCCCGAGGTCGCCCAGGAGCAGCACCGTGGAACCTACTGGCATCCCGCCTTGGATGATCGAGTCAAAATCCGCTACTCCTGTCGGTATCCGTCGAACTAGTGATCCCATTCCCCGCACCCTGATTGGCGCGTAATCCCCCTGAGGACTTAAAGAACATTGCCCGACAGTGATAAAAATCGCATTCCAAGCGAGAAGTGGCCGCTCAGTCGGCGGGTTCGCGATGCGAGCGGCCGCGCGACGCCTTCTTTCCTTTCAGGGCGCTGTTCACGAGCTCGAGCATTCTGATCGCCGCCTGGCTCTTGATCGCCCAACGGTCTCCGTAGAAGATCTGCTTCTCCGAGAACACGCGCGTGCCATCGTCCACCGCGAAGTACACGAGACCGATCGGTTTCGCGTCCGTCGCTCCCCCAGGACCGGCGATGCCCGTGCATGACGCACCGACGTCGGATCCCGCGACCCTTCGTGCGCCAGACGCCATTTGTTTGGCGACCTGCGCGCTCACCGCGCCGTAACGCAGCAGTGTGTCCTCGTTCACCCCGAGCACGTTCACCTTCGATTCGTTGCTGTAGGTAACGAATGAGGCGAAAAAGTACCTCGATGAGCCAGGGACGTCGGTAACGAGGCTCGCGGCGAGCCCTCCGGTCACCGATTCTGCCAGGGCGAAGCTCTTGCCCATCTCCCTAGCTGTCTTCCCAACTTCCTTCGGCAGGTTCATCCGAGTACCTCAGCGGCGGGTTGCCAGAAGCCAATTGCTTCAACCTTGAGATGCCGTCGATCTCCTCGATCACGCTCACAACCGCCTCCGGAACCAGCGACTGCCACTCCTCGTCGAAGAGCATCCTCCGCCGGATCTCAGTTCCAGAATACACTTTGCGGTTGAAGAGCGGCGACGCTCTCACCAAGTACCCCGCTTCCTCGAACAGCCTCCGGGTAAGGGCGTTGTTGGAGTAGATCGCCTTGAAGGGGGGAACAAGGGAGACCACATGGGCAACCCAGACCGCGTACCGGTTCACGTCCACGAGAGGAACGAGGAAGTAGTTGTCAAGGTGCTCTTCCTTCAGCGACTGCGAGATCATGTAGTGCCTTTCGCCAGCGGTGAAGGGGTTCTCCAGCGTGTGCGAAAACTGCGCGCTCCCGATCCCTATGGTCACTGAGTCGCACTCGGCGGCGATCTTCTTGATGACCTCCAGGTGTCCCTTGTGGAACGGCTGGAAGCGGCCGATGATAAGGGCGTTGGTCTCCTCCCGGGCGCTCATCGGTTCGCTGAGAGCGTGTCTGGGGTATTCAAGGCTTCGTCGGTGTGGAGATGGCGCTGGAAGAGGAAAAACGCAGAAAAGGGTTGGATGAAGGGGTTTGCTTACGAGCCAGCGATGGGGGTCTTCGGTCCGCTGATCGGTGTGTGCGTCTCGACCAGGGCCGCGAGCTTGCGCAGCAGCCCCTCCTTCTTGACGCCGCCGATGAGCGCGTTCTCGAGCACCTCGGACATATTGGAGACCGGGATGATGACGATCTTCCCGACGTACTTCTCCTCTAGGACCACGTCCCGAATGTTCGCGAGCGGAATGATGACCTTCTTGATGCCCGAATCCGCCGCCGCCTCGATCTTCGCGGTCACGCCGCCGACGGGGAGCACCTGCCCGCGCACACTGAGCGATCCAGTCATGGCCACCGTCTGGTCGACCGGCACATCCTCCAGCGCGGATATCACCGCGGTGGCGACGCTGATCGAAGCGGAATCGCCCTCGACTCCAGAGTAGGTTCCGACGAATTGCACGTGCACGTCGTGGTTCGAGATGTCCTCGCCCGTGTACTTCTTGATGATCGCGGACACGTTCTCGACCGCCTCCTTGGCGATCTCCCCGAGCTTGCCCGTCGCGATTACCTTGCCGGCGCTCTTTGCTTGCGCAGGCGTTACCTCCGCAACGATCGGAAGCACTATGCCAGAGTACTCGGACATCGTGCTCTCGGTGTTGAGGGCCGCGAGCCCGTTGACCTGCCCGACCTCAGCGCCTTCGGTCACGAAGGACTTGTACTCCTTCCTGGCCTCTAGGTAGCGGTCGGCGATCTGCTGTTCGAGCGATCTAGCGATCTTCTTCGCCTGGTAGACGTGCTCCGCGGTCACGAGGGGTTTGTTGTCCTCGCGCGCGATGTCTCCCGCGACGCGGATCAGGCCGCCGAGCTCCCTTAGCCTAAGGGTCAGGTTGCCCTTTCGGCCGGCGCGCCTCTGCGCCTCCTTTATGATCTCGGCTACCGCCTTGCGCTCGAAGTGCGGGATCTTCTTGTCCTTGTTCACCTCTTGCGCCACGAAGCGGATGAGCTTTATGCGGTTCTCCGTGGTGTCGTCCATGGTGGACTTCATGTACACCTCGTACCCGTATCCGCGGATGCGGGAGCGCAGCGCGGGGTGCATGCCTTGGACCGCATCCAAGTTGCCAGCGCAGACCAGGATGAAGTCGCACGGGACCGCCTCGGACTTGACCATCGCCCCGGATGAACGCTCGCTCTGACCGGTGATGGAGAACTTGCCCTCCTGCAGTGCCGTCAGCAACGATTGCTGCGACTCGATGCGAAGCATGTTGATCTCATCGATGAACAGCACGCCCTTGGACGCCTTGTGGATCGCTCCGACCTCGAGGCGCTCGTGCGCTGGGGTCTCGAGCCCGCCGCTTTGGAACGGATCATGCTTCACGTCGCCGAGCAACGCACCAGCATGCGCGCCAGTGGCGTCGACGAAGGGAGGCATCTCGTTCTCATCGTGCGTGATGAGCAGCTTCGGTACCATGTAAGCTTCTTGTTTGTTACCGCCCGTGTAGCGCAGGGCGATGACGACGAGCACCGCGATCAGGATGCCGTAGAGGATCATCGTTGCGTCACCGGTCTGGATGAACAGAACCACCGACAAGGCAATCACCATGAACACGATCATCGTGACCATGCTCGTGCGCTGTTGCTTGCGCTGCATCGCCTCGCGCTTCTGCGCCGCCACGATCTCCCTACCCTTCCCCGCCGGCACGATGCGTATCTTCGGTTCGTTAGTGTCCTCGGGGTTGTTGTAGGCGATCACGTCCTGGAGCTCGCCCTTCGGGAGGAACTCCGTCATCGAGCGCGCGAGCATCGACTTCCCCGTGCCCGGCTCCCCGATGAGCATGACATGGCGCTTCTGCTCCGCCGCCTTCTTGATGACCTCGACCGCTGAATCCTGACCGATCACTTGGTCGGCGAGCTTGTCGGGAATCTTGATGTCGGCAGTGGTGTTGAAGTTCTGGCTCTCGATCCAGACCTCGGCCTCCGGTAACCTCTCTGCTGTGTCCGTGTCTGTATCAGCCATTGCTTTTGCTATCATGTGTAGACTGAATCCTACTCATAAAGGGGCCACTTAATAAGCCTTTGGATGCTGGACGCGTCCCAGATGAAGCTAAGCCAGCAGGTGCATCTTTGAGTCGGCGGCGAACGGTCCGGACGACGCCTAGGAGGAAGGGTTAAGCGCGATCCCTCGGTTATGAGGAGATGTCCGATGACACGCATCTCCGAGCTCCCGCTCCCCGAAGGCGTAGCAGAGGTCCTGAAGCAGGACGGCATCGAGGAACTCTATCCTCCCCAAGCGGATTCCATACAAGCAGCCCTCGAGGGCAGGAACCTTGTGCTCGCCGTTCCGACCGCGTCGGGCAAGTCGCTCATCGCCTACCTGGCCGCGCTGAAGCATGTCCTAGAAAAAGGAGGCAAGGCGCTATACATCGTCCCGCTGCGAGCGCTCGCCGCAGAAAAGTTCGAGGACCTGTCGAGATTCGCGAGCCTCGGCGTTCGCGTCGGAGTCAGTGTCGGGGACTTCGATTCGCCCGACCCGGAGCTCGATCGATACGACATCATCGTCGCCACCTCGGAGAAGGCCGACTCCCTCCTGAGGCACCGCACCGCCTGGCTCGAGAAGATCTCGCTGGTCGTCGCCGACGAAGTTCACCTGATGCATGATCCCGAGCGCGGTCCCACATTGGAGATCACCCTCACCAAGTTCCGCCGATTCAACCGTAAACTCCAGGTGATCGCGTTATCGGCGACGGTCAAGAATTCCAAGGAGGTGGCGGAATGGCTGGAGGCCGAGCATATCCAGTCGGATTGGAGACCTACGCCCCTGAAGGAGGGCGTGTACACCAACGGACAGATCCGTTTCACGGATAACTCGCATCGCGACGTCGAGGATCGGGGGGATGCGGTTTGGTCGCTAATCCGCGACTCGGTGCTCGAGGGTGGGCAGTGCCTTGTCTTTGTGAACACGCGGCGCTCGACGGAAGCGCTCGCAATGAAGATCGCCCCGATGATGCGCGAGGTCCTTCCAGAGAAAGTGGAACTCGAGGGCGAGGAGCATCTCCTCGAGGACCAGGGCGAGCCTACGAGCATCGGCAAGAAGCTGCGCGCCTGCGTGCACAAGGGCGTCGCGTTCCACAACGCCGGCCTGGCGAACGAGCAGCGGCGCATGGTCGAGAAGGCCTTCAAAGCAGGACGCATCAAGGCCATCATCGCAACGCCCACCTTGGCGGCGGGGATCAATCTTCCGGCAAGAAGAGTGGTCATTCGCGACGTCTCGAGGTACGAGGGTGGCGTCGGCAACGTCGCAATCCCGGTAATGGAGATCAAGCAGATGTGCGGACGGGCGGGCCGCCCCCGATATGACAAGTACGGCGAGGCGGTGCTCGTCGCCAAGGACGATGAGGAGGCGGATTTCCTCTTCGACAACTATCTGCTGAACGAGCCGGAAGATATCTATTCCAAGCTTGGCTCGGAGAACGTCCTGCGCACGCACGTCCTCGCCGCCTTTGCAACCGGGGTCGCGGGCTCGAAGGAGTCGCTGATGCGGTTCATGGAATCGACGTTCTACGCGTTCCAGACGAACCTCATCGGGGTCGAGATTGCGGTCGACAACGTGATGGAGTTCCTGCAGAGCGAAGAGATGATAATGGGGGAGGAGCAAGTGCGGGCAACGTTCTTCGGCCGCAGGGTCTCCGACCTCTACATCGACCCGATGAGCGCCATCCGCCTACGTGACGCCCTGCGCGCCTACAGCGACCAAGACGATTTTGGCTTCCTGCACGCCGTCTGCTCGACGCCGGACATGCTCGCCCTCTACCTGCGCCGCTCGGACTATGACTGGCTGGAGCAGAAGCTGGTGGAGCTGGAGAAGCAGCTCTTGCTTCCCATGCCGACCGACCTCAGCCAATACGACTTCTTCCTGGGCGAAGTGAAGACCGCGCTGGTCCTGCACGATTGGCTCAACGAGATGGACGAGGACCCGCTGCTGGAGAAGTACGGCATCGGCCCTGGGGATTTGCGCAGCAAAGTGGAGATCGGCGAGTGGTTGCTCTACTCGATGCGGGAGTTGTCGAACATCTTCAACAAGGACGCCTACCCCGCGCTCACCGAGCTCATGACCCGTGTCAGGTACGGGGTGCGGCGCGAACTCCTGGACCTGGTGAAGCTGAGGGGGGTGGGGAGAGCGAGGGCGCGCTCGATGTACGACCACGGGCTGAAGACCCTCGACGACGTCCGCGAAGTGGACGTCAAGAGGCTCGCTCGGCTCCCCAAGATCGGCGATGCATTGGCAAAGAGCATAAAAGATCAGGTCGGGGAGCCAAGGGCAAGGAAGGCCGAAGAGAAGAAACCGCCCGAACCGAGAGGAGAGGCGGTCGAGCAGCCCACCGATACGGCGCAGCGTTCGCTCTTCGACTTCTAGAAGTCGGTGATCGCGCGCGTCACCGCGAATCCGCGCTCGTTGCGGAAGAAGGAGAAGTAGTTCGTCGAATGGTCCGTCTCGCGCATCTTGACGCATCGGAGGCGGCGCTGCACCTCGGTATCGGAGACCTCCACCATCTTCAGGTGGATTATGCCGTCGGAGAGGAAGTCGGTATCGTGCAGCCCGTAGCTCGTGTACGGCCCGACCGGCATTTCGCTAATGATGAACGCCGTGATGCCGAGCGAGCGCAGCCACTCGAACAAGCGGAACGCTTCGTCCCTCGGCCTCGGGGAGTTCGAGACCATTTCCAGCGCCCCCATCGAGTCGATCACCAGCAACTCGTAGTTGATGCGCTTCTTCGTTTCGTTGATCGCGAAGCGGAACGTGTCCATGAACTGCGCGCCCTCGCTCTTCGTGTGGATCTCCGCAAGGTCGAGCACCTCGAGCCTACCTAGGGTCTCGCCCTTCAACCCGAGCTCCTCCATCTGGCGGACGAGAGATTCCTTGCTCTGCTCAAGCGACACATAGAGACCGTTCACGCCGTCGCGCTTCGCGTTCTGATAGAGAATATGGTAGGCGAGCGACGACTTCATCGTGCCCGCGGCTCCGGCGATTATCGAGACATGCCCCTGCGGTATGCCTCCTCCTAGGTTCTCGTCGAACCCGTCGACGTAGGTGCGGTAACGCAGGCGCTTCTCCGAACTGGACATGCCGGTCAACACGCGTATTCGGCTATCCCCATAAAATCGTTTGCTGATAGCCGCCTCGAGGTGATAACCAGGCTACTGGTAGGGACGGTCGCGAAGGCCGCCCTTGCCCGCCTTCTTGTGCGCCCGGCGGAAGGTCCGGTTGGAGGCCCAGACCATGAACCCTCGGGGCATGACCGGTTTGGCGAACTCCGCTTTCGCCTCCGCAGGGATCGGCTTCAGACCCGCCAGGAAATCCGCCGCCATGTCCAATCCCTTGACAGCATGCCTTGACCTTGCTCCCGCCTGACCGAGAGGCTGGCCGTCAATCGCGGCTCCGGAGCCCATCGCCAAGCCCCCGAGCCAGTCCATTCCGACCTTGCGGGCGAAGTGCTCCGCGATCTTCAGCCCAGTGTTCATGTGGAAAGCCTCCGGGAACCCCGAGTTCATGATCACGGCGAAGCCCTTCCCCCGGAGCGGGACCCCCTCCTTCCAGGTCCTCTCATAGATCGCCATCACCGGCGCGGGGAAGGAGTCGACGTAGAGAGGCGTGGATAGGACTATCAGGTCCGCGGCCTTCATCTTGCCCGCAAGCTCCGCCCATCCTGCTTCGGAAGCGAGCGCTTTCTTCGCGTACGCCTCATCGAATTCCATGCCCTTCTCGGCGAGCCTCTCTTCCAGATAGGCGCCCAGGGCGTGTGACGTGCTCTTCGATGCGCGCGGCGAACCGATCAGGACCAGCGCTTTCGCGGTCATGACAGACCCGCCTCCTTCAGACAGGCGGAGAGCGACGAGCGCACTTCCTCGAAGCTTCTCCCTCTCTCCACCACAATCGCGCCGTTGTGCTTGGAGTGTGCGTTCAGGGCGTTGCGTTTCACGAGGGTCTTGAAGGTCGCGTTCCACTCCGCGTCTTCCGCCTCATTGATCCCGATCCCTAAGACGTCGAAGCCCTCGTGGTACCGCAACGGGTGGTGCGTCTCGTTCGCGAAGACCTTGAATTCGGGCAGGAGAATCGGGATGAGCCGGTCCAGACCCTTCTTCAGCTGGTACGAGAAGCCTCCAAAAATGACGGGGGTCACGTAAACCCACAAAGAAGCTTTGGCCATCGCGCGGACGACCTTTTCCGCTTCATCCTGCTGGCTGCACTCTCCCGGGGTACGGATCCAGCAGTTGAAGCAGCCGGTGCAGGGGGCGATGCTCATCTCGCTCAGGAGGAGGTGGTCGACCTCCCAGCCCGCACCCTTTAGCAATTCAGCCGCGAGCATGCCGACAGATCTGTCGAAGCTGCCCTCTCCTACCGTCCCGTCGAGAATCAATGCCCTCATGTCGCACCGAGCCGCAATCGAGCGGCAAGCGCATAACCGTTTGCCGCCTACGAGGCGATCAGTCTGCGCACGCTCTCCGCGTCGGCCTTGCTCTTGACGACCCCTGCGGAGTTCTTGATCACGGTGTCCGGGTCCTTGAGGACGTTGCCGGTGCAGACGCACGCGACCCTGTCGCTCGGTTGGATGATCCCCTTCCTGCGGAGCTTGACCAGACCGGCGATCGCCGCCGCGCTCGCGGGCTCCACCCCGACGCCCTCGATGCGCCCTAGCTGCACCTGAGCTGCCAGTATCTCTTCGTCGGTGACGTCCGTGACGTAGCCGTCGGTATCGTAGATCGCCCGCAGCGCCTTCTTTCCCGATGCGGGATTCCCGATGCGGATCGCCGTCGCGACCGTCTCAGGGTTCCGAACAGCGTCGAAATCCTCGTGGTGCGCTTCGAATGCCCTCGCGACCGGGTTCGATCCCGAGGCCTGCACGCCGATCATCTGAGGTATGTGATCGATCCATCCCAGGCGCTGCCACTCGTAGAGCCCTTTGTAGACTGCCCAGATGTTCGCCGCGTTCCCCACTGGGACAACGATCTTGTCGGGCAGCTTCAGGTTCAACTGGTCCGCGATCTCGAACCCGATGGTCTTCTGCCCTTCCGGTCGGAACGGGTTGACGGAGTT
>Ga0335071_10004930_pt1 | contig 13948 bp, 10 predicted proteins | sample Lox_Sample_15_FD_206724 | JGI IMG/M metagenome (GOLD analysis project Ga0335071, IMG submission 206724) | Soil microbial communities from Loxahatchee National Wildlife Refuge, Florida, United States - Lox_Sample_1.5 | ecosystem: Environmental > Terrestrial > Soil > Wetlands | place: USA... | reverse complement strand
AGTGCCGCGCCCTCGGCGCTCCGTCATTGCGATAACCTAATCCCGACCTTACGGTCGGGCCTATTCTCTGCCGGCGCTTCGCGCCTCAATGATTCCGATTTTGGGATGGCGCCGGGTTTTGAGACAGGCTCTCCGGAGTCGTCCGGCAGCTGATTTTCTTGCATGCTCCGAAAGCCCCGCCGGCGCCCGAGGGCACCGGTGCTAAGTCAGGAGATGGGACATTACATTCAGGAGGACAAAGCATGCGACAACGAGCCGGCTTTCTGACCGCAACGATACTATTGAGTGTATCCGCTTTGAGCTGCTTATTGTTCCTGGCAATTCCCGGTTGCGCAAGCGGGCAGCCGCCGAAGCTTCGTCTTTCCGAAGTGCAGGATGCTGCGCCGGTCTCCTATCGCGTGGACCTGACTCTCGATCCTTCCAAGGAGACCTTCACAGGGTTGATCGATATCAAAATCCTTGTGGTAAAGCCGGTTCAGACGCTCTGGCTCAATGCGAACAAAATCAATGTTCTCGATGCATCGGCAACCGCGGGAAGAGCCAGCGTGACGGCAAAGCCCATTCCCGGCGGCGATGATTTCCTCGGACTCGAGTTCAAATCTGCTATTGCGCCGGGACCGGCCGAGATTCACATTAAATATACGGGTCTTGTTCGTCAGGCGGATACCTCGGGCATTTTCCATCTGGAGGACAAGGGCAACCACTACATTTATACTCAATTTGAATCCACAGATGCCAGGGACGCGTTCCCGTGTTTTGACGAGCCGTCCTTCAAGACGCCGTGGCAACTGACTTTGCATGTTCCTATGCAAGATTCCGCGGTCAGCAATTCGCCGGCCGTTTCTGAAACTGCGGCGGGCGGCGTGAGGAAATATGTCTTTAAGGAAACGAAACCGCTGCCAAGCTATCTGATTGCATTCGCGGTCGGGCCATTCGAATTTGTGGATGCCGGAGTCGCCGGACAAAATCGGATTCCCGTTCGGATCGTGACCCCGAAGGGCAGGTCGGGCGAAGCCAAGTATGCAGCGGAGGTGACCGCCACCATTCTGACCCGGCTGGAGGATTATTTCGGAATACCGTATCCGTATGACAAATCCGACCAGGTCTCGGTGCCTACTGCGGGTTTCGGTGCCATGGAAAACGCCGGGATGGTGACATACAGTCAAACCATGATCCTGGCGGAGCCCGACTCCGACACCATCGGCAGGCAGCGCGACTATGCCAGTGTCAGCGCGCACGAACTGTCCCACCAGTGGTTCGGGGATCTCGTGACCATGCAGTGGTGGAACGACACCTGGTTGAATGAAGCGTTTGCCACATGGATGGAGCAGAAATTGATCGCCGGGTGGAAACCCGAGTGGAAATCGCGCATCGATGACGTGGGCTCCAAACTCGAGGCAGAGGAATCGGATAGCCTGGCCACCGCACGAATGATCCGCCAGCCGATCGAGTCAAAAGGCGATATCGGCAGCGCCTTCGACACAATCACCTATCAGAAAGGCGCCGCCGTCATCGGCATGTTTGAGAGCTGGATGGGACCGGAATTGTTTCGCGAAGGAGTGCATCGATATCTCGGCCATTATGCATACAAGAATGCAGCCGCAGCGGATTTTCTCGACGCTCTCGGAGCCGTCGTCAAGGGCGACGTCAAGGGCCCGTTTTCCGCATTTCTGAATCAGGCGGGCGTTCCGGTCGTATCCATCTTGCTCGATTGCAGTCGTAAAGAACCCGCGCTGCACCTGGAGCAGGAGCGATTCTTGCCAATCGGGTCGAAGAAGGCAGCGTCCGGAATTTGGAGCATTCCCGTTTGCGTTCGTTATGGCGTCGGGACGCGCAGCGGCAGGGAATGCATTCTCATGACGAAACCGGCAACGGATTGGCCGTTGAAGGCCGGCCAGGAATGTCCGGCGTGGGTGGAAGCCAACGACCAGGCGAAGGGGTACTATCGCGTAGACTATCGCGGTGATCTGTACGGTGCGCTGACTGCCGGGGATGTGAGCGGCCGTCTTGAGGACTCGGAGAGGGTAGATTTTATCGGCAATGCGCACGCGATGGCAAAGGCAGGGAGGCTGTCTGCAGCCCAGTCCCTGGCCTTAGTTGAGAAATTCCAAGATGATCCGGAACCGCGTGTGGTGGATCGGGCGCTGGATGTGGCCCTGTCTCCGCGCGCGCACTCGGCGGTGCCTCCGGACCTGGCCTCCAATTATCGCCGGTTCCTGCTGAAGAACTTTCAGTCGCGCGCACGCGAACTGGGATGGGTGCCCCGGCAGGGCGAGTCGGAAGACGTGCGCCTTCTCCGGCCGCGGCTTGTGCGAACCATTGCGACCTTCGGCGATGATCAGGAACTTGCAACGCAGGCACGAGAATTCACGGAGCGCTGGTTTCAGAACCACACCGCTGTAAATCCCGAGGTGCTCGGCGCGGTACTCGCAACGGCTGCATATTTTGGGGACCAGGCTCTCTTCAAGCGATTCTTCGAGGAGTTTAAAAAGACACAGGACAGGCAGGATAAAGAACGTCTTTTGCAGGCGATGACATTTTTTCGGGACAAGGCGGTCATCGAATCGGCTATGGAATCAAGCATGCGTGCGATGCAATCGCAGGAGATCAGTCTGCTGGAGGCAGTCACGCTGATATCTGGTTTGGGACAGGACGACCCGGAAACGCAGGCGCTGCCCTTCGCATTTCTCAGGGCCCATTACGACGAAATCATGAAAGGAAATCCGAACATATTCGGGACGGATTTATTGGATTTATTGCCGGGCCTGGGCAACTCATTCTGCGACGCAAAATCCCGGGACGAGCTGCAGAGTTATTTTGAGCCTCGACTGAAAGGCCATTCGGCGGGGCAGCGAACGCTGGCACAAGTCATCGAGGGAATCGATCAGTGCATCGCGATCACCACGGCGCAAAAAGAAAGCATCGCCGGATTTTTAAAAAAGTACTGATACAAGGCCTTCCCCGGCGGCCCGAGAGGTGATTCGCTTCTGTCGCGAAACTCGCAATTGAGGCGCGGAGCGCCGGCAGAGAATCACTGCTGTCCAAATTAGGATTTTCCGGGTTCAGTACCGATATCATGTAAGGCCTTCCATTTGCCAAAATCTGCGCAGCTTTCACCTGTCAGCCATCGTTAGCTTTTTGATCTGTCCATTCTCACAATGCGGACCAGGCCCGCAGGGCCGATGGAGTAGAGCCCGGGGTGGAAGAGCATGCGAAGCGGGCTCTGGAACCCCGGGTTGGGAGAGTGCAAACGGGCAGAGCTCTGCAGGAGCGGCACAGAATGTCTGCATCGGCCATGCAGGCCTCGCATGAATCGTAATGCTAATCCAGGGTTCCGGCCGCTCCGCGTCCTCTACCCGGGGCTGTACTGCAACGCGCTTTCAGCGCTGTGTGCCGCATATCGCAACCACGCTCGATTTGAGGCAACCAGGAGCCTCAGCTTATGGATGTGGGGATGAAAGGCTAGCCAATCTCGTTTTTTATTGGAGTATTTAATCTATCAAGAAATCAACAAAACCGTAGCCGATTTCCGGCTAATTTGACAGCAGTGATTTTTTGCTGCCGCTTTCCAGAGTTTCCGGTTTCCAGTTCTGGTTAAAATCAGCTCAAAAACTGGGAACTGTGAACTGGAAACTCTATTTGTGAAAGCGCAAGCAGGCTTGCGGGGCGCTTATCCTTGCTTCCGGTTCAGATCGGGCGCCGATAAGTCCGAAGGGCTGATGACGCCAACATTCATGGCAAGCAGCGCGTCTTTGATTGCCTTCGAGTGATTGCCTGTGATCACGATCTGATGGATGCCGGGAATGTTTTGTTGAAAACGGTCGACGTCCCTGATTTTCAGTTCCATATAGTTCGAACAAGTCATGCGCCGGAAACCGGCCGGCGAGGATGGCTTGTCCGTCGGCTCGTCAACCTTCGATCCCACCTGGATCCGTCCCGACCACAGCACGAAATTTTTCAGGTCCTTGGTAAACGAACCGGTCAGCACTTCTGTCCCCACGGGGAATACGACTTCCGGCACAACGCCTTGTCCCATGCCGTGGTAGTCCCGGAGTTTGTAGGGCAGCTGTGTGGCGCCGGGTCCCAGCATCTTCAACGGTGCGACACAGTGACTCAGGACCGTGCTGGACCCTTGCGGGCTCACCGACAATACATTGGATAAGAATGAAGGCCGACGGCTGATCTCCTGCATGAGCATCGAAGAAAGAAGCGCGCACACGTCCGCTTCGCACGCGGCCGTGAATCCTTCGTCGCGCAATCTCGAGAACGAGAGGCACGGATACGGCAGCCCCATATTCCGATTGAAGAGCAGGCCCAAGCAATCGATCGACACTGCGGACAGCCCTTCCGTCTCAATGACCGAGTGCAACAGGACATAGAGCCTACAGGCATCCAGGATCGTTTTGTTGGAAGGCTCCATGACTGCAACCGCTTCCTTTTTCCACCTTTCCGCTTCCTTCCTGGCACTCGCTTCGTCCGTGCGGTCAAAAAGCTGCTTCAGCTCTTCCATCGACCGGTACTGAACCCTGACGCCCGTTCGTTTGTAGATGAGTTCTTCATTGAGGTTATGGGCGGGGACACTCGTCGAATCGAACGGTCTGCCAAAAATGATCGCCCGCTTTCCCTCCAGGAGCCTGGGAGCCGCGGCAGCCTTCAACAGGTCCAGAGCCTGCTCCTGTGAAGTTGCGAACAGGACGTTGGCGCCGTTGGCCCGCAACATAGCCGCAAAATTCGCGTCAATCAGGATCAGATCGGGATTCTGGGCAAGAAGCACCACGGGGATGCCCGGATCGCCCATGGTGTCGGGAATTGTTCCATAGCTGAAAGCGGAGCGCGGCAAACACATCAGGACAACGTCCGCCTCTTTTTCCTTGATGGGCGTGAGAACTTCCTGCGGTTTCTGATAATTGACGGTAACCGGGTTTAAAAGGAACTCGACTTCCTTGACAGATCGTATTGAATTCATGAACGGTTCGAACGAAGCCGGGGAATCGCTCAGGAAAAGCAATTTTCTTTTCATTCCGCCCGGACCGGATTTCCGCAATGCTCCGGGATCCTGTCCGAGAAGGGTACTCCCCGTGAGAGTCGCGGCCATGCCCGCCATGGTGGTTGTCTTGATGAAATCACGTCTTCCCACATGAATCCCTTTGTCGCCGCAGTAGAGCATTCACCCTCCTCTTTTCGAAGCTGCAATTTGTGAAAGACGGCTCAGTGCGTAGCGGGCGGCTTGATGCGCATATGAATCTCGGTGCCGCCCTTCTCGAAACGGACCTCGTCCGCCAGCTGGTTGATGAGATAAATCCCCCGGCCGCCGGTCGAGAAAATGTTCCGGCCCACAACCGGACTGGGGATGGCGGCCGGATCGAATCCCGGTCCCTGGTCGCGGACGACGATGAGCATGCCGCGCGTGTGGTCGCACGCGACACAGCACTGGATTTTCTTCGATGGGTCGTGCCTGCTCCCGTGCCTGATCGCGTTGGAGAGAGCCTCGCTCAAGACGAGCTCGATCTCGAACTCGCGGCCGGCGGCGCAGCCCATGTCTTTGACCACGGCCATGATCTTGTCAACGACGGGCTCGATTGCATTGAGTGCGCCAGGCAACGTCATGTCCACTTTAACCAGAAGCTCGCTGCTGTCGAATTCGCAGCGCGTAAGAAATTCGTTCGACATTTGTGTTCTCCTCATCGCAGGGCGATGAGATGAGACTGCGGATCGATTGCGGACTGCGCGAAGCCTCCGGTCATCGACTCATCCCACTGCATGATGGTTGAAGGAGAAATCAGCCCGAAACCAGAATAGCAGGACATACAAGAACGGTTAAGCAAAAAATAGAGAAGTGAATTCTGACAGGCTTTTCAAAATTGCCGTTTCCCGGCATTCTCTGCCGGCGCTTCGCGCCTCAATGATTCCAGTTTTGGGATGACGCCGAGTTTTGAGACAGCTGCTCCAGAGCCGTCCTCACAGGTTATCCGATAACACTTTTGAAGCCGCTTTGAGCGGGATCGTGCCCGTCGACGCGCCGGATTTGGGCGTAGTGCCGCCGATGAACGCGACAGTTGTGAGAATCGCAGCGAAGCCGGCAATCACGGTCATGCGGCCGGTGGGGAGCCTTTGCGCTTCAGCAGAAGCGTGATCGAACCGATGATCGTCCCAAGGATGGTCGCCATCACGACCCAGATGAACACATTGCGCACGGGAATCAAAAGGAGGCCGGTCCAAACGCCCACGTTTTCCCCGACGTTGCCGCCGGGATATGCGAACCTGTGCGGCTTCCAGCGGAAAATGTACGCCAGCATGTAGGTGACCATGACCATCGCTCGCGTGTAGAGCGCAAATAAGACGAGATCTTTCAGCAGGCTCTTAAAAGGATGGACCGCGTTGCGCGCGCGAATCGCCAGGGCAAACAAAACAGGAAACACAAAATACAGCCATGCAACGCCGAAGAAAAAGCAAACTTTCTCGGGTGCGCCTGCCTGTTCCAGCACAATGCGAACAACGAGGATTACTGCTGCGAGAATTACCCCCCACCGTATGATCTTCGAATCGTCCGTCATTTTTTTCCTCCGGGTTTGCTTCGCCGACAGAACATTATCTGTCACGATGCCCGCGATGTGGCAATAAAAAAATCGGTATCGCGATCATCGGGCAGCGAAGAAAAAACCCAGTGTAGTACGTCATAGATCCGTTCTTGGCTGCTGGTGCCCCAGAGGTTTGCTGATAGCTGAAAGCTGTCAGCTCCAGCGCGACCTGCTCATGAGTTGGCATCTATTTGGTTGCGGCCGCCGGCCGCGCTGGGAAATCCGTGGCTTGCTTTTTGCACTTGAGACTGACCAAGATACCGGTCGCGATTCGTGATATAAAAGGGCATTACTGATTTGAGGCATAGGATGGAGCGATATCGAAAGGCGCTGAATACTGCCATTGAAACGGCCCGTTTAGCGGGCGAAATCCTGCTTGAAGAATTCCACCGTTCCGGAGGTCCGCGCGGCAGCGCGCATCACGCCGAGGCGGACGATGCAGCCGAAGACCTGATCCGCCGGCGGCTGCTGGCGATTGAGCCCTGGAATTACCTCGGCGAAGAAACGGGCGCGCATTCCGCGGATTCCGATCACCTGTGGCTGGTGGATCCGAATGACGGGACGTTTGCGTACATGAGGGGAATGCGCGGCAGCGCCGTATCGATCGCCGTCCTTCGCGGCGGGGTCCCCGTCCTGGGAGTGGTTTATGCCTACAGTTATCCCGACGACAACGGCGACCTGATCGCCTGGGCGGAAGGGTGCGGTCCGGTGACGCGCAACGGGCAGCCGGTCGATTTCAGTCTCGAAAATGCACGCCTGGACAAAAACGCAGTCGTCTTTCTATCGCAGGATGCCGACAAAGATCCAGCGGCGAATCTCGGCTGCGTCTCGCCGGCGCGCTTCAGATCGATTCCCAGCATTGCATATCGGATGGCGCTGGTTGCCGTCGGCGAAGGAGTGGCCGCAGTTTCGCTGAATGGGCCGTGCAGCTGGGACTTCGGCGCGGCACACGCCCTGATGCGGGGCGCCGGAGGCACCGTGGTCGACGAAAGCGGCGTGGAGGTTTCCTACGCTCGCGACGGGCGCAGCCAGACGCGCAACTGTTTTGGCGGAGCCGCTGGCGTGGTAAGAGAGTTGGCGGGTCGCTCCTGGGGTAAAGTGCTCAGCCGCACTTCTATGAAAGACAACTCGATGTTCGGTCTCTCCCACCTGATGCCCGGCCGCGCGATTCGCGATGTGCCGTTGCTGGCGCGCGCTCAAGGCTGTCTGCTCGGCCAGTTCGCCGGAGACGCACTGGGTTCCCAGGTCGAATTCCAGACAAGCGCGTCCATCCGGTCGCAGTTCCCGGACGGTCTGCGCGACCTCGACGATGGAGGCATGTTTGACACGATCGGCGGCCAGCCGACGGACGACTCGGAGATGGCCTTAATGCTGGCACGATGCCTCGTACGCGAGGGAGAATTCGACGCCGGGGCGGTCATGGATGCGTACCTGTATTGGCAGAGCAGCGACCCGTTCGACCTCGGTGTGACAACCGGCGCTGCGCTGGGTGCCGCGCAGAGAGGGAACAGCCGTGAGGAGCGTCTGCGTCTCGCCGCTCAATCGGCCTATCAAGACAGTGAAGCCAATGGATCGCTGATGCGCGTCAGCCCGTTGGGAATCTTCGGCTGGGCGCGGCCGCACGACGCGGCCGCGTGGGCGTGCGAGGACAGCGACCTGACGCATCCGAACCGCGTCTGCCGCGAAGCGTGCGCCTCGTTCGTGCGGGCGATCGCCGCCGCCATTTCCGGGGCGGATGCACAGGCATGCTATCGGGCGGCTCTGCAGGAAGCGCGCCGGGGCGGAACGGCCGCGATCACTCGTGCGCTGGAAGCCGCCGCTGCCGGGCCTCCGCAGAAGATGGATGCGCATCAATCCGGTTGGGCCCTGCTCGCGCTGCAGAATGCATTTTATCGGCTGCTGCATTCGGAAACGTTTGAGGACGCATTGGTACAGACGGTCGCGTGCGGCGGCGACACCGACACGAATGCCGCGATTTGCGGCGCGCTGCTTGGCGCCGTTCACGGCCGCGATTCCGTCCCCGCGCGCTGGCGCCGGCGCATCCTCACATGCCGCCCGATGCATGAGGCCGGGGCGCTGCGGCCGCGTCCGATCGACTTCTGGCCGGTCGACGCTTACGAACTTGCCGAGCTTCTCCTCCTCGCAGGAGTGTAATTCGCGCCGCGAAAAACTACTCCTGATCTGCGATTTTTGTGGCGGTGGATTTCAGCTGCTGGCGAAGAGAGTCCGGTTTGATCACCTGGACTCCGGAGCCGAAGCTCAGGATCCATCCAACCAACTCCGGCGTTTCCGCGACCTGCAGGGTCAGCGTCAGGCGGCCTTCCTTGTCGATCGTCGCCTTCTGGCTGGGATGCCAGATGCGATCCTTCGCCCAGGCCGTGGTTGCGCGGTCAAACTGCAGTTCCACATCGATCGGCGTGCCGCCTCGCATCACGGTTAAAGCGTTCTGGACATACTCTTCCACATTGAATCCCAACGGCATCTGGCAGGGAAAACTCGTCACCGTAACGGACAGAATCCGGTCGATCGCAAACATGCGGATATCTTTTCTCGTATGGCAGTACCCGATCAAATACAGCGCGCCGCCCGCATACCATAAATGATACGGATCCACTTTGCGCCGCGATGTTTTGTCGTGCGCCGCGGCGTAATAGCGCATTTCCACCGTCCTCTTCTTCATGATGGCGCGCGCCAGCTGATCGATCTTCTCGCGATGCTCCATGTAGTTCTTGTGCGGACCGATCCCGGCGGAAAACCATCCCTGCAGATTCTGAATATACTCCCCGGCAGACGCGGGTAACGCGGCGGTCACTTTCGCCAGCGCCGAGTCGAGCGACTCCTTGATCGGCGTTCCCTCCAGGGGTTTCGCCAGGTCGCGCGTGAACACCAGGGCCATCAGTTCCGTAGCCGAGAACTGCAGCGCCGGGACCCGGTTGAAGCCTTCCACGAGTTTCCAGCGGCTCTGGCCCTCAACCTGTTCCGTGTACACCGGGAAACACACTTCCAGGGCCTGAAGATCACGACGGATCGTGCGCGTCGAGCAGGCATAATCTTCCGGCAAAGATTGCGTGAGCTCCTCGATGGTTGCTCCGCCGGGTTTTTCCAGAGTTTTCAGCAGAAGCCACTGACGAGTCACCTGGTCATTGCGCGGCATCGGATTTATCCGTCCATTGGATCGATATCGATATCCCTAGGATACTACAGATGCTGAACGTATTTCATTGCAATAAACCCGGATCCGGAAATCGGTCGCGCAGCGGGCGAATCATTTCAGCTCCGGATGCTGATTCCTATTCTGTCGGCGTCCCAGTCCACGGCGATGTAGCCGTCGCGCTCGAGCAGGTCGAGGTAGGCGATCGTCTCCGAGACGGAAAGGAATTGCTCCAGGGCACCGAATTTTCCCGTATCCAGTTTCCCGAAAATGGCAAGCGCCAGCGGATAGGGATCCTGGGTCCCGTTCCGGATCGCTCGCAGAAATAATCCTTCGCGATCCCGGATGAATTCCATGGTGAATGCGATCAGGCCCGGCACGTCGGCGATGTCCTGGCCGTGGCCTGAAAATCCGGTGGAAACACGCAGCTGTCCTATCTTGCGGATCGAGTCGATGTAATTGATCAGGCTGGGCACTCTCCGGTATTGAGCGGCCGGGTCGAGATACAGCGTTGGATTGGGCGTGATGTGTTTGATCAGCGTGTCGCCGCAAAAGAGAATGCCGGAGTCTTTCTCATAAAAACAGAGGTGGTCGGGGCAATGGCCGGGCGTGGCAATCGTCTCGAGCGAAACTCCGTCGACCTGAATGATCTCCCCGCCATTCAGCCATTCGATCGCATAGGGACTCGATTCGCGGCTGGACAGCACCATGGACGACCGGAAGGTCTCATAAGCCCTTTGCATGAGGTCTTCCGGCACCTCGCAGCGCCGGAGGAATTGAAACACATGGTCCCACGATTCCCGCCTGTGCCGCGACAGGATTGTGCTTTTTTTGTGCGCATAAATCGTTGCATGGTTTTCCTGCGAGAGGTGAAGTGCGGCGCCCGAATGGTCCATGTGATCGTGTGTCAGCAGGATTCGCCGGATTCGTTTCCAGTCCCGGCCGTGCTCCCGCAATTGGCTTTTCAATGCGTCCAGCGATTCCGGATAGTAGAGCCCGGTATCGATCAGGACAGGTTCGGTTCCGTCGATGAAATAGGTGTTGATGTTGCCTACAGGAAAAGGCGTCGGTAACTCCAGCTTCAAAATTCTATCCAGCATTTGCATCCTTCGGAGTGCGGCAGCGTGCTGCCGCTTTATTATTCGCAGATTTTCTTTGTTTCAAATGGGTACTGGCTGAAGAGGCTGAATGCCCCGATACCCCTCGCTGGGAGCGCCGGCGTCCCCGCCGGCTTGTTACCAAAATTTAAAAAATTCTCAACAAAATCAGCTCTTTGTGCCTCACCTCCTGCGGTTAAGATCTGTGCGCCGCCGAGGACGGCGGCTCTTCCAGTGGCTAACCGTTGGACGGCCTCCTACAATGCCTTGCTCCTGATTTTTTTCGCCCGGACGAATTTGTCGAGGATCTGCTGAAGGTTCGGCAGTCCCTGCTCCTCCAGGGAATACTGGACACGTGTCGAGGGTCGTCGAATTTTCAGGATCCTGCGCAGGTCAATCGGCGTGCCGATAATCACGGCGTCGCAGGGAACGCGGTTGATGGTGGTTTCGAGGTCACGAATCTGCTCCGGGCCATATCCCATCGCAGGAAGCAGGGCGCCGGTTTCGGGGTACTTTTCAAACGTTGCAGCGATGGAACGCACCGCGTACGGGCGCGGATCCACGATGTCTCTGGCGCCGAAGATTCTGGCCGCCAGGGTTCCGGCGCCATACTGCATTCCCCCGTGCGTGAGCGTGGGGCCGTCCTCGACTACCAGGACACTTTTGCCCTGGATGGCGTCGGGATCGTCGACCGTAATCGGGGACGCGGCCCGAATGATTTGCGCCTTCGGGTTGACGCGCACCACCTCTTCGTAAACGGCTTTGATGTTTTCGTCCGGGGCACTGTCCACCTTGTTGATGACGATGACATCGGCGAGCCGAACGTTGGTGGCGCCAGGATAGTATGTCCGCTCGTGTCCGGGACGCAGAGGATCCACGACGGTAACCGTGAGGTCCGGCCGGTAGAATGAAGTATCGTTATTGCCGCCGTCCCAGACGATGACGTCCGCCTCACGTTCCGCGCGGCGGAGGATGGCGGCATAATCCACGCCGGCGTAAATCACTCCGCCCTGGACGATGTGCGGCTCGTACTCTTCCATTTCTTCCACCGTGCAGCGGTACCGCCGGAGATCATCCAGGGTTGCGTACCGCTGGACGATTTGCTCCGTCAGGTTCCCGTATGGCATCGGATGCCGGACCGCGACAACGCGCAGCCCCAGGCTCCGGAGATACGAGCAGACTTTCCGGGACGTCTGGCTCTTGCCGGAACCGGTCCTGATTGCCACCACGGCCACAATCGGCACTTTTGCGGCCAGCATCGTTTCGTCGGCTCCCAGCAGAACGAATCGGGCGCCGCAGGCGTTCACCAGCGCGGCGCGCTCCATCACATACTGGTTTGAAACATCGGAATAAGAGAATACGACTTCCTGCACCTGATGCTTGGCGATCAGCCGCGGGAGTTCGTGCTCCGGGTAAATCGGAATTCCTTTCGGGTACAGCGCGCCGGCGAGCGCCGCAGGATATTTTCGCCCGTCGATGTTGGGGATCTGGGTCGCCGTGAACGCGACGACTTCATGCCGTCTGCTGCGGCGGTAGACGGTATTGAAGTTGTGAAAATCCCTGCCTGCTGCTCCCATGATCACAACGCGTGTGCGAGACATAATGTGCTCCTGTGCGAGCCTGCCCGTGTTCGTCACGGACGATCCCCCGCTTCGTCCTGAACAATTTGTGTGCCTGCTTTTCCTTCCAGCGCATCGAGGATATGGTCGTGGTCCGTGATCACGACCATGGTTCCTCCCAGTTCGAGATATTTGATGGCTGCGGTGATCTTCGGTCCCATGCTCCCCGGCGGGAATTGCCCTTCCTGCAGGTACTGCCGGCACTGGCTGACGGTGAGATGATCCAGGGGTCTCTGCGTCGATTTTCCGAAATCCAGGTAGACGCGGTCCACATCCGTCGCGATGGCGAAGACGTCGGCATCGAGCTGGCGCGCCAGGATCGCCGAGGTATGGTCCTTGTCGACGACCGCTTCCACGCCTTTGGTGATGTCATGATCGTTGAACACGGGCACGCCGCCGCCCCCGGCCGCGATGACCACCAGCCCGCGATCGACGCAGGCTTTGATCGCGTCCAGTTCGACGATGGCAACCGGTTCCGGGGAAGGGACGACCCTGCGGAAACCGTGCGCAGGATCTTCGACAATTACCCAGTCGAGCAGGTCGCTGTAGCGCTCGGCTGCTTCCCTGTTGTACGAGGGCCCGATGGGTTTCGTCGGGCTCCGAAAAGCGCGGTCTCTCGGATCGACCAGCACCTGCGTGACCAGGGTCACGACCGGAGTTTTCAGCCCCTCGGCCTGCATCATCTGCCACATGGCATACTGCAGCACATATCCCACCTCGCCCTGCGTCGATGCGACGCAGCAATCCAACGGCAGACGGTAGGCGTGCGCCGCGGCCAATTCGGAGCGGACGAGCTGCGCTCCGACCTGCGGGCCGTTGCCGTGCGTCAGGACGACCCGGTGGCCCGCGCGGATGAGACGGACGACGGCGGCTGCGGTTTCGACGGCATTTTCGAACTGCTCCTGCGCTGTGCCCTTCTGCCCTCCGCGGATCAGAGCATTCCCACCGACAGCCACCAGGACGAGTTTGGACATAAACCTCTCCGCGGGCGCCCGGGATTGAGGCCCTGCGTCGAATGCGGTGGAGTACCCGGATCCGACGGTTTTCCCCGGAACCGCTTCCTGAGTACTTTATACTCCATCCTGAAGATGCCTGGAAGCGCTGATTCCACGATCCCTTCGCTTGGATCCCATGCGGGGCCCCGGATGTCCATCGAGTCTGAATAATGGCTAATATTTCTGCAGGAAATATATTATTGTTTTCGCGGCGACCGGCAGGCATGCTAATGATGGCAGCGCGGAACCGGGAGGCAGAAGGATGAGCGGTAACGAGGCGAGGGATTTCAACGGATTCATCACGCGCGATGGAGAGATGATTTCCATCAAGGATACGGAAAGAGTGTCCGCGATCTTTCTCAAAACCGCCGATGTGCATAGCGCCATTGAGAGCCTCTGGCAGCTGACCATGGATTGCGTTGAAGCCGGCTATTTCATCGCGGCCTGCAAGTATATCGAAAAGATTCTGCCCCTGGTGGACGATCCCGGCGATAAAGCGGAGTGTCTT
>Ga0335071_10004929_pt1 | contig 13949 bp, 9 predicted proteins | sample Lox_Sample_15_FD_206724 | JGI IMG/M metagenome (GOLD analysis project Ga0335071, IMG submission 206724) | Soil microbial communities from Loxahatchee National Wildlife Refuge, Florida, United States - Lox_Sample_1.5 | ecosystem: Environmental > Terrestrial > Soil > Wetlands | place: USA: Florida... | reverse complement strand
GAACACCCACTTCCAGCCGAAATGGGCCAGGATCCAGCCGCCGAAGCCCATGGCCAGGAAGTATCCGCTGGAGATCATGATGCCGAAGATGCCGCCGAAGACGCCCCGCTCCTTGACGTGGAACCACGGGGCGTTGACCTTGACCACCGAGAGCGCCCCGAAGCTCTGGAAGTACTGGTTGGCGGCGTAGAGGAGCGACATGCCGACGATGATCTTGGTCTGCCAGCCGCCCAGGAACAGGCCGCCGATGACCAGGTTGAAGGCGGCGGCGCCGAACCCGCCGAAGATGATCGCCCTCTTCCCCCCGAAGCGGTCGGCCAGCGGGCCGTTGAGGATGACGCTCAGGGCGTAGGTCCAGAAGCCGGCCGTGGCGATGGTCCCGAACTCGGCCTTGGACAGGGCGAACGTCCTCATGATGTCCGACGAGGCGACGTTGAGGTTGTAGCGCCCCATGTAGAACGTGGCGTAGGTCAGCCCCAAGGGGAACCAGTTCATGAACCGGCGGCGGCGATACTCCTTGGAATGGCCGAGGGGGTTGTTCGACAGCAGACTCATGGCCGCACCTCCCGGTGGACGGCCCACAGGCGGCCCAGGCAGTCCTCGAGGTGGGCGCCCAGGACGGCCGGCTTGTCGGTCTTCTCGGGCATGTTGTCGAAGACGACGTAGGGGACGCGGAATCCGCGGACGGGGATGACCTTCGGGTCGGTCCCCTTGAACGTCGGCCAGTCGACTTCTTTGTAGAGGCGCTCGAGCTTGGCGTCCGGGAGGCCGTGTTCCAGGATCGAATCCGGCCGCTCCGGGTTGAAGCGGCGGCGGTTCTTGCGCAGGGATTCTTCGAAAGGCACGTCGACGTAGAGGATGCAGGCCTTCTCCAGGATCTCCTTCGAGAGGTGCTCAAACGCCGAGGCGTACCCGCCGTGCTCCGTGCCGCGGCTGAACTCGATGAGGGTGGTGCGCGCCTCGGCGAAGCCCTTGTCGCGGAGTTTCTTCCGGTATTCGAGCGAGATGCGCTCGATCAGCAGGTCCCACTGGTATTGGTGGAGGAAGTAGCCGTCGGCGTCCGAATGGACGCGCGGCTGGCGGAGCGCTTTCTCCAGGAGAGCGTCCTCCTCGAACCAGGTCCAGAGCATGGGAAAATCGTCGATTTCTTCCAAGGCGCTGATGCGAAATCGCCTCAGGCGCTCCGGCAGGGGCGTGCTCTTCAGATAATCGATGACTTCCGATTTGCCCGAGGCGGGCCGGCCGATGAGGATGATGATCTCGAAGTGCTCGCTCATGAAACGGCGTCCTCCCCTCCAGATTTTGTCATTTCATGTTTTGGAGGCCCTATCATATACTATCGGGGACCGTTGTAAATCCCCGGTCGACAAGAGGAACCGCCCATGAGAAAAGAGTCCCGCCGCTCCGCCGCCCCGATCGTCCTGGCCGTCGCCGCCCTGGCCGCCGCGATCGGCCTCCTCGCCGCTTCGAGCCCGTCCGCGCCGCAGGCCAAGCCGCCCGCCGCCGCCGACCGCGACGCCGTCGGCGACAAGGAGCTCGCTCGTGCCGGCGACCCGACGTTCGAGTCGGTCGCGGGCTATTTCCCGGCCATGAAGAAGCCCCGCGAGATCGTCGGCGTCAAGCACCATCCCCACGACATCGGCGTCGCCCCGGACGGATCGCTCGAGCTGTCGGACGACGTGGACGCCAAGGGGAGCCCCGTCGCCTTTTTCGAGGTGGGCAAGCCGGCCGTCCGGTTCGGCTCCGGCCCGGCGGGCTGCTCGAAAGCGCTCGCCCAGGGCCGGCTGCCCATCGTCCTGGCCCGGTTCGAGGGCGACGGCGTCCGCTACGAGGAGACGATCTTCGGATATTCGGAGGGCCTGAGCCCGGACGCCGACCTCTGGGCCTACGTCGCCCTCGAGGCGAAGACCGGGAGCCCGGCGCCCCGGACGATCGACGTGCGCCTTCGCTTCGCGCCCCCGACCGGGGCCAACGCCGGCCGGAGCTGGCCGATGACGATCGGCGCCGACCGCGCGGGGACGGTCTTCCTGAAGATCCCCTTCGATCTCGGCAAGGCGGCCGTCCAGGAGGTCTCCGGCAAGGAGTTCGCGGCGGCGCTGCAGCTCGTCGAGGATTTCTGGTCGAGGGACGCGGGGAGCGGAACCGTTCTCCGGACGCCGGAAGGCCGGATCGACGACGCCCGCCAGGCCTGGCTGGCCTACGCGTCGCTCGATGTCGACCAGCGCCAGGGCGTCCTCGAGCCGCACGACGGCGCGGGATTCTACGAGGAGATCTTCGGCTACAGCGCCGCTCTCTATCCCGAGGCGCTCGACCTTTGGGGCCGGCCCGACGAGGCCCGGCGCGTCCTCGACTCGCTCCTGACGTTCCAGGCGCCCGACGGGCTCTTCACCCAGAATTTCGGGCTGCCGGACCCGGGGACGCTGCTCTGCGCGCTCGCCGGCCATTACGCCTATACGGCCGACGGGGCCTGGCTGCGCGGCGTCGCGCCGCGGATGGTCAAGATGGCGGATTGGATCATCGCCCGCCGGCGGGAGGCGACGGCGAAGGGGAGAGGGGCGGGAGCGGCCACCTTCGGCCTGATCAAGTACCGGCCGTATTGCGACTACCACGATCCCGTTTACGACTACTTCGGCGACACGTATTGCGCCGTGGGGCTGGAGCGCGCGGCCCGGGCGCTGAAGGCGATCGGCTTGAACGACGAGGCCCAGAGGATCGCCGGGGAAGCCGCCGCCTACCGGCGCGACATCCTCGCCTCGATGGACGCGGCCGCGTTCGACCTCGAGGGCCGCAAGGTCCTCCCCATGGAGCCCGAAACGCGCCGCATCCTGAAGGATTCCAAGAACCGCGGGGGCGGCTACTACGGCCTCGTGGCCAGCTGCATGCTCGAGAGCGAGCTCCTGCCGGCGGCCGATCCGCGGGCGGCGATGGTCATGGATTTCATGGTGAACAAGGGCGGCCTGCGCCTGGGCATGTGCGAGTTCGACGGCGGCGTCGACCACGCCTACACCTACGGCTATTGGCTCGGCCAGCTCAAGCTCGACAAGGTGAAGCCCGTCATCCTCGGCCTCTACGGCTCGCTGGCCTACGGCATGTCGCGCGACACGTTCGCGGGCGTGGAGGTGACCCATTACCTGACCGGGGACAACGAGCCGACGCTGCCCCATCTCTATTCCTGCACGCAGCAGCTCCGTCTCCTCCGGATGATGCTCCTCCGCGAGGACGGCGACGACCTCTGGATCGGCCAGGCCGCGCCAAGGCCGTGGCTCATGGCCGGACGCCGAATCGAGCTCGCCGGCGCGCCGACGGCCTTCGGCCCGGTCTCGTTCTCCTACGAATCGCGCGCCGACCGGGGCGAGATCCTGGCCGACGTGTCGGCCCCGGCCCGGAACCTGCCGGGCAAGATGCGGATCCGGTTCCGGCATCCGGAGGGAAAGCCCATCGTGTCCGCGACGGTGAACGGGAGCCCCGTCACGACCTTCTCGGGGGAGACGTTGACGATCGCCGCGCCGCGCGGGGAGCTCAAGATCCGCGTCGGCTATACGAAATAGGCGCCGCGCTCCAGGCCGGCGGCCGCGGAAGGGGAAGGCGGCCCGATCCCTCCGGGTTGACTCGGCCCGGCGCCGGGAAGAAAATAGGAGGCCATGCGAGAAGCCACCGGAGACTCCGCGGCGGGGCCGGCCCCGGCCGGGCCCGAGATCGTCGTCTCGAACCTGGTCAAGGACTATCCCCGCGTCCGGGCCGTGGACGGCGTATCCTTCGCCGTCGCGGGGCGCGAGATCTTCGGCCTGCTCGGGCCGAACGGCGCGGGGAAGACGACGACGATCCGCCTGCTTCTGACCCTCATCCGGCCGACCGCCGGCCAGATCCGCGTCGCCGGGATCGACGCCCTCGCCCGGCCCGCCGCGATCCGCCAGATCTCGGGCTACGTGCCGCAGGACGTCTCGGTCGACGGCGAGCTCACGGGCTTCGAGAACATCCTCATGTATTCGAAGCTCTACGGCCTGCCCCGGGCGAGCCGGCGGACGGCGATCGCGGAGATCCTCGACCTGCTCGAATTGAGCGACCGGGCGGGCGATCTCGTCCGGACCTATTCGGGCGGGATGATGCGCCGGCTCGAGATCGCCCAGGCGCTCGTCAACCGCCCCCGTCTCCTCTTCCTCGACGAGCCGAGCATCGGCCTCGATCCCGGCGCCAAGCGGGTCATCTGGGACCTGATCCGGACGCTCCGATCGGAGCTCGGGACGATCGTGTTCATCAACACCCACGACATGAACGAGGCGGACGCGCTCTGCGACCGGATCGGCATCCTGAACAAGGGCCGGCTCGTGACCGTGGGCTCGCCGGCCGAGCTCAAGGCGACGGTCGGCGGGGACGTGCTCTCGCTCGATTCGCCCGCCCCGGATTTCGCCGGGCACCTTCGGGCGCTCGGCCACGCCCCGATGGCCGGCGCCGGCAACGGCCCCCACGGCCCGGCGGGCCACGCCGAGATCCTGGTCACGGAAGGCGAGCGGCTGATCCCGCCGCTCCTCGAGGCGCTCCGGGGGCGCGGCGTCGAGGTCGAGGCGGTTTCGCTCAAGAAGCCCACGCTCGACGACGTCTTCCTCAAGTATACGGGCACGCGGATCGAAGCCGGGGATTCCTGGAAGGAGGCGCGGCGGACCCGGCGGACGTTCCGGAGGATGGTCCGATGAGCCCGGCCCGCTATCTCCGGAGCGCCCTCACCCTGGCCGAGTTCGAGCTGCGCAAGATCCGCCACGATTCGTCCCAGGTCTGGCTGCGCCTGGTCCAGCCGGCCCTCTGGCTCATCATCTTCGGGACCGTGTTCAGCCAGGTCCGCGGGATCGCCTCCGGACCGTTCACCTACCGCCAGTTCATGACGCCGGGCATCCTCGCCCAGTCGGTCATGTTCGTCGCGATCTTCTATGGCATCACGGTGGTCTGGGAGCGCGACCTCGGGCTGCTGAACAAGCTCCTCTCGACGCCCGTGCCCCGCTCGGCGATCGTCCTGGGCAAGGCGATTTCGGCGGGCGTGCGGGGGATCTTCCAAGCCGTGGCGATCCTTGGCATCGCCCTGATCATCCGCGTCCCCCTGCGCCTGAGCGTCTGGAGCGTGCTCGGCGTCTTCGCCATCATCGTCCTCTTCGGGATGTGCTTCGCCAGCCTGAGCATGTCGCTCGCCCCGATCTTCCGGACCCGGGAGCGGATGATGGGCATCGGGCAGGCGATCACCATGCCCCTGTTCTTCGCCAGCAACGCGATCTATCCGATCTCGATGATGCCCGGCTGGCTGCGGGCCATCGCCGTCGTCAATCCGCTGAGCTACGTCGTCGACGCGATGCGGGCCCTGCTCGTCACGGGCGACTTCGGGTCGCTCGGGACCGACGTCCTGGCCCTGCTCCTCGCCACGACGGCGATGATCGTCCTGGCGAGCCTGAGCTTCCGCAAGATCCTGTCCTAGGCCCGGGACCAAGGGGCCGTCCGCGAGGACAGCCCCCCGTCCGGCCTGGCCGCGGCCGTCCGGGCCCGAGCCTAGAGGAACCCCGCCTGCTTCAGAGCGGCCTGCGAGATGCCGTTGGCCGGATCGGCGTCCGGCGCGTGGGCGAGGAAGAGCGCTTTGAAAGCCATGGGCGATGCTCCTTTCTTGTTCAGCGGCGCGGATCGATGCCGACCTGGACGGCCGTCTCCGGGACGCGGACGAGCGGCCCGGGCAGGCGGGTCTTGCCCGCCGCCTGGCCGAGGAGGTCCTTCTGGAAGTGCGGGCCGGGGAGGGGTTGGGCGGACGCGCCCCTGATCGACCAGGTCATGGTCAGCGCGTCGAGGTCGACGGCGACGGCCATGTCCGCGTAGGCCCCGTTCTTGTCGAAGCCGAAGAACCGCCGCCAGGCGTCGAGATCGAGGCGGAGCGTCGTGCCCGAATCGGGCAGCCAGTTCAGGCCGCGGCCCACGGCCTGGGTCTCCTCGCCGACCGCGCCCCAGTCCTTCGTATAGAGGTTGCCCTCGGCGACGTTGTCGATGTTGCAGAAGTCGATCGCCTTGCCGCAGCGGTAGAAGACGTTGTTCAGGACTTTGTTGCGGCGCGTCGTGCCGCCCCGGCCGGTCACGATCCGGTCCTCGACGTGGCGGAACTTGATCGCCGCGTCCTGCGTCTCGCCGATGAGGTTGTGGGCGATGACCGTGTCGTCGCTGCCGTCCACGGTGATGCCCCAGCCGCCATGGCCGGGCATGTTGTAGGAGCCGCCCCCGGCCCCCGGGGTCGCCTTCCAGATGATGTTGTCGTCGATCATGTTGGGCTCGTGGGACGCCTCGAGGTAGATCCCCCCGCGCAGCGTCTCGAGGTTGTCGCCCAGGATGTTGCCCGTGATCCGCGTGTTGGCGTTCTCGTAGTCCAGCCAGATCGCCTCGGCGTGGATCGTGTGCCGGATGACGTTCCGGCGGATGAGGCAGTTTTTCGCCGAATGGAGCTTGATCCCGCCCGTCTCCCAAGCCAGCTCCACGTCGCGGTCGCCCACGTGCTCGATGAGGTTGGCCTCGATTAGCGTGTCCTGGACCGCCATCCCGGCGATGCCGCACACGCCCGCGCCGTCGATCCGGTTGCGGCGGACGACGGCCCGGCCGACCATGGCCGGGCGCTCCATGTCCCAGTCCTGGGCGCCCAGGTCGAGCGCCACGCCGTTGGCCTGCTCGAGGACGCAGTCCTCGATGATCCAGTGGTGGCCCCGGCTCAGGGAGACCATGCCTCGCTGCGGCACCGGGAAGCCGTTGGCCGCGTGCTCGAAGGCGAGGCCCTGGAGATGGATGTAGGCCAGGCCGCGCGTCCGCGGGGCGAACACCTGCTCCTGGATCGCGAGCTCGATCTCGTGCTGGGCCGGGTCCGCGTCGCCGGGGAGGCGGACATGGATCGCGAGCCCGTCGCTCTCGCACCAGAAGGCGCCGTCCTTCGCCCCGAGGTCCTTGTAGAGCTCCACCTGGGCGAGGCGCCGCCCGTCGACGAAGACCATGCCCCGGCGGACGAGGTGGCGCCAGAGCTCCTCGGGCTTGGGCAGCAGGTAGACGCGATCCTGCATGATGCTGGCGAGGCCGAAGGGGTTGTAGCCCCGGAAGTCGAGATCGTCGAGCCGCCGCCCGTAGATCCTGATCTTGGCCCGCTCCGGCGCGGGGAGCTCGAGCTTGAACTCCGTCGACGGCGCCCAGCCGCTCTTGACCAGGCGGGAGCCCTTGACTACCACCGCCGCGCCCGGCGCGGCCTCGTAGCTGATCATCTTGTCGGGGCCCGTGCCGCCCCGCGCGGGATCGATGCGTTCGCGATAGACGCCGGCCATGATCACGACCCGCTCGCCCGGCTGAAGGACCTGGGCCGCCTTGTTGATCGTCAGGAAGGGGGCCTCCCGCGTGCCGGGGTTGGAATCCGCGGCGCGCGGATCGCGGTTGTCGACGAAATACGTCCGGCCGTATTGCTGCGGCCGTTCCCAGGAGACGAACTCGCGGCCGTCGGGCAAGAGCGTTCCCGTCCCGGCCCCTTGTCCGAACGCCGGCCCGGCGACGAACCCTAGCGGCAGCAGGAAGAGCGGGAGAAGACGCCTCCATCGACAGGTTGAATCCTGAGCCATGTTCCTCCCTCCCGGCGGCGTCGGGGCCGCGGCTTCCGTTTCCGATCGAGGATGCGCCCGGCGCCTAGAGCCACGTGGTGACGGCCCCGGCGTCGATGCGCTTCGCCTCCGGCGGCGCCGCGGCCGGATAGCCGACGGCGCAGCCGTCGAGCACGAAGGAGCCGAACGGCAGCCCCAACATCTCGACGAAGGCCCTGTCCTCGGACATCCGCTCGGTGATGCTGATGAGCTGGAAGGCGAGCCCGAGGGCCGTCGCCTTGAGCCACATGTTCTCGAGGGCATGGGCCAGCGATTGAAGCCCCGAAGCGGGGACGCCCTGGTATTCGGCCAGGACGAGAACGTAGGGCGCGGCCTTGAAAACCGGATGGCCGTTCTCGGCCAAGGCCTTGATCCTCTCGAGATAGGTCGGCGCGGCTCCGCCGCCGGCGGCCCCCTTCATGCCCTCGAGGAAGCTCCGCGCCCGGAGCTGGATGAGGCGGGCCGCCTCGGCCATGGCCGGCGTGCCCCGGCTGAAGACGAAGAACCTCCGGAAATCCGCCCGGCTTCCGACCGCCATGGCGGCGTAAGGCGCCCAGAGCCCGGCGCGGATGATCTGTTCGATCGCCGCTTGGGGCGGCGCCTCCGGGGCGAAGGCGCGGTTCGTCCTCCGGGCGAGGATGATCTCGTCGAGCACGGCGTTCGACCGATCGTCGAATTGTGAGTTCATATCTTTCTTCCCTCCGGCGATGAGGTGGGCCATGATCGCTCAGGATGATAGGCCCCGATTCGACGGGATGTCAAGGATGCTTCCCCCCGGGCGCCGCGGCGGCTTATAATATTCGGGGTCGAGAGGCGTTCGAACATGCGATCTCCGTGGGGCGAGAGTCGCCGCGGCGGGGGAGGGATCCTCGTCGTTTTCCTCTTTTTCGCTTCGGCCTTGACGTCCGCCGCGGCGGAATACCGGACGCTTTCGGTCCGGGTGCTGGCCGACGAGGCCGTGCGGCGTGTGCCCGGCTGGCAGGCGAGCCTCGAGGATTGCGTTCAGCGCGCCTCCGCGGATTTCCAGGCGCTTTTCGGGATCCGGCTTGCGGCGGCCGACGCCGAGGACTGGGCTCCGCCGGGCGACATGACCACGGTGGAGGTCCTGGCGGAGGAGCTCGACGCCCGGATCGAGAAAAGCGAGGTCGACGTCGTCATCGCCTTCACGGCCCGCGAGAACCCGGCCGACACGCTCCGGGGCTACTCGCTCTTCAAGGAAGGCATCGTCGTCGTGAGGTATTCGGCCGATCCCCCGGCCCTGGCCCGGACCCTCGAGCACGAGATCGGGCATCTCTTCGGGGCGGTTCACGTCGCCGGGGCCGGTTCGGTGATGAGCGCCTTCGTCCAGGGCGACAGGTTCGACCCTTCGAACGCCGAGGCCATCCGCCTCAACCGGGATCGGCTCTTCAATTCGGTCGAATTCCCGCTGCCCCGCTCGAACCGGCCCCGTCTGATCGCGCTCTACGAGGACGTCTGCCGGGCGTTGGAGACGGCGCGGGGCTGGGCGCGGCTCGGCCGCTCGGCCGCGGGCGACGTCCCGGCCGGGGGCGGCGGGGGTGCGTCCGGGAGCCTCCGCAACCTCGACGACGCCTATGTCTTTCTCGCCCAGCTTTACTTGGAGGACAAGCAGTATCCCAAGGCGATCGACCGGTGCCGGGACGCGCTGGGCATCGACGCCGACAATTTCGAAACCCGGAACCTCCTCGGCATCGCCTTGCGCCGCCAGGGACATGTCGATGAGGCGATCGGCCAGTATCAGGCCGTCCTGGCGCGGCGGCCCCGGAGCCCCCGGGTGCTTTACAACCTCGGCATCGCCCTCTCCAAGAAAGGGGACTTCGCCGGATCGCTGGCGGCCTATGAAGGCGCCCTGGCCCTGAAGCCGAATTTTCCCGAGGCCCGTAACAATCGGGGGGAAGCCCTCCTCCGGCTGGGCCGGGCGGACGAGGCCGAATGCGAATTCTCGAAGGCTCTTTCGGCCTGCCCTCGCTACGCCCTGGCCCATGCGAACCTGGCCGACGTCTGCATCCGGCGCAAGGATCTGGCCCGGGCGTCCAAGGAGATCGAGGCGGCGATTTCCCTGGATCCCGACCTGCCCGAGGCGCGCAATGCCGCCGGCAATCTCTATCGCCAGCAGGGCGCGGCCGATCGGGCCGCGGACGAATACCGCCGCGCCTCGGCCTTGGACCCCCGCTATGACAAGGCCAGCTACAACCTGGGGATCCTGAAGCTCGATCTCGGTCGAGTGGGGGAGGCCCGCATGGATTTCCTTGCCGCGCTGGAGAGGAATCCCGGCTCCGCGGAGGCGCACGCGAGCCTGGGCGGCTGCCTCCTCATGGAGGACGACGTCGCCGGCGCCGTCGCCGAGATCCTGGCGGCGCGGAAGCTGGGATTCACTTCGGCCGCGGCCTGCGTGAACCTCAGCTCGGCCTATCTCCGGCAGGGACGAATCGATGCGGCGATCGAAGAGGCCCGGCAGGCGATCTCGCTCGACCGCGGATCGGCCTCCGCCTACAACAACCTCGGCCTCGCGGCGGCCAACCAAGGATCCCTCGAGGAGGCGGTCGGGCGATTTCGAGAAGCCCTCGGGGCCGATCCGAGATGCAAGGAGGCCTGGTTCAATCTCGGGGGGCTATATTCGCAGATGGGGAACCTGGAAGCGGCCTTGGATGCGTATGGCCGCGCCGCGGATCTTGACTCCCGCAATGGTCCTGTTTTCAACAACATGGCCGTGATCTTCTTTCGGAAAGGCGATTATCCGCGGGCATGGGAGCTCGTCAAGAAGGCGGAGTCCGTGGGTTTCGAGGTCAATCCCCAGTTCCTGGCCGAGCTGAAGAAAAAGATCAAGCTTTGAAAGAGTTTCTTTATTTTTTTCATTATGCAAATATCCCGGCCCGTCTGATGTCTAATATATTGGCGTAGAGGTCCATACGCTCTTTTTATATAATTTAGACGTCTCCGCGTGCTTTTAGGCGAATGACGCGGGCGCCTCAGGGTGCGTCCGCATCACGACGGGGAAAAGATCGGAGGGACGATCCATGGATTTCATGCTCAACGTTGCCCAAGGCGTCCGCGCGGCCGGCGTTCCGGGCGGCCGGAACGCGTCATCTTCGAGATGCCGCATTCATTCCTGGCGAAGGATCGCCGTTGTCTTCCTTGCCGCGGCGTCGCTCTCGAGCCTGATGCCGCTCTCCGCCCAACAGGCGCCGCGCGGCCGCGGGGCCGCGCCCGGCGGGGCGGCGGCCCGGACCGTCCCCGTGATCGGCGTTCCGGCCAAGACGACGGATCTGCCCGTCTATCTCAACGGCCTCGGCACCGTGGTTCCCGTCAAGACGGTCACCGTCCGCACGCGCGTCGACGGCCAGATCGTGAACGTCGCCTACCGGGAAGGCCAGGCCGTCCGCGAGGGCGACCTCCTCGTCGAGATCGACCCGCGGCCCTTCCAGGTCCAGCTCCACCAGGCCGAAGGCCAGCTGGCCAAGGACCAGGCCGCTCTGGCCAACGCCAAGGTCGACCTGAAGCGGTATGAGGCCCTGATCAAGGACGACTCCATCGCCCGCCAGCAGCTCGACACCCAGGCGGCTTTGGTCAACCAATACGATGCGGCCATCAAGAGCGACCAGGCCCAGGTCGACAGCGCCACGCTCAACTTGACCTACAGCCGGATCACCGCGCCCATTGCCGGCGTCGTGGGCCTGCGTCTCGTCGATCCCGGGAACATCGTCCACGCCAGCGACGCGAACGGCCTCGTCGTCATCACCCAGCAGCAGCCCATCACCGCCGTCTTCACCCTCGCCTCGCGCTACCTGTCCCAGATCCTGCCGCCGCTCCGGGCCGGGTCCAAGCTCGCGGTCGAGGCCTGGGATACCGACTTGGCCCACAAGCTGGCCGACGGCGCCGTCCTGGCCGTCGACAACCAGGTCGATCCGAACACGATGACGATCCGGATCAAGGCGATCTTCCCCAACACCGACTATGCCCTCTTCCCCAATCAGCCGATCAGCGCCAAGCTGATCATCGACACGCTCCGCCAGGCGGTCGTCATCCCCAACGCCGCCCTCCAGCGCAGCCCCCAGTCGACCTACGTCTTCGTCGTCAAGGCGGACCAGACCGTCGAGATCCGGAATGTGGACGTCCAGCTGACCCAGGACGAGAACGCGGCGATCCGGAAGGGGATCGCCGCCGGCGAGATCGTCGTGGTCGACGGCGTGGACAAGCTCCAGGCGGGGACGAAGGTCGCCATGGCCGGGGCGGGGGCCCCGCCGGACGCCGCCGCCCAAGCGCCGCGAAAGCGCTGATCATGAACCCCTCGCGGCCCTTCATCCAGAGGCCGATCGCCACGTCCCTGCTCATGGCCGGGCTGCTGATCGCCGGCGCGATCGGGTTCCGCCAGCTTCCGGTGTCGGCCCTGCCCCAGGTCGATTACCCCACCATCCAGGTCGTGACCTTCTACCCGGGGGCGAGCCCCGAGGTCATGGCCTCCGCCGTCACGGCGCCGCTCGAGCGCCAGTTCGGCCAGATGCCCGGCCTGAACCAGATGACCTCGGCCAGCTCCGCCGGCAGCTCTCTCGTGACCCTCCAATTCGTCCTCGACCTGAACATCGACGTCGCCGAGCAGGAGGTCCAGGCCGCGATCAACGCCTCGGGCACCTACCTGCCGCGCGACCTGCCCAACCCGCCGATCTACAGCAAGATCAACCCGGCCGACGCGCCCATCCTCACCCTGGCCCTGACCTCGGGCTCGATGCCCCTGTCCAAGGTCGAGGATTACGCCGACACGCGCTTCGCCCAGAAGATCTCGCAGCTGCCCGGCGTGGGCCTCGTCAGCATCAGCGGCGGCCAGAAGCCGGCCGTCCGCGTCCAGGTCAACCCGGTGGCCCTGTCCTCGCTCGGTCTCAACATGGAAGACGTCCGGGCGGCCATCGTCGCGGCGAACGTCAACCAGGCCAAGGGCTCCTTCGACGGCCGCCAGCAGGCCTACTCGATCTGGGCGAACGACCAGCTCCTGACGAGCGCCGACTACAAGCCGCTCGTCATCGCCTACCGCAACGGCGCGCCGGTCCGCCTGACCGACATCGCCCGGGTCATCGACGCCCCGGAGAACGTGAAGCAGGCCGCCTGGATGAACCAGACCCCGGCCGTCATCGTCAACATCCAGCGCCAGCCGGGGGCCAACATCATCGCCGTCGCCGACCGGATCAAGCAGCTCCTGCCCCAGCTGCGGGCGTCGCTGCCGTCGGCGGTCACGGTCACCATCCTCACCGACCGGACGACCACGATCCGGGCCTCGGTCCGGGACGTCGAGTTCGAGCTCATGCTGACCATCGCCCTCGTGGTCATGGTCATCTTCCTCTTCCTCCGGACCGCCGCCGGGACGGTGATCCCGAGCGTGGCCGTGCCCCTCTCCCTCGTCGGCACGTTCGGGGTCATCTACCTCCTCGGCTTCAGCCTGAACAACCTGACCCTCATGGCCCTGACGATCGCCACCGGCTTCGTCGTCGACGACGCGATCGTCATGATCGAGAACATCTCCCGCTACATCGAGGAGGGCGTCCCGCCGCTCAAGGCCGCCCTCCAGGGCTCGGAGCAGATCGGCTTCACCATCATGTCCCTGACGATCTCGCTCATCGCCGTCCTCATCCCCCTCCTCTTCATGGGCGACGTCGTCGGCCGCCTCTTCCGCGAGTTCGCCATAACCCTCTCGGTGACGATCCTCATCTCGGCGGCCGTCTCGCTGACCCTGACGCCGATGATGTGCAGCCGGCTCCTCAAGCTCAAGCCCGTATCGGAGCAGAGCCGCTTCTACCGGACCTCGCAGCGGGCCTTCGACGCGGTGATCGCTTTCTACGACCGGATCCTGACCTGGGTCCTCCGCCACCGCGGGGAGACCTTGGCCGTGGCCGTCGGGACGCTGATCCTGACGATCGTCCTCTACATCGTCATCCCCAAGGGCTTTTTCCCGGTGCAGGACACGGGGGTCATCCTCGGCATCTCCGAGGCGCCCCAGACCGTGTCCTTCGCCGCCATGACCGAGCGCCAGCAGGCCCTGGCCTCCGTGATCCTCAAGGACCCGGCCGTCCAGAGCTTGTCCTCGTTCATCGGCGTCGACGGGATCAACACCACGGTCAACAGCGGCCGCATCCAGATCAACCTCGTCCCCCTCGAGCAGCGGAAAGCGGGGGCCGGCGAGATCATCCGCCGCCTCCAGCCCGCGCTCGACAAGGTGGAGGGCATCACCCTCTTCATGCAGCCCGTCCAGGAGCTGACCGTGGAGGACCGCGTCAGCCGCACCCAGTTCCAGTATACGCTCGAGGACCCCGACACCCG
>Ga0335071_10004928_pt1 | contig 13950 bp, 12 predicted proteins | sample Lox_Sample_15_FD_206724 | JGI IMG/M metagenome (GOLD analysis project Ga0335071, IMG submission 206724) | Soil microbial communities from Loxahatchee National Wildlife Refuge, Florida, United States - Lox_Sample_1.5 | ecosystem: Environmental > Terrestrial > Soil > Wetlands | place: USA... | reverse complement strand
GGATGACCGCCGCCGGCAGGATGTTTGGATCCCAGAGCGTGGACGCTTGATCGCTACGCTGCCGGGGATCACTCGGAAAAGTTCAGGCCCCAGCGCTTTGCCAGCGCCAGAGCCACCTCCTGATCGCTCGGCGCTTGGCTGTCCAAAAGCTGGCTCATCTCTTGATAGTCTTGGCGGTATAGCGGGTCGCGTCTCAGAAACTCCCAGGCAAATCCTGACCGCTGTACGTCGTCCAAATAGTCGGTCGATTCTTCCGACCGCCACCCTGTTCCGTCTGGCATGCGATAATCCCCACGATACGCAAATACGCATGCCCCCAATCCTAGGTAGAGTTATTTGGAACAGCCTCAAAGCTTAGAAGTACCCGGCCACGCAACACGTGTTGCAGCGTCCTGCTGTGAAAAATGAGAGATCAAACGGGTGTCACAAAAAACCGTTGAACTCTCAGTTCATTACGACGAGCGTCGAACGAGGTCGCGATAGCCGGTCCGGCTCATCCACCGTGCGCGTGCAAGATGGCTGTCATGCACGCTGCGCGCGCGCGCGGGCTCGCGTTCTGGATCGAGACCGAAGACGATCTGCACGACCTCGCGCCAGTCGGCTCCTTCCTCGGCGGCGTCAAGGAGCCGTAGATAGGTCTTGAGATGGCGCTCGTCGTAGGGCGTGACGTGCGCCTCGTCGGGCGGGTGGTCGTCGAAGACGGGGATGGTCATGGCTGCACGCCCGGCCTCATTGAAATATTAGATATACCACATCTGGCTTTGGGCTGATGGCGATCAGGCGGTTATGCACTGCCGCGCGGCCCTTGCGGTTCGACTTGCTGCTTGCCCGGCTCGATTGGTCCGACTGCTCGAAGTTAGATATCACGGTATCGAACGAATCGGAACGATCGTTCCTAGAACGATCGTTCCTCTATCATCAGCGTGGTCGCCATGGATCTCAAAGAGGTCGTGGCGATCAACCTGCGTCGGGTACGTCATGCCAAAAAAATGACGCAGGAGGAACTGGCTGAGGCAGCCGGCCTGAGCGCCCGATATGTGGGCGATATTGAGCGCGCGGATAAATCACCGAGTGTGTCGGTTCTCGGCCGTATCGCAGACGCTTTGAGGATCGAACCGTCCGAGTTGATCCAGCCGGTGAAGCCAAGGCCTGGCGGAAAAGCGAAAACCCTCACCGGCTAGGCAACCGATCCCCTAGAAAATCGGGAAACAACCACTGAGGCATGGCGCAAAATCGTGGCCTCAAATGTAGACACATACTTGAGATTCCTGGAGGGCCCCGAACGGCGAGCCGTTCTTGTCAGGTAGTTCGCGCCGCCGGTGCGCGCTGCTTGAGCAGATGCGCGCCGGGCTGGACCAGCAAGACTGATGCCCCGCCCAAGAGGCGGGGCATCGGGCGCCGGCCGGTCAGTCAGCGGTGGGCTTGCGGGGGCGGGACCAGATTAGCGTGTGGGTCTTGCCGCCCTCGTCCTCGACCAGGTTCGCGTAGATGGGACCTGTGAAGCTCGGGTCGTCGAGCTTGACGGAGAGGTACGGGCGCCCCCCCTCGTTGGAGCGCTTCGCCCAAGCGGCTCCGATCTCGACTCTTCCGACATAGACCCGATGGCTCGGCGCGTTCTCATTGTCGCTGGGAACTTCCTCGACCAAGCGGACGTTCTTGGCCTTCAAGCTCAAGGTGACGATCTCGCCGGTGAAGCCCGCGTCCAGCTTGGTGAAGGTGCCGATGTTCGCCATTGTAGTTCTCCTTACTCTGTTTCCGAGCCGCGACCATCGCGGTCTCGATGGCGACCGACAGGCCGGAGACGAGCGACGCCGCATCCGTCAGGACCGAAGCGCAGCGGAGGATGCCGGCGGGCAACTTTCTTGTCCCGCGAGGAATGGGCGAAGCCCAGGGGAAGAAAGTTGTACGCCGGCATTGCGGCTAGGCGATCGAGGCGCAGCCGGTGTCCGGCTAAGGTCAGGCCATCGTAGACGTGAATGGACGCGCTTCTCGGAACAGGGATTTGTCAAGGAGAACTGGCGAACATCGCACTGCGGCCATGAGCAAGCTGGCGACGGCAATCGTCACATCCTGCGTCGGGCGTGAATGTTCGGTGCGCGAGGACGGCGAGAGGCAGAACGCATCACAATCGGCCTTGAAGGTGAGTGAGCGTTTGCGCCCTGGGCGATCCAGCAAGGGACGCCCGTACTTCTCGGTCACGATCCGCATCCACGCGAATACGCTCGACCTCACACCGATCGCCGGAGAGGTCGGCGGCGCTGATCCAACACGCGGTGCTGTGCGCCCTGCCCCCACGCCTGAGCCGAGCGGCCCTGATTGTCATCGCTGGCAGGCGGTAGCGTTGCGGCAAGCCTTTGCCAAGCGACGGCGCCAACTGCTATCGCCCCGAGGATCGCAAAGGCCCGACGCCAGTCTTCGGATGCCGAGGCCAAGCCGAACAGCGTGGACGTCGCCGAATAACCCGCGAGCGCGGCTGGGGCCGCGAAGACCAATGCGATTGCCGTGCGCAGGACCGGCCCTCGCGCCTGCGCGAACACAGTGCGCCCGATGACCAGAGCCAGCGTGCCGGCAGCAATACCGAGCACGATGCTGCCGAGCGGGCCGGCTCCGGCCTGCTCTGCGTGGAGGCCGACGAAGGCGCCGACGAGAAACGGCAATGCATAGATGGCCGCGCCGTAGAGCAGCCAACAGAAGACACCTATGCCGGCGAGGCTGACGAGTGCGGCCATGGTGGATGGCTCCAGTTCCTGGACAAGAACGATGCGCGCCTCCCACCACCACCGCGGCGCGCGTGGAGTGTAACTGATCGCACACGCCGTCGGAATCAAAATCGCAAGTGGAGAGAGTATTTTGCGACGGCACGCTGGTGGTGTGGAAGTCACGCGGCGAGCCGATGCCATCAAATTGAAAGAAAATGCTGATGGCGGCTGGGGTCGGCGCTATCGCCGATATGGCGTTTTGCTGGCGCTCCCGCTGATAAGTAGAAGAACGGCGCTCACGCGCCGTCCTTGCCGATCCTCCAGACGGGGATGCCAAGCCGGCGAGCCTTGTCGGCCAGGTTGTCCTGGATGCCAGCGCCAGGGAATGCGATGACGCCGATCGGCAGCACGTCCAGCATCGCATCGTTGCGTTTGAACGGCGCCGCTCTCTTACCGTGCCGCGCCCAGTCCGGCCTGAAGGCGATCTGCGGCACCTTGCGACTGTCGGCCCATTTGGATGCGATCTTCTCCGCGCCTTTCGGCGATCCACCGTGCAGCAGCACCATGTCGGCGTGCTTGGCGCGAATCTTGTCGAGCACATCCCAGATCAAGCGGTGATCGTTGCAGTCGACGCCGCCGGTGAAAGCGACCTTCGGCCCCTTGGGCAGCATGACCTCGGTGGTGGCCCGGCGCTTGGCGGCGATGAAGTCGCGACTGTCGATCATCGCGGCTGTGAGCGTGCGATGGCTAACGTGCGATCCGCTGCGCGGATGCCAAGGCGAACCAGTGTGCCGGGCGTAGAGGTCTGCGGCCTGGTCGCGGAACAGCTCCATGGCGTTCCGGCGCTCGACGAGCGTGAGGCCTTCGGCGATCAATCGCTCCAGCTCGACGGAGCGGATCTCGCTGCCATCCTGCTCAGCTTGACCGCGGCGTTGCGCCTGCTCGTTGAGATCGAGCTGCCGCGTGACGCGCTCGCCGGCGCGATGAAAGAGGTTCACGGTCGACCACAAGAGATCGTCGAGGTCGGGCTCAAGCCTGGTGTCGCGCAAGCTCACGACCAGGGCATCGAAGATGTCGGCGACGGCGCCTGCAATCATGCGGCCTTCGGGCAATGGCCGCGGATCGGGTTCATCCTCGAAAGGACGGTGGCCGTAGAGCTGAAGCTCGGCCAAGGTGTGCTCGGTGGCGGATGGCGCGGTGTCGGTGCGGTCGGGGTCGTGGTCGGTCGTCATGGCGGAGCTCCTTTCGGATCGGCCGCGCCCATCGCGGCCTTCATGGCGACGAACGGCGGCACGCGGGCCGGAGCCGCACCGCGGGACGCGGCCGGAGCGCAGCGGAGGATGGCGGAGGCCCGTTATTTTGCTTCGCGATGCAAAGCGCGGCGCCGGCCTATGAATCATGTGAACGACCATGAGCGGCGCGCGGCGGAAAATAACGGGCCGCAGCCATTGCGGGGCCGGACCGCTTGCCGCAACCCGTCGCCCTCTCCAGAAGGCCGTGAGCCGCGGCCCTCTCCGAATGGAGAGCCGATGTGCGCCCCTCACGACGCCGCCGCCCTAACCCGCTCCTATCAGACTGGTCTCTCCGCCAGCATGAAGCGGGCAACGTCCTGTGGATCGAGCTGAACTCGAACCGTCGCCCGGAGCGTATCGATACCGAGCAAGCGCAGATCGTCGTTGAAATCGCCAAGCGCGGGTGACAGTGCGATAGCCTCGATGCCGGCCTGGCGGGCTCGGTCGAACAGCGTGATCCGTGCCGCATCGCCGGCGGGATCGTCGTCGCGCGCGACATAGAGGCGGCGCAGCCTGGGAGGAAACAGGATGGCGGCTAGGTGCGCGGCCGATAGCGCGGCGAGCATCGGCATGGTCGGCAAGAACATGCGCAGCGAAAGCATGGTCTCGATGCCCTCGCCGGCTGTGGCGGCATCGTCCACGGTGCCGAAGCGGACGGCGTGACCGAGCAGATCGCCCATCGCACGCCGTGGCGTGTCAACCGGCGCCTTGCCGAGCGTCGCCTCGCTGAACCCGTTCGGATCGAGCCAGGTGCGGTGCGCGCCGGTAACATGGCCGCCAAGATCGGTGACTGTAGCGATCATAGCCGGCCAAGTTTCGGTAGGCGAATGCTCGTCCGGCCGGTAGTAGCAGCGCGGATGGAAGCGTAGCGCCCTGGTTCCGGCAAGCGTGGTGATGGCGCGGCCGCGCAGATAGCGCTCAACCAGCGTGCCGGCGATCGGCTGCGACATGCCGATGAGACGTCGTGCCGCCTCGGGTGATCCGGGTCGGAGCGAACCACCGCCGCGCGCGGGCGCTTGGGGCACTGGTTCAAGATGCGGCAGGGCCAGAAAGGCGCGGGCTTCGGCGGCGACGTCCTTGAAGTCGATGAGACCAAGGGACTCGCGGATGATGTCGAGGAGATCGCCATGTTCGGCGGTTGCTGAATCGGTCCAGTGCCCGGCGGCGCCGGGACCGGATTCCGGTCCGCTGAGCCGGACGAACATCGACCGGCCGGGCGTATTGCGAACGTCGCCCACCGTCCAATAGCGGCCTTGGCGCCGCCCGTTGGACAGGTAGTGGCGGCATACCGCCTCGGCATCTCGAGCGAGGCGGCGCGCCAGCTCGGAAGCGTCGTACCGTGCCATCACGCGGCCTCCCGGTCGGCCACGCGCACCAGCGGATAGCGCTCGAACAGCTTGGCGAGCACTGACGGTCCGGCGTCGTCGACGGGCACGAACAGGCGCAGCTTCCAGGAAATGATCTCGTGGAACAGCCCAAAGGCCGAGAGCCGCTCGCGCATGGTGTCGGTGAAGCCGGAGAGCTCGATGCGGTTGGCGCCCATCACGCGCACGCGCCGGAGCGTCAGGCCCTCGGCGAGATCGAGGATCGTCCTGCCGTCCAGCAGCGCGGCAAAGGCGGCGGCGGGCGTGAGAGTGGGCGCTCCGGCTTGCAGCGCCGTGGCTACCCAGGCCGGCGAAACACGGCGGCCGATGATGCGTTCGCCGGCGTCGGTCTGCAACCGATAGACGCGGGTCGATTCATCCGGCAGCCTCTTCCAGATCGGCAGCAGCAATCCTGCGACGATATGGAGCTCGCTGGTCGTGACCGGCGGCACATCGGCGAGCTCCGCAGACCAGGCGCGCGCAAAGGCTGCGTGGTCGGCCTCCTTCCAGTGGCTCTCGGCCATTGCGGCAAGCGGAACTGTCGGCGCCTCCATCGGACGGATCAGCCGCACGCGCAGCTCAACCTCGCCGTCGTCGCGCATGACGCTCCGCGCCTGCGCCTGCACGGCGGCGCGTCCGGACTGCGTGTTGATCAGAAGCCGGGCGCGTGGGTCGGCCAAACGTGACAGTGCGTCATCGACCGAAACCGGCTGGTTACGCTCGCGTTTGGCGATCGTGAGGAGAGACGTCTCCGCGCCGGTCGCCGGATGGCCGTAGATCGTCCGCCGCGAGGTAACGATGAAGCTCTCGGCGGTCAGCGTCTCCAGGCCGATGTCATAGGTGCCGGACGTGATGGCGCCCTCGATCCGCGCGGCGAGGAGCTGTTCGAACGTCGTGAACAGGATGTTCTGAAGTGCGATGGTCAGTGCCAGCACGCGGTTGAGGAAGGTGGTGATCGGCGGCAACTCGTCCCTGATGCCGCCCGCATCAGTCAGCTTCAGCCCGGTCGCAGCTTCGAACCTCTCCAGCGAGCAGCCCTCGACCTTGCCGGTGACGAGCAGGAGATAGAGCTGGCGCAGCGCATCGCGGGCGTAACGGCTTTCAAGATTGTCCTCGGCACGGAACAGTCCCTGCCCGCCGGTCTGGCGCTGCCCTCTGGTGATGGCGCCGAGCGTGTCGAGGCGCCGCGCGATCGTCGAGAGGAACCGCTTCTCGGCCTTCACATTGGTTGCAACGGGCCGGAACAGCGGCGGCTGCGCCTGGTTGGTGCGGTTGGTGCGGCCAAGCCCCTGGATGGCGGCATCGGCCTTCCATCCGGCTTCCAGGAGATAATGAATCCGCCGCCGCCGATTCCGCGCCGACAGGTCGGCGTGGTAGCTGCGGCCGGTCCCGCCGGCGTCCGAGAACACGAGGATGCGCTTGGCGTCATCCATGAACGCCTGGGCCTCGGCGAGGTTGGCGGACGCGGCGCGGGTCTCGACCACGAGTCGATCGGCGCCCGGATTGCCGGTCTTGCGGACGATGCGGCGGGAGCGCCCGGTCACCTCGGCGACCTGCTCGGTGCCGAAGCGCTGCACGATCTGGTCGAGCGCGCCATGCACGGGCGGCAGCGATGCGAGGTGTTCGATCAGCTTGGCGCGGCGGGCGACGGCCTCGCGGCTCTCGACCGGCTGGCCGTTGCGATAGACCGGCCGGGACGAGAGATTGCCTTCGGAATCGGTGTAGGGCTCGTAGAGCTGAACCGGGAAGGAATGCGCAAGATAGTCGAGGACGTATTCACGCGGCGTAATGTCGACCTGGACGTCGCCCCACTCTTCGGTCGGGATCTCCGCGAGCCGCCGCTCCATCAACGCCTCGCCGGTGGAGACGATCTGGATCACGGCAGCATGACCCGCCTTCAGGTCGCGTTCGACGGATGCGATCAGGGTCGGCGCCTTCATCGCCGTGATGAGATGGTTGAAGAAGCGCTGCTTGGCGCTCTCGAAGGCCGAGCGGGCCGCCGACTTGGCTTGCGCGTTGAGCGTGCCGGTGTCACCGGTGATATTTGCGGCACGCATCGCGGCATCGAGGTTGTTGTGGATGATCGAGAACGCGCCGGCATAGGCATCGTAGATCCGGGTCTGTTCGTCGGACAGCTGATGCTCGACCAACTCGTATTCGACGCCTTCGTAGGACAGCGAGCGCGACGCATAAAGGCCGAGCGCCTTGAGGTCGCGCGCCAGCACCTCCATGGCGGCGACGCCGCCGGCCTCGATCGCCTCGACGAATTCGGCGCGGCCGGAGAACGGGAAATCCGCGCCGCCCCACAACCCAAGGCGTTGGGCATAGGCGAGGTTATGGACCGTGGTGGCGCCGGTGGCGGAGACGTAGACGACGCGCGCGTTTGGCAACGCATGTTGCAGCCGCAAGCCGGCGCGGCCTTGCTGCGAGGCGGCCTGCTCGCCGCGCTCGCCCTTGCTGCCTGCCGCATTCTGCATGGCGTGCGACTCGTCGAACACGATCACTCCGTCGAAGTTCGTCCCCAACCATTGAACTATCTGCTGAACGCGCGAAAGCTTCTCGCCGCGCTCATCGCAGCGTAGCGTGCTATAGGTGGTAAAAAGGATGCCTTCCGAGAGACGGATCGGCGTACCCTGGCGGAAGCGCGAGAGCGGCGTCACCAGGAGCCGCTCCATGCCGAGCGCCGACCAGTCGCGCTGGGCATCCTCGATCAGCTTGTCGGACTTGCTGATCCAGATCGCGCGGCGGCGGCCCTTCAGCCAATTGTCGAGCACGATAGCGGCAACCTGGCGGCCCTTGCCGGCGCCAGTGCCATCGCCGAGGAAGAAGCCGCGGCGGAAGGCCACTGCATTCTCGGCATCGTCGCTCGCCGCCGCGATCACGTCGAAGGTCTTGTCGACCGTCCATGATCCCGCGAGATGGTCGCTATGCGCCTCGCCGGCATAGATCACGGTTTCGAGCTGCGCGTCGGACAGGACGCCGTCGATGACGAGTCGCACCGGCAGACGTGGACGATAGGTCGGCTTTGGCGGCGCGACGGAGGCCATCGCCGCTGATTGCACCAGTTTCGTCGGATGCGGCCTGGCGTCGCGAATGCGGATCGACTGAAGCGAATACTCTTCATAGATCGCATCGGTCAGGCGCACGCCTTCGGCCGCCGCCCAGTCGACGGTCTCGTAGACGAGATCGGCGGCCCCGGGCTCCGCGGCCGAGGGTTTGGGAGCCGACACCGAGGCGGTGCGTGCGAGATAACCGCGCACGGTGCGGGGCACGGCGGCCAGCGAAGCCGCCGCCGCGGCAGCAGCGCCGCTAGCGAGCAAGCGAGGCGGAACGTGGTCGCCGATCCAGCGAAGCAGCGTTGCGACATCGGGCGCGACGCCAAGCGGGGCCGGAAAGCTGTTGATCTCCTCAGCCGGCCGCTTGTCGATCACGGTCAGGCGGGTTGCCGTTGTGGTGCCGTGCTTCGCATAGACCGCGCCGTCGATCGCGGCCGAAAACACCACGCGTCCCCGCTCCTGCAACCGCATGAAGGCCTCGCACCAGGCGGGATGATCGGGCGCGACGTTAGCGCCGGTGATGGTGACCAGCCGGCCGCCATCCGCGAGGCGCGCGAGCGCGGAGGCGACGTGGCGCAGGGCGGCATCCGCCATGCGGCCATCGACATGCGCCACAGCCGAGAACGGCGGATTCATCAACACGACGCTTGGGACGATGCCGGCATCGAGATGATCATCGATATGGGCAGCATCGTATCGCGTCGTGGAGACGGCCGGAAAGAGTTGCTCAAGGATGGCGGCGCGGGTGTCGGCAAGCTCGTTCAGAACGAGCGACGCACCCTCGAGCTCGGCAAAGATGGCAAGCAGGCCGGTGCCGGCCGACGGCTCAAGTACGACGTTGGCGGACGCGATCGAGGCCGCGACACTCGCCGCGTATCCTAACGCGATCGGCGTCGAGAATTGCTGGAAGGACTCGCTCTCCTCCAAACGGCGGGTCTGGCTCGGCAATAAACCTGCGACACGAGCCAGCAGCGACAGCATCGCAGCAGGCGATGCCGCCTTGGCGCGCATCGCGATGCCGTATTTGCGGAGGAACAGGACGGTCGCCGCCTCGCAGGCGTCATAGGCCGTCTTCCACGTCCACGCGCCGGTTGCGTCGGCCGCGCCGAACGCGGTCTCCATCGCGGCGCGGAGAATGGCGGCATCGATCCGCCGACCGCGTTCGAGGTAAGGCAGCAGAAGGCCGGCGGCAGCGATGATGGCAGAAGCCGGATTGGCACCGGCAGACGTCAAGGCGAGCGTGGGCGCGGCCGCACCAGAGAGAAGGTCCGTCATGGGGATTGTCTCGGGAGAGCGGGAAAGGGCCGAGCCGCGTGGCGCTCTCTCGACCCGCCGCGGCTCAATCCCGTCGCGGCCCGCCTCTTCCTCTCATGCCCCGGCCCGAACCGCGCGCCACCAAGCGATGCGCTCCTCGCGGGTGGCGTTAGCGAGCCGCAGCAGGAGGTCGCCATGGCATGCGCGCGGCGCGCAGAAGCAGACGAGATCGCGACCACGCAATTCGTCGAGCGCGCGCAGCAAATGATGCTGCTCGGCGAGCCACCGCTCGTGCTTCGCGATGACGGCGGCGCGGTCGCCATCCGGGCCGATCCGGAACGGATTGCCCCATTTGCTGCCGCGGCCGACGTAGATGGTCCCGGCTGGAATGCCCGCATGATGCTTGTTGAGAACCTTGCACATCGTCTTTTACCTCCCGATTCTTCGCGTTGCGCCGGACTGGCAGCGGGGCGCGGTCGAGCATCGGCTGTCACGCGAGGCGCTTTTGCGCCGAAGCGGGAACGGCTTGCCCGTTGACAGCAGATGCGCCGCGCCCAGACAGGATGCGACGCAACGCTGATCGGGAGGCGTCGACGGGTGACGGGTTCTCAACAAAACATCAGGTGTCGCGAGCCGGTGTCATGCGTCGCAACGCGGTGCGGCGACGATCCAGAGACCACGCGGGAGCGAACCACGCGCATCGCCCGCGGCCATGCCGATCAGCCATCGCTCCAAGGTACGGCCTGCTCGATGAGCTCCTCGAGAAGATCGGTCGTGGACTTGCCAAGGATGGCGTCGGCTGTGATCACCAATACGGCGCCGCCGAATCCGTCAGAACGCATGCGTGAACATGTGAAGGACGATACCGCGGATACGTATCGGAGCGTCGACGACCGCCGCACGATGTCCTGAAAGATGGACGCCCAGGAGGTCTCGCTGAAATCGATATCCAGGTGCTCGTCCTGAAGCTCTTCGTCCTTACGGCTAGCCAGCAGTTTGCTAACGAAAGCGTTGGCGGTGCCGGCTACATCCGGCTTGGAGGACGCAAATGCGGCCTCCAGCGCGGCGCGCCCGATTGCGGTCATGTCGGCTGGCCCGAGTTCGGAGAAGAAATACCACCCGTCTCCGTCGCGCTCGACCTCAAAGATATAGGACAGAAGGAGGCGTTCGAGCGGAGTCATGTCCGCTTCGGGAATCGTCTGTTGAATGACAGTTGGTGTGAAGTAGTCAGCCATTTTCGTGCTCCTGAATATGCGATGTGGTGAAGGACTGCGGGGCGACGGGGATGCCGCCCCGCAGCGGCTGATCACTCGGCTGCGACGGCGTGCGGCGGCTCGTCCACACTCGCGCTGCCCGCTTCTTCCTCATCCTCGGCGAGGAATTCGGGGAGCGGCTCGGCGGCGCCATCGGTGGTATTCGACGGCGAAGCTACGTCGGTGAGACGTAGCTGCTCTGGGAGCCAGCGAGAGTCCTCAAGGAGACGCTCGGCCTCCTTGGCCATCTCGGTCTTCTTGAGATGGTCGATTAGTTGCGCGGCGCCCTCCCCCTTGGCCTCTCTGACAGCTTCGAGGATCCGGCTCTTGGTCACCCGGCCCAGGTAATTATCGACCGTCGGCCGCCATCCCGCCTCCGCCATGTCGAGACCGACTGCCCGCGCGAGGCGGTCCGCCTGATCGAGACGACGACGGAGACCATGGGCGGTCACGCCAGGACCACCATGGCGATCGACCTTCTCTGACAGCGCATTGACGCCGCCGGAAACGCAGTGCGCGAGCAACGCCAGCCGGCTGGCGTCGTCAAGCACGACGAGCCAATCCCACAGCGCCTGCTCATCGGTCGGGATGTCGGCCTTCCAGGCCGCATGCCGATCCATGATGGACTTCGCAGGAGCGCTCTCCTTCAGATCCGGCGCCTGCACCGGGAGCTGGACATGGCGAACACCGGCCTCGAGACATCCCGGCGTATAGGACTGGTAGAAGGCATCCACGCAGAGCTTGTGCAGAAGCACGGTCATCGCGACCTGCGGATGGGAAGCGACCGCATCGCGCAGCGCCAGCGTGCGGTGGGCGGTCAGCTCGGTCACGAGCCGGTCGGGCAATGGCCTGATGGCGTCGTCTTCCTCCTCATCCGGCGTCGGCTGCCCACCGACCGTGATCGTGGCGCGCGGGGCCGGTGGAGTGGCCTGGTTGCCACCATCGGCGTCCGGCATTGCAGCGCCAGCCGCGGGATCGGGCCCGGCGGTTGCCGCGACGAACGCGGTTTCGTCCTCGCGGCGGAGGTAGCCCCGCTCGACCTGCAACGCGCCCTCGGCATCGATGCCGACGAAAGCGCCGGCGTGGACGATTTCGGCCGGCTTGAAGATTTCCGGCCGGTTCACGAAAGCTTCGAGCGCTTCCTCGAGCTCGCCGAGCCGCGCGTCCACTTCGTCGGGCAGTTCGTCGGCGTCCTCATATTTCTCCTGAAGCGCATCGTATTCAGCCTGAAGCGCGTCGACGCTTGCCTGCTCCTCTGCGGTGAGAGCCGCAGGGACGCCCTCGAGCCGACGGAGCCCGTGATCATGGCCGTAAGGAAAGCTCGCGGCGACCTCGAGCCATTTCCATCCCTCCGCGGCGATCGTCTCAGCTTCGGTGCGCAGCTTCTCGGTCACGAGACGCTCCAGCAATGCCACGTCATCGAGCCAGCCGCCATCGTCGGCTTCGAAGAGATCGCGTAGCACGTTGCCGCCGGCGGACTCGTAGGCGTCGAGACCGACGAACCGCGCGCGCTTGTCGGAGGCCCGCACCGCGCGCTCGGTCAGAAGCCGCCTGATCTGATAAGGCTCGCTGTAGCCCGACTTGTTGACGTTTTCCCAGACCTGTTCCTGCCTGACGTGATCGTCGGTGACGGAAAACGCCATCAATTGCTCCAGTGACATGCCGTCGTCGGCATAGACGTCGAGCAGCTTCGGGGAGACCGCAGCGAGCCGCAGCCGCTGCTTCACCACCTGCGGGGAGACGAAGAAGACGGCCGCGATATCCTCCTCCGACAGCTTCTGCTCACGCAAGGTCTGGAAGGCGCGGAACTGGTCGAGGGGATGCAGCGCGACGCGATGCACGTTCTCGGCGAGCGAGTCCTCTTCTGCGGAAATCTCGGTGCCGGTTTCGCAGACGATGCAGGGGACTGGCGCGGTCTTGGCGAGGCGCTTCTGCTTCACCAGCAATTCGAGCGCGCGATATCGTCGTCCGCCGGCCGGCACTTCGAACATGCCGGTCTCCTGTCCGTCGGCATCGAGAACCGGCCGCACGTAGAGGCTCTGCAACAGTTTCTCGCGATGGGCGATATCCTCGGCGAGATCCTCGATCGAGATGCCGGCCTTCACACGCCGGACGTTGGACTGGCTGAGCACCAGCTTGTTGAAGGGAATGTCGCGCGAGGGCGACAGCTTGATCTTCTGAACGGCCTTTGCCATGTCAGTTTCTCCGGAACGGGCGGCCGAGACCCTCTCTCGGCCTCCAACCCATTCGCGGACACGGCCGCCCTCCTCTCCCTCTCGCCGCGCGTCAGACGCATGACATCGCAACGCTTCCGGAGCGTAGCGGCTCAACCGCCACGCAGAGAAGCGAGCCGGGATCACCGTTCTTTCTGTTGCAACACCGAGGCCGCGACGCGCAGCGAACGGTCGTCAATGACGATCCGGCCCGCGGTGCGCGCTGCCTGCGCGTAAACCGAAAGCGGGAACGCGCCCTCGAACAGGATGTCGCGCTCGATGCCCATGCCGAAGGGCAGCTCGACGGCCTCCATCTCCGCGAGGCTGAACGCACCGAGCTCCGGTTCGCCGAGATGGGCGAGACCGAACAGCGTATCGCCATCCTCATCGAGCTCGCTCGCGAGCCAGGTGCCGACGCCGAGCGGATTGAAGAACTTCACGGCCGGCACATGGTCGAGGCCGCGGCGACGGCCGTTGACGAGCAGGCGCTCGCGCAAGTCTTGCGGCAGCAGGATCATGCCACCCTCCTCTCGTCGGCGCAGTCATTGCCGGACGGTTGTGCGTCCGGCAGGAAGCCGAGGATATAGTCGGCGGCTTGGCTGGCGTGGCTCGCGGCGCGCACGATGGCGCGGTTGTCCTCGCGCATGACGTCGAGCCACGACCCGATATAGTCTGCGTGCCGCACGGTCGGGACGATACCGAGCGAGGCGCAGCAGAAAGCGGCATTCAATTCCGCGATCAGTTCCTCGAAGGCATATTTCTTCGTGCCGTAGGAACCGCTGAGATCGCGGTTGAGACGCGAGGGGTGGCCGCTGGCGT
>Ga0335071_10004927_pt1 | contig 13952 bp, 9 predicted proteins | sample Lox_Sample_15_FD_206724 | JGI IMG/M metagenome (GOLD analysis project Ga0335071, IMG submission 206724) | Soil microbial communities from Loxahatchee National Wildlife Refuge, Florida, United States - Lox_Sample_1.5 | ecosystem: Environmental > Terrestrial > Soil > Wetlands | place: USA: Florida... | reverse complement strand
CGGGCGCGCGGCGCTGGCCGAGGGCAGGCGGTCGGCGGGGAGCGGCCGTGCCGGCTCCCGGCTTCGCCGGGCGCTCGTCGTCGCCGAGATCGCCCTGGCCGTATCGCTGCTCGCGACTTCGGGCCGTGTCGCGGCCACATTCGAACAGCGCCTCTCGGCGCCGCTCGGCTTCGACCCGAGCGGCCTGCTGACGGTGCGCGTCGATCCGCCGGGAGCGAAGTACTCCAGCGTGGAACTCTCGGCTGCCTTCTACCGGCGAGTCATCGAGCGGCTCGAGAGGATCCCCGGGGTCGAGTCCGCCGCGGCGAACGACGCGCCCCCGCTGGCGTGGGCCGGCGCGGAGCAGGGCACGAACCTCGTCGCCGTCGACATCGAAGGCGAGGATGACTCACGCGCCTCGGAGAATCCCTTCGTCAACGTGCAGATGGTCAGCGCGAGCTACTTCACGACGGTCCGCGTTCCCGTTCGGAGCGGGCGAGCCTTCGACGCCCGCGACCACGAGTCCGCCCCGCGGACTGCGATCGTGAGCGAGGCTTTCGCGCGCCGGTTCTGGCCGGGTCAGGACCCGATCGGCAGACGGATTCGGCTGGGGCCGCGGGGCGCCAACTACCGGCCGGGCTCGGGAGGGGCTCAGGGTCCCCGGGCCGAGGCGGGCCCGTGGCTCGAGGTGGTCGGTGTGGCCGGCGACACGGCCTCGTCCCTGGCATCGCCGGAAGCCAACCTCGACGTGTATCTCTCGGATCAGCAGGCAATCGTTCCCGAGACGTTTCTGATCGCCCGCACACGACTCGATCCCGAGGCCCTGGCCCGGGCCGTCGGCCTCGCCGTCAGGGAAGTGGATCCGGATCAGTCCATCTTCGACGCCGCGTCCATGCCTCGGCGGATCCGGAACACGATCTGGCAGCTCGAGCTCGCGCGCGGAGCCTTCCGACTCTTTGCGCTCCTCGCGTTCGCGCTGGCGGCGGTCGGCGTCTACGGGCTGCTCTCGCAGTCGGTCGCCAGCCGACAAAGGGAGATCGCGGTGCGGATGGCGATTGGCGCCTCGCCGGGGAGGGTGCTGGCGGGGATTCTGGGCGAGGCGCTCGCCCTGGCCGCCGCCGGTGGCGCCATCGGGTTTGGGATTGGACTCGGCATCCACTCCGTCCTCGCGGCCGCGCTACCGCAGTTGTCCGACCGGACCGTGGGCGCGGATCTCGGTCTGCTTGCGTCGGCCGTGGGGCTGGCGCTCCTCTCGTCGGCCGCGCCGGCGGCGCGCGCGCTCCGGATTGCGCCGGCGTCCGCTCTCCGAGGGGAATAGGGCTCGGCCGGAGAAGCGATGAAGGGAGGATCGACATCCTGGATCCGAAGTGGCGAGCCCGGAAAGCGACCCTCGGTACAATTCCGGATCGCGGAATGAAGCGGCAGACCGGACCCGGCGTGGATCGGCGGGCGCTCCTGATGAGCTCGATCGGCGCTCTCGTTGCCGCGCGCTCCGATGTCCCGGCGGGTCCTCTCGATCTCGATTCCCTGCCTCAGCAATGGGACGTCGACCGCAGCATCAGCAACCTCGAGAACGCGTACTGGGGCGTGATGCCCCGAGTGGTCTACGACGATTACATCGCGCAGACTCGCTTTCTGAATCGGCGGAACACCGTCTTCGTGCGCGACGGGATCCCCGGCCGCGAACTGACCGTGGCGATGGAGCGGGTGCGGGCGGATCTGGCGCGGCTGCTGCAGGCTCCCGCGGAAGAGTTCGCGCTGGCCCGCAACGGGACCGAGGCGCTCCAGAATCTGATCCTGCAGTATGGATGCCTGAAGCCCGGCGACGCCGTCCTCTATGCGGATCTCGACTACGACGAGATGCAACAGGCGATGGAGTCCCTGCGCCTGTCGCGTGGAGCGAGCGTGCGGAAGTTCGCGATTCCGGAGCCCGCGACCACGGCTAACATCCTGGCCGCCTACGAACGGGAGCTCCGGGACTCCCCGCCCAACCTCAAGTTGCTGCTGGTGACCCACCTGTCGAATCGGACCGGCGTCGTGATGCCGGTCAGGGACATCATCGCGATGGCCCGGGCGCGCGGCGTCGACACGATCGTCGATGCCGCCCAGACGATCGGCCATCTCGATTTCACGCTCGCGGATCTGGACGCGGATTTCGTGGGGTTCTCCCTCCACAAGTGGCTCGGCGCGCCGATCGGGACCGGCGCCCTGTGGGTTCGAGCGTCCCGTCTGAAAGACGTCGAGCCGTGCATGGGCAGCACGATGTTCCCGGCCGACGACACCCGGAGCCGCACGAGCGTGGGCACCATCAACTTCGCCGCGGCGTTGACCGTGCCGGCCGCCATATCGTTCCATCGGAGCATTGGAGGCCCGCGCAAGGCGGCTCATCTTCGATCGCTTCGCGACTACTGGGTCGAGCGCGTGCGTGACGTCCGGGGCATGGAGATCCTGACGCCCGACGACCCCGCCCGGTACGGCGCGGTCACGAGCTTCCGGCTTCCGGCCACGAAGGACTATGCCCGGGCGCAGACGCTGGCGCGGGTGCTCCTCGAGAAGCACCAGGTTCTGACCGTGGCGCGCCGGGGGATCGCGCGGGGTAGCGCGATCCGCGTGACGCCCGCGCTCTACAACACCCGCCAGGAGCTGGATCGGCTCGTCGCGGCCCTGCGAAGCGAAGCGGGGAATTTCGCCTGATGGGCCGTCCGGAGGGGAAAACGTGATCGGGCTGGCGCTGCTCCGCCTGCTCCCGGCGATGTCGCCGGACTCGCCGATCGTGCACGACGACCGTTCGGTCACGGTAACGCTGAGCGCTCCCTCCGCCTCGTCGGTCCGTCTGTGGGCGGACTGGCAGGGCGGGGATGCGGGCGAGCCGATGCGCCGTCTGGACGGCGGCGCATGGACACTGACAACCGGAAGTCTCTCGCCGGGTCCGCACCTCTACGTCTTCCTCGTCGACGGGTTGCGTGTCCCCGACCCGGAGAATCGTCGGGTGAAGAACGGCTATCCCGGTCTCTCCAGCATCGTGGACATCCCAGACCCGTCCCTCTCGGGCTTGCCCCTGGGCGTGACGCATGTCCACGAGTTTCGAAGCCCCGACTCCGGACGCGTGCGCACCGTCCGGGTCTATACGCCCGCCAGCTTCACGCCGCGATCCCGCCTGCCTGTGGTGTACCTGCTCCACGGTTCGACGGACTCCGACCGGGACTGGCTCGCGCTGGGTCAGGCCGGGCCGCTGCTCGAGCGGGCGGTGCGCGAGGGGACGGCGTCTCCGATGCTGCTCGTGATGCCGGACGGACACCCTTACCCCTCGCTCGACGTCTCGACGCGCGCCGAGAATCTCCGCTGGCTGCGGCGCGAGATCGTCGAGGTGATCGCGCCTCTGCTCGAGCGGCAGTACCACCCCGGCCCGGGCGCGACGCGCCGCGCGGTCGTCGGGGCGTCGATGGGCGGAGCACAGGCCCTTCACCTCGCGGCGGCGGCGCCGGACCTGTTCGGGACGGTCGTCGGGCTCAGCGCTCCGCCGGACGTGCCGGGAGGCGACACTCTGAAGGAGGCCTGGCAGCGCCGCCCGGCCCGGTCGCCCGCGGTCCGCGTTCTCCTGCTCTGCGGCCGCGACGATTCGTTCCTCCTCGAGGCGCGCCAGGCGGAGGCCGTGTTCCGGAGTTTCGGCGTGGCGGCGGAGTGGACCGAGACGCCGGGTGGCCATGACTGGAGCACCTGGCGCGACCAGCTCTCGCGCGTCCTGCCGCGGCTCTTTCGCTGAGCGGGAGGCCGATCCGGTGCCGGTTCAGGGCGGCTCGCCGAGGTGCTGCACACCCGCGAGCGTGGTCGCGTCTCGAGAACGCCGTGGCGGAACGCCCGGTGAACGTTCCCCAAAAATGTATCCCCGGATACGCTCCTCAGAGTTCGCGCTGGGCACGGCCCTTGGCAGTATGATGCGACCGAAATGAAACCGCGGCGGCGCAGCGCAGGCGGGTGGGCGAAAGGGGCCCTGCTCGTTGCCCTGGCGCTCCTGCCGCTCGCGTGGGCAGCTCATGCGCACTCGGCCTCCCAGGACGAGATGCGCGGTTCCTGCGACCTCTGCGCCCTTGCCTGCCACGCTCCCGTTCTTTCGCTCGTGGCCGTCACGAGCCCGACAACCGAGCCGCCCGCAACCTTCCTCGAAATCGTCCCGGTCTGCTGTCCCGAAGAGTCCGCCCCCACCGTTTCCTTCGGGCGAGCTCCACCCACCGCCTAAGCCACAGACGCCGAAGTCTCACGCCACGACCCGCTCTGCGGGGCGAGGCGTTTTCGACTCGTCGACCGCCGGGTGCGTCGTCGCACCCGTCCCGACGCGTTTCAGGTGTTCTGATGCGAGACCAGGTCCCGAAATCAGACGTCGACCCCTATCGGGGAGTCGTTCTCCTGCTCGCCGGTATCGCTCTTGCCGGAGCGGTCGCGGCGGCCTACGGCGGAGCTGCGCTCCGACAGCCGCAGCTCCTGGCCGTCGCCCTGCTCCTCGGCGTCGCGTCCTTCGTTCTCGTCGGAGTGGCCGCAGCCGCTCATGCCCGATCGCGGACGACCTCGCCGGCTGCAGACGAGCCGGTCACCGGCGAAGCGGAGAACGGCCCGCGCCCCGACGAATCCGTGGAGCTTCCGGCGGCCCCACCCGAGCCCGGAGCGCGCGAGACGTCCGCGGCGGAGGATGCTTCCGCGACGGAGCCCCGACGGCCGCCGGGCGTCGTGAGCTCGAGGCGCGCCAGGGCGATCGCCCGCTGGATCCGCGGGCTTGGAGTGGTCGAGACCATCCGGTGGATCGCCGGGCTCGCCGCGGCCGTTGGAGTTGTCCCTCTCGTCTTCGCGGCGCCTCCCGCTCCACTTCCGGTGTCGATCGGGGGTGTGGTCGGCGCGCTCTGCCTGGCTGCGGCTGCCCTGGCGGCGATCGCGACCCGCTACTTCGCGTCGCTTTCCGAGTCGGCGCTTCCGGAGGCCCTCGGACTCGCTCGCGGCGCGCGCCTCGTCGCGTGGGGCCTCGTCCTGGCCGCGCTCGGGACGCTGTCGGCGGCCTTCGCGCAGGAGACCGCCGCGCGTCTGGTGCACTTCGCGATCCTCGGGCTGGTCGCCTCGATTTCGTGGAGCCTGTTGAAGGTTCGACCGAGGGCGAAGAGAGCCGCGGCCGAGTTCCCGGTCGACTCCCCGATCCTTTCCGCCCTGGGCAGCCGGGCCAACCCGATTGGCAGCCTTCTCGACAGCGCCGAGCGTCAGCTCGGAATCGATCTGCGCTCGACCTGGGCCCTCTCGGTCGTACGGCGCAGCGTCGAGCCGCTCCTGGCCGGACTCCTCGTCCTGGGCTGGCTCTCCAGTTCGCTGACGGTGGTTCACCTCGGCGAACAGGGACTGGTCGAGCGCCTCGGGGTGCCCATCGGAGGTCCCCCACTCGAGCCCGGTCTGCACGGTCACTGGCCCTGGCCCGTGGACCGCGTCTTCCGCCTGCCCGTTCGAAGGATTCAGGCGCTCGAGATCGGGCACGAGGGCAAGGAGGCGCCCGGGCCGGAAGACGTCCTCTGGGCCCGTCAGCACGCCGAAAACGAATACACCTTGCTGCTCGGTAATGGCCGGGACCTGATCACGATCGACGCCGTCGTTCAGTTCCGCGTGCGCGACGCGCGCGCCTGGCAGTATCGCGTCCGGAACCCGACCGACGCCCTTCGCGCCGTCGCCTACCGGGCCGTCATGCGCGCCACCGTGAACCGAACCCTCGACGAGGCCCTGTCGGAGAACGTGTCGCTGTTGACCGGCCGCATGCTCGCTGCGGTCCAACGGGACGCCGACGACCTGGGACTCGGAGTCGAGGTCGTGGCCTTCACCGTCGGCGGAATGCATCCCCCGGTCACGGTGGCGGCCGAGTATCAGTCCGTCTCCTCCGCCGAGCTCGGCAAGGTCACGGCCGAGGTCAACGCCGAGGCCTACCGAAACCGTACCGTGCCGGCCGCGCAGGCCGAGGTCGTCCAGCGCCTCGACACCGCCCAGGCGGATGCCGCGGAGCTGCGCGCTCGCGCGGCGGGCGAGGCCTGGAGTTTCCGGACTCTCGAATCTCAATTTCGAGCCGACCCGCGGGAATTCGCGTTCCGGCGGCGGCTGGAAACGCTCGAGAAGGGCCTCGCGAATCGACGTCTCATCGTCCTCGACACCCGCATTCCGAGGGATGGAGGTGAACTGTGGCTGACGCCGTGAAGGTGCAGCGCCGGCTGCGCGCGATCGCCGGAGCCCTGGCATTGGCGGGCCTCGTGTTCTACGCGACGGCCATCGTGGTTCGCGAGGGACAGGCCGCCCTGGTGACACGCCTGGGGCGGCCGCTGCGAGCTGCCACCACGCCCGGCCTGCACTGGAAGCTTCCCTGGCCCGTGGACCGCGAGATCCTTCTCGACATGCGGCGCCGTGTCTACGAGACCGGTCACACGGAGATGCTGACGCGCGACAAGAAGAACATCATCGTCCGCGCCTTCGTGATCTGGCGCATCGGCGACCCTCTGGCCTTCGTGCAGGCCATTGGCGAGGAGAGCGGCGCCGAAGGCAAGCTCGACGGTCTCCTGACGAACGCCGCGATCGGAACACTGGGAGGCCACGCCCTGTCGGCGCTCGTCTCGACCGACCCCGCCGACCTGCGGGTGGACGAGATCGAGGCGGAGCTGCTGGCCGCGACCGCCCCGCTGGCCCTGCGCACGTACGGCGTGGCGATCGAGCAGATCCGCGTCGAGCGCATCGCGCTGCCGGAGGTCAACGTCACCGCGGTTTTCGAACAGATGCGCGCTGAGCGCCGTCAATTCGCCGCGAAATTCGCCGCGGAGGGCGAGCGCGAAGCGAGCCGCGTGCGCTCGGAGGCGGACCTGGAGGCGGCTCGTATCCGCGCCCGCGGCACCGAGGAGGAGGCGCGAATCCGGGGCGAGGCTGCCGCGCAGGTGGCGAAGACGTACGCGGACGCGCACCGGATCGACCCCGAGCTCTTCCGTCTCACGCGCTCGCTCGCGTCGCTCGACAAGCTCGTCACGGGGAATACCTCGCTCATCCTGCGAACGGATGCCGAGCCGTTCTCCCTCCTCCAGGGAAAGGAGCCGACGAACGCCGGCCGCGCGAGGGCATCGGAGTGAGGCGCTCGGCTCGTTTTTCCGAGGCCCGGAAACTCGGCGCGCCGATCGCTCGCTCCCTGGAAAGGGTGTGGGAGCGGATGCATTGGTGGGTCATCGCGATGGCCGTCCTTTACGCCGTGTCGGGAATCACGGTCATCCGGCCGGACGAGGTGGCGGTCGTTCTGCGCTGGGGAAGGCTCATCGGAGCGTCGCCGGCGCTTCGGGAGCACGGCCCGGGACTCTTGTTCGCATTTCCAAAGCCCATCGACGAGGTCGTGCGCGTCAAGGTCAAGCGCGTTTTCGAGGTCGCCGTGAAGACGCTCGCCCAAGGTGGTGGTGAGGGCTTCAACAGCCTCAACCCGCTCTCGGGCTACGCCCTGACGGGCGACCGCAACATCGTGCACGTGGAAATGGTGGCTCGCTATCGCGTGAAGGATCCCGCGGCGTTTTCGCTCTACGGAGCGCAGGCCGAGGACATCCTCCGCGTCGAGGTGACCGCCGCGATGGTCCGTTCGCTCGGCGAGATGGGCGTCGACCGCGTTCTCTCGGACGGCCGGAAGGACCTGATCGCGGCCGCGGTCGGCCGCACCCAGACCGCACTGGACGCCGTGGAAAGCGGCATGGAGCTGACCTCCATCGAGCTGATCCGCCTGGCGCCTCCGGAGGATCTCGCGCCGGATTTCAACGCCGTTCAGAGCGCCTTCATCGGCGCGGAGACGAGGAGGAAGGATGCCCTCGCTTACGCGCAGGCCGCCGTCCCTCAGGCGCAGGCGTCGGTGGAAGCCACGGTGCAGGGCGCGCGCGCCGAGGCGGCGACGGACCTTTCGCTCGCCAGCGGCGACGCTCAGGCCTTCCGGGACCTCGCGCGGGAGTACCGATCGAATCCCACGGTGGTTCGCGAGCGCCTCTACCGGGACGGAATCGAGCGCGCCGTCGCGAACGCCGGCGCCATTCGGTTGGTGCCCCCGCCCGTCGCCGGCCGGTATCAGGGCCTGCGCATCTCGATTCCGTCGTCCGCACCCGGAACCGTCGCCCCCGCGCCGCCGATTCAAGGCGAGGTGCGTGAATGAATGATCCGCGGCGGCCCGACACATCACCGACATCCGGCGCGCTCGGCGCCGACGAGCGGCGCCGGATCAGCGTGCGGCTCGGAACGGGTCTCTTGGGCGCCGGACTCCTGGCGCTCGGCACGCTGCTCATTCGCCTGCAACCCGACCAATTTCAAATTGGGGAGCTCTTCTGCGCTCTCGCAGCGCTCGTCGTCGGCCTCCCGACCCTGGTGTCCGGAGTGCGGGGTATGGTCACCGGCGACACGCGGCGCGCCACCGACCAGCTCGTCGCGATCGCGATCCTCGCGGCCGCCGCCGGCGGGCACTTCGCGACCGCGACCCTGATCCCGCTCTTTCTCGAGTTCGGGCGGCTGTTCGAGGAGCGCAGCTCTCTCGGAGCCCGCGCCGCGATCGAAGGAATCCGGGCGCTCGCGGCGCCGTACGCAACGCGGTGGCGCGAAGGCGGCGAGGAGCGCGTCCCCGCCGAGGCGCTCCGGCCGGGCGACGTGATCCTGGTGCGGCCCGGCGAACGCATCGCCGCGGACGGGACGGTCCTCGCGGGCCACGCGGCGGTGGACCAATCGGCCATCACCGGCGAGTCGCTGCACGAAGAGGTCGCGCCCGGCAGCCCCGTCTTCGCAGGCACGGTCGCATTGGACGGCCTTCTCAGGGTGCAAGCGAGCGGAACCGGCGCCGACACGGTCCTCGGGAGGGTCGCCCGGCTTCTGGCCGACGTCGAGGCCTCCTCGATGCCCGTGCTGAGGCTCTTCGAACGGCGGGCAGCCGTCTGGCTGCCCCTCGTCCTGACGATCGCGGCCACAACTCTGTTTTTCACCCACGATCTGTCGCGAGCGATCACGGTCCTCGTCGTGGCAACGCCGACCGCGCTGGTGGTGGCCGGCCCGGCGGCCATCCTCGCGGCGATGACGGTGGCCACCCGTCTGCGCGTCCTGATCAAGAGCGCCGACTTTCTCGAGCGTGCCGCCGACGTCGACACCCTGATTCTCGACAAGACCGGCACGGTGACCGTGGGCCTTCCCGCCATCGCGGAGATTCGACCCACCGTCGGCACCTCGGAGAGCGAAATCCTGGCGGTCGCCGCCGCCTGCGGCTTCGGGTCGCTGCATCCCGCGTCTCGAGCCGTGGTTGCCGAAGCGACCACCCGCGGCATCACCGTCGAGCCCCCGTCGCACGTGCGCGAGGAGCCGGGGCTGGGCGTCGCGGCCGAGGTCGGCGGACTCCCTGCTCTGCTCGGGAGACGAGCGCTCCTGACCGAGCGAGGCATCGATGTCGGGCCGGAAGCGGCGGAAGACGTCTCCCAGGTTTGGGTCGCCCTCGAGGGCCGGTGCCTCGGTAACCTGGTCCTGCGCGACCTCCCCCGCCCCGAGGCTCGGGAAGCTCTCGACTCGTTGCGGGAAATGTGGATCGAGCGTCTGGTGCTGCTGACCGGCGACCGCGAGTCCGTCGGCCTGGAGGTCGGCGCGATGCTCGGCGTCGACGAGGTCTTCGCCGAGGTCCTTCCGGCGCAGAAGCTGGAGATCGTCCGTGCCGAACAACAAGCCGGACGCATCGTCATGATGGTCGGAGACGGCGTCAACGACGCCCTCGCCCTGGGCGGCGCCGACGTGGGCGTCGCCATCGGGGCGGAGTTGAATGAGGTGGCTCTCGGCGGTGCCGACGCGGCGCTGCTGGGCACCGACCTGCGCCGACTGCCTCAGCTGCTCGCTCTTTCCGACACCACCCGCCGCGTCATCGGGCAGAGCGCGTGGCTGGCGCTGGCCATCTCGGCCGCCCTCATCGTCCTTGCGGCGAAGGGGGTCCTGAATCCGCTCACCGGAGCTCTCGCCCAGAGCCTGGGAGTGTTTCTCGTCGTCGTCAACGGTGCCCGCATTCTGCGATTCGGCGGGACGCCGGGCGCCGCGGGCCAGGCAACGACGGTGCCCCCGGCGCCGTCTCCGGTACCGGCGTGACCTCACCGTTCGTCGCTCTTTGGTTCCTGACCGGCACGGTCTTCTTGCCGGCCCCGGCTGCGCCCGGGCCGCTCGACGCTGTTGCGGGAATTCCGTACTGCGCCTTCGGGGAGCGCGTCGCCGAGTTGGCACTCACGTTCGTCGGCCGACCGTACCGGCTCGGAGGAGAGAATCCTCGTACCGGACTCGATTGCACGGCGCTCGTGCGGCTCGTCTTCCGCTCTCTCGGCATAGACCTTCCTCGGACTGTCGGGTCGCAGGTTCGATTTGGCAGGGAGGTTCCCAGAAACGAGATCGAGGCTGGGGACTTGATCTTCTTCCGCGATACCTCCAGAAGAGGGCTCACGCACGTCGGCATCGCCATCGGGAACGGGCGCTTCGTCCACGCGAGCCTCAGCAGTGGCGTCAGGATCTCCTCTCTCCTGATGCCCTACTACAGGAGACACTACGCGAGCGCTCGTCGTCTTCCCGAGAAGCCACCCGATGAGGCCTTCGATCCTCCCGCCGTCGGATCCGCCGATGAACCATCAGTTTCGCCGGTGGCGATACGCCGTTGACGCCGTCCCGTCGGATCGCCCGCGGCCGTGTCCCGGGCACGTTCGAACCGACGCGCCGCTACGCTTCGCACCCGGAAGTTCAAATCCTCGTGGGCGCCTTCTCACGTCCTGCCATGTTCACCCCCCCGACGAACCCATCCCGTCTACGCCGAGCGTCGGGCCTCGGGATCGCCGACCCGCGGCAGAAGTCGCGTCGAGTTCAGAATGAAGGCGAGCTCAACCCGCGAGCACTTCCCCGATGCCATCGGGACTTCCACCGATGAATGTCAGTCACGGTCCTTGGGCAGCGACCTGGCGCCAAGATCGTCCGCGTCTGGGGGTCCCTCGTGGCATTGGCCGGCCGCGGTGCAGGTGGCGATCGTCGAGTTCGACGTCGGGTCCAGGATCCGGATCAGCTTGACATCTTTCGCAACGGCCATCGCCTGGCCGAGATCTCGTTGGGTGTCCTTCGGCAGCGCCTCCCACATCGAGCCGGTGACGAAGACCGTACTTCCCTGATCGTCCCAGGAGAAGATCAACCCGGACTGCCTGTAGGGCATGATTCTGAGCCTCGCCGCCGCGATGTCTTCCCGAGGAAAGCTATCGACCGTCTCCGGCTCCCTGGTGTGCTCACGAACCTGAAGAAACACGATGAGGAACACGACGAGCCCAGGGACGATCCACCACCACCGCAGCGGGGGCAGGACGTCCAAGAGCGCGCTCCGCCGCCCGGCCTGCACCGGGCGACGGCGCCTCGAGCTTGGCATGACCAGCTAGAACGCGATTTGCACCTGACCCACGAACCTTCGAGGCGGAATGACGTGCGTGCCGCCGAAGGTCGAAAGGACGTTGTAGAGGCCCTTGACGTCGGTGGCGTTCAGGACCATGAACTGGAGCTGCAGGGGAAGTGCAACCTTGTTGAGGTCGTACCCGACCTGGAAGTCGACGGTCGTCCGCGCCTTGATGCGGTAGGGGTCGAGATCCGTTCCCAGATGGTTGAAGTCGATGTACGGGATGGCGAAGTAGTTGTCGGGATCATTGATGAGGTCGCCATACCCCGCGCCGCTGACGAGTCCCGAGTCGTACCGAACGTTGGCGCCGAGCCACAACCCGGTCTTCGAAATGTCGTAGTAGAGCCCGCCCTGGATCTGCAGCTTCTGGTCGTGGTCGATGAGGAAAGGGCCGCCCGTGATCGCGTCCACGGATTCGGAGTCGAGGAACAGTCCGCCGGAAAAGGGTGGAACGTAGACGGCGTGCACGTGACCCGCCGAGACGTATCCGCGGAATCCATACGTCGGAGCCAGATCCAGCCGCAGGTCCCAGCCGTTGTAGTGGCCCGACGCAAACGACAGTGGAAACACGATTCCGGTGTTGTAGAACTGATCCTGATCGCCCGCGTTCTTCGTGTCCCTCCACCAGTAGTCGAAGTCGAGTCGTACGTGCGATCCCAGGGCCTGCTGGAGACCGACGGTCTCGGCGTTCTGCACCTCGGACAGAACGGGCAACTTTCCCCCGCCGAGAGCGCGCGAATCCTGGACGATGGGCGGCGCGAGGGCCGCGGCCTCCGCCGATGAGCTGAGCAGAATGTTCTCGAACTCCGGCGTGTACACGATCCGGCTGTAGGTGGCCCGAAACACCGTCTCGGTCGCCTCGAGGTAGTAGGCGAGGCCTACCCGGGGCGAGAACTGGACGGTCGTGGTCGGCAGGGAGTTGTTCTCGTATCGAAGGCCCACGTTCGCCGTGAGATTCTTCCAGCGGATCGTGTCCTGCAGGTACACGGCATAGTAGTGATTGGTGCTGGTATCGGAGAACACGAACGGATGTCCGCCCCGCGTCAGGTCGTACGGCACGACGTTCGGGTTGTAGTCGGGGGAGTCGGGAGCGTTGAATTCCGGATCCGTGATCCCGAATCGGAAGAACTCCTTGATCGTATAGGCCTTGTAGACGCCGCCGAACTTGAACTCGTTGATGCCGATGGTCTGCGTGTAGGACGGTGAGATGCCGAAGTTGTCGAGCGACCGATTGGAATCAGCCGTGACAGGGGTATCGCCCGGCGACGGATAGAGGGTGAACCGGGCCAGGCGGGCGTAGGCCGTCACATCGATGACTCCCGTCGCCGAAATGACGTCTTGCCAGCCCAGGTTGTAGTTCTGGTCATAGGTCTCAACCCGCTGGTCCTGGCCGGCCGCCTCCTGCGAGAACGTGTTCGTGACGTCGCGGTCGGTCCGGCCGAGCAGCGCGGTCAGCCGGAAGGCATTCGAATGGTCGGGCGTCGCCGAGTCGAGCCGCACGAAGCCGCGCTGCGTGTTGCCGTCGTTGTTGTAGTTGTCGAAGTTGACCGGATCGGTGAACCGGTTCGAGCCGGCCGCGTTGAACGACGCGAACCACCCGAGCGTCTCGGAGCCACCGCCCGCCGAGAGGCCGCCCTGGTATGTGTCAAAGCTGCCGTAGGTGCCGATGGCATCCCCCTTGAAGGGAGCGCCCAGGCCCGACTTCGTCGACATGTTGATGACCGCGCCGATCTTTTCGCCATATTCCGCCGGGACGTTGCCGTAGATGATCTCGAGCGACTGCGCGAGGCCGGGATCGATCGAGTTCGAGAACGTCACGCCCGTCTGATCGGCGATCGTCTGGCCGTCGATGACGAATTCGCTCTGGCTGTGGGCGCCCTGGAAGTGATACCGCCCGTTCTCGTCCATCGAGAAGCCGGGCGTGGACGTGACGATCGTTTCCATCGCGCGCATCGGCACGGCCGCCGGAACCCGCGCGATTTGAGTCTTGTCGATGTCGACGTGCGACATCGTGTTGTCGGTCTCGAGCACGACCGCGGACGGCTCGGCCATGACGCTGACCGACTCGGAGACGGCCGGAAGGTCGAGCTTGACTTCGACGACCACGGGAATCGTGTTGCGCACATCCACGGATTTGTGCACGGCGGCGAATCCCTGAGTGTCGATGTGCAGTTCGTAGGGATTGAACGGAACGTTGAAGAACAGGAAGCTGCCGTCGCGTCCGGTCGTCGTCTCCGCATTGAACCCGGAAATTCGATTGCGCAACGTGACCAGAACCGCAGCGAGCGGCTTGTCGTCGGGCCCGACGACCTTACCGCGAACCGTGCCGGAGTCCGCAGCCCGCGCGGGCGTGCTCAGGCCGAGAACCATCGCCGCGACCGCGATGAAGATCGCCAGGAGTCGACGGGGCGTTTTCGCCATGATGAGGCTCTCCTCGAAATGGGACGAAGCTGCGGTGCGCCGAAAGCGCAGCCGCCCGCCTGCACAAGCAGGCTCGTCCGGTTTATTTGGGGGATCGCTG
>Ga0335071_10004926_pt1 | contig 13953 bp, 12 predicted proteins | sample Lox_Sample_15_FD_206724 | JGI IMG/M metagenome (GOLD analysis project Ga0335071, IMG submission 206724) | Soil microbial communities from Loxahatchee National Wildlife Refuge, Florida, United States - Lox_Sample_1.5 | ecosystem: Environmental > Terrestrial > Soil > Wetlands | place: USA... | reverse complement strand
AACACGACCACCCAAACCATATCCACGAAATGCCAATAGAGCGAAAGGACGTGTACTCGTGCGGCGTGTTCCTGTTTGACCAAACCGGCGATCGCGAAAGCCATGACTACGAGCAGCGCAATCAAACCAATTAAAACGTGCGATGCGTGTAGCCCGACCAGCGAATAGAATGTTGTGCCGAAAAGGTTCGTCTGGATGGTGACTCCTTTGTTGTAGATCAAACGGTGCCACTCGTAGCCGGTGCCGAAAAGAAAGTAGGCTCCGAGCAGGATGGTTAGCAGCCACCAGAAACCGAAGCGTTTCGCATAACCCTTCCTCAAGGACCACAATGCAAAGGTTATGGTCGCGCTGCTCGACAGCAGGCAGATGGTGTTCAGAATCGGCAGTTCGAGCACTTGCCGTGGAGTCGGGCCGCTGAGGTCCTTTCCCAGATAAAACAGGTAGGCAACGACGAAGATGGTGAAGATGGCGCTCTCGGCGATGATGAGACAGGCCATGCCCACCACCCCTTTAGATGGTGTCCATGCGAAGTCTGGCTCGAGCGAGGCTGTGGCAGTGGCTACATTCATGCAGTGTTCGTGTTCGCTATTCGTATTTCCAATCAGGGTCGCTCGGATGCTTGAGGTCCCAGAGCGGGCGGCGACTCCTGACCGTGGGAATCTCAGCGAAATTGTATTCCGGCGGCGGCGAACTGGTGGACCACTCGAGGGTCCAGGCATCCCAGGGATCGTTTCCAGCCGGTCGTCCGTTGCGCAGGGACAGAAGAATGTTCAATACTAAGATGAGCATGCCTATCACCTGGAACGCCACGCCGATCGTGCAAATGAGGTTCAACAATTCCCAGCCGCGTCCGGCATCATACGTGTAGATGCGGCGCGGCATTCCCAGGATGCCGGAAAAGTGCATGGTGTCGAAGGTCATGTGGAAACCGATGAGAAACAGCCAGAAATGCCACTTGCCCAATCGTTCGCTCAGAAGGCGGCCGGTGGCTTTGGGGAACCAATAATAGATTGCCGCAAAGATCATAAAGACTAGCGCGCCCACGAGCGTGTAATGGAAATGGGCGATCAGGAAGTAGGAGTCATTGAGTTGCCAGTCCCACGGGGCGCAGGCCAGCATGATTCCTGTCAACCCGGCGATCAGGAATTGAAAAAGGAAGGCGATGCTACACAGCATCGGAGTGTCAAAGCGCAGCTTTCCGCCCCACATCGTTCCGAGCCAATTGAAGATTTTGATGCCTGTCGGGACGCCGACCATCATGGTTGAAACGACAAAGAACGTATTCCCAACGGATGTCATTCCTACCGTGAACATGTGATGCGCCCAGACGCCCAGGCTAACGAAGGCGATGGCCAGAGTTGCTCCCACCATCACCGGGTAGCCGAAAATCGCTTTGCGCGAAAAGACCGGGATGATTTCCGAGGCAAATGCGAAGGCGGGAATGATCAGGATATAGACTTCCGGATGTCCAAAGATCCAAAAGAAGTGCATCCAGAGAACCGCCGAACCGCCGGCCTGCGGGTCGAAGAAATGCGAACCGGCGAAACGATCCAGCAAAAGCATGACTTGGGCGGCGGTCAGCGGACTGACGGCGATGAGCACCATCCCGCACATGATGAGGCTGAGCCACGCCAGGAGGGGCATCCGGAACAGCGCCATGCCACGGCAGCGCATGCAGAGGATCGTGGTGATGATGTTGGCGGCCGTGGCGATGGATCCGAAGCCGCCGATCATAACGCCCAGAATCCAATAATCAGTGCTGTGCCCTCTCGAGAATGCCTTGGCGGTGAGCGGGGCATAAGCGAACCAGCCGACATCCGGAGCGCTCCCGGCGCCGGCCATTCCTTCACCACCAATGACGCTGAAGTAGAGCAGCAGTCCGCCGAACACACTCAACCAGAAGCCGAAAGCGTTGAGACGCGGGAACGCCAGGTCGCGCGCGCCAATCATGAGCGGGACAAGATAATTCGCGAAGCCGAAGATTATGGGCATCCCGACTAGAAATACCATCGTGGTGCCGTGCATGGTGAACAACTGATTGAAGGTTTGCGGGGGTATAATGTGAAGGTTCGGCGCAGCTAATTGGATACGGATCAAAGTCGCCTCTACCCCCCCCACCACCAAGAAGGTCAATCCGTACATGATGTACATCAAGCCGAGCTTTTTGTGGTCCACGGTGACCAGCCAGGAATGGATGTAGTCAAAGACCGTTTTCTCTGTGGCGGCGATTGAACCCGAAGGCATCGCGCTGCTTAGGTCGCCAGTTGTTGCCGCGCCATTCATTTGAGTGTCGTGAGGTAAGCTACCAGTTTGTCCAAATCACTGTCGGTGAGATTCATTGCGGGCATCAGCACTCCCGGCTTGAACTGGTTGGGGGACTTGATCCACGCGCGCAGCCCTGGCGGGGAGTTGCTCAGCGCACCGGAGGCGAGAGTGTCGCGACTCATCAAATGCGTCAGGTCGGGTCCAAAGCGTCCGTCCCCGACGGTGCCGTTAATCGCATGGCAATTGATACAAGCGGTTCGCTCGAAAATCCGTTTCCCGGCAGCCGCGGCAGGATCGTTCACGGCGGGCGCCTGCTGCTGTTTCACCCACCGGGCGAACTCCTCCGGCGTCTCGGCATAAACGCGAATCAACATCCATGCGTGTTGCGTGCCGCAGTAAGTGCCGCACTGTCCGAGGAACAGTCCCGGCCGTTCCGGCTCAATCCACATGGAATTGATTTTATTGGGGACGAGGTCAATTTTGCCCGCCAGACGAGGTACCCAGAAGCTATGCACAACATCTGCCGAACGCAGGTCAAGGAAGGTCGGCAGTCGGTGTTGACCTTGACCCACGGGCACGTGGAGTTCATTTGCGGTTACGATTCCCAGCTTGGGGTATCGAAACTCCCACCACCATTGGTGGCCGATCACTTGCACATCCAAGGCTGCAGCCGGCTGGCGCGCGTCCTGCACCGCCTGGATGACTCGCGCCGTCGTCAAAGTCAGGACGATGACGATGAGGAAAGGCACGATTGTCCAGGCGGCTTCGACCGGCCCGCTGCCGTAAATCTGCGCTGGCTCCATTCCGTCGTCGTCTTTACGGCGACGGAAGCGAATGATCGAGTAGGTGAGCAAACTGGCGACGACAAGGAACAAGGCGCCTGTTATCGCCAGCACCAGCATTGCGAGCTGCGAAATCGAATGCGCGGGAGCGGATTCCGGCTTGAAGATGCTTGGAACAAGGCTTGGGTCAACCTTCTCTGCTGCAAACCCGCCTTGCGCGAGGAGAACCAGTGTCACCACCCAGAACATCCAGGCTGGGATAACGAATGTGAAAAGTGAGTCCTTGTCTTTTTTGCGTTCTTTCAGCGGAGCGGGTGTTGTGTGGCATGACAAGGCACCGTCCCGGACGTTGGCTTCGGGGCAACAAACAGAATCAACTTTCAGCGACAAGCTGGGCACGCTTTTCATATCAACCGAACCAATTGAAACAGGCATCCAAGAGGATGAACCCGAGCAGCAAAGGCAGATAGAGAACGGACGCCTTAAGTAACCGTCTCGCATTGCCGACGCTGCGGTCACGCGCGAAACCCAAGGCGGCAAACAGCATCAACAGCCCAATCAACAGTGTTCCGAAGAAATACGTCCATCCCGCCATGCCTATCAGGGTCGGCACAAGTGATGCTCCGACCAAGATCAGCGAGAACCCAATTGTCAGCCGGACGGTTCGGATGCCGCTGGGTTCGATTACGGGCAGCATCTTAAATCCAGCCGCGCGATAATCGTCGCGATACATCCAGGCGATCGCGAAGAAGTGCGGGTGCTGCCACGCAAACAGGATTGCAAACAGCGCCCAGGCGCCTGGACCCACGTGGCCGGTCGCGGCAGCCCAACCCGCCATTGGGGGAATAGCACCCGGAATGGCGCCAAACATGGTGTTCAACCAGGTGATTCGCTTCAGGGGCGTGTAAACGAGCACGTACAGAAAAGCGGCCAGCAACACAAGAAAGCCCGTCAGGAGATTCGCGGCCCAGACAAGGATAAGGACCCCAAAGAGCACCAGGCTTACTCCGAACATCAACGCCCGGAACGGCTCGATCAGCCCGGCCGGCAAGGCCCGCTTCCGGGTTCGGACCATCTTAGCGTCAAAGTCCCGTTCCAAATAATTGTTCAGCACCGCCGCGCCTCCGGTACCACCCCCCACACCCAGCAACGTGAAAAGCAGGAGTGCCACCGAGTCGTGGCTTCCGCCGCCAAGAAGAAATCCAAACGTAGTGGTCACCAGGACCATGAAGAGGATCCGTGGCTTGGTAAGTTCCAAGTATAGATGAAATCGGTTCACAGGAGTGCCCTAACGAACCAGGTTGGAAAGGGCCAAATCAACCAATTCATCGCCGCGACCGTTGAGCACCGCTTTAAGAGCCCACAGATTAAATCCCACCGCCTGGTCGAGCTTAATCGTCGGCGGCATGGACAGCTCCGTCCGGTTTACCGCCGCCTCTACGAGTGCCGGGCCGTCGTGTTGGAACGCGGCGATGACCGCCTCCTTCAGGTCGGCTGGGTCCTCCACCCGCACGCCGTACATACCGGCCGACTGCGCTAGCGCGACAAAGTCAGGATTGACCATGTCAGTCCCCTTACCGAGGATGCCTGCTGCCATCATTTCCAATTCGACGAAGGCAAGCGTGCTGTTGCTGAAGAGAATGATTTTTACCGGCAACTTGTGTTGGCGGAGCGACAGCAGGTCACCCAACAGCATTGACAGGCCACCATCTCCAGAAAAGGTCACAACCTGGCGGGAGGGGAAAGCGAGTTGGGCGCCAATAGCCTGGGGCATGGCGTTAGCCATCGAGCCGTGATTCAAGGAGCCGAGCAAGCGCCGCTTGCCGTTCATGGTGAGATAGCGAGCGGCCCAGACGGTCGGCGTGCCCACATCACAAGAGAAGATCGCGTCATCCGCCGCGAGTTCATCCACGGTCCTGGCGACGTACTGCGGGTGCATCGGCTTGTGGCCAGGATGCCCGACGGCCAGGTCGTCGAGCTCCTTGCGGACGTTCTGGTAGTGGTGCACGGATTTCGTGAGATGCGCCTCGTCGCTCTTGTCGTCGAGCAGTGGCCGGAGAGCGCTAAGAGTCGTCTTGACGTCGCCGATGAGTCCCAGATCGAGCCGGGTGCGACGGCCAAGGTGATCGCCGCGCCGGTCAACCTGGATGACGACGGCCTTCTCGGGATAGAACTGGGTGTAAGGAAAATCGGTGCCCAGCATCAGCAGCGTGTCTGCCTCTTTGATGGCGTGGTAACCGGAGGAAAAGCCAATCAGGCCAGTGAGTCCGACATCGTAGGGATTGTCATACTGGATATATTCGCGGCCGCGCAGGGCTGTAACAATGGGGGACTTGAGTTTTCCGGCTACGGCCATCAGTTGGGCGTGCGCGCCAGCACAGCCTGCACCGCCCAAAATCGTTATCGCCCGGCCACGGTTGAGCAGGCCAGCCAATTGCTGGAGCTCTTCCGGGGAAGGACAAACCCCCGGATGGGCTGGTTTCACGATTGCGCTGGGCTCGCGATAGACGGCCTCCCGGAGAGCTATGTCGCCTGGAATCGCCACAACCGCGACGCCCCTTTGGGCCAGTGCCGTCTGGATGGCGATTTCGAGCACTCGCGGAACCTGTGTCGTCTGCGAGATGAGTTCGCAATAGCCGCTGCATTCGCGGAAAAGCTGGTCGGGATGCGTCTCCTGGAAATAGCTGCTCCCGATCTCCTGGCTCGGAATTTGAGCGGCTATGGCCAGGACGGGTACCCCGCTGCGGTGACAGTCATAGAGCCCGTTGATCAGGTGCATATTGCCGGGACCGCAACTGCCGGCGCACACCGCCAACTCACCCGTCAGGTGGGCCTGCGCGCCGGCGGCAAACGCTGCTGTTTCCTCGTGGCGCACGCCAATCCACTCGATGTCGTTTCTCTTACGGATTTCCTCCAACAGGCCATTGAGCGAGTCGCCCACTACGCCGTAAATCCTCTTCACGCCGGCGGCAACCAACGTTTCGATGATAATCTCCGCTACGCGTTTTTGCTTCATTATTCTCCTTGAGGCGTCGCGATCCCCACCTCGGGGAAAAGAGCGCTAATATCGCAGGGGATGAAGAGACCGATCTTCCTCCCCCCGCGGAGCCCGTTGCTCGACTCTGCGGTATTGGGTCGCTCAGAAACCATCATGGAATCCACCTGAGTCATGCTTTGTTGTCTCGCAGGGCTTTACGCACGTGCCATGCCACCCCCACGAGGTCGCCCGCTAATGGTTTCATATTCTTCACACATGCAAGGGGTTACGAATGAAATCCACTGTCGCAGAAACGCTCCTTCACACGTATTACTTGAGGCTAAATGCCGAACTCTCGACGCGGTGTCGAAAGGCCGTCATCTTGGGGCGTGGCTTCCTGCCGCTCGGAGCGCGGGTGTATGCGCCAGCACCACCCGCAGGGGCGCGCTGCGACTGGTTCTTCGGACACAGTCGCGGTCCGGTGGTGGTGGCAAAATGCGGCCTGCGGAAGGGGGCTCGGACCAGCTTCCCTGTGGGATTGATCTAACCCACCTGAAGCCGAACGGACCCGAGCAGGGCATGGATTCCGTTCCAGACAATCTGGATCCCAATACAAAGCAGTAGAAAAGCGGACAGGCGAATGACGACGGTGGTTCCTGTTTCTCCGAGCATTCGAGCCAGCCAATCGGCGAAGCCGTAGCAGAGAAAGATACTGACCGCTATGAGGCCCATGGCAACCAGCGCTGCCAGGATAATCCCAATGTGCACTCCATAGTTGTGGGTCGAGTTTGCGCCTACAGTAATGGCCACCGAAATGGCGCCTGGTCCTATCGTCAAAGGCAAGGTCAGCGGGTAAAAGGCCTTGCGGAAAAGGTCTTGCGGTTGCACGGCTTCCGGTGTGGCATTCCGGTCCCCGTCTTTCGCCATCAGCAGTTTCCATCCGAACGCACAGACGACCAATCCCCCTCCAACCTGCACCGCCGGGATCGACACGCCGAAAAAATCCAGGACGTGCGAGCCTAAAAAGCATGAGCCGGCCATCAAGAGAAAGCTGTGCAACGTGACATTCCAGGACAACTCTCTGCGGGTTCTCGGCAAAAGATTCCGCGTTAGCGCCAGGAAGATCGGACTTCCGCCCAGCGGATCCACCATCGGGAACAACGCGGTAGCGACGAGGAAAAAGACCTTTATGGCATCGTGCATAGGTGCGCCACGTCAGCTTGAAAGCTCCTTTTCCAGGGAAACCGCGAGGCCCGTGATTCTTTCGGATAGAGGGAGAAAGGCTTCCAGGTTGGCAGTGAGCGCTCCCCGGGCTTCAGCCGCACCGGAATTCCGCACGCAGTCCTTCAGCCGCGTAAATGCAACTTCCAAATCCTGTGGCTCCGGAGGCGCCTTGCCCTCCAGTCGGTCGGCCATGTCGTCCAGCGTGTGTGCTAGGCATCCCTCGAATTCCTGCTCGGCGAGGCGGACCGGTTCAGGTAATTCGAAACCGGGGAGCTGCAGGCGATATTTTAGCAAAGCTATGCAACTTACGAACAGCACTCGCAATTGCGGTTGCCAGCCGAGAATTCGGCTTCGCAGTGCCAAATCCTGCCGCCGGGAGGGACCGAATTCGAACCACACAGCGTCCGCGAGCGCCCTGACCTGATTGAAACCGCTGTTGATCGTTTCGCGAAGAGAATAGCTTCGCTCGATGGCGACGCCGTGTTTGTCTGAAACCGGTTGTGTAACGAGTTGAGCCAGCAATCGAAAGAGGGAAATGAACGCCTTCCGCATTTCGGCCCCCGTTGGGGAACTCCATAACTGATCAAACACCAGCCACATCATTAAGAGGCCGAGCAAAATCCCCACGACGCGATCTCTGGCCACCGTCAGCGAGGTCTGTATTTTGAATTCCTGCAGGTTGATGAGGTAAAACGCAAGAGCAAGCTGGATCCCGAAGTAGGAGACGCGAGGGCCGGAGGTGGCGAACCAGGCGGCTACGAAAGTGACGGCTACGAAAAGGAGGGTGAACCCGCTGATTGACTCCAGGTAAGGCAGAACGAACACCTGCGACCCCATCCCAATGACGAGGCCTCCCACAACGGCGCCAGCGATTCTCAGAACCTGTTTCTGGCGGGATGAGCCGATCGTCGTCAGAGCAGTTAAAATGCACGTCACGACCGCGGTGCTGATCCCATACCAGTCCAAGGCGGTGTAGATGAGGTAACAGAGGCTGGCGGCCAGGCAGCCTTTCGCCGCAAATCTGATATGCTCAGGGTTGGAAAGCGCGTCGCAGACAAAAAGCCTCGGTGGCGGATCACCCTCATCCGATAGGGGTGGGGCGTACGTGCTAAGCGATTTAAAACCCACACAAACCTCGGACATCAGTGAAACGGTTCTCTCCATCTGCGGCAAGAGCGGCATTGTCTGAGCGGTAGAACTGTCAACGGGGAATTGACTTATGCGTGGAACCCGTCCGCCCAACAAGTCGGCGCGAAGGCCGGCAATAGTTTGAGCCAAGGTTTGGATGCGATTCCGATCCACCTCCGAAACCCCAAAGCCAAGGGACACCAGGCCGCCCGCGAGGTCAACCAACCTTCCCACGAGTGAGACCACAACGCCCATTTGCTCCGCGTAGTGCGGGGAATAGGCGGAGCGCCGAATATTACGCCGCAACGCGGAGGTCCCGAGCATTGCCATGCGCGTAATCGTCTTCGCTGTATTTTCCTCCACGGGATGAGCGGTGGCATAGACATTGAGCAAATCTTCAACACTGGCCAGGCGCTCTGCGATGGACCGGACAAGAAAGTCGCCCGGTTTCAGCCCAGCAAAGAATAATGCGACCAGCGCGGCAATGATGGCCGCAAGACTCGTCTGGCCGGCCGCCCAGAGCGTCTGCGTCACCTTCAGTTCGGTCGAAATGTGCTGATCCAAAATAGGAATGGAGAGAGCGACCAAAATCCCGAAGCCGACAGCCGCTCCATAATCGGAAATGATGCGGATGGCAAGAAGGGCGAAGAACAAGCTTACGATCACCCAAAGCGTGCGGAGCATGGGATCACCCAGAGAGACCACTGTGCCGACGATGACGTAGCCGGCCGCCAAGGCAAGGATCGGGACGGCCATCCTGACGGCCCTTACCGTCGCCCAATGGCTTTCGCGCGCGATGACCAGCGCGTAGATCGCCTGGACGCCGAACGGGAGACGAAAGGTCATCGTGATGAGCATGACCAGAGTTGCCGCGATCACCATCCGCGCGACCAAGCTGCCTCGTCCAGGGTACGGTGCGAATTCCTCCTTGAGAAATTCCCGCAACCAGGCGAGCGGGCGGGGCCATTCTGTCACGATGCGTGCAACGGCCTCCATGATCACGGTCCTCGGATGATGACCACGGCGGATTCGCTGACGCGAAACAATTCCGGATCGGGATCCTCGACGCGCACCCGCACCGGATATCTCGAAGCCAGGTGAACCCAATTGAGGGTTCGCTGGATATCCGGAAGACCACTCTCGAAACGACCAATCACATCCACATCCGGCCTGACGCCAAAGCCGATGCTTTCCACGAACCCGACGAAACGCCGGTCAGGTTTCGACAGCACATAGACATCCGCCCGCATGCCCGGCCTGATGTGCTCGAGTTGCCCTTCTCGGAAGTTGGCCAGGGCCCACCACCGGCGCGCGTCAATCAGCACGAACATCTGCTGGCCGACGTGGGCGTAGGCGCCTTCGGAAATCGTGAGGTTGGTCACCCGCGCCTCGAAGGGCGCATAGACCCGGCAGTTGTCCAGATCGTAGCGGGCACGCTTGACTGCGGCCTCTTTGGCCCCGCGCTGGCTGGTCAGCGGATCCAGGGTGGTCACGGCATTGGCCGCTTGCTCATGTTGCGCCTGGGTTGACTTCAACTGCGATCGCGCCAGTAGCAGATGCGATTGCGCCTGCCTAAGACCTTCCCGCTGAGCGATCTCTGAGGTTCTCGCCTTGTCAATGTCGTCCACCGTGACGAAATGTTTAGGCAGAAGCGGCTCCAGGCGCTGCAGATTGTTGCTGGCATAGGCCGCCTCCGCTTGCGCGCGGTTGACGCCCTGTTCGGCCGTCACCACGTCGGCCTCAGTACTGCGGATGTTGGCCTCAGCCACCGAGACCGCGCTCTTGAGGGCAGCGATCTTGCGTGTTTCATCCGCGATTTGGCCTTCGAGGGCCGCCTGTTCCGAGAGCGCCCTTTCCAGCGCGTACTGATAAGGCCGGTCATCAATTTCGAAGAGCAGTTCGCCTTTCTTAACGAACTGGTTGTCATGCACGGGCAGCCGGACCAGCGGACCCTCAACCTGCGGCGCTATTCCGATATAGTTCGCCAATACGGCTGCGTCATCGGTCCTGGGATTGTGGGTCGCCTTATGGAGCACAACCAAACCCAGCACCGCGGCGACGGCCACAATGCCAATACTGACCCAGCGCCCAATCAGCTTTTGAGAATTCGCATCAGTTTCCGCACCCATAGTGTTGTTCCTTCCTTAGCTAAAGAAGATCAGCCACAATAAGAACGTGAACAAGGCCGCCACGCTCGGATAAACCAGAATGGGGAGCACGATGGCGACTTTCAGGCGCAATAGCAGCCAGCGGGCAAAGATGGCGAGCAAAATGCCGAGGAACATGCAAACGAGCCACGCCGGAAAAAACGACCCGACAATATCGAAAGACGGCGCTCGCGTGCAGCCAGCCAGGAGCCCCGGCAGCAAGACGACCCCATAACGTAGGCAGGGCTGATTCAGGAAGAGGGGCGGGGACGGCTCGTCCCGGTGCTTTTCGGCAGTGTGGGTCAGGTCCGGGGACGAGCCGCCCCCGCCCTTGCAGCCTAAGAAATGAGGAAGGAACTCCCTGCTCATGGTCCGGTCTTCCTTGCGGTTCGTTGAATTGAATCTCCTGTCCGGAACGCCAGTTCGGCCAGGGATGCAAGCACCTGGGTGCGCGCGAGGACGTCGGTTGAGCGAGCCTGCGCCAGCGTGCGTTGGGCGGCAGTTACGTCCAGCAAGTTGCGGACGCCGTGATTGTAGGATTCCAGGGCCGCGGCGTAGGATTGCTCCGCGGCTGAACGCAGCGCGAGCGCCGATTCCCGCTGGCGAAAGGCGGTACGCAAGTTGGAGTAAGCCCTCCAAACCTCTTCGGCGATGGCGTCCCGCGTACCGCTCACGCTCGCCTCGGACGCCAGAACGTCCGCTTTCGCTCGCGCCAGTTTGCTTTTTCGCGCCCCGGCATCGAACAGAGGCCAGGTCAGGCTCAGGCCTATCCCGCCCACAAAATCTCCTCGACTAACCCAAGGCCCCGAGTCCTGGGAGGCATGAAGGCCCTGCCCGCCTCCCACTGCGTTGAGGCTCACAGTGGGATAGTAGGCGGCGCGGGCCTCCTTGACTCTGGCGCTGGCCGAACGCACCTCGGCGAAGTGCTGCAGCAGGTCCGGCCTTTGTGCAAAGGCCCGATTCAACGCCTGGTCAACGGTGTCGGCGAGCGTATCCGGAATGGTGAGCTGCTCAAGTGGCTGCACGTGAATCGGCGCGACTGGGGTAGTCCCAAGCGATTTTGCCAAATTCCCTTGTGCAATTTCCTGGGCGCCGATTATCGCCTGCAATTCGTATTCGGCTTGCGCGGTCGCGCTGCGAGCTTCCAGCACATCCGGCGAGGTCGCCAGGCCGTTTTTCAAACGCTCCTCTGCAGCTTGTTGCACGGTCTGCGCATTGGTAAGACTTGCCTGGGCTGCCGCCAGTTGGCCGACGGAATTCAACAGTTGATAGTACGCCTGTTCGACCTGGTAAATCACCCGGCGATGGGCATCGTTGAAAGACGAGTTTGCCGCGAGAAGCTCGGCGTTGGCCGCGTTGATGCGGCCGGCCCGCGCGCCAAAGTCGAACACCGTGTAGCTGAGTTCCAGCCCTCCCTCGAGCTCCCCGATGTTCTGCCGATAGAAACTGGCGCCGAAAAAGGCGTTACCGTGAGTAAACTGCGAGACCGCCGTCGCGGCCAAGGTAGGATACAACTCGCTGCGCGCCAACCCCAGAGTGGCCGCCTGCGCCCGGGCGCGTTCCCACGCGAAACGCGTTTCGGGATTGTGGGTCTCGGCTAAATCTATGAGATCCCCCAATGAATAGTTCGTACTGGAATCCAGTGGGAACTCGGGGGGGCGAAGAAATCTGCCCTCGCCTTGCAATCCCGGTTCCCCGGCTGCATGCCAAGGTCGGTCAGGCGAGGGCGGTGCCTCCTGCGAGACCGCGGAGGCCCTGCAAATGAGAAAAGCCAGGAGCATCGCGCGAGCCATACCTTTGCCTCGGCAGAGGGTATCCCGAGTGGCGAGTTCAGCCGCACCGTCAACCTCCGTGGCCATGGTGACCGGGGGCATGAAATTCACGGCAAATGCCTCCCCAATGCCAGCGCCATTTGCCATGGCAAGCCAAACACATCAAGTGCAGCACCAGGCGACCAAAACGGTTCTTAGCGAGTAGTAGTCTCATGGGGTTCAAATGGAGGGTCGTCCACCTATGATTCTGTCTGTTCAAAAGCCGCGCTCGTTAACAATGTTGTTTTGTTCATCTAAAACGATGACGCGCGGCCTCCAGCTCTTGGCTTCCTCCAAATGCAACTGAGTGAAGCTCATGATCGTGAGGCGGTCCCCCGGTTTGCCGAGGTGGGCCGCGGCGCCGTTCAAGACGATTTGTTTTGAGCCGCGCGCGCCGGGGATCGCGTAGGTTTCAAACCTGGCCGCATTGGCCATGTTGCTGCACAATATTCTTTCGAACGGCACCAAACCGACCTTTTGCATGAATTCCTCGTCGATAGTCATACTGCCTTCGTATTGAACGTTTCCTCCAGTGACTTTGGCCCGATGGATTTTCGACTTAAGAATATGTACGAGCATAGTTCTGCCGCCTCTTAACGTTCTTCAGGTCGAATGAAATACCCGATGGGTCGTGCCGCCAATTCATGCGAGTGAGTTGGACCGCCGCGGTGATGTGAAGAATGACGCAGATGAGCAGAACGATCCGGACAAGCCAGAGCAGCGTTCCGTAGGTGAGCGCGGGTGAGCCCACTTCACGCAGGAACCGCGAGTAAGCGTTAATCTCGTTTGGGCCGGAAAACATCTTAAGATTCCCCAGCATGTAGCCGATCACGAAGCCGATAAGCACCAGGCCGGTGACCGCCATGACGATCTTCTTGCCGATTACGGTGCGCATAGGGCCATCACCCGATTGCTAGCCACCCCGCTTCGCGTCGTAGCGTCACCACGGAGACCGACCGCACTCAAATCTCTGGCGTTTGGCACAATCAACCTCTTGCTTTGTTTCCAGTGCTCATGTACTCAGGTTTACGCATGATGGGTGCCAACCCCACAACGAGCTGTTTCATTTCGTCCTATCGCTCACTTTCCAAAGGACTTAGAAAGGAATTCGTGGCTGAATGGGGGCCCACCGGCCCATCATTGGTCCGCATTGAGTGTCGAATCCTCGACGTTCTGCCGATGTGCCGTCAGCTCTTCCGTCCGCAGTCCTGGAGAGGCTCCACAAGAATGATCTCCGCTAACTTACGGGCGTTCGAGAGCTTCGACGAAGCGGCTCAGGCGGAGACTTCGTTTCCGGTAACGGTGTGGCTGCCTTGCGAATGGTCCTGCTCCTGTCGGAAGCGACATGGGAAAAGATGAAAGCGACCACGAACGCGTTCGCACCGAAAACGATCAGTTTACCCCAGCTAAAACGGTCAAGCATCTCGATGAGTTCTGCCGGGAGGTAGATTCCGCCGCTGAGGACGGCGAACCATTTCATCCATTTCCAGTCTTGCCACAAGCCGTAGGCCTCCACGAACCGTACTGCCGAGTAAGCTACCGCGGCAGAGGCGAGCAACCAGAGCCTGCGGTCACTCAGGTTAGCGCAAAGATGCAGAAATATTCGAGGAAGATGGCGG
>Ga0335071_10004925_pt1 | contig 13955 bp, 13 predicted proteins | sample Lox_Sample_15_FD_206724 | JGI IMG/M metagenome (GOLD analysis project Ga0335071, IMG submission 206724) | Soil microbial communities from Loxahatchee National Wildlife Refuge, Florida, United States - Lox_Sample_1.5 | ecosystem: Environmental > Terrestrial > Soil > Wetlands | place: USA... | reverse complement strand
TCACGCCGCCGGCCGCATTGATGACGCAGGGCTGGAGGCTCTGGAAGCGAATGCATGTCCGGGAGCGGGCGCTTGTGGCGGCCAATTCACCGCGAATACGATGGCGATGAGCGGGGAGATCCTCGGCATTTCGCCGATCGAGTTGTCGGGTGTGCCGGCCACATCTCCCGACAAGCTGGATGCGACGCGGAAGGCCGGCCATATATTGATGGATGCGGTGCGCGCCAATCGGCGGCCGTCACAGATCATCACGCGGAAATCGCTCGAAAACACCATCGCGAGCGTTGCGGCGAGCGGGGGCTCGACGAATGCGGTGCTGCATCTGCTGGCCATTGCGCGTGAACTGGGTATCGAGCTCAACATCGACGATTTCGACAGGATTTCGACGCGCACGCCGTACATCTGCAGCCTGACGCCGGCAGGGAAGTATGTGGCCAGCGATTACCAGGCCGCGGGCGGGTCGCGATTGCTGGCGAAGCGCATGATCGATGCGGGATTCGCGGATGGATCGGCACTGACGGTCACTGGAAAGACGCTGGCGGAAGAAGCTGCTTCAGCGAAGGAGACGGCGGGGCAGGATGTGATCCACACATTCGAAAAGCCGCTCAAGCCCAATGGCGGCCTGGTGATTCTCAAGGGAAATCTTGCGCCGGAAGGCTGCGTGATGAAGATCGCCGCGGCGGGCAAGTACCAACATCGCGGGCCGGCGCGCGTCTTCGATTGCGAAGAAGATTGCTTCAGGGTGGTGCAGGCGGGTGGCATCAAGCCCGGCGACGTGGTGGTGATCCGTTACGAGGGGCCCAAGGGCGGTCCGGGCATGCGCGAGATGTTGCAGGTGACGGCGGCCATATCGTCGAATGCGGAGCTGAGCGCGCAGGTGGCGCTGCTGACCGATGGACGTTTCAGCGGCGCGACCCGGGGATTCACGGCGGGTCATGTGGCGCCGGAAGCTTTCGTCGGTGGCCCGATTGCCGCGGTGCGCGAGGGCGACATCATTTCATTCGACATCCCGAAACGTACGCTCAGCGTGGAGATCAGCGATGCAGAGATGGCGGCGCGGCTGAAGGACTTCAAGCCGCCGGCGTTGCGCTGGCCGAAGGGCGTATTCAAGAAATATGTGGATCGAGTGAGTTCAGCGAGCGAAGGGGCAACGACATGAAGGCAGCTGTTAGCTCTCAGCTTTCAGCCGTCAGCTAATTCCTGGTGGGCAGAGCATCAAGAAACAAGGCAGCCGGCGGGAACACATATTGAAAGCTGACAGCCGAGAGCTGAAAGCTGATTCTTAAGGAGCAGCAGATGGGGACGAAGGCAAACGGAAACGCAACGAAGTCGAACGAATCCCAGACCAACGCGCACCTGACCGCGCCTACTCCGCTGAGCGGCGCTGAGATTATCTGGGCGACGCTGGTCGGCGAAGGGGTCGACACGGTCTTCGGTTATCCGGGGGGGACCATTCTGCCGGCTTACGACGCGCTGCGCAAGTTTCCCATCCGGCACGTGCTGGTGCGGCATGAACAAGGCGCGGCGCACATGGCCGACGGCTACGCGCGCGCGACGGGCAAGGTGGGAGTGGCCATCGCCACCAGCGGGCCGGGGTCGACCAACCTTGTCACCGGTATTGCAACGGCGATGCTCGACTCGATTCCGATTGTCTGCATTGTTGCGAACGTGTCTTCGAAGCTGCTGGGGACCGACGCATTTCAGGAAGTCGATATTACGGGCATCACGCTGCCAGTGACGAAACACAACTTCCTCGTCAACAAGACAGAGGACCTGGCGCACGTGCTGCGTCACGCCTTCCAGATCGCCCGATCGGGGCGCCCGGGACCGGTGCTCGTCGACATCACCAAGGACGCCGAGCAGACGTCGGCGATCTTTGACTTCGAGGCAGCCAAGCCGCGGCCTTATCGCCCGCATCCCATGCTGCATGTCGGCGAGTCGGAGCTGGACCAGGCCGCGGAGCTGATTCGCAACTCGAAACGGCCAGTCATTTTCGCCGGCCACGGAGTGATCGAATCGGGTGCGATGGAGCAGGTGAGGACGCTGGCCGAGCGGGCGCAGATTCCCGTCGGACTGACGCTGCTGGGCCTGGGCGGTTTTCCGGCGTCGCACCCCCTCAACCTGGGCATGATGGGCATGCACGGGGAGGCGTGGTTGAATCACGCTATCCAGGAAGCCGATCTGCTGATCGCGTGCGGCATGCGATTTGACGATCGCGTGACCGGAAAGCTCACCTCTTACGCGACCAGGGCCAGAAAGATCCACATCGAAGTGGATCCGTCGGAAGTAAACAAGAATGTCAAGGTCGATGTGGCGCTGGTTGGCGATCTGCGCGAGGTTCTGGAGATGCTGCTGCCTCGTATCTCGGGCCGGGACGGATCGGCCTGGCTCAAGACCATCGAAGCCAGCAAGGGTGCAGTCGCGGTGCGCGACATCAAGAACCTGCCTGATTCGGGGCACCTGTATGCGGCGCACGTGATGCACGATTTGTGGCGGATGACCGGCGGCGACGCGGTCATAGTGACCGACGTGGGCCAGCACCAGATGTGGGAGGCGCAATACTTCCGCCACGAGAAGCCGCGTACGCTGATTACCAGCGGCGGACTGGGAACGATGGGGTTTGCGCTGCCGGCTGCCATCGGCGCCAAGATCGCGTGCCCGGAAAAGGAAGTCTGGGTGGTCGCGGGCGATGGTGGATTCCAGATGACGGCGGCGGAACTGGCGACGATTGTGCAGGAGAAGATCAAGATCAACATTGCCGTTATCAATAACGGGTACCTGGGTATGGTGCGGCAGTGGCAGGAGTTCTTCTACGACAGCAACTACGAAGCGACGCCGCTGGTAAGCCCGGACTTTGTGAAGCTGGCCGATGCGCACGGCATTCCAGGGCGTACGGTGCGCACGCGCGCCGAGGTGGAAGAAGCGGTGACAGCCGCGCGTACGGCGAAGAGCGCGTATCTGCTTAACTTCCTCGTAGAGAAAGAGGATTCGGTGTATCCGATGATTCCCGCCGGCAGCGCGCTCCACGAAATGATCCGCCGGCCAGACCGAGATCCGCTGGAAGAGCGGGCGGAAGACGAGTGAGGAAGACAGCCTTCAGCCATCAGCTCTCAGCTCGTCCAGTGCAGCCTGGCCCGGTTGCAATGGAGCGAAGAGCCTGGAGGCAAGCTGAGGGTTGAAAAGGCGGCGTTGCCGGGGAAAGAGCTGATAGCTGAGAGCTAAAAGCTGGGAGCTTGCTTTTATGTTGCACACATTTGTCGCATACGTTGAGGACTTGCCGGGGGTGCTGACGCGCGTGGCGTCGCTTTTCCGGCGCTTGAATATCAATATCAACTCGCTTACGGTTGGCCGGAGCGAGCGGCCGGGATTGTCGCGGCTCACACTGGTCTGCGAAGCATCGGCCGAGGCAGGGAATCGTATTCGGGCCAGCCTGTATAAACTGGAGAACGTCGTCGATGTGGACGACATTGCGCAGGCACCGTCGGTGACGCGCGAGCTGGCGCTGATCAAAGTCGCTGCAAGTCCGAAGAATCGCGCACAGATCTTCGACCTGGTGGAGGTATTTCGCGCGCGGATCGTCGATCTTACGTCGGAGTCGCTGATGATCGAGATGACCGGCGTGGAGAGCAAGATCGAGGGGCTGATTGAAGTTTTGCGCGAGGACGAAGGACGGATTCTGGAAATCTGCCGTAGCGGCAAGATGACGATGCGGCGCGGGCATCACGTGAGCAGCGTGGTAAAGGCGATGGGCGGGAGCGAAGGCGAGCCGGTTGAGGAAGCGGCAGAAGAAAGAGTGGCGGGCGACGCCGAATAACTGCCCGCGTGAGTAAAAGCATTCGCGCACCCTCCCCAGGATGGCAACCGCGGATCCTTCGACTTCGGACGCTGCGGGTCCTCGGCTCGGGATGACAGCGCGTTGATCGGGCAGAAATCCAACAAACTCAGGATAAGAGGGAAAGAACAAATCATGGCAAAGACTTACTACGATCAGGATGCCGACCTCACGCTGATTCAGGGCAAGAAGGTGGCGATCATCGGTTACGGCTCGCAGGGGCACGCCCATGCTCTCAATCTCAAGGACTCCGGTGTTCAGGTAAGAGTGGGGCTGGCGGCGAATTCCAAATCGGTTGCCAAGGCGCAAAAGGCAGGGCTGGAAGTGACCACGGTGCCAGAAGCCGTCAAGTGGGCGGACGTGGTGATGGTTCTCGTTCCTGACCAGACGGCAGCGAAACTGTATGCCGAGGAGATCGGTCCGAACATCAAGCCGGGAACCCTGTTGATGTTCGCGCACGGGTTCAATATTCACTTCAAGACGATCGTCCCCGCTGCGGGCATTGACGTGGGCATGGCCGCACCGAAAGCGCCTGGACATCGCGTACGGGAGGTATTCACTGAGGGCGGCGGCGTACCCGGCCTCATCGCTGTCCACCAGGACGCTACGGGCAACGCACACGCCCTGAGCCTCAGCTACCTGAAGGGCATTGGCTGTACGCGTGCCGGGGCTTTGGAAACGACGTTCAAGGAAGAGACGGAGACGGATCTTTTCGGCGAGCAGGCTGTACTGTGCGGCGGAGTGAGCGCGCTGATTAAAGCTGGATACGAAACGCTGGTCGAAGCAGGCTACCAACCGGAGAGCGCGTATTTCGAGTGCCTGCACGAGTTGAAGCTGATCGTCGACCTGATTTATCGCGGCGGGCTCGCGTATATGCGTTACTCGATTTCCGACACCGCCGAATACGGCGACTATGTGAGTGGACCGCGCGTGATCGGCGCCGAGAGCAAGAAGGTGATGAAGCAGATTCTGGCCGAGATTCAGGACGGGACGTTTGCCAGGAAGTTTCTCGCCGACCAGAACTCGGGTAAGAAGGAGTTTCTGGCCTTCCGCGAAGCCGAAGCGAAGCACCCGGTGGAGATTGTCGGCAAGGGACTGCGTGCGCAGATGCCGTTCCTCGATCCAGTGACGGTGGAGGAAGTGGCGAAGACGCGGTGAGGCAGCTATCAGCTGTCAGCTTTTGGGGGGAAAGTTATCGTGTCCGAGCTCTCAAGAGGCCTGGGACACCATCCGTATGCCTCTTACTTGACATCGATATCGGCGGCGTCGATATCGTGCATCAAAAAATCGTCATACGGATCCAAGAGAAAGCCCCCAACGTCAGACTGCGAAACGTCATACTTGTCAGGTTTGAGAGGGTTGTATCGCACTTGAAACTTCTTATTAACCAGATTTCCCAGTTGAATATCGCCGGTTGAAAACGAACGGGATATCATCGCTCTCCCCGAGTAGTACTCATCCATTGACAACGTAAGAGAAGTCACCTACATCGAGCGGATAGGAACCTCGTCCCGAGCCAATGACTCCCGACGGACTGGATTGTTGCCTCAGTCTCAAGCCAATTCGCCGGATTCTCCGCAGGCGACGGCCGGCGAACAAGCCAGAGCACCAAAACACCCGCTGCCCCAATAGCAAAGAGAACAATCCCAAACAGGGGCCAATGCATGGCCAACATGGTAGCAGGAAGAAGTTGCTGCGTGCCCCAGGTTGCGACCTTCGGACCTGATAGCACAAACGCCAAGGGCCGGTTCTATCCTGCCCGCTTCAATCGCCTTTCGGCCTCCAGCCGTTCTGCCAGAAATACCTTGAGCAGCGATTGATAGGGGACATCGCGCTGGTTGGCCAGGATCTTCAGGTCTTCGATCATCGCGACGGGAAGCCGCACGGAGATAGTGCGCAGCGTGGGACGCAGATTGGGGAACTTTGCGCGTTTGGCTTGCGACCAGTCAAGGTATCTTGTCGAATCCGATCCTGGCCCGGTCGACGACCAGAACTCGAACTCCTCGGCTTCGTTTTTGAACTTAGGAATAGGTTTTTTCATGACGCTCATAGACCTCGATTTCTCTCCGGTTCATATCTCGGGCTGAAATGACTCGAATGAGCTTCCCCCGAATCGTAAATGCCACGAAGAGCTTGCGGTTGCGGGCTGTCTTGCCGAGAGCCCAGTACCGCTTCTCACGCTTTGAGTGCGCCGGGTCGGATCGCATCACGAACGGGTCATGGTAGAAGACGTCTTCGGCTTCCTCGGGCGTGACCTGATGCCGTTCCCAGTTCTTGACAGCATTGGCTTCGTCCCAATCAAACCCAGTGCAAGCCGGAAGGGGGTCGCTACGGGCCATAGATCGTATATATCACATATATACCGAGCAGATCACACCATTCTCGATACTGAACACGATTTCGGCCTTAACGAATGCCTGTCTTGATTCTCCTTCGCCATAGCTGAGGCGGCGAACCCTGTAGAATCAACGTGAATCCCGCCTCAAACCGGCAGTGGAGGCTCCTTGCTTTACTGGCTGCTCTACGAAAAGCTGTTTCCGTTTTTTCATCCGTTCCGGATCTTCCGCTATCTCACGTTTCGCACCGCATTTGCGTCGCTGACTGCGCTGCTGATTGCGTTCTTCATCGGACCTTACGTCATCCAGAAGCTGCGCGAGTTTCAGATCGGCCAGTTTGTTCGCGATGACGGTCCGCAATCGCATTTGAAAAAGACGGGCACGCCGACGATGGGCGGAGTGCTGATCTGTATTGCCATCCTGCTGCCGACGGTTTTGTGGTCCGACCCGGCGAATCCCTTTGTCTGGGTGGTGGTGTTCTCTACGATGGCATTTGGCGCCATCGGGTTCGCCGACGACTACATCAAGGTGGTTCAGCGGCGCAGCCTGGGATTGACGGCGCGGGCAAAGTTGTTGTGGCAGAGCCTGGCCGGTGTGCTTGTGGCAGCGGCGCTGGTGGTTCTCGACCAGTTCCAGCTCTTTTCGACGCGCTTGTCGGTGCCATTCATCAAGTCACTGCGGCCCGATCTGGAATGGCATCATTGGCCGGCGACTCTGCCACACATCGCGATTCTGGCTTTCGTTCCATTCGTGCTGTGGGTGGTGTTGTGGCTTGTGGGCACTTCGAACGCCGTGAACCTGACCGATGGGCTCGATGGCCTGGCTATCGGCTGCACGATCATCGCGGCCGGGGCGCTGGCGGTGCTGACATACGTGAGCGGGCATGTGGTCTTTGCCGACTATTTAGAGCTACAGCGCATGCCCCTGGTGGGGGAGCTGACGGTGTTTTGCGGATCGATGGTGGGGGCGTCGATCGGGTTTCTCTGGTACAACGCACACCCAGCCGAGATCTTCATGGGCGACGTGGGTTCGCTGGCGCTCGGCGGGGCAATCGGGACTGTAGCCATCATCATCCGGCAAGAGCTTCTGCTGCCGTTCATTGGCGGGATCTTTATTCTTGAGGCGCTGTCAGTGATGCTGCAGGTGGGCAGCTACAAGCTGCGCAAGAAGCGTATCTTCAAGATGGCGCCTTTGCATCATCACTTCGAGCAACTGGGCTGGAGCGAGTCGAAGGTGATCGCGCGTTTCTGGATCGGGGCGCTGGTGTTTGCACTGTTTGCACTCACCACGCTGAAATTGCGGTAAGCGGGAGCGCGGCGCGTCCAGAGCGGTGCAGAATAGAAAGTGCCGCATGTGCAAATTTCCCACCCTAGCCGCAAGAACAAAGGCGCGGCCGGGATGGGGCGCCTGTCGTTAGAATCGAAGCAAATGATGGACCTGAAGGGCAAAAAAGTTTTGGTCGTGGGCCTGGGGAAATCGGGGCTGGCGGCGGCGCTGTTTCTGCGCCACAAGGGCGCGCAGGTGACCGTCTCCGATGTGCGCTCGGCGGAATCTCTGGCCAAGGAGATCCCGGCGCTGCTGGAGGAAGGGATCATGGTTGAGGCGGGCGGCCACGGGCTGTTCACCTTCCGCCGGCAGGACCTGATCGTGGTGAGCCCGGGGGTGCCGCTGGACACGCCGGAGCTGGTGCAAGCGAGGAGCCTGGGGCTCGCGATCATTGGCGAACTGGAGCTGGCGTCGCGTTTCCTGAAGGGCAAAATCCTGGCGATTACCGGGAGCAACGGAAAGACCACGACAACAGTGCTTACCGGCGAAATTCTGAAAGAGGCGGGGTATGCCACGCTGGTCGCCGGGAACATCGGCGTGGCGGTAGTGGGCCTGGTGGACGAGAGCACGGAGAACACCTGGTCAGTACTCGAGGTGTCGAGCTTTCAGCTCGAGAGCACGGTGGAGTTTCATCCCGCGATTGCAGTGATTCTGAACATCACGCCGGATCATCTCGACCGGCATGGGACCTTTGAGAACTACGCGCTAGCCAAGGAGCGGATTTTTGCGGCGCAGGGCGTGGACGATTACGTCGTGCTGAACGCGGACAATCCGCGGGCCGCGCAGGCTGCTATCCATTCTCGCGCTCCTGTGCATTGGTTCTCGATCGAGCATCCGGTTTCGCCGGGTGCGTGGGTTCAGGATGGCTGGGTTGTTTACCGCGCAGTAGCAGGCGGCGCAGCGGAACAGATCATGCCGCTGGGCAAGATTCCGCTGAAGGGCGAGCACAACGTCGAGAATGTGCTGGCCGCGGTGTGCGCCGCGAGGCTGGCCGGCGCGCCGGCAGAGGTGATCGCGCGCACTATCGAGAAATTTCAGGCGGTGGAGCATCGGCTGGAGTTTGTAGCGACCATCAACGGCGTGGAGTTCTACAACGACTCCAAGGCCACCAACGTCGATGCGACCGCCAAAGCATTGGGTGCGTTTGCCGGCGGTATTCACCTGATTCTTGGCGGCAAGGACAAGGGATCGGACTATACGACGTTGTCTCCGCTGCTGCGCGCGCGGGTGCGCGCGGTTTACACCATCGGCTCGGCCGCGGCCAAAATCGAGTCACAACTGCGCGGGGTAGCGTTGATCCAGTCTTGTGGAACACTGGCGAACGCGGTAGCGGCAGCGGCTTCGGCCGCGCGACCGGGGGAAGTAGTGCTGCTGGCGCCGGCGTGCTCCAGCTTTGACCAGTTTGAAAACTACGAGGAGCGGGGCCGCGTTTTCAAACAGCTTGTCGGCCAGCGGCGGGACTGGAACGAATGGCAAAGCGCATAGGGGAATATGGCGAAGCGTGTTGGCGTTGACAAATGGCTTTTCTTCACTGCCCTGGTGCTGGTTGTCACGGGCCTGGCGATGGTGTTTTCCGCGTCGGCAGTGGTTGGACAGGAGCGCTATCACTCGGCTTACACGTTTCTTGCTACGCAGGCGGTTTGGGCGCTGCTTGGCGTTCTGGCCTTGCTGATCCTGATGCAGCTGGACGTGAGCCATTACAACTCGCCCCGCTTTATCTACCCGGCGCTGTGCGTGACCACGCTGCTGTTGGTGCTGGTGTTTCTGATGCCCGGCTCGCATCACACGCATCGCTGGATCCGCTTTGGAAACTTCTTTACGTTTCAGCCTTCGGAGATTGCCAAGCCGGTGCTGGTTCTTTTCCTGGCGTGGTTTTTGCATAACCGGCTGGATGCGATGCGGGACTGGCGGCATACGCTGGCGCCGGCCGCGGTGATTCCATTCTTGTTTGTGGTGCTGGTGGTGGTTCAGCCGGACCTGGGGACGGCGCTGGTGCTGGCGGGCGTGACGGCCATTGTGATGGTGCTGGCGGGAATGGAGTGGAAGGTGCTGCTGGGGGCGTTCTGCGCCACGCTGCCCGCGTTGGCCGCTCTGCTCATGGTTCCCTGGCGGTTCGCGCGCCTGCTGGTGTTCTTGAATCCTGAGTCGGACAGGCAGGGCGCCGGCTATCACATTTATCAATCTCTGATTGCGGTGGGAACGGGAGGATTTACCGGGCGCGGTTACATGGAAGGGATGCAGAAGCTGTTTTTCCTGCCTGAGGCGTCGACGGATTTTATTTTTGCCAACATCGCGGAAGAGCTTGGATTTCTGGGCGCGATGTTTATCGTGCTGCTGTTTGCCTTCTTTGGCGTACGCGGGCTGCGCGCAGCGTTCCGTGCCACGGACCCGTTCAGCCGGCTGGCTGCTTTCGGTATCACTACGATGATTCTGCTGCAGGCATTCTTCAACATCAGCGTGGTGCTGTCGCTGGTTCCCAACAAAGGCATTCCGCTGCCGCTGATCTCGCACGGAGGCACGTCGCTGTTCTGCACGCTGGCGAGTATCGGGATTTTGCTGAATATCTCGCGGCAGGCGGAGTGAGAAGAGCGGAGAACAAGGTGCGAAGGAACCTTTCGCCGCCGGATCACCAAGGGCCGATCACCGATCACTACGAATTGTGAACTCCGGACTGAAAATTCTCATCGCCGGCGGGGGAACGGGCGGGCACATCTTTCCCGCGTTGGCGGTGGCGCGCGAGCTGAAGAAGCGTCATGGCGCCGAGCTGCTTTTTGTCGGCACGGCGCGAGGGATGGAGTCGCGGCTGGTGCCGGAGGCGGGATTCGAACTGAGGCTCATCGATGTGGGACCGCTAAAAAGTGTCTCGCTGCTGACCCGGTTGAAAACGCTCGCTCTGGTGCCCAACAGCATGCTTTCCTGCAGGCGTATCCTCCGCGAGTTCGACCCTGACGCTGTGCTCGGTGTCGGCGGATATGCCTCAGGCCCCGCGATGCTGATTGCGCTCGCACTGAAGATTCCCGCGATGGCCTTTGAGCCGAACGCGATGCCCGGGCTGGCCAACCGGCTGGTGGGCAAGCGGGTTCAGGCGGCGGCGATCAACTTTCCTGCGGCGGCGAGGTGGTTTCGTAATGCAGAAGTGACGGGGATCCCGGTGCGGCCGGAGTTCTTCGGGTTGGGATCGCCAAGCGGCCCGCCGCACTTGCTGGTGTTTGGAGGGTCGCAGGGCGCGCGCATTTTGAACGAAAACATGCCGCGGGTGATTGGGCCGTTGTTCGACGCAGTGCCTGGACTTGCCGTGTTGCACCAGTGCGGGGCGCGGCACGTCGAGACCACGCACGCGGGTTATGCCGCGAGCGGGGCCGATCCGGAGCGCTGGCGGGTTGAGGCCTTTCTCGACGATATGGCGGCGCAGATTGGACGCGCGCATCTGGTGCTCTCGAGAAGCGGGGCATCGACTGTAGCCGAACTGGCCGCAGCAGGCAAGCCGGCGTTGCTGGTTCCGTTTGCTGCCGCGACGGATGAGCATCAGCGGCGGAATGCCGCGGCAATGGTGAATGCCGGCGCGGCCGCGATGCTGCTCGAGGACGAGGTTCAGGGAAAATTGCTGGAGACACTTCGCGGACTGTTGACTGCGCCGGACCGGCTGGCGGCGATGGGGCAGGCAGCGCTGACGCAGGCACATCCCGGTGCGGCGGAGCGGATCGCAGACAAGCTGGCGGAGTTGGGGAAGCAGCGAGTCAGCGAGTCAGCGGGTTAGCGAGTCAGCGAAGCACCGGGGTGCGGGCGAAGACCCCGCACGATTGCCGGTCAGGAGACCGGCGCTACACGGGCGAGCGGTCGGAGTGCAGGCTAATGCGCGGCTGGCCTTGGCTTGGCCGCCGCAGGAACTGGCGCCGCCGGCACAATCCGGGCAAACTTGATGCGGTCGATCTTCGGGAAATTCTTGGAAATATAGGCGTCACCCTGATCGGTGATGAGATCCTGGCGAGGCTGCTCCCCGTAGCCCGCGTAGATTCTGTCGACCACGTCCATGCCTTCAACGACTTCGCCGAATGGCGCGAAGCCCATGCCGTCGAGGCGGCTGTTGTCGCCAAAATTGATGAACAGCTGAGTGGTTCGCGTGTTGGGGCCTGCCGTGGCAAAGACAAGGGTGGCGCGTTTGTTGCTCTGCTTGACGGGGTCGTCCTGAATGTCAGCGTGCTGCCACACCTTGTTGACCCTGGGGTCGGCGTTGAGGCCGAATTGCACGACGAAGCCGGGAACGACACGGAAGAAGCTGGCGTTGGTGAAGAAGCCACGTCGAACCAGGTTGTAGAAGCGATCTGCCCCCATAGGCGCCCAGTCGCGATGCACGGTGACGACGAAATTACCGGCAGAGGTGGTGAAGCTCACCTTGAAGCTCGCTGGAGCCTTGGCGGTGAGCGAGGCGGGATTGAGCAGGGACGGAGCGGATGCGGGCACCGGGTGCCTGGCGGCAGCGGGCCGAGAGCTCGGGGCCTGGGCCGAAGAGGCGAGGGACAGCGCAAAGAGGGCCAGTGCGGATAGAAATGCCTTCATGCGGGCATTATACGAAGGAAAGGTGGACTCCTAATGGCAACGGCTGCGCGGAGAGTGCCAATCAGCTTCGCAAACTAGAAGCCCGCCTGCCGAAGCAGGACGGGCCTCTGTTTGCAATAAGCCGGAGATTACCGGTGTCCGCCGCCACCGCCGTGGAAGCCACCACCGCCTCCACCGCCGTGAAAGCCACCACCGCCTCCACCGTGGAAGCCACCACCTCCACCGCTGAAGCCGCGGGCAGCTCCGCCACCACTAAAGCCACGGGCAGCTCCGCCGCTATATCCGCGCGCCGCTCCACCAGCATAACCGCGGGCCGCACCACCCGCGTATCCGCGAGCTGCGCCGCCGGCATAGCCGCGCGCTGCACCCCCGGCGTAGCCGCGATTGTACGCATAGCCGCCGCGATATCCGTAGCCACCGCGGTAGCCGTAGCCATAACCGCGACCATAGCCCCAACCACGACCCCAGCCCCAGTGGTACCAGGGACCTGCGCCGATGAAGATGCCGCCAGCGAACCAGTCAGGACCGTAATAGCCATACGGGGCACAGGCATACGGGTAATAGGAGTAATAGCCCCACTCGCAATCCGGGGGACCGTAGGCGTAAGGCGCGTCTACGACCGCCGGACCGACCCCGACACCAACCGCGACCTGGGCATTCGCTGCCGAGACGGCGGCGAAGGGAAGAACAACGAGCATTGCGACCAAAATCCAGCGGAGTTTCCGCATGACATCCTCCTCGTGCTGCCAGGCCAACCTCGTTTCGGGGCCTGGGACCCGGAGTCGCCTCCGTCTTCAGCACTCGCCAGCCGCCTTGCTTTGTCTCTCGGCGGGCGTTCATTTACTTAAACAGCACTTTCGCTTTTTTGTTGCGGTCCGTTCACAGAATGGACTGGCCGGCAGGAAAGAGCAACGATCAGCCTAAGTTGTTGTCCTGCCGGCGGCTGCATCGCGGCCGCATTCCACCCCTTTAGAGACGCTTCAACAACCCAAACGATTCTCCTCGAAAATCGGCCGAAAGCGTTCAACGGTTCGGGAAAGGGCACAAAAAACGGCCTCTCCAGTTTGGAGAGGCCGTCGAGTGCAGGCAGCAGAAGGAGGAGCTACCTGCGGAAGCGAGTGGGTCCGAAGTGACGGTAGTAGCCCGGTCCGTGGCCGAAGACCACGCCGCCGCGCACGACCGGAACGCCAACGTGAACGCCCACGTAGTTCCAATAGCCGGGAACCCAGACACCGGCATTCCAATAACCTGCTACCCATGCGTATCCGGGGCCAGGGCAGGGCGGAACGTAGGCGACCGGCGTTCCGACGAAGATTCCGATGCGGGCCGCCTGAGCGGACGCTGCGCCCAACCCCAGCGTTCCGGCCACGATTGCTGCTCCCAGTACGAATCTCTTCAGGTTCTTCATATTTCCTCCAGTCCAGTCGGTCTCGATTGCAACCCACTCCGGCGAGCCGCTTCCGGATCATTGCCCTTCTTCCGGCTTCCGGACTCGCCGGTTTTCAGTTGGATAAACACGGAGGGGCGAGAAGGTTGCGGCGGCGGCAGGAAAATAAAAAGGCGCAACTTTCATGCGGTTCGTGTGTCCGAAGCAGCCCTCGGGCGGCACCTCGTGGCCAGGCGAGGACGGGGATCAGGGGTTTCATGTGAGGCCAGAGTATGGTTGACGCCGCAGCGTTATCCTGAAAATTGATTGATGTTGCCGGTTTCATGCACGCTGTTTGTTCCACTGCTTCTCAGGCTGTCATCCCGCCGAATCAAAGGAGATCTCGATGCAACATTCCCACGGCACCTTCACGGTTGACCTTCGCCCGCTGGCGCCTGCTCCGGCCGAGGGCCTGAGCCGTTACACCATCAATAAAGTGATCCACGGTGACCTAGAGGCGACAACCAAGGGAGAGATG
>Ga0335071_10004924_pt1 | contig 13956 bp, 12 predicted proteins | sample Lox_Sample_15_FD_206724 | JGI IMG/M metagenome (GOLD analysis project Ga0335071, IMG submission 206724) | Soil microbial communities from Loxahatchee National Wildlife Refuge, Florida, United States - Lox_Sample_1.5 | ecosystem: Environmental > Terrestrial > Soil > Wetlands | place: USA... | reverse complement strand
TCCGGCCTGCGATGACGGCGATAACAATATGGTGATCGGCGTGGCGGCGACCGACGCGATCGATCAAAAGGCTCCTTTTTCCAGCTATGGTTCAAAGTGCGTGGATATTGCCGCGCCCGGAGTTGGTTTTTATAGCACGGCGGTCTTTGCTCCGACGCAGCAGATTAATAATACTTATCTTGATCAGTATTACGGCGGTTATTGGTCGGGAACTTCGATGGCGACGCCGGTCGTGGTGGGAGTTTTGGCTTTACTGGAAGGAGCCAGCCCGGGAGCCAAGGCCCAGCAAATCAAAGATATCCTTTTAGCCAGCGCGGATGATATCAACCAGCTCAACCCTTTTTATCAAGGAAAATTGGGAACGGGACGAGTCGATGCCTTGAACGCTGTTTCTTTGGCGGTCCGGGAAAAACAGGCTCAAAGCGTAAGGCTGCTGCTTGCCCCGGCCAGCGGCGATGCGGCGCAAGTAAAAGAAACGGAAGCCGATGGAACGCTAATCGCTAAATTCAACGCCAATCCCAGCGGCGGAGTTTATGCCGCTTCCGGCGATGTCGACGGCGATAATCAGACTGAAATCGTCGTCGGGCCGGCCGCGGGAACTGCCGGCCGGGTAAAAATATTCAGCAGCGACGGCAAATTGAAAAGCCAATTTTACGCTTTTGCTTCGACTTATCGCGGCGGAGTGAAAGTGGCGACAGGAGATTTTGACGGCGACGGAAAAGATGAAATCGTGACGGCGGCCGGAACGGGTTTGAGATCGGATGTGAAAATTTTCGATAATCAGGGGAAATTAAAAAATCAATTTACCGCTTATGACGCGAAATTTTTGGGCGGAGTCAATATTGCCGCGGGAGATGTTGACGGCGACGGGAAAGTCGAGGTGGTTACCGGGCCGGGTCCGGGCTATCCGCCGCAAGTAAAAATTTTCAGCGCGGCCGGAAAAATCAAAGGACAATTTTTAGCTTACGATAAAAATTTTCACGGCGGAGTTAATGTTGCCGTGGCTGATCTTAACGGCGGCGCGGCCAATCATCTCGAGCAAATCGTTACCGCGCCTTTGAAAGGCGGCGGACCGCATATTCGGATTTTCGATCTTAGCGGAAGATTACAAGGCCAATTTTTCGCTTATGACCAGAGTTTTCACGGCGGGGTCAACGTGGCGGCCGGCGATACGGATGGCGACGGCTTGGATGAAATAATCACCGGCGCCGGCCCGGGCGGCGGGCCGCACGTGCGGATTTTTGATCCGAGCGGAATTATCCTTCAATCTTATTACGCTTTTGATCCGACTTTTTCCGGCGGGGCGAATGTGGGAACGATTGCCATTAAAAATTGAGCAACACGTAGCATGTAGCATGAAACATGTAGCATGTTGGTTTGGCTCCGTCAGAGTTTCTCGCCGCGAGGACTCTGACGAAAACGGCGGCAAATTCGCATAACTTATAATAAAAATGAAAAACATCGCCAGAATAAAAATATTATTGAGGAAAATCCGGTTGTCGCGGCAACGGTAATGGATAAAGTTAAGCCAAACGCCATAGCGGTGGCTTGCGCCAAGGTTGTCGGCGATAAAATAATCATCACCGATAATTTTATGAATCAGACGGTTAAGGATTTGCGAAAAAATAACCGCGTTTGCTTGCTGGTTTGGAATAAAAAATGGCAAGGATATAAAATAATCGGCCGCGCCGAATATCATCAAAGCGGAAAATGGAAAAAATTCGTGGAAAATATGAAAGAAAATAAAGGCTTGCCGGCCAAGGGCGCGATTCTGGTAAATATAGAAAAAACCATCAAGCTCGCTTAAATATTTTGGTCTCGTCAGAATCCGAGGCGAGATTCTGCCGAGACCAATTTAATATACAGTTGATATGTAATAATGTTACATGTTACCTGCTACCTGATATATGTCTAAACGCGCAATATTTGAGAAGAAGAACGTACTGGTCGTCGGCGGAGCCGGCTTCATCGGCTCGCATCTTTGCGATGAATTAATTAAAACCTGCAAGGTGATCTGCCTGGATAATTTTTCCACCGGCAATGAAAGAAATATCGACCATCTTTTTGCCGAGCCGGATTTCGCTTTTCTGCGCCACGATTTGAGCGCGCCGCTTGATCTGGAAAACGAGCAGTCGCTGCAGAAATTCAAGATCCAATTCCAGGGCATCCAGGAAATTTATAATCTGGCTTGTCCCAATTCAGCGAAGAATTTTAAAAAAAATTGCGAAGCCACGTTGCTGGCCAATTCATACGTCATTAAAAATGTTTTGGATCTGGCCAAAAAATATGAGGCGAAATTATTGCATTTTTCCTCCTCGGTGGTTTATGGACCGCGCCGTCCGGATAATCCGAAAATCAAAGAAGATGATATCGGCGCCGTTGATTTTTTGAGCGAGCGCGCTTGTTACGACGAAGGCAAGCGGTTTGCCGAAACTTTCATTCATACTTACAGAGAGACGTACGGCATTGATGCTAAAATTATTCGCGTCTTCCGCACTTATGGGCCGCGCATGCCGCTCGGCGACAATCAAATGATTCCTGATTTTGTCAGCAACGCTTTAGACAGTAAAGATCTGGTCATTTACGGCGACGAAGGCTTTACTTCCTCCTTTTGCTATGTTTCCGATGTGATCGACGCGGCGCTGAAAATGATGGAAACGGATTTGGTCGGACCGCTCAATATCGGTTCGGATGTCGACGTCAAAATCGCGGATCTGGCTCAGCTGATCATCGACCAGATCGGTTCGCAATCCAAAATAGTTTTTCAGTCCGCGCATTTTTTCATGACCGAACTTTGCTTGCCGGACATCACCTTGGCGACGAATAATCTGGGCTGGCTGCCGATCGTCACCCTGAATAAAGGCTTGGAAAAAACCATCGCTGAATTGCGGGCCAGCAAAGGACTGAAAGGAATAGGGGAAAATATCCAATAATCAATAACCAATAATTAAAATAATTTTAATATTAAAATATTGGAATATTGTTTGGATATTGAATATTGGTTATTAAATTTTATGTTATCTCTCAAAGAAAATATTAAAGAACAACTATTTTTAAGTCCTGATGCCAAGATTTTAAGGTTGGTCGACAAGATTTTCAATTTTGCCATCGGCTGCGAGGCCGAAGAAATTTATTTCGAGCCGCGGGGAAAAAATTTGGCGGTAAATTTCCGGGCTGGCGGCGAATTGATCGATACTTTGGTCTTGCCGGGCAAGGCGGAACAGGCCGTGCTGGATGGCATAAAATCAATGGCGGGTTTGAATGATGAGCCGCGTAATCATCCGCGGGGCAGCTTCAAAAAAGATTATTTGGGCTATAAAATAATTTTTTCCCTCAACGTCCATGACACCGAAGCCGGCGAAAGAATTATCGTTAATTTGCGCAAGGAGAAATTTGAATTATTGGGTTTGGGCCGGTTGGGATTTGATGCCCGGGCGCTGGCGGCGGTCAAAAAAATTCTGCTGGCCGGCCGCGGGTTGGTGGCGGTGATTAGCAATGATGAAGCGGCGCGAACGAGCGTACTCTATGGCTTGTTGAACTTTATTAAAAATTCGGAATTGAATATTGCTACCGTTGAAGAAGAACCGGCGGCGGATTTGTCCGGAATCAATCAGAGCCGGATCAATCCGCGAGCCGGTTTTAGCCGGGGCTCGGCAGTTAACGCCCTGCGGCGCCAGGATATCGACGCCGCGATGATCAGCGAGATTGGCGACCGAGAAACAGCCGAGGCCGCATTTCATTTGGCCGCCGCCGCGCATTTGGTTATGGCCGGAGTCGCCGCCCCGGATTTTTCGGCGGCGCTTAATTTTTTTCAGGATTTGGGGGCGCCCTTGTCTTTATTTTCCGTTTCGGCCAAACTGGCGATCAACGTAACGATGGCTGATAAAAATTGCCCTTATTGTTTGGCCAGAAGAAAGATCAGCGCCGCCGGCCTTGCTCGACTGGAAAAAAAGTTGGCGCTGGCCGAATTATTGCCGCGTTTGAAACAAGATAAAATTATTTCCGGAAAAATAAACCATCCGGCCGATTTGGTTTTTTATCAGAGCCGCGGCTGTCCGCGTTGTCATAATTCCGCTCGAGCCGGGAAGATCGGAATTTTTGAAGTTCTGGAAATAACCCCGGCCGTCAAGGATTTGATCAAAACCGGACATTTTTCCGCGCTTAGCCGCGAATTCGGCAAACAAGGAGCGTATTCTCAATCCGAAGACGCCTTGATCAAGGCGCTCGGCGGCCTGATTCCGCTCGAGCCGGTTTTAAAATTATTTAATTAATTTTTTATGAACCGAATTTTCATTGGAAAAAAAATTAAAATCGTCTCGCTGATTTTCATATTTTTGTTTTCGTTTTTTTTCCCGCTGGCTCGGGACATCCGCCCCGCCGCCGCGTCCGCCAGCATCATTTATGCCGATGTCGACGGCGACGGCAACCTGGAACAAGCGCGGAATAACGACGGCAACTTGGTTAACGGCTATGAAACATTCGTCGATCCGGACGGCAGTTCGGCGGTGATCAAATCGGGCAATTTCAACTGGGACGGCCATACGGATTTTTTTCTCGACACTGATAACGACGGCCAGCCGGATAAATACTGGGATCCTTCCGACAGCATCGTTTCGCCCGTCACTGTCACCAAAATCGAAAGCGGCGCCAAGGCAGTCCTCGACGATTGGGTGTTCAGTTCCCAGGGCAACGGCATTAACGACCGCTATTATTCTCCCAACTTCCGCGTTATTCGCAAAATGCCCCATGCCACTGATCTCTCGATCTCTAAAACGGTGAGCGATTCCGCGCCAGTACCCGGCGAAACCATCACCTATACATATCTAGTCACCAACACCGGCACCTCCACCGCTCCGGGCGTTGTCGCCGCCAATGCTAAGATCCCCGATCAATTTACTTATCAAACCTCTTCTTCTTCGCAAGGCGTCTACAACGAGACCACCGGCGCCTGGGCTATCGGCAATCTTTCCGCCAACGCTCACGCCAAGCTCACCATCACCGCCCAAGTTCCGGCTGACACCTGCGTCAGTATTACTGATCCGGTCACGACCGTCAGCTTTACCCCGACCTCGACGCCGATCGCGCTGCCGAAAAATCAAAATATCGGCGACACGGCCGATGCTTCATATTTTGATTCCGTGGCGGGCGGCATGCTTGGCTGCTTCGGCCTTCATCCGCTCGGCGATATCAACGGCGACGGTTTTGACGATTTTGGCTTGGCAACTTTGGCTAACGGTTCCGGCGGCAGTTCGGAATACGTCGTTTTCGGCCAGCCGACCGGTTGGCAAAAGAATGAGCCGATTAATAATGCCGCCAACGCCACCAATTTTTTTGACAATACCGCTTATTCGTTTACGGGTACCGATGGCGTAAATACAATCGATATCAATGGCGACGGCATCAATGATCTGGTTTTTGACGGCGGCAGCCAGATGGACATAAGCGACCCGAATGATTTTTTGACCTGGGCCGTGTTTGGCCGGAAGACCAATTGGCCCGCGAGCGTTGATCTCGCCAGTTCGTCCGATATTTTTGCCGGCACTTTTGTCAATACATCTTTTGTGAACAAAGTAGGCGATGTTAACGGCGATGGATTAGGCGATATCAGCGCCGGCGATCCCGGCAACGACCCTTTTATCATCTATGGCAATAGCGCTGGCTGGACTGCCGGGATTGAACCGGCCGCTTCTTCGACTTTTTCTTTCCGCGCCGCGCCGCATGGCGGACTCTCGGCTTTGGGCGATATCAATGGCGATGGCATTGATGATTTTATGTTAGCCAATGCTTTAAGCGGGCTTAACGCAGTGGACGAAATTTTTTTCGGCAAGACAACTCCTGGTCCGTATTCGACTTCCAGCGCTTCTTTTACCGAGGAAGCTTCCGGAGATTATCTGGGCGGATACGGCACTTTGCCGCTCGGCGACGTCAACGGCGACGGCATTGACGATATCGGCCTTAATTCTTATTTTCACAATCAAGTTAATTATGCCGCCGGCAAAGATTACATAATCTTTGGCAAAAAAACCGGCTGGCAAAATAACGAAAGCATCGAGACTGTCTCGGGCGCTTCTTTCTTGGGCGACGGCTATGACAGCAAATTGAGTATGATCAGAAATATCGGCGATGTCAACGGCGACGGCATCGACGATCTTGGTCTGATCGGTTCGCACAACCAGGAGGTTTATGCCAAAAACGGCAAGGCCTATGTCGTCTTCGGCAAAAAGACCGGCTGGACCAAAGATGTCAGCGCCGCGTCTTCATCCGATTCCTCGTATTACGGCGATGCTAATAATAAATATTTAAACGACATTTACGCGGTCGGCGATGCCAACACCGACGGCTATGCCGATTTCCTCGTCGATGATTTGGATACCAACACGACTCGCGGCGATGTTTATTTGTTTTTTGGGGAAAAAGCTGGCTGGTTGAAGGATGTCAATATCGATAACGCGGCCGATGCCTATTGGCATGGCGACCAAGCCGGAGATAATCTTCAGAATTGTGGGATTGATCGCGAGAAGAATTTCGGCGATCTCAACGGCGACGGCTATGACGATTTCGTCGTCGCCAAAGGCATCCCGCCCTCCGGGTCGATCACCGGCGGCATCTATATTATTTTCGGCAAAGAATCAACTTCCTGGCTGATCGATTCCGACTATGCTAACAATTCAGCGACGGCCGACGCGCGGGTTAAGTGTTTTTCCTTGAATTATTCGGCCGGTCTCCATGGTTCGCTGACCGGTTCGACGACGCAGGTCGTCGGCGGCGGCGCCGCCGGTTCGGCGGTCGCCGCTGTTCCTTATTCCGGTTATCAATTCAGCCAATGGAGCGACGATTCCGCGGCCAACCCGCGCCTTGACTCCGCCGTAAAAGCGGATATCAATGTCAGCGCCCTGTTCACGGAGATCGTAGGGTCCGGAAGCGGCGTTTCTTCGCCGCCGCCCATTGTCGGTTCCGGAGCCGCTACTCAAACGGTTAGCCTTAATCAATCCGGCAATATCGGCACGATTACGGCGGCCGGAACCAATTATCTCACTTACGTAAATTCCGCCGCCAATTTTGATATCATAGCCAGCGGCGGCGGAACGCAATCGCATCAGCTCATTATGAATAGCCTTGATTTGCTCACCGACACCATCCAATTTACCATCCAATCCGTTCCGCAGAAGCTGACTCTCAAATTAGGCCAGACGATCAATCTCGATCTTGACGGCGACCAGATCAATGATCTGGCGATAACTTTCGCCGGCCTCTTTAACAATCGCGTCGAGCTGACGATCAAATCAATATTAAATATTCCTCCAGCCCAGGCGCAAACTAATCCGATGGCTTCGCCAGTCGCAGTTCCGGCAATATCGACTCCGGCGGCTGAAAAGTCGGCCGCTAAATATATTTTTTCCCGCAATCTTTCGCTCGGTTCGGTCGGCGCCGATGTCCAACAACTTCAGCGATTCCTGAATGCCCGCGGTTTCATCCTGGCCAAATCCGGCCCTGGCTCGCCCGGCAAAGAAACTGCCAAATTCGGCGCTCTGACCCGAAGCGCTCTGGCCAAATTCCAAAAAGCCAACCGTATCAAACCGGCCGTCGGCTACTTCGGCCCGCTTACCAGAAAGGCCGTCAACGGCAAATGACCGGCCGGATCAGCCTTGATTTTAGCCGGTGATTAATGATAAACTCGATAAGTTATTCGGATTCGATCAAATATGAGAATTTTTTGCATTATTCCCGCGCTAAATGAGGAAAAAACCATCGGCGAAGTTGTCATAAAGATCAAACCGTTGGTCGAGGAAGTCGTCGTGGTCGACGATGGTTCAACTGATCGGACGGCCGAGCTGGCGCGCGCCGCCGGAGCCAAAGTTTTGCGGCATCCGGTAAATAGCGGCCAAGGAGCTTCGCTGGAAACCGGCAATCGATACGCGCTGCGCCAAGGCGCGGATATTATTTTTCATTTCGATGCCGACGGCCAATTTTCCGCCGCCGATATTCCGGCGGTCTTGGCGCCGCTGCTTTCCGGATCGGCCGACGTGGCTTTGGGTTCGCGGTTTTTGGAAAAGAAGACCAGCCTGCCCTGGCGGAAGGAAAAAATATTCATGCCGATCGCGCGGCTGGTCAATTTTCTGCTTTTCGGAGTTGTCTTGTCGGATCCGCAATCCGGTTTTCGCGCCGCGACCGCTCCGGTTTGGAAAAAAATCAGGATCAACCAGGATGGCATGGCCCATTGCTCGGAAATCATCGCCAAAGTTTTCAAAAATAAATCGCGCGTCGTCGAAGTGCCGATCACGGTGCGCTATGACGATTTCGGCCAGCGCTTCGGCGGAGGAGTGCGGATAATTAAGGATTTATTACTGGCAAAGCTTATGGAATGAATTATTAATTTTGAATTTTGAAATGATTTAATTTTTAAATTTTTAAAATTATGTCATTAAAAAATTATTTCAAAATTCCTGCCTGCCGGCAGGCAGGGAAAATTTAAAATTGATATTTATGTTACAACAAATCATCGCTCTAATTATTATTGTATTTTTTGTTTTCCGACTGCTTATTCTTAAAAAGCGGAACGGGGTTTCCGCCAATGAATTTATTTTTTGGCTGGTTTTCTGGCTGATCGCCGCCTCTGGCGTCGTCTTTGTCAAAGATTTGGATCGTTTGGCCGGCATGTTGGGTTTTTCCGCTTCCGGCATCCAGATCATCCTTTACGCGGCGGTGGCAGTTTTGTTTTATATGAATTTTCGAATGCGCTTGAAGCTGGAGAAAATGGACAAAGATATTACCAAACTCGTCCGGCAATTGGCCTTGGACGAAAAGAAAGCGGCCAAGGAATTGCCGGATAATTTTTAAAAAATCAGATGCGAGCCAAAGACATCCTAATCGACTTTATCAATTTTATTTTCGCCATCGTCATTATCGGTCTGGCCATTCTTTATTTTATCGCCGGCGATAATTTCGAGAATTTCCGCCGCGTGCTCGAATCATTGGCGCCGCTGGCGATTTTAGGGATAATCTTCCTTATTAATCTCAAATTCTGGCGCGAGAAAGAAAAGAAAAAAGAAAGGGAGGGGGATTTGGATCTGAACTTGCGCCTCACTTTTATCGATAAGCTGAAGAGCGACGCGTTTCTTTTTTTGATTCCGGCGGCGGTTCTGCTGCTTGCTTTCCTCGCCAATAAAAGCGTCGGTTTGGCCGATATTCTGGCGGCGGCGGTTGTGTTCATCATCGCTTATCTTTGGCAGAGATGGCTGTTCGGTAAAGAAAGGATGTAAAGGCATCGTTCGCGGTATTCGCGTTTATTATTACTAATTCGGATGAGCTGTCCCGCCAGGGCGGGATAGCGCGGCCGATGAATCATTTTAACTAATTCGTACGAGCGCCATTCGTGGTGGCGCGGATGAATCCATGAAGATCGCCCAGATTGTTTGCGTTTATCCGCCCGATCGCGGCGGGATCGGCACGAGCGCGCGGGAAACGGCGCGCGTTTTATCATCGGCCGGCCATGATGTTATAACTTTTGTTTTGCAGTCGAAAAATTCCCCTCTATCAAGAGGGGTGGCTCGCGCCGCGCGAGACGGGGCGTGTAGTAATCGCGAGGAAATGACAAAAGTAATTTATCCCAAGGCGTTTCCCAAACTCGGCAATGGCGGTCTGATGCCGCAATTATTTTGGCGTTTGCGCGATTTCGACTTGGCTTATTTGCATTATCCATTTTTCGGCGCGGCCGAAATAATCTGGTTCTTGAAAAAATTTATTTGGAAAAACAAAGTCAAGCTAATTATTCATTTTCATATGGAGCCGGAATTTTCCTCGCCGTTATTAAAATTTTTGTCTTGGCCTTCGCGGTTAATCGCTCCGTCTTTATTCCGGCAAGCCGATTTAATCGTTTGCGCTTCGCGAGATTATGCCGAGGCAAGTATGCCGCCGCTGATTTTGGCGGCGTTAACGTCGCAGTCCCGTGGCGGAGACTGCGACGGGACAAAAATCAAAGAAATTCCTTTCAGCGTTGACACAGAAAAATTCCAGCCGGCCAAGTCCAATGATGACACTTCGCCATATTTTGGCGCAACATCGCCCGAAGAAAAAATTTTTAGAATACTTTTTGTTGGCGGTCTGGACAAAGCCCATTATTTCAAAGGCGTAAATATTTTACTGGAAGCGCTGGCAAAAATTAAAAATTCCCCTCTTGACCTGCCTGCCGGCAGGCAGGGAGTGGGTGCCGAGCCCGGCGAGGCGGGGTGTGTTATGGTTGACTCCGCAAAGATAGGGGAACAAAAAATAAAAGATTGGCAATTGGAAATAGTCGGCGACGGCGATTTGCGCGCCGATTATGAAAATCGCGCGCGCGAACTCGGCATTGCCGAGAAAATTATTTTTTCCGTACGAGTTTCTGATGAAGATTTGCCGAAAAAATATCAGGCCGCCGATTGTCTAATTCTGCCTTCGGTTAATCGCGGCGAGGCTTTCGGCATCGTCCTCCTGGAAGCAATGGCATCCGGCCTGCCAGTAATCGCTTCGAATCTTCCCGGCGTGCGGAAAGTTTTTACCGCCGGCGCTGAAGGCTTGCTCTCTCGGCCGGGCAATGTTTACGATTTGAAAGAAAAAATAGAATTTTTAATGAATAATCCGGCGCGTTGCGCGGAAATGGGCAAAGCGGCGAGAAGATTGGCGGAGGAGAAATATTCGCAGGAAAAGATTTCCCAAAGATTAGTTGAAGAAATTGAGAAAATGTAAGAAATTAATTTAACTATTATTAAGGTATGAAAATAATAATTATTAATAATCTTTATTCTCCCTGGGCGCGCGGCGGAGCGGAACGGATCGCGGAAAAAACGGTGGAAGGCTTGGCGAAAGCCGGCCACGAGGTTTTTGTCATTGCCACGGCGCCGAGCGAGTCGCGGACAGACAAAATTTATTATTTGCCTTCGATTTTTTATAATCTGGAAAAATATCCGCTGGCAGTGAGATTTTTCTGGCATCTTTGGGATTTGGTGAATTTTGTTAACGCGAAAAAAATAAAAAAATTTTTGGCGGATAAAAAACCCGATCTGGTTATCACGCATAATCTGCAAGGCATCGGCTATTTACTGCCGAGATTATTGAGGAAGATGAAAATAAAACACATTCATACTTTGCACGATATCCAGCTCCTGCATCCATCCGGCTTGATGATTTGGGCAAAGGAAAAAATGATCGACACTCTGCCGGCGAAAATTTACCAGGCGATCACGCGCGCTCTGATCGTTTTGCCGGCCGCGGTCATTTCGCCTTCGGCTTGGCTTTTGCGGGAACATGAAAAAAAAGGATTTTTTGAAAAATCAGCAAAAATCGTTTTACCGAATTACTTTAATCAATTAAAAATTAAAAATGAAAAATTAAAAATTGGTCGGAATAGTTTTTCGTTTTTATATGTCGGTCAGATTGAAGAGCATAAGGGCGTTAATTTTTTAGTCGCTGCCTTTTCAAAAATTTTGTTAGAAAATCCCGCGGCCGAATTGATTGTAGTTGGCGGAGGTGCGAAACTTGAGGAGATTAAAAGACTAGCCGAGGGCAAGGCTGCAATTAAAATTTTAGGGCGGAAAAATGAAAACGAGGTGAGAGAATTAATGCTTGCCGCCGATTGTTTGATCGTGCCCTCGCTCTGCTATGAAAATTCGCCGACGGTAATTTACGAAGCGATCGCCTCTCGCCTGCCTGTTATTGGCGCGAAAATCGGCGGCATCACCGAATTGCTCGAAGCCGCCGGCGGAATTTTATTCGAACCGGGAAACGCCGATGACTTGGCGAAAAAAATTGCGGAAATTATTAAAGACAAGGAAGAGCTTGAAAGCATCAGAGCCAAGCAGGAGTCTTGGGTTCCGCCGGATTATATTGATGAATTGCTCAAGTTGGCAAAAGCCTAAATAGCGGGTAAAATTAAAACATCAATAGTTAATCGTTTTAATATAATTAGGATGTGCCGCATTCGTAGCGCGGCTCCGACTTTGGCGGATTACATTATGCTGGGTTTGTCCAAAATTTATCATTATTTCGATCTGCTCAAAGGCAAAGTTGCTTATAATTGGTCGGAAGTTTTCAGCCTGCTTTTTATCCGGATTTATCTGATAATTTTATTGCTGCAGAATCTTTCGCTTTGGGGTTTTGTCTGGCTGTTCGCGCGGCGGGTCGGCGATAGTTTGACCATCCTTCATTTTACGGTTGATTTCGGCATTGATCTGGTGGGCGACGCCCGCAAATTATATATGATCCCGCTGCTTGGCCTGTTCGTCAGCGTCCTTGATATCGCGCTCCTCTTCATTTTCTTGAAAAATAAAAATTTCAAGTTAATCGCCCATTTGCTCCTGGCCACGGCGGCGCTGGTCAATGTTTTTCTCTCGCTGGCCCTTGGCCCGATTTACTGGATGAACTTTAGGTAGCAGGAAACATGTATCAAGTAGCATGTATCATGTCGCAAGCTAACCCTTGCGCGGTCAAAATAATTCTTTGTTAAAAATATTTTTTAAGTAAAAATTTTAAACCAGCATCATGTTACATGTTACTTGTTGCATGCTGCGTGAAAGACCATGTCTGCGCTACAATTAGTCCGAATATTATTGTTAACCTCGCTGTCTTTTATTTTCGCTTTCGCCTGTACGCCGATCCTCACCCATTTTTTGTATAAATATAAGATGGGCAAGCAAATCCGCAATAACGGTAACACGCCGATTTTTACGGCGCTGCATTTGCATAAGGCCGGCACGCCGACGATGGGCGGGATTTTGATTTGGGGCACCTTGCTCGTCTTCATCGGATTTTTTTATTTGTTAGGAATGATTTTCCCCGGTTTAACCGCGCTGAATTTTTTCTCGCGTCCGGAAACGCTTCTGCCTTTGGTGATTTTGATCTTCAGCGCTCTGGTCGGTTTGTTCGATGATTGGCTGGATATCCGCGGCCAGGGCAAGGGCGGTTTGCGGATGAAACACCGCCTACTGATTTATACGGTGATCGCCGCGCTCGGCGCCGCCTGGTTTTATTTCAAATTGGATTGGACGACTTTGCATATTCCCTTTTGGAAAAATTTGGAAATTGGCGCCTGGTATATTCCGTTTTTCATTTTCGTTATCGTTGCCACCGCTTTTTCCGTCAATGAAACCGACGGCCTGGACGGCTTGGCCGGCGGCACGCTCCTAATCGCCTTCGCTTCCTTTGCCGTCATTTCTTTCGCTTTGGGCAGATATGATTTGGCCGCTTTCTGCGGCGTGATCATCGGCGCCTTGCTCGCCTTTCTTTGGTTCAACATTACTCCGGCCCGGTTTATTATGGGCGATACCGGAGCGATGAGTTTGGGGATAACTTTGGGCGTGATCGCCTTGCTGACCAATAGCGCCTTTATTTTGCCGTTGGTCGGATTCATTTTCGTGATCGAATCGCTGTCAGTGATTATCCAAATGACATCGAAAAGATTGCGTCACGGCAAAAAGGTTTTTCGTTCCGCTCCGATTCATCATCATTTCCAGGCAATCGGCTGGTCCGAGCCGAAGATCGTGATGCGCTTCTGGATGATCGCCGGCGTGGCCGCGGCCGTCGGGCTGGCGATATTTTTTCTGGATATTAAATTTTAGTTATATAATACGAATACAACGAATTATAAGCGAATACTACGAACTCCGCGAACCGAATTATAATTCGTTAAAATATTCGCGGCCTGCCTGCCGGTAGGCAGGTATTCGCGAAAAATTTGTAGTATTCGCATCATGATCAATGTTCAAGGTCGGCCATCCGATTAGGAATAAAAGTACTTCAACTTCGCATCAGCCCGACAGAAAACTTTTGGTTTTGATCGGGCTGATGCTCGTGCTGGGACTGGTCTTCCTTTCTTCGGCGTCGGCGGCAGTGGCCTATGCCCGTTACGGAGAAACCGATTATTTTTTCAAACGGCAGCTGCTGGTGGTGCTGATCGGCCTGGTTATTTTTTTTATCTGTTACCGG
>Ga0335071_10004922_pt1 | contig 13957 bp, 13 predicted proteins | sample Lox_Sample_15_FD_206724 | JGI IMG/M metagenome (GOLD analysis project Ga0335071, IMG submission 206724) | Soil microbial communities from Loxahatchee National Wildlife Refuge, Florida, United States - Lox_Sample_1.5 | ecosystem: Environmental > Terrestrial > Soil > Wetlands | place: USA... | reverse complement strand
CACCCTCCGCCTTCCTGGCAGCCTACACCAGCAAGCTTTCAAACCATGGCAAGGCCCAGCATCTCCCCCTGGGCGAGGCGCTGCGCGAGTACGCCCGGTGCCGCCGACAGGGCCCGCCTCCTTTCGCTTCTCTTGCCCGTGCAGCGCATGGCGGAGCGCTGCCGCTGGCTCCGAGAGATGGTGGACGCGATATCTTCCACCCGCTCCGCTGGTCGCCGCAGGAGGCCCGCCAGTTCCCGGGAGACGCACCGGCGCTGGAGGCGGCCGGCGTGGTGGTCCGCATGCCGGCGAGCTGGCGGGCCGGTCGCCCTGTGCGCCCGCAGGTGACCGCGATGGTCGGTACCGCTGCGCCAACGTCGTGGTCTTCCCGCGAGCGGCGTCGCCGGGTAAGTACGGCGCTCGCACGTGCACTCGCACGGTGACGGACCGCGGGCCACGAGTGCCCAGGCGGGGGAGTGTCCCCAGGAAGAGCGCTCGCTCAGCGAGCGGGGAGTCGGGTCAGACGGAGTGTCAGCTCCCTCTCCTCGCCATCGCGCACCAGCACGACGAAGACCTCCGACCCAGGCGGCTTCCGGGTTGACGCCTCGAAGGTGGAAATGTCGAGGGTCGCCGGATGACCACCGATCTGCACGAGGCGGTCGCCAGGCTTCACGCCGGACAGGTCGGCGGAGCCACCGGGGATGACGAACTTCACGACCCAGGGCCGGTCCGGGTAAGAGACGCTGTCCGACCTGGCCAGCGCCCAACCTGACAGGTCGTCGGACAGGTCGCGGTTGCAGGGAGGCTCAAGCCATAGGGTCCTGTGTTCCACGTCGAAGACGGCCGCAGCGCAGTGGGCGAGGACCCCGTTCCCGACCTGCCCGGCGATGCGGTCCGAAGGAGAGCGGCTTGAGTCGATGGCGGTGAGCGGCTCGCTCAAGCGAATCGGACCCAGTTCGAAGGTCGCCGGGCGAACGCGCTGCTCGTCCGTCTGCGCATCGCCCACCTCAGACTGCTGGCGAAAGGTGTAGGTCGGCCTCGCCCCGGGGAATCCATGCGTCGCGGCCCAGTCGTGGAACAGATCGAGGGTTTCGCTGTCGCCCGTGTCCAGGACGAACCAGGCGTCGATACCGTCGATCCGGCCCTGCGCGACGAGCGTTCCGCCCAGGAACTTCAAGGGAACCGGGATGGCGTCATCCGAACGAAGGACACGCGCATCCTTCGAAAGCAGGAACTCCTCGCGGGAGTAGTCGATGCGGACGGCCGCCCCGAGGAAAACGGGGTAGCCGATGAGCATCTCCGGGCGGTACAGGCCAAACTCGTCGAACGAGGGAATGGGGACGGCAGCCACCGGGACGTGCTCCACGACGAGGGCGCCCAACTCGATCGGCTCGCGGACCTCGCCGCGCTGCAGGCTGCCAGGCGTCGTGCGCTCCACAACGGGCGGCAGCCGCAGGGCGCTGGCGAGCGGGCTGCCCGCGTCCACGACGTTGAGCGTTGCCCCCGAGTCCACTAGTCCCCAGAGGGCACGGCCCCCCACCCGTACCTGCAGGAGCACCTCGTTCATGAAGAAGCGCGCGGGTACGCGAATCGAAGCATCCCGGGGCCAGGAGAAGGCGAGCCGTGCCGTCGGCGGGCCCAGACGATCTCGAGCCGTGCACGGCGCGCCGGGAGTGCTCGCCGTTAGGGTGACCAGCGATTCGAGACCCGAGGCCTCTCTGACGTCGATCGCCAGCGGCCAGCGCACACCCGCCGAGTCGGCATCGGACCATGCCCGGATGCTCAGCACGGTCGCGTGGTCGCCCGCGTCGAGGTGCGTCACGGAGCGAAGAGCTCCGTCGGCGAGGCCGAAGTCTAGCTCGGGGCTGCCGACCTCTGGCAGGGCGAAATGGACGGACACATGCGCACCCTCGACATCGACGGCACACTTGGCCGTGTCACGCCCGGGATCGAAGGACGCCAGGTACTCACGTCCGTGCAGCCACGCGGCGAAGGCGACGTCGACGGCCTCCTCTCCCCTCAGGCGCAGCGCGACGCCCGCCTGGGTCAGTGCCCAGGGCCCCCTGGCATCGACCCCGCTGGCGGACAGCAAGCCGTCCACGGATCGGGTCTCGGAGAAGCGGCCGTCGCGGTCGAGCACGAGCTCGATGGCCGCATGCTCTCCCCGTGCGGCGACGCTCTCACCAGCGAACGATCTCGGGAGCGCCCGCGCCACCGCCTCCAGCGAGCCGTAGGCGCTTGCATGGCGGGCGAGGAACGCTGGGACATCCACGGCGGCCGGGCAGGCCACCGGAGCGGGCTCAAACACCCTCGGCCCCGAGGGGCCTGCCCGTCGGACAGGAACCGAGGTGCAGCCAGCCAGGGCCAGTGCTGTTAGGAGAGGCGGGATTGGTCCCTTCACGCGGCCTCCTTCATCGGCGGTGAGGAGACGTTGCTCGGGCGGCCGAACGACTTCCCCTCCGCAATCCCCTGGGGACTGCAGAAGTCGAGCCAGTGGAGCCCTCCCGGGAGTCCCCGCTGGTACGGGACAATGGGAAGCTAGGGACCGATGGGTGGAGCGGGTCAGTAACACCCGGGTTGGTTCCGGACCCCTCCCCGACCCGGGTAGAATGCCCCAGGCTGTTCCCCGTCGGTCGCACGCAGACCCTCATCAGCTCGTACGTCTGTAGCACGATTGGTGAATCGTGAGCGGAAGCGGATCCAGCAGCCGCGGCGATAACGCGAACTCGAGAGGCGGAGGCCACTTTCAAAGGCGAGAGCACCGCTTCTGAGGAGGGCGACGCCGCCCAACCAACTGCCCCGGCCCGCGAAGGCGGAGTCACCCGCCTACGAAAGGCGGCTGCGGAGCAGTAGTCGGGTCGAGATGGGGACAACCTATCTGCATTGGCTCATCCGCGCTGGCGCTGCTTCCGATGGAGCGGCGGAGCCGCCCCTGGGCGAGTCGGGCGTGAATAGATCGTACTCCGGCGCCTCGTCCAGCCGGGCCAGTGCGGTCCGGGCCACCGCCACCATCTCGGCGTCGAAGCGCCGGGAATGGCTCCTCGTGTTCGCGAGGAGCACGAAGCCCCAGCCGTTCCCGCCTCGGATGATCTCGGTCGCCGTGCCGGACATCCCACCCACATGCCACCAGTCACCCCCCGCGTTCACCGCCCAGCCACATGCGTACCCGGGCTCGGCAGGGGACGGAGTGGTCATCGTCTTGATCGACGAGGGTTGCAAAATGTCTGGCTTCTCCGGGAACCCGTCCACGTGGACGAGGAGCTGGGCCAGATCGTACGCGGTCGCGACCCAGCCGCCGTGGGCGTCCATCCGCCGCGGGTCGAGGACGTAGGGATCGTCGCCGCCCTGGCCCACATAGCGCACCTCGCCGGGCAGCTGCTCGGCGAGCGTGCCGCCGCCGATGGTCATGTCGGTGATGCCCAGTGGCTCGAGCACCAGCGCCTTTACGGCCTTTTCGTAAGGCTGGCCGGTCACGCGCTCGATGATCCGGCCGAGGAGGCAGTACCCGAAGTTCGAGTAGGCGTAGAACATGCCCGGGGCATGCGTGAGAGGGTGATGGTCCAGCGTCCAGGAGATGAGCTCGCCCTGGGGCAGCGCCCTCTGCGCGAACATCGGATCCGCAGCGTCATTGGGCCACCCTCCGGCGGTATGGTGCAGCAGGTGGTCCACGGTGATATCGCCGATGTGCGGCCCATACGGTGGGGTCCCGTACGTGGTGCCGAGCAGCGCGCCTTGCCCGAAGACCCGGTCCGACAGGCGGAGCTTGCCTTGCTCGACAAGGCGCAGAATGGCGATCGCGGTGATGGGCTTGGAGACGCTGGCGAGCCGGAACCGGCTCGCGGTGGTCGCGCGCTCCCCACTCGCCCGATCGGCCCAGCCGTACGCTTTGAGGTAAATGAGCCGCTCGCCATGGGTCACGGCGATGGAAACCGCCGGAATGCCGTACCGGCGAATGAGCGATTGGACGACGTCATCGAATGCAGCGAGATCGGTGACCACCGTTACAACGTAGCGATGTTCCCGACCATCCGGGGCGGCGACCACGTAACGAACCGGCCCGGTGAAGTCGACGACGGAGGTCCCGCTCGCCTGGAGCCTTCCGCCGACGCGGACGGTCGCGCCGGAGCTCGTCGTGAAGGTCGGTTGCAACGCACCCCGCGGCGTTCCCGGCGGCAGGAAGATCCGCACTTCGCCCTCGCGGATGGTACCCTGCGAGTCCACCGGGATGGGATTATCGACCGCACGAAACGCGAAGGCCCGGAGTTCAGGGCCACCGGCCTCCGCCGCACGGGTCGCAAGCCCTACGCCGTGCGCGCAGGCCAGCGCGCCGAGGAGGGCGATCGCAACGATCCAGTGCCGCATCGAGAAAGGCATCGCACCTCCCAGGCGATGTTCCCACGCCGCTGGTTCGCGGTCCACATGCCTGGCCTGGTAACAGCGCAAAAGCGTTTGCGGCTGTTTGCTGAGAGCGGATCGGGCACCCGGGCGCCCCCGCGGACACTTCGTAATCGAACTCGCGCCCGACAAGCCTGAGGACGTCTCGGACATGGACCACGCGCTTCGGCCGCCCGAGCCTGTGGGGCCGCCCCGAGAATTGGCCGCAACGACCCGTGCCCATGCGGCAGCGGCAAAGAGTTCGAGAAGTGCTGCGCCTCCGCCCTACCGGAGACCTGAAAAGGCGACACCCGAGTCAGAGGGAGCTTCGCCCCCCGATTCGTCTCGCTTGCAAGACGGGCGATCTGAGATTGCCTCGATCCAGTGGACAGGTCGGTTATGCCGCCAGCGCCTCCCGGCGCCAAGCGGATTCGGTTTCGTTCGGGCTGCGGTAGCCGTTGTGTGAGTGCAACCTCCTCGCGTTGTAATAGCTCTCGATGAAAGGCCACAGGTCCGGAGCGGCGTCCTGGACCGTGCGCCAGGTGGACGTGGCCGGGCCCTCGAACTCGAGGGTCGAGAAGAAGCTCTCCGCCACTGCGTTGTCCCAAACATCACCTTTGCGGCTCATGCTCTGAAGGGCACCGATCTGGACGAGGGTGTCCCGGAAGGCCCTGGCTGCGAACTCGAAGCCCCGGTCGGTGTGGAAGATGAGCCCGGGCTTGGGCTGACGTCTGGCGATGGCCCGCCGCAGCGCCTCCGTAGACAGATCCGCATCGAGGTGATCACCGAGGGACCAGCCGACCACCTTGCGCGAGAACAGGTCCAAGACGACAACGAGGAACAGGAATCCGCCTAAAATGGGCAGGTAGGGGTGAGTAGGCCGGGGCATTTCAGCCCCAGCCCCTCTCAGAACCGGACGTGAACCTCTCGGCTCATCCGGCTCCCATTATCGAGCCGCAGGGAGGAATCCCCGTTCCCAGTGCACAAATGAACGTGGTGCGCTCGCCGCAAGTCGTCCAAGTGCTCGCGCCGCACGCGTCACGCGATGCTCGAGGCGCTTGTACTTCCGCTGCATCCACCGCACCAGATACCCATTCACCTGCCTCCACAACGGTTTCAGCGCTGACGGATAGAAACGGCCGTAGTAGTTTGCCCAGCCGCGCAGCACTGGGCCGAACATGTTCGAGAGGTCGTCCAGCTCTTTGTCGCACATCAGCTGAAGGTGCCAGCTTCGCACAGTCCGCCGCATCGCCTTTAGCGCCTCACGACTGACGGCGGGAGAGAAGTTCACATAGACGCGGCCATACTTGTCCACCGCTTTGCGCGGCCGAAAAGTGTAGCCGAGAAACGTGAACTGTGTCGTCGAGTGCGTGCCCTGCCGGTTCACGTCCCAGCAGTACACTACCCGCGTCTTCTCCGGGTGCAGCTCGAGCCCACACTCACGTAGCCTTGCTCCAAGTTTCCTCAGCACCAGGCGGGCCTGCACCTCGCTTTTGCAGTGGACGACGCCGTCATCCGCGTAGCGGCAAAGTCGAACGCTCCGCATCTCCCGACGGATCCACACGTCAATCGCGTAGTGCAGGAAGAGGTTTGACAGGACCGGCGAAACGACGCCCCCTTGCGGGGTTCCCCGTTCGCGAGCGACCTGTTTCCCCTCTCCCGTCTCCATGGGGGCCTTCAACCATCTTTCGACGTAAAGAAGGACCCACGGAATCTTGCAGTGCTTTCGGAGCGCTCGGAGAAGAAGCCCGTGGTCGATGTTGTCGAACAGACCCTTGATGTCAAATTCGACAACCCAGTCGTACTCCCAGCTTCGGCGCCTCACCACGGCTATCGCGTCCAGAGCAGATCGCCCCGGCCGATACCCGAATGAGTTTTCGTCGAAGACTGGCTCGAGCAACGGCTCGAGGACCATCTTGACCACCGTTTGTGCGACTCGATCGGCGACCGTCGGCACGCCCAGTGTCCTCGTGCCGCCGCTTTTCTTTGGTATCGGCACAGCCTTGACTGGCGGCGGAAAGTAGCTGCCAGAGCCCATGCGATTCCAAAGTTTGTACAAGTTGCCGCCTAGGTTCTTCTCGAACTTCTCGATCGATTCGTCGTCTACACCTGCGCTGCCTCCATTTGCTTTGACTCGCCGGAAAGCTTCCCAGACGAGTGCCTTGGGAATATCAAACGGCTTCGTCATTCGGTCACGCTCCTCCTGCTCGCGCAGTTGGCGCATCCGCTTGACCCGATAACGCGACCCCTTCGCTCCACCACCATTACGGCGGCTTCATCACTACTACGGGTCGCTCCGCCCCTTGATCGCGCGTCGGTACTGTCGGCCTCGCGTTTGGCGCTTGTGCCTTTCTCTTTGCATCGCGATCGAAGGTTCCCGCAGTTCAACGTAGGAGCCCGAACCAAGCTGGCGCTGCCTCTATGCCGGACGCCGCATGGCCAGTCGGCAGGCTCCCGCCATGCTGATCCCGGGGTAACACCAAGGCCCGGTTTCGACGTCGTCTGAGTAGTTTCGGCACTTGAGCGGCAGTTCACGGGTATTCGTCTTCTTGGTTCTCACCTGATGCCTTGGAGGGCACCTTTTCCGCAACGCTCACGACCGGGGCTTTTGACCCTAGCCGCTTGCGGTGGTTTGCGCCCTGCTCCTGCAAGCCGAGCGCGAGAGGCCTCTGCTCTCTCATCACGTCATCTCTCATCTCCTACGCCGCTTCCTGCGGCACACTGGTATCGGCTACCCAGACCTTGTCCGGCGCATCGGTCTCGAAGTTACGTTCGAGCCGGTTGGGGGCCACCGGCTCGGCATGCGACGAGTCCGTCGTCTGCCGCCATCGTCGCCGCGGCCTTGCTACAAGGCCCTGCCGTGACATCGAGGCCGCCACGCGCCGCCTGCTTGTGCAGTGACCGCGGGCACGGAGCTCCCTCTCGATGCGGGGCGCTCCATACCGCCCCTTCAGCTCCGCGAAGAGCGCGGCCACGAGCACGTCGAGCCTTTCATCCTCCACCGCACGACGCGACGGCCCCCGCGTCGCAAAAGCATGGTGCCCAGAGCGGGACAGCCCGAGCGCCCGGCACATCAGCGCCTTCGGGTAGTTCCCATTCTCCGCCTCGATGAGTTCGAAGCTCATCGACCGCTCCTGGCGAAGAAGGCGGCAGCTTTTCGCAAGAAGTCCCGCTCCATCGTCATCGTCTTCAGCTCGCGCCGCAGTCGCGCCAGCTCGGCCCGCTCCTCCGTGGTCAGCGGTCCGTTCGGATCCTTCTTGGCGTCGATGGCAGCCCGTTTCACCCAGCCCCGAACCGCCGTCTCCGTCAGGTCCAGCTCCTTGGCGATCTGGCCTGGGCTCCTCCCGCTCGAGCGCACCAGCCCGACCACCTCCGCCTTGAACTCAGGCGTGAACCTTCGCCTCTTCCGTCGTTCCATGGACCCAGTCTCCACCACATCGCTGGTGTCCACTACTTCGAGGCAGGCTCACCACCTCGGCCGGAAGTTCGACCTGGTCACTCCCGCCGCGCACAAGCCACGCATGCGCCCCGTCGTGGAGCGCGAGGCCGTGGAAATCGGCTGAGGCCCGCCATGCGACTAGAAGGCACTCCGAGCTCGCAGCGAGATCTCTGAGCCGGTCGGCTTGAACGTGACGAGGCCACGCGGGACGTGCATGTCGGCGTGGACTCGAGGGGCGGCACGTCGCTTTAGCTTGGCGGTGAGAGTGGTCGCCCGTAGGAAGCTCGACCTCATCGGGGCGGCCGCGGACATCCGCGATCTGGCGATCCCGCCTGGGAATCGGCTCGAGAAGCTGAAGGGAGACCTTGCCGGGCTCTACAGCATCCGAGTGAACGAGCAGTTCCGGATCGTCTTCCGGATCGAGGCGAGGAACGCCTCGGACGTGCAGATCACCGATTACCATTGAGGAAGTTGCGATGCTGACCAAGACCCGAATGAAGCGCCGGCCGACTCCCCCCGGCGAGATGCTGCTCGAGGAGTTCCTCAAGCCGGCGGCAATCACGCAGGTGGCGCTGGCCGAGAGGATGGGCGTCCCCATCCAGCGAGTGAATGGGATCATCGCGGGTCGGCGCGCGGTGACCGCTGAGACCGCTATCCTGCTCTCGCGCGCCCTCGGGACCACCCCTGACGTATGGCTGAACCTCCAGGTCGCCGTCGATCTCTGGGATGCGGAGCAGCGGCTCGGGCCCGCACGTTCTCGTCGTGGGGCCACGGGCGTGCGTGGGCGGCGTACGCACTCCGTCCAGGCGGCACGTATCGCTCGACCGGGGTCCTCCCGGGCGCGTAAGTGAGGGAGCAGGCCAGGGGCGGCCCGAGGTACTTCCTGGCAGCCCAGGCGAACTCCCAACTCCGCGCGCTCTTGGCTCAGCGCAGGATCGTGAACTCGTAGGCAGAGGCCAGGACCACCCTAGTTGACCTGCGCCTCCTCGCCTGGCCCGACCTCGAGCCTGAGCACCGCCCGGCGCGGTCGCTCGTCCACGTACCGCCGCACGAAGCGCCGGAACGCGGTGTAGCTGGCCTGCTGATCCGGGTGCGCTCCCGCGAACCGCTCCCAGGCCACCTTGACCTGCAGCCCGGCTCCGACCAGCTCGTCCCGGTACGGCATGAGCCGGGGCTGCGGAGCCACCGGCTCGGCTCGGGCGAGCCGCTCAGCAGGTCGAACGAGGTCGGCAGCCCCATCGCGTCGCCGGGGAGCAGGGCCTCCGCCTCGAACCAAGCCACGTACTCGCGAACCGTGTTGCGGCTGATGCCGAGCCCCTTCGCCACCGCTCGCGCGCTCCCGCCGAGCCGCAGGCGCCGCAGCATCTCGCGCACGTCGAGCACGTCGCATCTCCTTCCGACCATGGCGGGTCCTCCGAGGAAAGCCCCGGAGTCCCACGCGCCCCTGACCCATCGGAGCGCGCACGAGGCCAACCAGCGCGCCACGCGGCGGCCGCCTCGGCGTCGTCCTGTCGGGAGCTGCGGGGTGGATCAGGATCCCCGCCCTGGGGTGGATCAGTATGGGCGCTCCTGGTGGATCACTTACCGCGCCCCGCAACACCAGCGGCCGCGACTCCTTCCGCAAGCGATACAGCCAGCTTCTCAGGTTGCTGAAGGAGATCCCCCGCTCGGTGGCGGACTCCCGCTGCGTCAGGTCGCAGGCCTCGAAGTCAGCCACCAGCTTCGTCTAGCGTTCCCGCTCCTCATCTCGTGCCTGGTCGGCCATTCGCTCCTCCGCGTAGGCAGCGGAGGATCACGCGCTCAAGCTACGCCCGCCAGCCGTGGTTCCCCGGATGACTCACGGCGGCTAAGCGTCAATATCGCCGCCTCTTCCGACCAAGCAGGTCCGAATCCAGAACGTGCCGCAAAGCAACCACTACACCGAAGCTCGGTCTCGTCTCGCCAGGTTAAGCCCCCTTGTAATTATTGTGCAGTCACACTTGACACACGAACTTCGACGTGTCTAGGCTTCGTTTCGTACGAAGGCTCGTCAGAACCGAAGGGCGAAAACGTCGACTCCAGGGGCGAGCGCAGAAGCGTTGCCGTACCTGCGGGCTCCTTCATGGCTGCGCGCGAGCTAGTGGCCCGCATCGGCGACTTCACAAGTACTGCCTAGGAATGACATTCCGTCACGAGGGCCTTCCCCAAGGACCGCAGACATGTGCCCTTTGCTAAACCTCGCATCGACCGCCTGAACCTGAAGTCGCTGGCGCCCTCAACGCCGCGACACCAGGGCGAGAGCGAAGCGACCGCGAAGTGCTCTTCTTCACGAGGAACTCCTCGGCGAGAGACCGTCCGAGTATCTGCTGCATGAAAGGACTCCGTTGACCGCCTACGATATTCACGAGCAGAGCCGAGCGAATGTAGCCGAACAGGAGGAGGAGACATGAACAGACGCGCGCTCCTTGCGTTCACCGCAGTCTTCGCACTTTCCTTCCCCACCCGAGGTACCCACGCAGCGGCACACCACAAGAAGCTCTTGATTGGCCTCTCATCTCCCGCCTTGAATGAGTTCTACAATCACTTGGAAGACTTCGCCAAGAAAGGCGCCCAAGAGCTGGGCGTCGATCTGATTGTCCTCAACGCAGACGACAAAGACGAAAAGCAGGTTGCCGACGTCGAGGACCTCATTGCTAGAGGCGTCGACGGAGTGATTGTGCTTCCGGTGACCTCCGCAGTCGCGAATACGATCTTTGCGAAGCTCGAAGCAGCGAAGATTCCATACATAGATGCAGATAGAAACCCGGGCATAGAACCACAAACGCAATTTCCGCATTACCTTGCGTTCGTCGGCCCCGACAACGTTCAGGCAGCCTACAACATTGCAAACTACCTGATCGCTCACATGTCCCCCGGCCCAGACGGCGTGAAGAGAATGGTTGCCTTGGAGGGAAGGCTGGGTTCGACGAATTCTGAACTGAGGACGAAGGGTCTCATGAAGGCCCTGGCCGAGCACCCTGACGTGAAGCTCCTTGCCAAGCAGACCGCCGGCTTCGACCGGGACAAGGGATTGTCTGTGATGCAGGACTTTCTTGTTGCGAACAAGGACATCAACGCAGTTTGGTCCGCAAACGATGCGATGGCGCTCGGGGCGATCTCTGCGGTAAAAGCAGCGGGAAAGACCCAAGACATCAAGGTCGGCGGCATGGACGCGGATAGAGATGCCTGTCAAGCAGTGGCGCGCGGGGAACTCTCGTATACCGAGGGCGGGCACTGGCTAGTTGGAGGCTTCAGCCTCGTAATGCTGTATGACTATCTGCATGGCATCCCAGTGAAGAAGTCGGAACGCTGGGCGGAAGTAAGACTCATGGAGGTGACGACGGCTGACGCAGCCAACGGGTTCATCTCGAAGTTCCATGATCAGACGGCCGCCTACGACTGGAAGAAGATGTCTCGGTTCCACAACCCCGCCGCGCCTGCGGCCTATTTTGAAATCTCCCTGGACAAAGTCGCAAAGTGATGTTCGCCTCCTACGATCTGCGACTGGGGCATGAGGTCTGTTCAAGCTCATGCCCCAGCATTTGTTCGCAGATAGCTTCGGGAGGGGCGTTTGGGAGCGTTTGCTTCATCCCGAGCCGGCCCGACGTGGAATGCCAGCAGGAGTATTCTTGGTCTCGCCTTTCGAAGCGGTCGCCGGCTCCGAGCGACCGACTAGCCCAGGCGTTGCGGCCGTTCCGCGAGTGGGCGACGAATGACGCATCGCATCGGAAACGGCATCAACGCAATCCGCAACCGCAGTCCCAAGAAGGTTCGCGGACTCTCGATGCGATTCGGAAGACACAATTCTGCCACAATAAGCGTTCCCGCAACAGACTGCGTTTTCGCTTTCGCTGTGCGCGCCTAGGTAGCGTCGTAAGGACTCCGAACGCCGACAATGTGGTAGCAGGCCTTCATTGGGTCATCGAGAATTGCCGTAGTTTCGACGGTCGGAGATCTCCATTCGTTTCACATCCGAGGTCAATTCGAGTTCCGGTCGCTTGTCGCTCTTCACCCGCTGAAGCGCTCGAGACCGTACCCGTCCGACTCTGTCCGCGGTCAACTCCCTCTGGAATGTTCGGCCGAGATGACAAACGGTGCGCCAGCGAAAGGAAAGAGTCAGGTTGGCGTGTCCTCCTTGCTCTTAACGCTCAGCCCGCCGATGGCACACCGACAACCTCATCACGGAGCCCGGCTCTAATGTCAAGTGGGGCCTTCTCGCGAGATACTCATTTCGACACGTTCCAGACCATCCGACTTCCGGGTCAGCAGGGCCCGAGGCCCGCTCCAGCCAAGACCCTCATGACTCTCACCAACTGTAGCTCATGGATAGCTAAAGACCACCGGGCGTAGCGCGGGAGCCGCGAGCACCTCGCCCGGCCACAGTCACGGATGCGACTCGTTTCGAACCGTTCTCCGTTTTAACGGGAACAACGATGCCAGACGAGCGACCACTATTCGAGGCGCGTCGAATCTCAAAACAGTTCAGCGGCAACACCGCGCTCTCAGACGTCGACTTCCGCCTGAATCGCAGCCAAACTCATGCTCTGCTTGGCGAGAACGGTGCCGGCAAGTCCACTCTGTCCAAGATCATCGCCGGTGTCTATCCACCCACGGGCGGCACGATGTTTCTCGAGGGCTCGCCCTACTCGCCTCACGACAGGCACGAAAGCGCCAACAGCGGTGTATACATCATCTACCAGGAGTCGACCCTAGTTCCCTCGCTCTCTGTAGCCGAGAACATGTTCCTGGGCAAACTCGCCCGCTTCACGAAGCACGGCTTCATAAGCTGGAACCGGGTGCATCAAGCAACTACAGCCCTCCTTGCACAGATGCAGCTCGATATATCCTCGAAGGTCAGGGTATCCGAACTGAGTCTTGGAGTCCGAAAGCTCATCGAATTTGCCAAGGCCAGCTATTTCAATCCCAAGATCCTAATTATTGATGAAGCAACAGCCTTCCTCAACAACGAAGAGACTCGCTTCTTGTTTGACCAGATACGGAAACTGAGGGCGCTCGACACCTCGATCATCTACATCTCGCATCACCTCGAAGAGATCTTCCAACTATGCACTGACCTCACGATCTTGAAGGACGGCAAAGTCGTCGCGACCATGCCCATCGATTTGGCGAGGACGCGAAATGTCCCCTCTCTGATGGTCGGCAGAGACATTCACCCCGACTATTTCAGGAAGAGAGCCGAGAAAGGGCATCATTCGACCAGGACGATATTGTCCGTATCCAGCCTGTCCCTCAAAGACACGTTCCGCGATGTCACATTTGACCTTCACGAAGGAGAAATCCTGGGCATCGGCGGCTTGGTTGGCTCCGGGAAAGAAGAGCTGGCCGAGACTCTCTTCGGCGAAAGGGAGGCCGATTCCGGGACTATAACCGTTGACACGAAACGAAGAGCCACCTATTCCATCGTGGACGCGATCGGGGATGGAATTGGATACATTCCTCGGGAAAGAGATTTGGAGGGTTTGATTCTTATCGCATCCCTTCTCGAAAACATTTCATTGCCCATTTGGAAGCGGCTGAGAAGCTATCGGCTGATCCGGCTCAGCAAAGCCAAAGAAATCGCACGTCATTACTTGACGCAACTTCGGATCAAGACGTCAGGACTGGACGCGGCCTGCAATAGGCTAAGTGGCGGCAACCGCCAGAAGATTGTACTCGCCAAATGGCTTGCGACCGAACCGCGAATATTGATTCTTAACAATCCGACGAGAGGAATCGACGTCGGCGTCAAAACAGAGATTTACGACCTCATTAGCGAACTGGCTAAGCGCAATGTCGCTGCGCTATTTGTTAGCGATGAGTTACCGGAGCTCATCGGGATGTGCGACAGAATCATTACCATGAGGAAGAAGGTGATCTCTGGCACTTTTGAGAACGTGACTCAGGAGACGACCGAGCATGAACTCATTCAGCACATGCTCTGAAGTCCCCTCGCTAGGAGGCCGAATGTCTGTCGAGCGGATGATATCTGCGCCTCGCATAATGCGCCATGTTCGTGCGATCACCTCCTTCGGGCCAAGGGTCGACGGGACCCAGGCCAGCCGAAACGCGGCGGGGTATGTCGCCAAGTATCTAAGAGAATGCGGCTGTAGAGTCGATTTGATGCCGATTTCGTTCCCTGTGGTTAAG